>Ga0187882_1005087_pt1 | contig 10434 bp, 8 predicted proteins | sample June2016WEW_19_1_3_FD_132991 | JGI IMG/M metagenome (GOLD analysis project Ga0187882, IMG submission 132991) | Peatland microbial communities from SPRUCE experiment site at the Marcell Experimental Forest, Minnesota, USA - June2016WEW_19_150 | ecosystem: Environmental > Terrestrial > Soil >...
AGCCAGGCGCGGGTGCCGAGCAGCAGCGAATAATGCGTGTCCATGGCGCCGGGCGGGGCCTCGAACCGCCAAAGCGCCCGCACTTCGGCATAGACGCCGCGCACGGCATAAGCAACTTCGCCATTCTGAAAGACAGACAGGGCGCCGTCCGGGGCAACGTCCGGTTTCAAGAAGTCGGGGAAGTGGTCCAGACCGGTCACGCGCCTGAATTGGTCGAGGGTCAGGATGGTGGGCCAGCGGCGGGCGCGGCGCACGGCGACGTCCTTCTGCCAATCCAGGGCCTGTTCGGGGAAGCATTCCCATTGGACCAGGTCCACGAGGTGGGTGGCGACGTCGGGGAGGGCCTCGCCTTGCTGGCGCACGTCGAAGAACCAGGCGGGCCGGGTGAGGGGTTTGCCGGCGACCTCTTTGAAGAAATGATGCACGCTGGCCATTTCCACGGCCGGGCGGGCGGGCGTGCCCTTTTCGAGGTTGCCAAAGACCTCCGGCGTGCGCGCCAATTCGCGCTGGAGGATGCTGGTGATCTCGTAGCGCTCGGTCATGATGTCGTAGAGCAGGAGTTTCTTGTCGGCGGCGGAGGCAAAGGCCCGGCGCAGCAGCTCGAACCCGGCCGGGGTGATCGCCATCGGCTTGTCGGCCAGGACGTTGAGGCCCGCCGCGATCGCCCGGTCAATGTATTCGGTCTTCCGGGCGTTGTTGCCGGCAATGACGGCGACGTTGCCGGCTTTGTCCTGCGCCATCCGGTCCAGGAAATCGGCGCCGGTATAGACCTTCTCCTGCCAATGGGTGGGATTCTCCGGGCGGGAGTTGAAGCCCTCGATGAGTTTGAGGTGTTCCTCCAGGTCAGGACCCGCGGGCGCATAGACATGCACTGTGGGGCTGACCTGCGGATACATGAGTTTCTGGACCAGCGCGGCGTGGAAGTGGCCGGGATCGAGGTTGATCAGGCGCACGGCGGCGGCGTCCCCGCGCGCCGGTTGGGTCGGCAGGAGGTTGACAAAAAGCAAACCGGTGAGCGAAGCGAGGTGTAGCTTCATAGACCAGTTTTTTTCAGCACCGCTAGGGTGCCGTAGGGGGCGCGTTGCGGGCGCGAGCGCAAGGCATTGGCCTCGTCGTCCTCGAGGAAGGCTTCCTGGACGGGGTCCCAGCGGAGCTTGCGGCCGAGTTTCATGGCGATCCAACCAATCGCGCAGGCGCTGGTGGAGCGATGGGCCACTTCCGGGGTGGTGGCGGCCCGCTGGCGCGTCCGGATGCTCTTGAGCCAGTCGAGGTGGTGGTCCTGGCTCTTGTAGAGATGAATCTCGTTCGGGCCGATCCTGGATTCCAGGAGCCTGGGGTCGCTGGCGGCAATCGGCTGGTCCTTGGTGTTGTTCGGGTCGCTGGCGGTGGCCCGGGCGCCGCCGCGGCTGACGAAGAGCCAGCCTGCGGAGCCTTCGAACCACACGCCGTTGTTGTAGTGGTTGTCGATGATCACGGTCACGCCGTTGGCGTATTTCGCCTCGATATGGTAAGGGCCGTGGACGTTCCACAAACCTGCTTTGGGAAACTCGGCCTGGCCTTGGATTTCAATCGGTCCGGTCAACTCGGTGTCCATGCCCCAGTGCGCAATGTCCACATGATGGGACCCCCAGCCGGTGATCATGCCCAGGCAATAGGACTCGATGCGCAGCCAGCCGGGCCGATCGGCAACGTTGACGTCCTCGACGAGATCATTTCCCTGGCGCCGGTGCTGCGGATGGACGCGGTTCTCGGTATAGGGCGCGGGCGGGGTGCAGCCGAGCCACAGGTCGTAATTGAGGTTGGGCGGCACGGGCATTTCCGGTTCCGGCTCGCCCTCCGGGTCGGTGGGCAGGCCGATGCGGACCGTGTGCAGTTTTCCGATGCGCCCGTTGCGCACGAGTTCGCAGCCGCGCCGGAACTGGGGCCAGGGGGCGTCCGAGCGCTGCTGGCTGCCGATTTGGAAGGCGCACTTTTTGGCCTGCAGCAGGTCGCTCACGGCGCGGCCCTCGGCCAGCGTCAGGGAAAGCGGTTTCTGCACATAAACGTCCTTGCCGGCCAGCGCCGCCGCGAGGAGCAGTTCGGCGTGCCAATGGTCCGGCGTGCTGATGGCCACCGCATCGAGGCCCGGGTCTTTGAGCAACTCGCGGTAATCACCGTAGCTCTTGACCCTGAGCGCGGCCTGGCTGCCCGTCTTGTCCGCATAGTATTGCTCGACCCGTTCCCTGGCTTTGGCCAGCCGTTTGGAATCCAGGTCGCAAACGGCCACCATCCGGGCCACCTGGTAGTGCTTGAGGATGCCCGGCATATCCATCTCGTGGGCGATGCGGCCGCAGCCGATCTGGCCGACGTGGATCAGATTGCTGGGGGCGCTCTGGCCGAAGACGGAAGCGGGCACAACGGCCGGGCAGGCCAGGGCGCCGGCCGTGCCCGCCAGGGAGACCTTGAGGAATTGACGCCGGGAAAGGCCGGGCGGTGGCAGTCTAGGCAGTGAGGTCTTCATTGGTCTTTACTCATTCCAATGAGCGTTCAAGATGAGACTAAGGCGCGCCGGATTTTGGCCCGCTGGCGAGACGCGAGCGAGGCGCATATCCGCAGCGATCTGCAACGAGCGAGCAACGAAGCCAGCGGGCCAAAGGACAAGCGAATTAGTCTCATCTTGAACGCGATTTGGAATTAGTCTCCCCCATGGCCCAAAGGATGCCCCCCAGGATGAGGTGGGTCAGTTTCGGGTCGGAGTAATGCTCCGGCTTGTGCCCCAAGGCCGTGTACCACTCGCGCCCGCCGTCAAACTGGTGACGCCAGGCCAGGGGAAACTCGTCGCCGAATTTTTTGCCCGGGTAATCGTCCTTGGCGGGATCGTCGAGTTTGGTCAGGTCGCCCGCCAGCAGGACGTGGAGGTCGTCCGCCATGTGATCGAGAAAATAGAATTCGTCGGTCCACTGGAAAGTTTCGGGGAGATGGGCGGTCGAGGGGTCTTTGGGGTCTTTGACCGTGATGGTGAAGGGCTGCAGTTTGGGGTGGCGTTTGAACTTGCCGCCCAGCATGGACCAGAACCAGGGCCATTGGCGCATCGAACCGCAGGCCGAATGGATGCCCACGAAGCCGCCCCCGGCGCGGATATAGCGCTGCAAGGCGGCCTTCTGGTCGTCGTTATCGAGAATCTCGTTGTTTGTGTTATCGAAGACCAAGGCCTGGTAACGCTTGAGATTCTGTTCCGTAAACACCGCGGGGTCGTCGGACACGTCCACCGCGAAATTATTCTCGGCGCCCAGCTTCCTGATGGCGGCGGCGCTGGCAGCGATGTTGTCGTGGACGTAAAGGCCCGGGCCAACCTGGTTCCTGGTATAGACCAGCACGCGGCGTTCCGGGGCCGCGCCCGGCGCTGCGAGCGCCAGGCAGGTGAACAGGAGGAGCGAGGTTCCCAACGCTTTGGCTCGAGTTGCGACACGCATAGGCAGTCTTGACTGATTCGATCTATTGCTGCCAGGCCGCGCCGGGGCCTGGCCGCGCCGGTGGCCTGCGTGGGCATTATGCGGAGGTAAGGGGGCTAATCAAGTGCGGAGTGCGGCGTGCGGGGCGTCCCGGTGCGCGCTGGACAACCGGACCCCGACCGGCAACCGGGCAAGCTGGTATGGCGGCTGGGCGTGTGGGGGGCACGCTGAACAACCGTTGCCCGACGCCCGACGCTGGAGGCGTCGGCAACCTCACCAAGACGCCGCTGTTCGCGGACCAGGGGGGTGGGGGTTTGCGCCTGCAATCCAACTCCCGTAAGTCTTGCAACCCGTGAAGGTTTGATGTAAGCTAGACACAGGCTAGATAAATCACGAGAAGCTATGAGCGGTCATTCCAATACGGTGCCTCTGGCCGAGGCAAAGAATAAACTCTCGGAGCTCATCGACCGAGTGAGCCAGGGCGAAGAGTTTACCATAACGCGCCGTGACAGCGAAATCGCCCGGCTGGTTCCGGTCAAGCGGCCTTCGCTCGAGGAATCGAGGCGGGCGGTCGAGGCGATCAAGGCCCTAAGAGCGGCCAGGCCCGTCAAGGTGACGACGGCGGAGATTCTGGCCTGGAAGGAGGCGGGCCGGCGATGAGCAGGGAGTTCGTGCTCGACTGCTCAGTGACCCTCACCTGGTTCTTCGTTCACGAGGCCTCGCCCGAAACCGACAAGCTGCTCGGCATTATTGGCGGAAGCGGGCGGGCGCTCATCCCGCAGCACTGGCGCCTGGAGCTGGGCAATGTGCTGCTGGCGGCCGAACGCCGGAAGGAAAAGACCCAGGCTGAGAGCGCTCAGTTCCTTCGGCTCCTGGAGTCCCTCAACATCGCAACTGACGAGGAGACAACGACCCAGGCGCTGGCTGGTGCGCTCACGTTGGCTCGGGAACATAAGCTCACGCTCTACGACGCCAGCTACCTTGAACTGGCAATGCGGCGGGGCCTACCACTCGCCTCGCTGGACATGGACCTGCGGGCGGCGGCCCAGAAAGTTGGGGTGAAATGCCTGCCCGAGAAGATTTGACCCACACCCAGGCGAGGCGGCTGGGAACCGGCGCTGGCAATCCAACTCGCTCTACGTCCACGCCAGGAACAACGCGTGTGTTGCCGGCCCCACCGACCTGGATGGCAACCCCCGCATCGTGAGCGGCAGTGTCTATATCGGGGCCTGCGAGTTCCAAGGGCCAGGCTCGGAGATTCGCTATCAATGCAATTGAAACTCAGGCAGGTTTCGCGGGCACCAAGGCGCGCCAGGCAGGGGGCCAGGGATAAGAGAGGACCGAGCGCCAGAGGAGGCGCTGGACCTGGCGGCGGCTGACTTTGAGGCGCCGGGCGGGGTCGAGCACGGGGCCGGAGCGCAAGAGCCGGAGGGTCTCGACGCCGATGAGGATGGGCCAGGCACACGCCAGGCGGAGGCGCACGCTGCGGCGCGGCAGGGCATTGGTGTAGTCCCAGCCGGCCCGCAAGTGAGCTTCGGCCTGGGCGAGGTAGGCATCGTAGAGCGGACGCAGGCGCGGCTCATTGGCAGGCTGCAAAAGGTCGGGCGGGCCGAGGCCGCGAGTGGCCAATCGCTCCGCCGGGAGGTAGCAACGGCCTTTGCCGAGGTCTGCGGGCAAATCGCGCAGGATGTTGACCAGTTGCAGTCCCTTGCCGAACCGGACGCCATTGGCCAAGAGGAAGGCATCATCGAGCGCGGCTTTGGGGAAGAGGTGCGCGCGACAGATGCGAGTCCAGAATTGGCCGACGCAGCCCGCTACGCGGTAAGTGTAATCGTCCAGTTCTTCATCCGTGCGCAGCGAGACAATGCGCTCCGCCGACGCGCCGGCGAAACGACGCAGGTCGAGTTGCTGGCCGCTGGTAATCGTGTCGAGCACTTGGCGGACCGCTTGCTGGTCGGCGGGCGGCAGGGCGGCGAGCAGGGCCAGGCTGGCTTCGGCTTGCTGGAGCAGGCGGCGTTCGGCGGGAGAGCCTTGGCGCCGGGCCAACTCGCCGAAGTCCAGCGGCCGGTCGCGCAGGCCGAGGATACGCTCGCGTAGGGCGGCGAGGGCCTGCAAGCGCTGCTCGAACGGGACCAGTTCGGTATCGGCAATGGTATCCGCCGTGCGCGCCAGCAAATAGGCCAGCCCGATGGGCGGGCGAATCCGGCCCGGCAACACGCGCAAGGTGAGATAAAACGAGCGCGACACGTCCTTGAGCAGGGAGGTCAATAGTTGTTTGGACGCCTGTGGCATGCGGGGGACAGGTTAAATGACGGCGTTGAGGCGTAAAAGCGTTAATTCCAATTGGAATAAAGCGGAGACATGGTTGTCAGGTTGTCGAGTTGTCAGGTTTTTTGTCCTGAGTTTTTCTGTCGGCTCTGCATTTAGGTGCCGGCGCTGCGGTGCTGAGGGTTGACCTTTGGTCCGGCAGGATTCATGTTCAGGGCCATGCAGGATTTAGCGTCGCTGAAAGCATACCTGGACCAACGGCTGCCCGCCGCCCTGGAGGTGCTGCGGGAGATGGTCGGCATCAACAGTTTCACGGGCAATCCTGAGGGAGTGAATCGGCTGGGCCGGTTCACGGCGGAGTGCTTCGCGCCGTTGGGCTTCCAGGCGGAGTTCGTGCCCTCGACCAAGCCGGGCTGGGGCAATCACCTGGTCCTAACCCGGTCAGGGTGGTCGGGCAAAAGCATCGCCCTGGTCTCGCATCTCGACACGGTATTTCCGCCGGAAGAGGAGGCGCGGAACCACTTCCAGTGGCAGCCTGAAGGGGGGCGCATTTTCGGCCCGGGCACGCTCGACATCAAAGGGGGGACGGTGATGATGTGGCTGGTGTTGTCGGCCTTGCGGCAACACGCGCCGGTGGTCTTCGAGGCCATCACCTGGAACCTGTTCTGGAACTCGTCCGAGGAGGGGTTTTCGCCCGACTTCGAGCACGTGTGCCGGGGCCGCCTGGGAGCCGGGACGCTGGCGGCGCTGGTGTTCGAGGCGGAAGGGCGCCAGGGCGGCGAGGCCCAGTTGGTCGTGGCGCGCAAAGGCCGGGGCGCCTGGCGGATTACGGTGAGGGGCCGCGGCGCTCATGCGGGCGGCAGCCACCCTTTTGGCGCCAATGCCATCGTTCAAATCGCCCAGACGGTGCAGCGCGTCGCCGCGCTCACGGACTATGCACGCCAGCTCACCTTCAATGTCGGCACGATTGGCGGCGGGACCGTGCTCAATCGTGTGCCGCACGAAGCCACGGCGGAGGGCGAATTCCGGGCGTTCGCGCCCCGGGCCTGCGCCGAGGCCCGGAAGGCCCTGCTGGCGCTGGCGGGTCGCGGCGAGGTGCGCAGCCCGGCGGACGGCTACGCCTGCGAAGTGGAAGTCGAACTGCTCGAGGAATGCCGCGCCTGGCCGCGCAACGCGGCGACCGATGGTCTTTGCGAACTCTGGCAACAAGCGGGCGCGCAGCTCGGCCTGACGGTGAGGGGCGCGGAACGCGGCAGCCTGAGCGACGGCAATGGCCTTTGGGACTCCGTGCCGACGCTCGATGGGCTCGGTCCCTGGGGCGACAACGATCATTGCTCCGAGCACAGCCCCGACGGCGCGAAGCTGCCCGAGTTCGTCGAGGTCAGTTCGTTTGTTCCCAAAGCGACGCTCAACGTGGTGGCGATTCTTAAGCTGGTGAATGGCGCGAAGGTAACGAGTTAGTCGCCCTCAAGAAACCACCTTTGCAACGTGAAGCAGCCCGGCGCGCGTCACTTGGAGGGTTTGTTGGTCACGGCGGCTTGTGGCGGGGTGGTCTGGTCGAGGAATTGGTCGAGGATGGCCAGGTAACTGTCGAGCAACCCGCCGAGTTCGCCGCCCACCTCACCGCGCTGGGCGCGGACTTGCTCGGCCGCGGCCTTGGCCTGCGCGCGCAGGTCGCTCAGCGTCATTTTCCCGCTCGTCAGGTCGCCCAACATCTGGTTGAATTCCCGCTTGGCCTCGGGTCCGGCGTTGCCAAGGAATTGGTCTTGCACCTCGCGGATGGAATTGGTGTTGCCGCCCAGTTGGCGAAGCAGAGCGGGCAATTCCGCATTGGTCCTGGCAACGGCGGCCGGCAGCGGGCGCGAAAGCTGATTGGTGGAGGGCGGGCGCAGCCGCGCGGCATTGGTTGTGGCGGAGGGGCCGAGCATGATGAGCGCCACCTGGCTGCGCGGCAGGCTCACCTTGCCCAGGACCTGGCTGCGCAAGACCACGGTGTTGGCGTCAAGGGACAGGACCGTGCCGGCGTAACGGTCGCCGTTTTGCATTTCCACTTGGTCGGCGCAGAGCCGGAGCGTGGCGGGGAAGAGCACCAGGGCAGCGCAAAGCATGGCCGCCAGTGCGCGCCGGACGCGGCGGGGAGGTTGGATTTCCCGGGGCGCCGGCGTGCGCGGGGCTGAGGGGGCCTTATTCTTCATAAGCCAAAGGTTACCGCTTATTGCGCGCCGCTGCAATACTGGAAGAGAGGCGCCAGGTGGTGCGGGCTATCGGCGATTGGCTATTGCCTATCGGCTATTGCGTTGCAATACTGGAAGCGACGCGCCAGATGGTGCGGGTGCGTCTGGACAGCGCCAGCGGTAGAAGGCGAAGCAGCCACAAGCCCCTGGCCTTGTTTGCACCAACAGGCTCCTGATTGGCCGGGGCGCATCCCGACACTGACACCAATTCCACTCTGCCCGCGCGCAGCGCAGCATTCTTCCGGCCCTGTAGGGGCCGAAACATACCAGCCCAGGGCAAGGCCCGCCCCGCTCCGAGCGGGACCCCGGCGCGCCGGGGCCCTGGGTAAAGTGGAAGAACGGATCACCCCCCTCCCGTCCCGCCTTGGCGGGATGGGAGGGGGGAAGGGGGGAGGGCTTCCGCCCGCGCTCGGGGGCAGTGTCAGGATGCCCCTGATTGGCCGGCCCCGCCAAGAATCCTGTAACTTTTCTCTCTCGCCGCGCGTATATAGGATCAGAACTATGTACAGAAAAGCTCTCTTGCTTTGGGCGCTGGCTCTGCCAGTGTTGGTCGTTCAACCGGCGGGTTCGGCTGAGGGTTTGCCCCCGGCCAGCCAATGGATGGCCCAGGACGCGGCCCTGGTATTGGAGGTTTCCGAGCCGCTGGCCTTGCTGGAGCCGCTGCTCAGTCCGGAACTGGCCAAGGCCGTGACGGCCCTCTTGGACGATCAAAAGCCCAACCCCAAGCTTCAGCAACTCCAAGGGATTGTGGCCTACCTCGAATTGCAACTCGGCACGGACTGGCGGACGGGCTTGCGGCGGCTCCTGGGCGGCGGCCTGGCGCTGGCCATCGAGCCTGCCGGGGGGACCTTGCTTTTGGCGGATGCCAAGGATGAGAAGATGCTGCAGCAGTTGGAGGAGACGGTGCGGCATTTTGCGGCTGCCGAAGCGATCAAACAAGACCATGCGGAGCAGGTTGCCTCCCGTGAATACCGAGGGGCCACCGCCTGGACGCTCGGCACGAATGAGGCCCACGCCATCCTGGGCAACCGTCTGCTGCTGGCCAACCGCCCGGGCACGCTGGACCAGGCGCTGGACCGGCGGGCCGCGCCCGGCGGGCAGGCTCTGGCCGGGACTGCGCATTACCAGGCCGCCCGGCAAGCGGTGGGCCAGAACAGCGTGGCCACGGTGTTTGTGAATATGCAGTTGCTGCGCCTGGCCCCCAAGGTCAAGGAAGCCCTGGCCGAGGAGGGCAATCCGCTGGGGGCGCTGCTCCTGGCCGACACCAAAGAGGCCCTGCGCCAGGCCAACTGGCTCGCCCTGGGTGTCTATCGCAAAGAGGGCAAACTGGTGCTCAAGACCTTCACGGATGGCCAGGCGGGGCCGGCCTCCAAGGCCGCCGCTTTTGCCACGGCGCGTCACCCGGACGAAGGCCTTTTGCCCGGCCTGGCGGTCCCCGGCGGCATCGCTTGCCTGAGCTTGCACCGGGACTTGCGGGGGTTTTACGCCGCTAAAGACGACCTATTCCCGGAACGGACCTCGGGTCTGGTGTTCTTCGAGAACATGATGGGCATCTTTTTCAGCGGCATCGAATTGACCGACGGGGTGCTGGGCGAGGCCAGGCCGGACATTCGCGTGGTGGTGGCCGCCCAACGTTATGATGCGGCGCTGGGCAAGCCTGCCGTGCAAGTGCCGGCCTTCGCCGCCGTGCTGCGCCTGCGTCATCCCCAAGCCTTCGGCGAGACCGTCGAGGAGGCCTGGCAGAAGGCCATCGGCCTGGCCAATTTCACGCGCGGCCAGCAGGCCCAGCCCGGGCTGATTATCGACCGCGCCTCCCACAGCGGCGTGAAATACACGTTCTCGTATTACCGGCCGCCGGGCGACAAGGACAAATCGGCCCTCGAGGCCCGCTACAACTACCGCCCCTCGCTGGCGCGGCCGGGCGATTACTTGATCCTCAGCTCCACCGACGGTCTGGCGCAGGACTTGATCGACGCGGTCCAGAAAGAGTCGGCCAGCCCCCCCAAGCCGTCCCAGGCCGCTCACGGCCGGCTCGAGCTCGAGGGCGGCCAGCTCCACACCATCCTGCTGGCCAACCGCGAAGAGTTCATTCGCAAGAACATGGTCGACAAAGGCCAGAGCCGCGAACAGGCCGAAACCGAGCTCGGTTTCTTCCTGGCGGCCCTGGATTGCGTGGACCAGGCCACGCTCACGCTGGCACGCGAGAACGGCCGCCCCCAGGCGACCCTGGAACTCAAGCTCAAGCTGCCCGACGGCAAACCGGACAAGAGCACCGCAACGAAGTGACCGCTCACCCCTTAGCGCCCGTGCAAAAACAAATTCCGATTTTCTCCAACCCGGAGGGTTGGTAGAAAGTAGCCGGTGGTCGTTCAGGGTAGAGGGGGAACGACCACCGGGCTCCCGATTCCGAATCGGGACTGGCGGTCGCACCCCGGAGGGGTGCCAGAGTGCGCCTGTGATGGCGTACACACAGCGGGGTGCAAGTCCCCGTCAGGCGGAAC
>Ga0187882_1005091_pt1 | contig 10429 bp, 7 predicted proteins | sample June2016WEW_19_1_3_FD_132991 | JGI IMG/M metagenome (GOLD analysis project Ga0187882, IMG submission 132991) | Peatland microbial communities from SPRUCE experiment site at the Marcell Experimental Forest, Minnesota, USA - June2016WEW_19_150 | ecosystem: Environmental > Terrestrial > Soil >...
GGCGCCTCTTTACCGCCGGACTTAAACTGGACGATTTTGCCTCTGGCTTCGACCGCTTTTGCAAGCCCTTCGATGTTTTTTCTGCCCGTAGCGGTCATGACTAGGCATGCAGCAGGGGGAATCAGCGGCACAAAGGCCTCCATTGCCTCTCGAGCCTCTTTTCCCCAGGTCTCCACACTGTCGACCCTGATAAGCCTTCGCCCTCCGAACATGGGTGTGGTCGCAAGCCGCTCGATGACGTCAGGGACTTCTATTTCCCTTGCCTGCAGCCGCTCGCCGTTGAAATATCTGCCACCCTTCGGGAGCGCCTTTGACACAAGCTTCTTCCAGGCCTCATCCATGAGGAAAGTTTCTTCCCCCACGAAAAGATAAACCGGGGAGATTTCGCCGTGATCAAGCTTTTCGAGAAAGTCTTCGGCCTGCATCAGAAGTTGCTCAGAAACCTGTCATGGATACGCGTGGACATCTCTTGTGCCAGAACGCCGAGTGCGGCCTCTCTGTTTTCAAAGCCTTCGATTGGATCGGGATGGAGCGGGTCATCGGTTACCTGGTAAATTTTATAGTAACGTAAAAAGGGGTCCCGCCACAGTATTCTGTGCGTTTTCTTCTCCTCGCACCGGATATCCACCGTTACCATCAGCCTGTTCACCAGCGTAATCCGATTGACAACCTGATTGACGGGATGATGTGCAACCGGCTGAATACTTATGCCCGAGATGGTTGCAATGAATACGGCCTCCGCCTCCTCGACCGGGACAACTTTCATGTTCCCCTTCTGAAGAAATTCGTTCCTGAGCGCATCGGCGAAAATTGCTCCGGCGTTGGGTTCCGTTGTCTTGTTCGCGAATACGGGGATGGCGATGTACTTCAAGCCGGGTTTCGGCCCCACGCCCTCGCCTGAGAAGTGGTAGCCGCAAGAGGCCAGGCACAATAAAACTGAGCTCAATAAAAATATCAATTTTACACTTCGACTAATCATGGCGAGCTCCCCGCACTCTGCCGCAAACCTGAAATTTGGAAACTATCCTGGACGGCAAAAAGGCTGTTTGATGTAATGTTGTCTGCTGGAATCCTTCGTTTTTGGACAACTCAATCCTGGACGACGATATTTATCAACTTCTTTGGCACTACGACAACTCTTTTAACTTGTTTTCCTTCAATGAACTCCCGAACCCTGGAATCCTGAAGAGATATGTCCTCGAGTTCCCTGTCGGTGGCGTCCGATGGAACGGTTATCCTGTTTCGCAACTTTCCGTTTATCTGGATAACGATGAGAACTTCCTCCGCCTTGAGCGCCTGATCGTCCCAAGTCGGCCATGCAGTTTCCATGAGCAGCTTTTGATGACCAAGTATCTTCCAGAGTTCTTCGGAAATGTGCGGGACCATGGGCGATGACAGGACTATCACAGCTTCGATGGCTTCTCTTACGACAGGCCAGAACATGGGGTCCGACAGCCGATTGTCGAGTACCTGGTATATCTGGTTGACGAGTTCCATGATGGCGGCGATTGCCGTATTGAAATGGAACCGTTCCCGGATATCCTCGGTAACCTTTTTTATGCTCTGATGCGTCTTGCGGCGAAGCTGGGCGAGATCTTTGGGCAGAGGGGTTGCGCCCGCATACGTGGCGGCCGATGTCAGGTTGTCGAGGTACTCGGAAACGAGCCGCCACATTCTGGAAAGAAACCGGAAAGAGCCTTCGACGCCCTGTTCGCTCCAGTCGAGGTCCTTTTCCGGCGGCGCGGCGAACAGGCAGAAAAGCCGCACCGTATCCGCCCCGTATGCCTGAATCATCTCATCGGGGTCCACTACGTTGCCCTTTGATTTGCTCATCTTGAAGCCGTCTTTTATGACCATTCCCTGCGTAAGAAGGTTCAGGAAAGGTTCATCGACGTTGAGTTCCCCCAGATCGCGCAGGACTTTCACGAAAAATCTCGCATAAAGCAGATGCAGAACGGCGTGTTCTATGCCGCCGATGTACTGGTCAACCGGCATCCAGTAGTTGACCCGTTTGCTGTCGAGCGGACCCTTATCGAAGTCGGGGCATGCGTATCGGGCAAAGTACCAGGAGGATTCAACAAAGGTGTCCATCGTGTCTGTTTCGCGCCGCGCATCGGCCCCGCATTTCGGGCAGGGGATCGAGTAGAAAGGCTTGTGAAACGGCAGGGGTGAGCCTCCGTTTTCAAGAAGCTCCAAGTCTAACGGAAGCACGACAGGCAGGTCTTCCCGGGGGACCGGCACAACCCCGCACTTTTCACAGTAAATGATCGGAATGGGAGCGCCCCAGTAACGCTGCCGGGAAATTCCCCAGTCGCGAAGCCGATATTGAACGCTTGGTTCGCCAAGTCCTGTTTTCGCCAGGGCCTCGGTTATAGAGTCGCGGGCGGCAGCGGAGCCCATCGAGCTAAACTCCCCGGAGTCAACCAGAATGCCGTCTTCTTCAAACGCATGGGTGAGTTCGTCGGCCGAAGGGGCTTCCCGCGCCTCAGCAGGTTTTATGACTACCCGGATCGGCAGGCCGTATTTTTTCGCAAACTCGAAATCGCGCTGGTCATGGGCGGGTACCGCCATGACCGCGCCGGTGCCGTAGGCCATTAAAACGAAGTTCGCCACATAAACCGGCATCCTTTCCCCGGTCACCGGATTGATGCAGCAGCTTCCTGTAAATAAGCCCTCTTTTTCAAGCAGTTCGGCTTCGCGCTCTTCGCGCTTGGATCTCTTGGCCCTTTCGACAAAATCGAGCACGGCAGCCTGCTCGGGCTTTCCACGGCAGAGTTCGGCGACCATTGGATGTTCCGGGGCAATGCTCATGAACGTAGCGCCGAAAAGCGTGTCCGCGCGGGTCGTGAATACCTGAATGCTTCCCTCGCCGGATTCGAGCGGAAAGAGCAATCTGCTCCCGGCGCTTTTTCCTATCCAGTTCTGCTGCATAACAAGCACGCGTTCCGGCCATCCGCTCAGCTTGTATGTATAGTCGAGCAGTTCATCGACATAATTGGTGATCTTGAAAAACCACTGCTCCATGTCTTTTTGCACGACCGGAGTATCGCAGCGCCAGCATGCGCCGTCCTCGACCTGTTCGTTTGCCAGCACGGTCTGACACTTGGAGCACCAGTTTACATAGGAGCTTTTTCTGTAGGCCAGACCACGCTCAAACATCTTGAGGAAAAAAAGCTGCTCCCACCTGTAGTAGCTTGGATCGCAAGTCGCGAACTCCCGTGACCAGTCGTACGAAAAACCGAGTTGCTTGAGCTGGTTTCGCATGTAGTCGATATTATCGTAAGTCCATTTCGCCGGATGGGTCCCGGCTTTGATCGCGGCGTTTTCCGCAGGCATTCCGAAGGCGTCCCATCCCATGGGATGGAGCACGTTATATCCCGTCATCCGCAAAAAGCGGCTTACCACGTCGCCTATCGTGTAGTTGCGGACATGCCCCATATGAATGCGGCCGGAGGGATATGGAAACATCTCCAGAAGATAGAACTTTTCCTTATTCTGATCTTCACCCACTTTGAAAACCTGAGACTCGCCCCAGTATTGCTGCCATTTTTTTTCGATCGACCTTGGAGAATATTTTTGTTCCATGGGGTTTCCTCTTCGAGAAGCCTGAGCGAAGGCAACTCCCTTATTCCATGTGGAGCAACATTTACGGCGCCGGCTTTAAGGCGGATGCAAACCAACCGATTCTCGTCCTTTGGGTAAACACACATAGAACTACGGTTGAGTTCGCACCAAAGCGGAAAGTATACCAAATAGCAGATTAGGCGGGAAATTGGAACAGAACAGAGAAGCAAATCAGCGCCGGGGCGCTTCTTTAACGGGCATCCGGGGCCCTCATGAAATCTTGCCTCCGGGCGAAACATTGCCCTCGGGAACGACAAGTTTCAGATCCTGCCCATCGCGCACGGCAAGGACCATTCCGTGCGATTCGATTCCCATCAGCTTTACGGGCTTGAGATTGGCGACCAGCACCACCTGTTTTCCTATCAACTGTTCAGGTGAGTGGGTTTTGGCGATTCCGGCCACGATCTGACGCTCTTCACCTATATCGACGATCAGCTTTATGAGTTTTTCGGATTGCGGGATCTTTTGCGCCTGCTTAATGAGGCCGACCCGGAGGTCAACCTGGCGGAAAAAATCGATATCGATGGCGCCGCCGACCTCCATTGTCCCGGCAGCGGCTTGAGTTTCAGGTTTTTCCTGCGTCTTTGGTTTTGCCTTGGCGGCTACACCATCGTGCGGCTTGACTTTGTCGGCTGTTTTGACCACCCTTGGGAAAAGCGATTCCCCTTTCGACACTTTCGCGCCTTCTTCCAAGGTACCCCAGAGGGCATCCTCGGCAAGCTTCAGGTCCGACGCTTTTTTGGCTATGCCCAGCCGTTCGAGCATTTTCTCGCAAGTCGAGGGCATGAAGGGACTGATCAGCACAGCAACAATTTTATTGACCTCCAGAAGAGTTCTCATCGCTGTCTGAAGCCTGGGCAAAAGGTCCTGCTCTTTGGCCAGGTTCCATGGGGCGACGTGGTCGATGTATTTATTGGCCGCGCCGATGCATTCCCAAATGGCTATAAGCGCCTTGTGGAACCCGAGGTTGAAGATTTCCTCGCTTAATTGCGCAATCGCTTTCTCAGTCTTTTCCCGCAGTTCGCGGTCCATTGCGTCCGGTTGTGACCCGAATGGAGGGACTTTTTCTTCGAAATACCGCGCCGTCATTGCAAGCGTGCGGCTGAAAAGGTTTCCCAGGTCGTTTGCCAGGTCGGAGTTTAATCGGTGGAGCAGGGCATCCTCGCTGAAGTTTGCATCGAGTCCGAAAACCATCTCCCGCAGGACAAAGTACCGGAAGGCATCGAGCCCATAGACGGGCGCAAGGTCCAGCGGGCGAACAACCGTGCCGTGGCTCTTGCTCATCTTGCCTTCGTCTGTTTTCCAGTAGCCATGGACGTTGAGGTGGCAAAAAGTCGGAATGTTTGCGGCCTTGAGCATGGTTGGCCAGTAGATTCCGTGCGGTTTGAGGATGTCTTTGGCTATAACGTGCTGCGCCACCGGCCAGAATTCGGCGTAAAGCTCGCCTTCGGGGTATCCTATTGCAGAAATGTAGTTTATGAGCGCATCGAACCAGACATACGTCACATAATTGCTGTCGAACGGGAGTGGAATGCCCCAGTTGAGGCGTTCAACCGGGCGGGAGATGCACAGGTCTTCCAGGGGCTCCCTCAGGAACGCCAGGACCTCGTTGCGATACCGCTCGGGGCGAATCCAATCGGGGTTGGCTTCCACGTGTTTTATCAGCCAGTCCTGGTACTTGCTCATCCGAAAGAAATAATTCGCCTCCTCGCGCTCGACCGGAGGCTTGTCGTGATCCGGGCACTTTCCGTCGACCAGTTCTCGTTCTGTGTAAAACCTCTCGCACCCGACGCAGTAAAGACCCCTGTAGGTGCTGAAGTAGATTTCACCCGCGTCGAATACCTTCTGTAATACGTATTGGACGACTTTAATGTGTTCGGGGTCGGTGGTCCGGATGAACTTGTCATTTTCGATATTGAGTTTTGGCCAGGTTTGCCGGAACAGTCCGCTTATACGGTCGGTGTAAGCCTTGGGCTCCATTCCAGCTGCCTGGGCTGCCTGAACGATTTTGTCCCCGTGCTCGTCCGTGCCGGTGAGAAAGAAGGTCTTGAATCCCATAAGTTTGTGGCAGCGGTTCAATACGTCGGCGACAATCGTAGTGTAGGCATGACCGATATGAGGCTCAGCATTGACGTAATAAATCGGTGTCGTTATATAAAATCGATCCATTTCCCCTCTTTCTCCGTTGTGGTTTTTCCGCTGTGGGGGGCGCAAAGCGTTTACAGGCCCTGCTCACGGGACTAAACTTTCTATCGCGGCCCTAAACGAACGAGTTTCCGTCCGGAAGGGGTGCTTTTCAGGACCCGAAGCCGCCGGGATCTCACCGGGTGTTCGGCGCTCGGGTGCTAACCGGGATCGGTGCTGCACCGGCATTCACCCTGGCAACAGCAGCTCTTTTCCAATTCAATCTCGATTTCCCGCCCATCTTCGAGCTGAACCATGTAGGATCTGCCCATGACGTTTTGTCGCACGACCTTACCTTTGCCTTCGGGCAGCTCTATCTTCTTGCCCAGCTTGGGCATATCTTTCTTGAGTTCCCTGTAGGTTTCGTGCTCGAACTGAAGGCAGCACATGAGCCTTCCGCAGGCCCCCGATATCTTGGTCGGGTTGAGGCTCAGGTTCTGTTCCTTGGCCATCTTTATCGAAACGGCATGGAAATTTTTCAAAAATGTCGCACAGCACAGCGGCCTTCCGCAGCTCCCGAGCCCGCCGACCATCTTTGCCTGATTACGAATACCGATCTGCCGCAGCTCGACCCTGGTCCGCAGCCTTCTAACCAGGTCTTTGAGAAGCTCTCTGAAATCAACCCGGCCGTCGGCGGTAAAATAGAATATGATCTTGCTCCCGTCGAAGAAGTATTCCACGTCGACCAGATTCATCGCAAGCTCGTGGGCGGCGATTTTTTCAAGGCAAAAACTCTTTGCGTCCGCTTCCATTTCCAGGTTGCTGAAATGAAGGCGGATTTCATCTTCGGTCGCCAACCTTTCGATTTTCTTTATTTCCTGCGGGTGGATTCGTGGGTTCTTCGGGTAAGGCGGTTCAACTACCTGCCCAAGTCCAATCCCCTGTTCGGTGTGCACGATTACATAGTCGTCCTTCCTGGGGGAGAGTTCGTCGGGATCAAAATGGTAGGTTTTGCCTCCTTTTCGGAAACGAATTCCAATCACCTTTTCCATAGAGCGAGTCCTTTATGGCCAGGCAGATTCCTTCAAGCGTCATCTGCAGATTGGCGTTCACTTTCAGGCCCTGTATCGCCTGTTCGACACCGTGATACAACCCGAAAAGACGCTCGGGCGAAGCCGATCTCGCCGCTTCTTTCGTCCTGCCGTTCAATTCGAACGTAAGCGGATACTCACATGTGAGCCGAAACAGGATAAGGTCCCGGACCCACAGCCTTACGAACTCTAAGTCCCGTTCCGCGGTTTCGCGGTTTTTGGCCCAATCTGAGACGGCCGGAAAAAAATCGAGCATCGAAAGCGTGTCCAGATTCTCCAACTTTGCGACAACTTCTTTCCATGAAGCCACCCGGTCTTCTTCGGTAAGCAATCTGGCTTTATCCATACTTCCCGCCGCCAGCCGCGCGATCCTGGCCGCATGGTCCGGGGAAAGCCCGCCGTCACGTGCAAGGCTTTCAGCCACGACCTCGTCCTCAAGGGGCTGAAAGCGCACCTGGCAGCACCTGGACACGATAGTGGGCAAAAGCATCTGCGGTTCGGGCGTCAGGAGAATGAAGACGTTTGCCGGTGGAGGTTCCTCCAGTATCTTCAAAAGAGAATTTGCCGTCCGGTCGACCAGCTTTTGCGCTTCCTGAATTATAACAACGCGAAATTTCCCTTCAAACGGCCGGAAGCGAAACCGTTTCCGCAGTTCGCGGATCTGTTCCAGTTTGATGATAACGCCGTCGCTTCCGACATGGACCAGATCGGGGTGCAACCCCTCTTCCAGCTTGTGGCAAGCGCTGCAAATTCCGCATGCATCATAGTCCCGCGGATCGACGCAATTCAGGGCTTTTGCGAATTGCTTCGCCGCAGCGAACTTGCCGCTGCCAACCATTCCGGAAAATAGGAAGGCGTGCGGAACGATCTGTTTCTTCAAAAGCTGCTTTAAAAAGCGCACGGCCCTTTGCTGGCCTGGGATATCGGTTAACGCCATTATTGTTTCCCGGTCCGTACTGGTTCACTGCCGAAGCCCTTCACGCAGTGAATGGTTAGGCTCCCGTTCCCGCCTTTTCCGAAACCTCATCGTCGCCGGCGGCATCGCTTTGTTTAGGAAATCCCCGGAAAAAGCGCCTGCCGAAAATAGTTTCGAACCCAGTCCAGGAGGACCCATCATTTGCTGGATTGGCAATGATCCGACTGATGGCGTTCATCTTTGCATCCAGGTCGTCAGCCAGATGCAGGGCAAAGGCTTCCCTGCACGCGGGCAGGCTGACAGCCCCAAACTGGGCCTCACCGTGATGACTCAGAATGAGGTGCTTTACAAGAAGCGCCGTCTCCTCGGGGAAGCATTCTATCCGGCGAATCTTATCCTCGACGATCTGGGTCCCCAGGACTATGTGCCCTACCAGGCGCCCTGAATTCGAATAGTCGATGGAGGTATCATATACGAATTCTTCGATCTTTCCAATGTCGTGCAAAAAAGCGCCCGTCATTAGCAGGTCTCGATCCAGGTCCGGGTAATGGTTGCAGATTCTGTATATGAGCGTGACAACGGAAACGGTGTGTTCCAAGAGGCCACCGATGTAGGCATGGTGCATTGATTTCGCAGCCGGAGCAAGTTTAAAGCGGGTCATGATGTCAGGGTCGGCCAGAATTGCTTCGCACAGTTGCCGAAGAGGGGCGTTGACCAATCCGGACAAGAGCTTGCCCAATCTTTCGAACAGCTCATCCCTGTCGAAAGGGCAGACCGGCAGAAAGTCGGCCGGATCGTAAGCCCCTGCGGGAACCGACATTATTTCAGAGATGCTGAGCTGCATCTTGTCCTTGTAAAGCTCGGTTCTCGCCCGCAGATAGACAATTTCCCCGGACTGAAAACACCCAGAGGCCTCAGAGGCCTTTTCCCACATTTTGCCGCTGATCTCGCCGGTTTTGTCCAGCAGTTTCAGATCCAGGTAAACCGTTCCGTTGCGGGCGGTTCTCAACTGCTTTTCCGTGGCGACAAAGAGGGATGCTATTTCCTGGTTCGGTTTCAGCTCTGAAATGAATAGCTTGGGCACGGGTCACCTGTCTTTTCATTCGCCTGAATAAACGTTTCGTCGAAAACCGCTCATTTTGGGCACAAAAGATTTTGTCGGCCTGGTGTTGTATCCCGCCCGGCCATGAGCCAGCTCAGGCTGAGCTATGAGGCCGGCCTGTCGGGGCTGTCAATGCTTCGACGCCTTGCGCGTACAGACGGCAAGCGTATCGCTCAACCCGCAAATCGCCACAGCAGTAACAATGAGCATTCAAACCCGTTCACCGGCACAGGGGGGGTAGTTTCCAGACAGAAGCTACACTAGTATATCCGGTCCAAACAGTCAAATGGAGTGGGCCAAGTCATTGATATTAGAATGCCGGCCGTCCCCAGCCCCAATTATGATTTCTCACTTGCGGCGCCTGACGCGAAAGTTTATAAATTCCAGCTGAATGAAGTTTGCCGCAGCTCGCCGCTTGCCCGGCTGTAAGCAGCTTATGAGTGCCTGATTGACATGGAGTTGCCGGATGAGTTTTGACCCGCTGAATTTGCTGGTATTAATAGCTATACTGATCGTGCCGATGATTCCTACGTTCTGGGCCATTGCAGATTTGCCGCGGCGGCGTTTTGCCAGCCTGAAATCCAAGGTGCTCTGGTTTGCCCTGGTTTCGACACTGCCATGTCTTGGCGCCATTATCTACATTCTTTTGGGCCGCCGTTACACTCAACCCGCTTTGATCGTCGACGCGGAGACGTTGAGCGAGCGGGGACGACAATAAGGATAGGAAAGGAAACCTGAGCCAATGCTCGATTTTGTCAGAAAACACTCCAGATCATGGGGCATAAAAGTTCTTCTCTGGCTGGTCATAATAGTTTTCGTCGGATGGGGTGGATACCTCTACCAGGCCCGGCATGATGCAGACATCGCAAGGGTGGGAGATCATTATATAAGTTATTCGGAATACACCACGGTCTTTAACAACATGACCGAGAGAATCCGTAAACAGTTCGGAGGAGCGGCGCCCGACGATCTCATGCGTTCTCTGAACATCAAAGAGCAGGCGCTGGAGTCGCTGATCGAGCACTATCTCGTTCTAATAGGCGCCGGCGAGCTTGGCCTTGAGGCCACGGCCGAGGAGGTCAGGCGCAGGATACTCGAAATACCGGCCTTCCAGGCGGAAGGAAAATTTGACGTGGGACGCTACGAGGGGTTGCTGCGACAGAACCGTATGACGCCTGAGACCTTCGAGGAGCAGATGTACGATGATATTACCACGCAGAAGGTGCAGGCTTTCATAAGGGGCCGTGCAGTTGTCACTGAAGATGAAATCCTGAGTGAGTATCATTTTAATCGGGATCAGATAAAGGTCGCGTACGTTGTTTTCGACCCAAAGTCATTCGAAGACAAGGTCACGGTCGCCGAATCGGACCTCCAGACCTTTTACCAGAATCATCAGGACCGGTACATGGAACCGGAAAAACGCGAAATTGCCTACGTACTGCTCAACAGGGAAGGCCTGGAAAAGGAGATCCACCCCAGTGAGGATGAAATAAAGCGCTATTACGACGAAAATGCCGCCCGGTTTACCCATGAGAAACAGGTGCGGGCCCAGCATGTGCTCTTACGGATAAA
>Ga0187882_1005094_pt1 | contig 10425 bp, 5 predicted proteins | sample June2016WEW_19_1_3_FD_132991 | JGI IMG/M metagenome (GOLD analysis project Ga0187882, IMG submission 132991) | Peatland microbial communities from SPRUCE experiment site at the Marcell Experimental Forest, Minnesota, USA - June2016WEW_19_150 | ecosystem: Environmental > Terrestrial > Soil >...
CAAGAAATCAAGATATTGCAATGCTGTGGCATCAGGTCAGTGTTCTTAAGCGCAAGAATGCATGGCCGAGACTGAGCCCATGGGATCGGGTGCTCTGGGCTTTTCTGCGCCGGGTCTGGACACCTTTGCAATCAGATTCGGGAGGTAACCGCTTTATGCTGAGAATCACGATGGGGCTGTTACTTAGCGCTAGCGTGTTGACGGCTGCCGACCGCAAGCAGGAACTCGCGGATCTGCAAAGGATCCTCCCGCCGGCGGGCACGCAGATCACGGGCCGGATCAGTGCCCAGGACAAGTCCTGGGAAGACTGGGTGCGCCGAACGGGCGAACTTCCGCCCGACTTCGACAGTATGCCCTCTGTCCCGGAGCTTCCCGAACCTCGCCTGACCACGCGCGAGGCCTGGCCGCGCGAACGACAGCGCATCCGCGCGCTCTTCGAGCAGTGGATCTACGGGAAAATGCCCCCGCCACCGGATAACCTCCGCGCCGTGGTCACTGGGACCCACGACGAAGGCGGCGTTACGGTCCGCGATGTGAGACTGGAATTCGGGCCCGGCCACCGTGCGACTCTTCGCGTGCAGCTCATGATTCCCCCGGGTAAGGGACCGTTTCCCGTTTTTCCTACGAACCATCCGCGCACGCGCCCCTGGGTTGCCACGGCGGTTCGGCGGGGGTACATCGGGTGCATTTACTTTGCCGCTGACCCGATTTACGGCCACAGCGACGATTCCGATGCCTTCATTGACATCTACCCGGAATACGACTTTTCCTGCCTGGCGCGATGGGCGTGGGCCGCCATGCGTGCGGTGGATTACCTCTACACCCTGCCCGAGGTGGACAAAGCCAGGATTGCCATCAGTGGTCATTCCCGCAACGGCAAGCAGGCGCTGCTTGCGGCGGCGTTCGACGAGCGCATTGCTGCTGTTATTCCCTCCAGCGGCAATACCGGAGAAGGTAATCCGTGGCGCTATACCAGCGAGATGTTCGTCAATGAGAGCATCGAAGAAATCACGCGGGGTTTCCCACATTGGTTCCATCCGCGGCTGCGCTTTTTTGCTGGCCGCGAAGACAAGTTGCCCGTTGACGAGAACTTGCTCATGGCGCTCGTGGCGCCGCGTGGGCTTTTCATGTACTCGGCGTTTGCCGAGACGGAGGGTGGCCCGTTTGGCTTTGAACAGGCATATCGGTCGGTGCTGAAGGTGTACAAATACTTCGGTGCAGAGGACAAGCTGTGGCTGCACCTGCGCGACGGAGAGCACCCGACCACCGCAGAGGACATCGAACTATTTATCGATTTCCTGGATTCGGTCTTCGGTCGCAAGCAATTTCCGAAGCGTGAGACGTGGGTCAACGGATACACGTTTGAAGCTTGGAAAAGGATTGCAGGCGAGTCGATCGATCCGATGCAGAGTCCCCGGAGGACGCCGGGGGACTTCAACCAAGGCAACTGGGACGAAAAAAAGGCCGCCATCCGGCAGCACATCCGCTGGGCGCTGGGCGAAGAGCCGGCCGGACTCCGGTTTCCCGCAGCCCGGAAACTGACCGAGGAGACACTCACGAGCGATGGTTGGATGACGCTGCTGTTCGAGCGTCCGCTGAAGTCGCCCGGCATGGCGTCCGCGCCGCTGGCCTTTGGCGACGACCTTAAAGCCGACCTCTATTACCCTGCAAGCATTCCGCAAGGCCACAGGTTACCCCTCGTGCTGTGGCTGCACCCCTTTTCATATTGCACGGGCTACTCGCGGGAAGCGGGGCCGGCGTTTGCCTCGCTCATCAAGCGCGGCTTCGCGGTCCTGGCGTTCGATCAGATCGGCTTTGGAACCCGCGTGCGCAGTGCCCGCGAGTTTTACGAACGCTATCCCCAGTGGAGTCTGATGGGCAAGATGGTGACAGACACAAGGGCCGCGCTGGAGGCGGGGGCTGCCCTCGCCACCATCGATCCGGAACGGATCTACATCGTAGGATACGCTCTGGGCGGCAAAGTCGGCCTGCTGACCGCTGCCCTGGACGAGCGCGTCAAGGCGCTGGCCGTGATTGCCGGGTTCGATCCCCTGCGGCTGGACACCCAGGAAAAAGGTGTGGAGGGTGTCCGACAATATTCACACTTGCACGGTCTGATCCCGCGTTTGGGCTTCTTTGCGGGGCAGGAGGACCGGCTGCCCCTCGATTTCGACGAGGTTCTGGCCTCTGTGGCCCCTCGCCCCGCGCTCATAGTCGCACCGACGCTGGACCGCTACGCCCGCCTGGAGGACGTCCGGCGCGAGGTCGAGGAGGCGCGGCGCGTTTATGAGCATTACGGCCGAGCCAACGCGCTCCGACTCGAAACGCCACTCGAATTCAACCGATTCCCAGAGCGCCTGCAAGAACAGGTGTTCGACTGGTTGGCCGGCCTTCCGTGATGGGGAAGGCCGGCGGCGCTGGGCAGCCCTTAGCGGATAACGCTTACGGTTGATGTGCGGCATCACCTGCCCGCGCGACCCAGTCGAAAGCATGCTCCTGTAGGCTGCGGGGAAAGCGGTTGATGTCCTCCGGCGTTTCAAATTGCAGCGCTTCGGCATGGCCAAGCAGATCATAGGCCCGCTGGGATGTCTCAACCTCGCGCCGCACGTCCGCAATTCGTGCGTAACGGTCCAGCGTGGGCGCCACGAGTAGCACGGGCTTCGGAGCGATCAACGCCAGGACTTCGTCAAAATCAAACGGAACGCGATCCTCACGGCCGACGAAGAAACCGAGGCGGGGCAACAGGCCGTGGAGGTGCGAATAGTGACGGATGCCCTCGGTACCTTTATCGGGAGTGTCCAGCCGCAGCGGATCGAAGCCACAGATCGAAACGAGGCCCTTGATGCGGTCGTCGAAGGCCGCCGTCAGCAAGCCGACTTTGCCGCCGAGCGCATAGCCAACTAAGTAGATTTGGGAGGAGTCAATCTCTTCCAAAGCGGAAAGTGCATCGATTGCCGCCCGCGTATCGTCAATCATGTTCCCCAGGATTGACCACTTCGGGTAGCGGTCGTAGAAATACTTGGCCTCGTGGACGCGGGTTCCAAAGCCGAGTTGATCAAAAGCGAACACGGCGAAACCTCTTTTCGTCAGCGACGGAAACGAGGGCCTCTCGTCTTGGGTATAAGCCCATCCCCCCGAAAGCCACGGGCGCCCCGCCGACCACCCATTCTGGTAGCTGTAGGGGTGGAGCCAGATCACGACCGGCCACTTCCCGGGTTTGGGTTTGCCATCGGAACCCAGCGGGTAGTACAAATCGCCCTTCAAACCGTCCCCAAACTGCAACCCCGCCACGCCCATGCCCTCGCTCCTCAATCGCGCCTGCCCATTCTCATCGTCAACCGGCCGGTTGTACAACGTCGCCAGCCATCCGTCGCTCGACCAGTTGGTCTCCGAAAGCTTGTGATGCGCCGCAAAAGGAACTCGGGGCGGCGCCTCGCCAAGTACTTGTGAAATCCTCTGACGGATGGCTTTCTTCTTTTCTTCCCACTGCATCGCTGCGTTGATGGGACGCCCGTCCGCCTGGTTCAGGAAATCGCCAACCGATCTTTTCGGGTACGTAAGCGGATCGATCTTCTCCCGGGAGATCTTTTGCCAACCTTCAAACGTGTAGCCCAGAATCCAGGTCTCTGATTTCGGGTGGAACTTACGGCCAAAGACCGCATCAAAGAAGTCCATGAAGTTCTCGACGTCTTCGGTCGTGGTGTCATGCTCCCCGTCGCGGAGATTGAGCCAGACGTTTTCCTCATGTCCCAGGAAGCGGTAGACGCGCTGCAGGGAGCGATAGGCCTGTTCAAATCCAAAAGGGTTGCCCGCCGATTCGGCGTATCCGGAGTACATCATGAGACCCCGCGGGGCGATTGCGGCCATCAGCATGTTCTGGTCCACCGGCAGCTTGTCTTCCCGCCCGGCGAAGAAACGCAGCCGCGGATGAAACCAGTGGGGCTGGCCTCCGGTCAGCAACTCGATGCTTTCGTTGACAAACATGTCCGTGGTGTAGCGCCAGGGGTCGCACTCTCCCGTATTGCCGCTTGAGAGGATGACCGCTCCGATCCGCTCGTCAAATGCCGCCGCCACCAACGCCTGTTTTCCATTCCGCGAGTGTCCGGTCAGGCCAATCTTTCTCTGGTCGACTTCTGGAAGTGTGAGGAGGTAATCCACCGCCCGCGAAGCCGCCCACGCCCAACGCGCCAGGCAGGAGAAGTCGTACTGCGGGTAAATCTCGATGTACTGATCGGAATCGTCGGCGTCTCCGTACCGTGGGTCAGTGGCACTATAGTAACAGGCAATGTAGCCCCGCCGCACCGCCGTGTAGAGCCATGGCCGGTTGCGGCCGTGGTTGGTCAGAAACACGGGGAACGGGCCTTTGCCATCCGGAATGATCAATTGCAGGCGTAAGGTGGCGCGATGACCGGGGCCGAACTCAAGACGCACGTCACGCACGGTGGTAGCCCCCTCGCGTCGCGTATCGGTAACAACGGCGCGCAGATTGTCCGGTCGCGGAGGCATGGTGCCGAAGACCCAGTGCTCAGTTTGCGAGCGGATCCACTGCTTCTGGCGATTCCACAGGGCCTGATTGGTGACTGGGATCAGGCGGCCGTTCTCCCGGAGCACGAGGGGATCCGGGAGACCGGGAATCGAAGGCATGGCGTCGAAGTCCGGCGGGAGTTCGCCAGTACGTTTGACCCATTCCTCCCACGTATTCTCATGAGCGCTGAGCCTTCCCGTCCCTGGTGCGCCACTGGGTGGGAGAACCCGCAGAAAGAGATCCAAATCCTGCCGCCGTTTGTCGGTGCCGTCCTGGGCAAGAATGCAAAATGGAAACAAAAAGGCGATGAGGATGGTCAGTCTTCGCATAGTCGGTTTAGCTCCGCTGGAAGATTGAAATACATTCGATTGCGGCCGCCTTAGAGTGCCCGGGCGCCATAGGACCGGGCGTCTAGCGTAACGCAGAAGGAACCAAGGTAAAAGGCAGAATAATGCGATGGCAATTAGCCGCCCTGAAGCAAGCGTAGCGCGGACCTGTTCGGTAGGTCCGCGGCTCTTCGCGCCCGCCAGCGCTCGCCGTACCGCCAGTCGTTGTGCCCCCTCACCCCCGGCGCTCGGGGCCCCCCGCCCGCTCCGGCTGGTGAAAGCGCCGGCAGCGGGCCACCCTCTCCCGCGAGGGGAGAGGGCAAGCGCGAGCAAGGCAAGAGCACCCTGGCAGCGTGGGTCTTAGGAGAACGGTCGTCGTCGGTGCGGCAGGCTGTGCTAAGATGGCGTCTTCCCCAAGGGAGGTTTGCGCGAACAGGTGTGCTCCATGCCGAAGCCGTCCCAACCCGCCGTGAAGCATTTCGCCGTGAACCGACAGGCCCAGCATCTCTATTTTCTCCTGGACAAGTTCGAGGCAGGCATGGAATTGACCGGCACGGAGGTGAAGTCGGTTCGCGAAGGGAAGATCAACCTCAAAGACAGTTATGTCGACTTCGAGAGAAACCAGGCATGGTTGATTGACTGTCATATCAGCCCTTACACGGCGGGGAGCTACTCGAATCACGACCCGCTGCGCGACCGGCGCCTGCTGCTCCATCGGCAGGAGATTGACAAGCTGGCGGGTCGCACCAAGGAAAAAGGACTCACGGTAATTCCGACCCGGGTCTATCTGAAGAAAAACCTGATCAAGTGTGAAGTTGCCTTGGCGAAGGGTAAGAAAGTTTACGACCACCGGGAGACATCGCGGCGACGCACCATCGAACGCGAGACCCAGCAGGCCATACACGAACATCGCCGGCGCCGCTCCTAGCGTCCCCGGCGCGTTGTCTTGCCATTCCAGGAAGGAGACGTAATCTGTGAAAACTGAATTCCGGCACGAACCTTTACCGCAACTGTTTTGCTCGGCGCTGGTGGCTTATGCCTTCGAGGGTACGCCCGCCGCGAGTGGCACGGTGGGGCGATTGCCGGCAGAAACGCGGGGCTTCCTCGAGGAGTTGCAGTCGGCGGGCGAGCTGACTGGAAAGAGTTTTGAATGCACGCTGGTTCACCTGCCGGTGGGATTGACCGCGACCAGGCTGCTCGTGGTGGGGGCCGGCAAGAGCGAGAAGTTCAGCGAGAGGCAACTCCGGCATGTGGTGGGAACCGCAGTCAGAAGCCTGCGTTCGCGAGGCGTGCGGAATGTCGCCTGGATTCTCGGCGGGACGGAACCGTCTGCGGTCGAAGCGACCGTGGAGGCGGCGCTACTGGCCGACTACGACGCCGACCGCTACCGGACCGAGCGCAATAGTGAGAAGAGAATTGACCGCTTGGAACTGGCCACGGGCGGCGACGCGCTCACCCCGGAAGCGGAAGCCGCGCTGGAGCGGGGCCGCATTATCGGCGAGGCCCAGAACTTCGCGCGCGATCTTGTCAACGAGCCGTCCAATCGCATGACGCCCACCCTGCTGGCGGCGCGCGCCGAAGCCATGGCCACACGCTTCGGCTTGGAGTGCCAAATCCTCGGACCCGCCGAGATACAGGCCTTGAAAATGGGCGCCTTCTGGGCGGTGGCGCAGGGCAGCGAGGAACCTGCCAGACTGATCGTGGTTCGCTACTTGCCGGAGGGCGCCCCGGAACAGCCGGTGATCGGTTTGATTGGGAAGGGAGTAACTTTTGACTCGGGGGGCATCTCCCTTAAACCCGGCGAGAACATGCATGAGATGAAGACGGATATGGCGGGTGGCGCCACGATGCTGGGCGTCATGCAGGCGATTGCACAGCTCAAGCCCCGGGTGCGAGTTATGGCGCTCGTTCCGGCGACTGAGAACCTGCCCAGCGGAAAAGCCTACAAGCCCGGTGATGTCCTCACGTCGATGTCCGGGAAGACCATCGAGATCCTGAATACGGACGCGGAGGGTCGCCTGGTGCTGGCTGACACCCTGACTTACGCGAAGCAGGGCGGCTGTACCGTGCTGATTGATGCGGCAACCCTGACGGGCGCCGTAACCACTGCCCTGGGCCACATTACGACCGGTGTCTTCGGCTGGAACAAGGATTGGGTGAGCCGCGTGCTGGCCGCCGCCCAGACAGCCGGCGAAAGAATGTGGCAATTGCCAATGGACGATGACTACCGCGAGCTTTACAAGAGCCTCATCGCCGACTTCGCGAACACCGGCGGGCGTCCCGGGGGAGCGATCACGGGCGCCATGTTTATTGGGGAATTTGCCGGCGACACTCCTTGGGTCCATCTGGACATTGCCGGCACCCGCTGGGCGAATGATGAAAAGCCCTACCGGTGCAAGGGGCCCACGGGCCACGGCGTGCGGACGCTCGTCAAGCTCTTGACGAGCCTTCCGACCTAGCCCGAATTTCTCACGACGAGATTGGAAGGGCGGGGCTTCACAGGCTGCGGAAGAACCGCCAAGACTGTCATCCTGAGGAGCCGCAGGCGACGAAGGATCTCCGCATTTGCCTGATTCTACAAATGCAGAGATTCTTCGCTTCGCTCAGAATGACAGCAGGGAGCGTTTTTCCGCAGCCTCCACACCCTTCCTCCCCGCCCGCTGCCACCCGCGCTTTCTCTCTACATCCGCTCGGGAATCTCGATGCCCATTTGCTCCGTGGCCAGGGTGAGCGTGCGCTCGGTGAGGTGGACGAGGAAGAGCAGAAAGTGCTGGCGCGCCAGGTCAGATTCACTCAGGATGTGGTAGCGATGATAGAAGTTGTTAAAGGCCTGGGCGAGGCGGAAGGCATATTTCGCCACCACGGCGGGCTCCTCGCTGCTGATGGCTTGCTCGACCGCCGCCTCCAACTGGCCGGCCAGCAGGGTTAACTCCCAAAACGCCAGGCCATCCTCTCCCGTGTAGAAGCTTTGTAGCTGGTCCGCTGCCAGCAATTGCGCCAGGCGCCCGGGTTGGAATTCCGGCTGCGCTTCCTGGAACTTCCGAAAGATATTCCGCGCGCGCACCACGCTGTATTGCAGGTAGGGTCCGGTCTCGCCTTCAAAGGCCAGGGCTTCCTTGAAGTCGAAGGCAATGATGACGCGGCGCGAGTATTTCAGAAGGAAGTAGCGCAGTGCGCCCACGGCAATCTGGCGGGCACAGGCCTGCTGCTCTGCCGGATCCTGGGTCATGCTGCGGGAGCGCACTTCTTGGGAGGCGCGGGCAATGAGCGTATCTATCAGGTCGTCGGCCTTCACGCCCTGACCTTTGCGCCCGGAGACTTCCACGTAAGACCGCGCGAGATCGTCCGGGCTGAGTGCAATCCCCATCTCCTCGGCGCAACCCGGCGAGAGTCCCACGACTTCGTAGGCGAAATGGTGGAGGTTCGCGGCGCACTCGTGGTAGCCCAGCGTGTGGAACGCGGCCTTGACGATGTTTTGCAGGTATGACTGCCGCGTATCAATGACAGCGTAGGCGGCGCTGGCATGGCCGAACGCCGGCGCCTCCGCCTGGCCGTGCACGGTGGTTCGCCAAACCTCGTGCCCGTCCGGGTAGCGGTAAAAGGCGTTGTAGCCAAAATCCTTTCCCAGCAGTGCAAATTTCCAGAGATGATAAGCAATGTCTTTGCCGACATAGGTCACGGTGCCGTTGGAGCGCACAATGATCTTGATATCATCGGCGTCCTCCGGTGCACTTTCGCCTTCGCCGGCGGCCTCTCCCAGGTCCATGACCCAGCACCCGGCATTCTTGCCGTTCTTCTCGAATCGCACCGCCCCTTTTTGCTTGAGCAGTTCGAAAGCGGATTTCCAGAAATCGAGTTTGAGGATCTCGCTTTCCTGCACCAGCGCGTCGTAGCGGACGTTAATGCGAAACATCGTTTCCAGGTGCGTGCGGACGATGGCGGTGGAAATCAACTCGGCCAGGGCGGCGGGCTCGCCGCGGCCGTCTTCAATATCCTTGAGGGCCTGGGCGCGCAGTTCGAGGGCTCCCTTGTCTTCTTCATACCACTGGAAAACCCGCGCGTAGAGATCCCAGCAGTAATAGTCGAATCGCACCGCAGGGTTGGGAATCAACGCCTCGACCTCTTTCCGGGTCTTCTTCTCCAAGTGCAGGAATCCCACCACGACGTCCGCCACCTGCACGCCGGTGTTGTCGATGTAGTTCTGCACCTCCACCGTGTCGCCGTGGAAGCGCAGCAGGTGAACGAAGGTGTCACCCAGAACGGCGTTGCGCAGGTGCCCGATGTGCGCCGCCTTGTTGGGATTGATGCTGGTGTGCTCAACCAGGATCTTGCCCCGCGGCGTCCTGGGCATTGCACGTGAGGCACTGCGCAGCTCAAATAGCTGCGCCGCGGTTGGCGCGCGTTGCAGGTGGAAATTCAGATAGCCGGCCCCGGCCACGGTTACGCGCTCCACGCCGTCAACACCGGAGAGGCGCGGAATAAGTTGTTCGGCGATTTTGCGGGGCGGCTGGCGCAACTGCTTCGCCAGTTCGAAGCAGGCGGCGAGGGAAATGTCGCCCATCTCAAGGTTCGGAGGTGTGTCCAGCGGCGGCGGCGCAACCCCCAATTGGAAGGTGTGGCCCACTGCCTCCACGAACTTTGCCTGGATCTTCTGTTGGATCTCGGGTAACAAACAGTTTCTCCCCGTGCTCGAAGTCACTGGAGGCGGCGCCGCTCGGCGCCGCGAAGCCCGTCCCTACAGTGCGAAACGCGCGCGCCACGATAAACGCATGATTATAGCAGAGCCCTCCCGCCTGGGGAGAATCCCTTTGCGCGGCGGTAGTGGTGCAATTCAAAATCGCGCACCTTCGCGGAGCGACGATCAAGATTCCAGACCACCCCGTCGCCTGCGGCGCCACCCCTCCTAAGCTTAGGAGGGGACTCCTCTTCCTGGCCGGGCAAGACTCCCCTCCTGGTTCAGGAGAGGTGCCCGAAGGGCGGGGTGGTCGCTTATGATATCGAAAATGCACCACCGCCCTCCGGGCAGCAGCTTTTGAATTCTTACGCCGAGGATGTGTGCTTGCAAGCCGGCGGCTTTTCCACTACCTTTCAGCGAACAGAGGAGGCCGTCATGATCGAAACTTTTCACTTGTCTCGCCGTGTCCAAGGCAGGAATCGCATGGGGCGACTGCGGGGAGCGGGGCCGTTGCTCGCCGTGCTCGCGGGGTGCGCGCTCGGGGTGACGCTCTTCGCTGCGGCTGCGAGGTCCGTCGGTGACTTCGAAGGCGAAACCGACATCGGCGGGCCGCTGCGCGCGGGTTCAACAACGTTTGACGCCGCACGTGGTGAATACCGCATCACGGGGGGCGGCGCCAACATGTGGGAACAGAAGGACGCGTTCCATTTCCTGTGGCGGCGAGCTTCGGGGGATTTGACCTTGACGGCCAACGTGAGTTTTCCACATCCCGGCGGGAACGAGCATAAGAAGGCGGGCTGGATGGTGCGGCAGGGCTTGGGCCCGAGCGCGCCTTACGCTGACTTGGTCGTGCATGCCAGCGGACTCACGAGCCTGCAATATCGCTTGACCGAGGGCGG
>Ga0187882_1005095_pt1 | contig 10424 bp, 12 predicted proteins | sample June2016WEW_19_1_3_FD_132991 | JGI IMG/M metagenome (GOLD analysis project Ga0187882, IMG submission 132991) | Peatland microbial communities from SPRUCE experiment site at the Marcell Experimental Forest, Minnesota, USA - June2016WEW_19_150 | ecosystem: Environmental > Terrestrial > Soil >...
AGGCCTCCATAACGAATAGAAAAAGCGGCACCCAACCTACCGTGGGTGCCCCAGCAGAGTTAGGAACCCTATTGACCAGAGCAGTAGCCAAGTCTACCGTTGCGCAGAGCGAGCTGGAAACGAAACCACAGCCGGGACCCTCAAGCTTGGCTGTAACGGTGCCGATGCGAGGGCTCGAAACGACGCAAGTTACCATCCCCTCGCCGATCACCAAACCAGGCCCTACGACTCTCGCTCCGAAGTTGGAGGAACTGAAGAAGACAGAAGCAAGCATTCAGGCGCAGACATCGAAGGCCCGCCATAAGAGCTCATCCGCACTAATCGGCTACGGCCTCACAGGTGTTGGGGGCCTATCGCTGATCGTCTCCGTCGTATTTACTTCAACGGTGCTTGCCTTCATTGGACTCGGGCTGACATTCTGGGGTGCGCTGTTACTGTTCATTAGGCCACGCTACTATGTTAGAACGGACCTGATGGACTCGACCGCGCTCTCCTCGCTGAAGACCATCGACCGCGTCATCACGGGCCTCGGCTACAACGAGAAGGGCATCTACATCCCCGTAGGCAACCCCGAGAAGACGATCGTCTTCATTCCATCACAGCCACTCAAGCAGATTCCCAAAGCTGAACAAGTCGAAAAGCAGACGTTCGTGAAGAATCCGGAAGGCATTACGATTGTTCCGCCTGGAATGGCGTTGGCGAACCTCTTCGAGAAGGAACTCGGCGTAAAGTTCAGCGAATGGAGTCTAGAGAAGATGATTGAACGGTTGCCGAAACTTCTCATCGAGGATCTTGAGATGGTCCAGGACTGCACTATCAGAACCGAAGGTGATCGGGTGAGTTTCAAATTCGTCGAGTCAGTCTTCGCGGAGTTCTGCGGGCAACTGAAGGGTAGCACGAAAGTCTGCGGATCATTGGGTTGCCCCATGTGCAGCGCAATGGCGTGCGTGCTGGCGCAGGTGACGCATCGTCCTGTGAAGTTCGACGAGGACAAGTACACGGTTGGCGGAGGAACAGTCGAATCTTCCTATCTGTTGCTGACGAGTTGAACGCGTGATGGCGTTCCCGCTTGGATTCTGGGATCTAAGCCTCTGGACTGCGGTGACAGCGATTATTCTGCTCGCAACGTCGGAGCTTCTCTCACCCTACTACGGAAGAACACGGCTGATGATAAACAAGAAGAGGCTCCGCATTGTTGCGCTGATAGTTGCGTTGATCTTCCTAGCCACAGTCACGTACAGGATCTACGAGATCGTAGCGAAACCCTAGCCCGTGCACGAGCCTAGGCCTTGAGGGCCATGCTAGCTTCCAAGGCTCGTTTCTTCGAATCGACGATCTCAGAGTATTTCTGAAGCTCGTAATAGTCCGCCAGAAACTGTTTGCCCTTCTCGGTTGCGATGTAGCTCTTATCGGGGCCACCGTTGATCTCCAGCAAGTCGTAGTTCACGAGCATGTCCAGATACTTCTGGAGGAGGTCGAAGCTCAGGTTGCCTAGGTACATGATCTTGGTCTTGCGAGAACCAGTCTTGGCGATCTGCAGTATGTCTGCCGCTATTTGGATCCGGCTCCGATACTGCCGCTTCCCGATCGCCACACAGATTCACCGAATTGGAGACTATCTAGGCTCAAGCTCGGGACCCTATCAAAAGGTTATTGTGGAAACCTTTTCTAGAAAAGAAATCCACCCAGCGACAGCGCGATCCGAGTCAACCGGACTCGTACGCAACGGCGCGAAGAAGATTCGCCGCCTCAAACGGGGATGGCGCATGCGTTATCATCCTGTACATCTCCTCTTCTGCGTACGACGACTCAGCAAAACCGTATTTCACAAGGAAACAGAGGGCCGCCGCGATCTCTTCCTCCTTGAATGTGGTCTTGTGAACAAGGTCACGCTGAGAACGCCACCGTCCATCCGCCGCCGCCAGCCATACTCCGTCAACCACGCCACTTCGAGGAAAACGACAAGCCATTCGTCCCTCAATCGTCCGGAGGCTGAGATCCTCCTTCAAGCAAGGCTCCATGTGTTAGTTGGATAGTTTGCGGACATATGATATCGCGGGACACGCGTGCAAGAATACTGAACGTGCAACTTCTATCAAATCGATACATGGATTCCTAGAGCGCTGCCGCAGAACGTTTGATGGCGGTCTTCGCGTAGACACTCTCCTTGTTCGTACCGCTCAGGACTCGATGACTAGAAGACTCGCCGTCGATTTCTGTCGCCCACTCTTCGCAAGCACGGTCACACGAGACTTACTCGCATCGGAGGAGAAGCATACATGCGATGGGGTTTCCGATGGCATTCGACGTAGTCGACCTAGTCTGGTCCGAGATGCGAGACGGCGAGTTCTACAGCCCTAATGATCTAGCGAACAGTCTGGAACAGCCGGTGGAATCAGTCTCCCGAGTGCTGGAGTTCCTGAAGAAGTACAAGTTCGCGGAACAGGTTACAAGGCGCGAGATGATCTTCAGAAAGGTCGCGAATAACCCCAGTCCAGGTGACGCTCTAAGAGTTCTACAGACGGTGATAGGTGACGTTCGCGTCGAGCAGACGGAACGAGCAAACGTCTCAGAAGCCTACAAAGGCTTCAACGCGTTCCCCTGATCTCGAGGGCTAACGAAAGCTATCTGGCATGCTCGATTGAGAATGCCATCCAGCGGCAACGCTTGTGGTCTCAGACTATCGTGCGCCAACACTCTGCCTGCTGCTGCGAAGGGAGAGCGCTGATGAGAGCTTCTTCTGCTCCTCGATAACTTCCGGCTGCGACGCTACAAGCCCCATCTTTCTCATTCGCCACTCGAAGACTCGTCTGATACCTTCGAGGTCCTTGATGTCAACATCTGGGTGCCCATGCAACAGCTCAAGCATCAGCGTGAAAGCGTAGGAACACTCGGGACAGAGCAAGTCATCTCTCCTAGCCGTGGCTGCAGCGCAGACCTCACAGATAGCACCCTCCACGCCCGTCAAAGAAGACCAGCTGCTACGGGTCTCCATGTCTAAAATAATCGGTTGTGGACAAACGTACTAGAAAGCAGGTCCAAGAACATGCGCCTAGCGTACGCACATTCTACAGGGCAAAGTACCCTGAGACGTGGGAGTATTCTCGCAGGAAGTCGAACCCTTTCTCGGTGATCCGGTATATGCGGTTGCCCAAGTCGGCGTCGATGCCTTGGGCGAGTAGGCCTCTTTCCTCCAGAAAGGCGAGGTACTTCTCAAGTTGTCTGTGGCTCAGATTCGCTCGGTACATGATGTGCGTCTTTAATGCGCCTTTTGAAGCAACTTGCAATATGCTCGCTAGGATTTCTACGCGTGTCCGGTTCCCGATTTGTTGGACCTTTTCTTCTAGAGGAAACATCGGTGATGCAACCTAGAAGACTACCCCCGAGATGTATATAAACGAATGTATGTGCCCGGCCATACAATTATGAGTTTTAGGAATTACGGGTGGGAGTTGACCGGAGTCGTCAACACTAACGAAGAAGCTCAAGACACTCGGCCTCACGGAGAACGAATGCAAAGTCTACTTCGCCCTCCTCAAACTCGGCACCGGCACAGTCATACAACTGTCACGCGAAACACACCTGCAAAGAACTGAGATCTACTCTCTGATGTCGGGGCTTGTGTCAAAAGGTCTCGTCGAAGAGACCATTGACAGACCCAAACGATACACGCCAGTCGACGTCAGGCATGCATTGCCTCGCTTGGCCAGGAGGATCAGGGATCGCTTTGAGAAAATCGCCGAAGAGTCTGAACAGTTGGCCGCCAAACTAGAAAGAGTCTCAACTATAGCCAAGCAGACAGCGCAAGAGGAAGTGCGTGTCATCTATGGCCCTCACTCCGCCCGTGCACACTTGTTGGAGTCGATAGGATCCGCCCAAGTCGAGTTTTGGGGAATGGCGGGACGCAGACGGCCACCACACATATCAGATCGCCTTCTTGCCGAAGCGCTTCGGTTGGTTGCATCGAAGGGTCTCAAAGCGAGGCTCATCGTAGAGGTCGACAGAGAGAACCTCAAGCGCGTCAAGAAAATGACCGGTGCAACTGAAGTCGCTCACTATCAACCAATCCCAGTATACATGTATGGTGTGGATGACAAGATGGTGGCGGTGTCTCTAGTACAGGAACCGATCGCCCACCCGTCACAGACTGCTCAGCTTGTCAGCACATATCGCCCAACCGTGATGATTATGCGACAGTTCTACGACATTCTCTGGCAGGAATCCAGCCCCTTTGCACTTCACGAGGCCGCCCTGTCTGGGGGCGGAGCGTTAGGCTCGGGCAGCCTCGTGACTCGCGGCCGCAAGCAGGGCTATGTTCGGACTGAAGCACTGATCAAATCGGCAAAGGAAAGCGTCAGAATCTATGCCCCGAATCGGTTCGAACCAGTACGGCTCTTGAACGGACTCGGCGACACGTTTCTAGATTCACATAGTCGAGGAGTGAAGAACCGGATGATCGTTGCATTATCCGAACACAACCTTGAAGCAGTTAAGAAGCTCGCCAGATTCATGGAACTGCGTCACACGAACGATACGCTCGGTTTCAGCATAGACATAGTGGACGACATCAACGCCGCAATCAGTTACGTGCACCGAGACATCAAGGAGTTGGAAAGCCACCTAGACTACTCGATCCACGTCACCAACAAACAAGGTATTCGACACATCAGCAACTTGTTCGAGGCGGTATGGCAGGAGTCAGTCCCTATAGAACGAGTGATGCAGGAATACGAAAAACACCGAACTGAATCGCACAGCCCGGCCAGCTAGTATTGGCCACACACTTTGCCGCACATTTGTAGAGAGAGGCAACGGCGACATGCGGATGCATGCTTCGAGCTAGTAGGAAGATTCAAGACTCTCCGTAGGCCCAATCAGCATGAGAAGGGAGGCCTTCATTGAACGCGCCCGGCGGAGGGACCAGACTCCGCGACCTCATAGTCTACCTTTCCGTTATGGCGGCCTTGTCGGCGAGCTTCTACTATCTTCCGAACTACTTCATACTTGAGAAGATCACGGCCGATCACTCGGCCGTACTGCTGAACTGGATCGGGATTCCCGCAGTATCGCGCGTCATGGACGGTCGCGCTTTTGTTAACGAGTTCGAGATAGAACGCATGTGCACGGGCATACAAGTGACAGCCATCTTCGCCGGCATTCTGTTACCGTTCCCTAAGATAGGTTGGAGACGGAAGGCGATGGCGATCGTGAGCGTCGCCGTTCTGATCTACTTCGCGAATATTGGAAGGATCGTCTTGGAGGTTTGGCTACTGTACGCGGGGATCTTGCCTTGGTACTTGGTGCACTACCCTACCGGCCTGATCCTCGGCATATTCTCCGTAGCTTTCCTCGTGATCGTGCTCGATCATTTCATTCCAGAGATCGGCGACTACGCGTTCAAGGCCATGGGTATACTCATGCCAAGGCGAACGAGCGTTACTAGCCCGAGCTGACCTGCCCTTTTCCACATTTCGAGCAGAACCTAGCGTCGGGGTCGATGCCGGCTCCGCAGAACTTGCAGTAAGTCCTCACCAAGGGCGCAGCCTTCTCTTCTGATGGCTTCTTGGTCATCCGTCGTCCAACGAATGCAGCTACCGCTCCCGCGACTAATACAGCGGCACCGATCACGAAATAGTAGAGTTGCTCGTAGTCGATGACCCAGTTCGCAACAACTCTGTATGGGTGATCCATCACCACGGACTCGCCGTTGGAGGTGCTGGTGATGTCGCCGCTCCAGGCTGTGAACCTCCACCGTATCCCAACCAGCCCTCCTAGCCCCTGCTGAGGGACGAGCAAGGGTGCGGAGAAGTTCGCGACCTCGCCGGCCTGGTACCAGCCTGCTCCAGAGACCTGAGCTACGCCAGACACCACATCGAGCCTAAATTCATCTTGATAGGCAGCAGTCAGCAACAGATCGGTGCTGATCAGCAAGGTCTTCGGGTTCTCGTGATCGGTTCCATTCCAGCTCTGAAACACAGCTCGCCAACCCTCTGTAATCGACACGTTCCTAGGAGCTTCAATTGAGTGACTGGTCAACACCTTGAACTCGCGGGCGAGGATCCCAGTCTGATCCGTAGTGAAATCGGTTCCATCCACGGACAGGGTCATGTTGCCGTGTGGGGTTCGCAATGTGAGTTTCGCGTTGTCAGCGACCTTGATGCGCATCTCAACGAATCCGGGCCCGCGTTCCTGGTCGGTGAAGTAGCCTGGGCTGGATGCGTTGTAAAAGAACGCGTAGCTCGTCAACAGCCATTCCCCTTCTTGGGCTGGCGACTTCAATTGTACGCTGTACGTCCTCTCGCCCACGTCTGCCAGACTCTCATGTTGGCTCTCCCATAGTGGATGGCTAAGGATGCCACTCGCTCCTTCGTAGACCGCCGCGCTGATCTCAAAGTAGTCACGAAAAGCATACTCCACAGTCAGGTTGACTTGGAACATGTAGGAACGGGGGACCTGAATCGGGTATTCTGCCTTGATCCTCAGAAGCCCAAGCTTCTCAATCTGAGCCATAGCCGGATGAGCGGAACCTGCCGTTATGAAGACCAAGAGAACGCAGATGACCGCTAACTTCTTTGTCAGCAATTTCCGCACGCCCAGAGCATGAGATTCTTTGTCTTGCCAAGATGACTGGCGGAATATATGGGTGACGAGCGACCGTGTCGCCGCAGCTCTCCATCAAACCTAAGACATACATCGGTGACAACTGAAAGCCGTTCCCCGAGGCGGCTGAGACTCGCGAGAGGTGAGACGAGCATGCACAAGCTAGTACTTGTTAGACATGGCGAGAGTACGTGGAACAAAGAGAACAGATTCACAGGCTGGACCGATGTGGACCTCTCCGAAAAGGGCGTGCAGGAGGCTCACGAGGCAGGACGAACGCTCTGGAATGAGAACTACGTGTTTGATATTGCGTTCACTTCGGTACTCAAGCGTGCGATACGTACGCTCTGGATCATGCTTGATGAACTAGACCAAATGTGGATACCGGTTCATAATCACTGGCGTTTGAACGAGCGCCACTATGGAGCACTGCAGGGCCTCAACAAAGCCGAGACGGCATCCAAATACGGCGAACAACAGGTCCTTCTTTGGAGAAGGAGCTACGACGTGCGACCGCCCGCGCTTGAGAAGAGTGACGAACGGAACCCAGGGTCCGACCCACGCTACCGAGATCTGAGTGAGAAGGAGATACCACTATGTGAATCGCTCAAGGACACCGTGGACAGATTCCTACCGTATTGGCACGAGACGCTTGCTCCGTCCGTAAGGTCGGGAAAGAGAGTGCTTGTCTCAGCACATGGCAACAGCATGAGGGCGCTCGTCAAGTACCTCGATAATCTGTCCGAAGAAGCGATTGTGAAGCTCAACATTCCGACCGGCATCCCACTTGTCTATGAGCTCAGCGATGACCTCAAACCCATCAGGCACTATTATCTGGGCGACGAAGAGAGAATCAGAAAAGCGATTGAATCGGTTGCCGCCCAAGGAAAGGCAAAGAAGGAAGCGTAGATGCGTCGGCCAGTCAAGTTCGACTGATTAGGCGCTATCCTTTCCCCGACTTCTTATGAGATATTCCGTGGTTCTGCTCAGCAGTTCGAGCGGTTCACGCGCCACGAAGACAAAGGTGCCCGATTCATCTGTCGTCGGTTGAGAGCCTCGCGCAAAAGCTATCGCATGAAGTTTGTTACGAAATCCTCCAGACTGAAATTCCTTCACAAACTCCTTCACCAAATCGGCCGTCTGCTCATTGAAAATCACAACCAAGAGCTCTGCACTACTTTGCTCAGCATTTCTAAGCAATTCCTTCGCCGTTGTAGCCCTCGATATGTCGACGGCTTCGCAGCCAGCAGCCGTGAGCATCGCAGCCATGATTGCACTCATCATATCGTTCCCACCCGTGACTGGACCAACACAGATCTTCGCCGTGAAGCGAGTCTGCTTTGGAGTGAGGTTCAACTTGAGAACGTTGAGGGCTGCCCTCGCCGCATTGGATGAGGCGGTGAACCGTTCCTCATTATATCCTCCTACCATATGGAGGCTTTCGGCTGTTCTGAACGCGTCATAGAGATCGTCCAGCGCCTCTGTAGGGTTCTTCGCGTACTGTGCGATGACCTTGGCCTTCGCCTCAGCTGTCTCTGCGTCACCTTTCACGATCGCATCGGCGAGTTGTCTCAGTATTACCTCGTCCTTCAAAGTAGGTCTTCCCTATGTGAATGATCGCTTATGATAAACTGTTCTTGATGCCTACCAGTGGGTGCAAGTCAACCAAATATAGTGCAGCGATTCCAACTAGAGCTCGGTGCCGGTTGGAAGCTTACTCGGCAATCATGTCCATCGCACACGAGATCAAGCACGCACGAAGAGTCGTTGCACTCACGGGAGCTGGGATCTCGGCTGAGAGTGGACTCGGGACTTTCCGAGGCAAGGATGGACTCTGGAGCAAATATGATCCTGCCGTGGTGGCTTCCATAGAATCGTTCACGCGGGACCCCCGTAAGTTCTGGGAGTTCGCAAGAGAGATCGGCTGGATATTTCTCACAGCCAAGCCCAACGCTGCCCACATAGCCCTTGCAGAGTTGGAGACGATGAAGCGCCTGGACTATGTGATCACACAGAATGTGGACGGCCTTCATCAGCGCGCCGGCAGTAAACGTGTTATCGAGATTCACGGAAATGCCGGCCGAGTCATTTGCACGCGATGCTTGGCAGAGTGTGCAACCGAGAAGATTGTTGACCGTATAGCACGGGAGGATGTGCCGTCATGCGATAGGTGCGGCGGTTCATTGAAGCCAGATGTCATCCTGTTCGGGGAACCACTGCCAAAGAGGGCGTTCGATCTGGCGCTCAAGAAAGTGAAGTCAGCAGACCTGCTGATTGCCGTTGGGACTTCGCTTGAGGTCTACCCTGCGGCGTCACTTCCGGAGATAGCAAAGAAGAGCGGAGCTAGGATCATCTCGATTGACAGCGAAAGAACCGGCTGGGACGATCTCTGCGACTACAAGGTGAGCGGGCCAGCGGGAGAAATTCTTCCGAGGATCGTTCAGGCGATCAGGATCACTTTCTAGGCGGCAGATAGGCGGACAGTGATTCAATGCCGAGTTCTTGGAGGCGTTCCTTGGATGGATGCCCTGTTATCGGATCCCAGCCTCTGAGCGCGTAGTACTCCTTCAGCTGTCGGTTCAGGTCCGGAACGTTCCCTCCGGTGGGCCCTTCCGCGAGTGGCTTTAGCGCATGCTTCGGGAGAGTGTCATCCTTCGGTGTAAGGCCTAAACGTAGGTTCATGACGCGTTTTGCCATGATGATCCTTTCGCCGATCTTAAGCAGATCCTGCGGCGCGACTTTCAGGCCGGTACAGAGTGACAACATACTAACAATGTCTTCCACTGGCGGGTTGGCGAACATGCACATCTGCATCGCGCTGTAGACCGCGCGAAAGTTCTCACTATTGAAGGCGAGCTCAGCCTTTCCATCATTTGACATCCTGTCCTCAGATACGAGTCCGAGCTCTGGAAGGGTTTGGCCCATCTCGACCAGGTAGAGGACGGAGAAGTTGTGGCAAGCGCCTCTTGGGGAGACCGCGTAGGAAACCGCGAGGCCGCTAACCCCTCTTATGTCATGAAACGGGATCTCTAGGCCTTTGACGTGCATGGCCTCTTCTTCAACTCCGAACTTCTTCGCCATCTCTCGGGTTCCCTCGGCGAGGAGGTCTCCGATGCCTCGTCTCTCAGCGATCATCTTGACCAACTCGATTGCTGGGTCGATCTCTCCCCAATTGAGCACGAGACCTCCCGTGTCTTTCTTCGTCAGTACACCCTTCTCGTACAAGTAGTACGCAAGCCCGATGGTGACAGAGCAGCTGATCGTGTCGATTCCAAACCGGTTGCAAAGTTCGTTTGCGTATGAGATTCCTTCCATCGATGTGCACATCAGGTTTGATCCGAAACCGACGAGGGTTTCTAACTCTGGGCCGTCAGTCTTGCCTGTTGCGTACTTGCCTCCGTTGATCGTTATTACTCGTCCGCAGCGGATTGGGCACCCGAAACAAGCGCTTGTTCCGGTAAGAATCGTCTGCTTCATCTCCGTGCCGTCGATCTTGTCCGCCTCATCGAAACTTCCAACAGTGAAGTACTTGCTTGGCAATTCTCCAAGCTCGTTCATGTATGGAATAGCGCCTGAAGTGCCTAAGGCTCGGAAAGTCTCAGCCAAGCCTGATTCCTTGATGTACTTGAACGCGCTGCTCGAGGCCTTCATGAACTCTTCGGGGTCTGCGATCGGAACTCTCTCTTGTCCGGAGACGGCGATCGCCTTCAGATTCTTGCTGCCCATCACGGCGCCAAGTCCGGTTCTTCCTGCAGCCCGATTCCAGTCATTCATGATAGCCGCATACTTGACAAGGTTCTCTCCTCCCTTGCCGATGCATGAGA
>Ga0187882_1005100_pt1 | contig 10418 bp, 9 predicted proteins | sample June2016WEW_19_1_3_FD_132991 | JGI IMG/M metagenome (GOLD analysis project Ga0187882, IMG submission 132991) | Peatland microbial communities from SPRUCE experiment site at the Marcell Experimental Forest, Minnesota, USA - June2016WEW_19_150 | ecosystem: Environmental > Terrestrial > Soil >...
AAGACACGAAGAGAGTTTTAAGTCTTTAGTTTTGAGTTGATTAACTGAAAATTAAACTTAGTGTCTTTGGGCCTTAGTGGTGAAGAACGGAGCGTGATTATGATAGAAAGAATAGGGCCGGTGTGCAGGTTCGGGCCTGGCGGGGATTATGAATCGGTTTGGCCGGGCGATTGGATGGAGCAGGCGACGCAGCCGAAAAACGCGATTGGCCGTTTGCTGGATGTTATTGCGGGTATGACGGACGTGCTTCGCGGCGGACGCTCTGTCGAGGTAACCGGTCCGTTCCCGGAAGGGATGCCAAACGGCATTGATATAGAGCAGGAGAACAAGTCGTATGAGTCAGACCAACGAGGAGCCGGCGTCAGGCGAGGGGCTTACGCCGAGGCAGGTTCAGTTGCTAAGCACAATCGCGGGGTATCGGAGGAGCCGGGGCTATTTGCCGACGATTGGAGAATTAGCACAGCAGCTAAGCATAAGCCGAACAACCGCATTCGGGCACATCGAACAGTTGCGAAGAAAAGGGCTTGTGTCGGGTCAGCAATGTCCTTCGACCAAGGCCAGGGCACGCTCTTTGAACTTGACTTCAAAGGCGCGAAGACGGCTTAAACAAATCCCCTGTCAGCAACCGGACAGCGGCGAAGAACCAGCCGGAGGCATTCCCCTTGTGGGCAGAATTGCCGCAGGGTTACCCGTTGAGGCGGTTGAGAACAAAGATTACCTTTCCATCGAATCCTGCTTTGGCAACACAGGCGATATATTCGCCCTTGAGGTCAAAGGCGACAGTATGATTGGCGAGAACATACGCGAGGGGGATTATGTTATCTGCAAACGAACAGCCACGGCCTCGAATGGCCAATTGGTTGTTGCGATAGTCGATAACGAAGACGCGACATTAAAAAGGTTCTACAGGGAAAATAATCTCGTGCGTTTGCAGCCGGCAAACGACGCATACGAGCCGATTTATTCAAAGAATTGTCAAATCCAGGGCGTAGTCATCGGTCTTGTAAGGAAGCTGTAATGCGGTTATAGTTTGCGGCTCGTATATTAAGGAAGCCGGCGAATGGAAATGGATTCGACAAGCTCACCAAAAATAAAATTAAGATTTCTCGGTGCCGCACAGAACGTAACAGGTTCTCGGCATCTTCTTGAGGTTGACGGAACAAAGCTGCTCGTTGACTGCGGGCTTTATCAGGAAAGGCAGTTTCAATCGAGAAACTGGGCGCCGTTTGTTGTGCCTCCTGCAAGCATAAACGCTGTATTCCTCACTCACGCTCATTTAGACCACTGCGGCTTGCTGCCCAAGCTTGTGCGAGACGGCTTTGCGGGTAGGATTTACTGCACACAGGCGACAGCGGAACTGGCGAGGATAATACTTCTGGATTCCGCACGGATTCAGGAAGAAGACGCCGAGCACAAACGCAAAAGACACCAGAAAGAAGGCAAAACGGGACCTTATCCTGAAGCTCCTCTTTACACAACGCAGGATGTGGAGGCCTGCTTCCCGCATTTTGAGCCGGTCAAATACCGCCAGCAGATAAATATTGCTGATGGCGTAGCGGTAACTCTTTGCGATGCCGGGCACGTTCTTGGCTCGGCGATGATACGAGTTGATGTGAACAAGAACGGCGATAAAAGGACGGTGCTGTTTACCGGCGATTTGGGCAGAGCGGGCAGGCCGATTCTGCCCGACCCCAGCCTTCCCGAAAAGGCGGATTACCTTATCATCGAATCGACTTACGGCGACAGGGTTCACTGCCAGACCTGCGACGTGAAAAAGCAAATCGCGGATGTCATCAACGCGACCAAAGACCGAGGAGGCAATATTGTCGTCCCCAGCTTCGCGCTGGAACGTTCGCAGGAAATCCTGTTTTACATAAAGGAGCTGCTGCTTGATGATGCCATACCACACTTGATAATTTTCTTAGACAGCCCGATGGCGGCCAAGATTACCGAGATTTTCAGAAACCATCAGGAATTGTTCGACGAAGAGACGCAGGAAATGCTCCGGGAGCATCATTCGCCCTTTGACCTGCCCGAATTGAAGGTTACGACGACAAGCGAGGAATCCAAGGCAATCAATCATATAACGGGCACCGTAATGATTATCGCCGGGGCGGGTATGTGCACGGGAGGCAGAATCAAACATCATTTAGTCAATAATATCTCACGGAAAGAAAGCTCCATAATGTTCGTAGGGTATCAGGCGGTGGGGACATTGGGCAGGTTAATCGTTGACGGCGCAAAAGAGGTCAGAATTCTCGGCCAGAAATACAAAGTCAAGGCCAAGGTCGTGCAGATAAACGGCTTTTCGGCTCACGCCGACAAAAACGAGATGCTCAACTGGCTTAAAAAATTAAAATCGCCTCCCAGGCAAATCTTCCTTGTCCACGGCGAACCGGAAAGCGCAAAGGCATTCGGCGAGTTTTTAAAGGCCCAAACCGGCTGGCAGGTCAGCATCCCCGCTTACGAAGACCAGGTCGTTCTCGAATAACATGTTATTATTGACTGTTTCAAAGGGCTGATGAAATGTGTGAATTTTGTTTAAAGCACGGCGAAGGCCAAAAGTGGTATCTTCAGGCGAATAATTATTCGGAGGATTTGCTCAACGACATCCGCAGACGAAAAATGATTGAGAATTTCGCCGCCGATGGCGAATCAGTCGACAAAAGCATCGAGAAAATGGATAAGCTTTCTACTGCACCCAAATTCATACAGGCGCTCGTCAGGCGACTTGTTCCGCGGAGGATGAAGAAGCGGCATTACGGGCAGGTTGTGCCTATCGAAGAAGTTGAAAAAATCTTCGGCTTTGTGAATTCGATTGCGCGAGTTGCGTGCTATTGCAGGCATTTTACCGTGGGCAAGGAGAAGCGCTACTGCTACGGTATAAGTATGGGTCCCAACGGCGGCAAGTTCGGCGAGCTTATGCGCAATGTTGACACGAGTTTTCTGAACGGCCCAGATTCCGCCGGCGTGGAAACCCTTACCAAAGAGCAGGCAATCGCAAGTTTCCGAGAGCACGAAAAAGAAGGGCTTTGTCATACCGTATGGACATTTCAGACGCCGTTTATCGGCGGGATATGCAACTGCGACCGCGCCGACTGTCTTGCGATGCGATGCACGGTTACTCATGATGTCCCCGCGATGTTCCGCGCCGAGTTTATCGCCGAAACAGACCCCGACAAATGCGTCGGCTGCCGGCAGTGTATGAAGCTCTGTCAGTTCGGCGCGATTTCCTACAGTGCATCGAACAAAAAAGCCGTCATAGATAAACTCAAATGCTACGGCTGCGGAATATGCAGGGCTGCCTGCGCCAAGGGCGCTATTTGCCTCGAACCCCGCGAAAGCGACCCGATTACGGTGAAACTCTGGTAGCCGAAATGTAAGTTTTTTCTTGCCAATTCCCGCAAAGCAGTTAAACTTCCATTGTGCGAGATATATTATGGATATTGACAAGGAACAAAATAACAGGTGGCTTCGTCCCTATTGCTTTGAGTCGCCAACCGCGGCTTTAATTCTGCGCGGTGTTTACGCTCTCGTTATATTGCTGGCGCTGGCGATTGGATGGGCAACCGTTCGTAATACCGATGACCCTTTGCTGACGAAAATCGGGCTTATCACCGGGCTTGTCGGTTTTTCGATTATTGCCGTCCAGGTGATGCTCGGCTCACGTCTGAAAACGCTGGACCGCGCCTTCGGCCTCGATAAGGTAGTGATATTTCACCGGAAAATGGGTGTGGTCGCGGCAGTCTTTTTGCTGTCACATCCGCTGCTGCTGGCGGCAGGGAAAAAAAGCTTTAAGCTTTTTTCTCTTGATACGCCATGGCAGGTAACCATGGGCAAGGGGGCGTTATTGTTTCTAGTCGCGGGCGTACTGCTCGCTTTATATTATTCCAGATTCCGGCTGGATTACAACGCCTGGCGGCTGATTCACAAATTGATGATTGCGGCGGTCGTTCTTGCTTTTGCGCATTCTATACTTTTAGGGGACCCATTTGAAATCGGATGGATTAAGGCCTGGTGGTGGGCGCTGGTGGTCGTTGCGTGCGCAAAATTCCTTTGGCAGAATTTCGTCGTTATCCCGTTCGGCAGGAAAAAATATATCGTCAAATCCGTCACGAAGGAGACGCACGATACATTTACCCTCCGATTCGAGCCGGCAGGCAGTCCCGGCGCAGCGGTTTTCGATTACAAGCCCGGGCAATTTATGTTTCTTGAGCTGCAACATCGAGGCAGGATGAGCGAAGAGCATCCTTTCACCATCAGCAGCTCGCCGACCTCACAGGGACACATTACGGCCACCATCAAAAAATCCGGCAACTATACAAATCTGATAGACCAGACGCAGGTTTCGGACGCCGCATTTCTGCAGGCGCCTTTCGGCAGGTTCAGCTGGGCATTTGATAAGCCGTCGAGCTTTTTGTTTATCGCGGGCGGTGTGGGCATAACGCCGATTCACAGCATGATTACGGCCCTTTGCGATATCGGCGACAAAAGAAACGCGGTGCTTATCTATACCAACAAAACCGAACAGGACATCATTTTCCGCACACAATTCGACAATCTGCCTGCCAACTTCAAGGTTGTGCATATTCTTTCAAAAGCCCAAAAGGAGTGGAAAGGACTGACCGGCCATATCAGCGCCGAGATTATTAAGCAGGAGGCGGGCAGTGTGCTGAAACAGGCGGATGTGTATCTGTGCGGGCCGTCAATGATGATGCGAAGCGTGATGAATGCTCTCGAATCGCTTGGCGTTGATAAAAGGAAAATACATTACGAACGATTTACGATTTAGAGATGGTGTCAGGTGCGGAGCTTGTGGAGGATATGCCAATACGCGCCTCGTGAGCCGGTTTTGATGGCGTCAACGAGTTCGGTATTGTCATTGTAATTGTGGTCAGTAAGTGCCGCGTCGGATTCGTCAATCGGCTCGAAGAACCTCTTGTCGCCCGCGATAAAGTCTTTTATCAATCTCGCCGGGTTTTGGCCCATCAGGTGCGATATGTAAAACGTCGGCTGGAACAGATTCACGGGGCCGGCATATTTGCGTTTGATATTTGGATTTGTTTCCATCGGACCTTCGGCAGCAGCCGTAATTGCCATATCGGTTCCGGGATAGATTCGCACGCCCAGCGGTGCTCCTGCGCAGTCGGGATTGATTTGTTTGATGAAGTCGATTGATTCTCTGGCTGACGCCGGTGTCTCGCCGGGGCCGCCGAAAATCAAGTCAATCATCACGGTAATTCCGTTATCTTTGCACCATCGAACGGCGTTGGCGAGGTCCTGCCTGGTGTGCTTCTGGCGATAGGCCCTGAGCATCACTTCGCAGCCGGAATCGCCGGTAAAATCGATACCGACGCAGCCGGCCTTTCGCATAATTGCCGCTAACTCCGCGTCGAATGGTATGACCGCCATATAGGAGTACCATCTCAGCCGATTGCCTAAACCTCGCCGCACGAATTCCTCGCAGACCGCGTATGCGTGGTTGCGGGAAACGTTGAATTCAGAATCACAGATATGCAGCACGTCGATTCCTTTGGCCAGCAGCGTCTCCGCCTCGTCGGCGACTTCCGCGGGCTTACGCACACGCACGAAAGTTCCTTTACTTATCCGGTCGGCACAGTAGATACAATTGTGGCCGCAGCCGCGTTTGGTCTCGATGCCTAACTGTCCGCCGCGGTTGAAGTAGGTAACATTATCGACTGTGTCCCGGCTTGTGGACAGCGACAGCGGCTCAGGCCATATTGGCTTGTTGGTGCGGACCTGCTCATCTTCCCACCAGGTCAGTCCTGCGACCTTGTCGAATTGCCATCGTCCCTGCAATTGCCCATACAGCTCGATTATCGCCTGCTCGCCGTCTCCGCGGATGCCGAAGTCGGCTTTTGTGTATTCGACAATCTGCCGGGCGAAAATCGAGAAGCCCACGCCGCCGAGGACAATCGGCGCATCGGTGAGTTTGCGAATTGCCGTTATCTGTTCTGCCAGTCGCGGAACAAACCACTGACAGCTTGGCCAAAAGCAGTCATCGACATTGCGAAAAGACAGGCCGATGAGTTCGGGATTGTGTTTACTGAAATAATCCCGCAGCGTCACGTCTTTGTTATCGGCCAAACACAAATCGACCAGGTCAACTTCGATGCCAGCCTTTTTGGCTGCACCGGCGATGTAATCCAGTCCCACCGGGGCAATCGCCGGCTGCATAGTATTTGTATTTATCAGCGTCAGCATCTTATCGCGTTATGTGTCCTGCTGATTGCGTGCCTTGGCGTGTTTCTCAGAGAGCCAGCTCAAAATCAGTCCCAGCTCGAAAAGAAGATACATCGGTATAACCATAGCGAACAGAGAAATCGGGTCGCCGCCTGGTATGACGCAGGAGGCGATTACGACGACCGCGAGAAACACGTATTTTCTGGATTTCTTGAAGAACTCGGCTGACATTATGCCGGTCCTGATAAGAACGAATATGGCTATGGGCGTCTGGAACGACAGACCGAAAATCAGCATCATATTCGCCATAAAGGATATGTAGTTGGTAAACGTGAAATTGGAACTTACCTTCAGAAATTTTTCGTTGAAATAAACAAAGAATTGCAGCGTAGCAGGCGCTATTACGAAAATGAAAAGCAAGGCCCCGGCGGCAAAAAGAGAAGAGCACAAAGGAACTGCTATATAAACGTACCTTTTTTCGTTGGGGTAAAGACCTACCGATACGAATTTCCACAACTGGTAGAAAACCCAGGGCGAGGAAATAACCAACGCCGCAATCATAGCTATTTCCATGTAACTCATAAAACCTTCGGTTGGGTCTATGCTCTGCAGGCGGGCGCTTTCTCCCATTGCTTTGACATAGGGTATTTGAATAAATGCTATCAGATAATCGCCTAAGAACATGCAGATTGTGACAGCTATGCCGAATCCTACCAGCGCGTAAATAATCCGGAACCGCAACTCTTCGAGATGGTCCCCGAGGGACATCGTAGTGTCCGGAATAGTCGATTTATCGGCTTTGCTGTTCATCGAAGGCCCTGAAATGAACGAACGGACTTTCGGCCGAATCAAACGGTCTTCTTGGAATCGTCGTTAGTCGGAGCTTTTTTTATCTCGTTGACGATATCGTCCTTTGTATTCTGGACATCGTTCTGGACGTCGTTAAGACCTTTCTTGAACTCGCTCAAACCTTTGCCGAGATTTTTGGCCAGGTCAGGTAATTTCTTTCCCCCGAAGATTACCAGGACGATTAAAAGAATCCAAACCCAGTCCAAGCCCTGCGGCATCTGGATTGCCATTACATTTTGTGCACATTCAATCATTTGTTTTTCCCTTAAATTTTCGCAATAGGATAACTTGCCCGCCAGCAATTATCAATCACTAAGATTACATATAATACGCCTGCGAATCGACAGTGTGCTTATTTTGTTGCTGTTATCGGCACGATTTTTACGTCTCTGTCGCGGTCTTTGGCAGTATCTACTATATTGCCCGTTTTGTCAACGGCGATACTGTGGCCGCCGAAAATCCTGCCTGACCATGGGCCTCTGCTTATTCTGCCGACAGAATTGGTCCCCAAAACCGCCGCGCCTGTTCGTTTCGCGGCTTCCGTAACCACCTTGTGAAACTCCTTGCTGTGCGCAGGCCACTGTTGCTCTTCTTCCGCGTAGCCGTAAGGCACTAAGAGCAGATTAGGCTTCAGCGCCGCCATCCGGTCGAGAAGGTCTTCGCGATGTGTATCCGCGCATATAAGCAAACCAATTTTTCCGAATTTGGTGTTTACTGTGGTGATATCGGATTCGTTTCCCGCCGCATAGGGAGGAGACATCAGTTTTTGCGGTATGTTTACCTGGCGGTATTTGAGCAGAATCTGCCCCCGGTCATCGATGAGAAGGGCGCTGTTGAACAATCTTCCCGTTTCAAATTCCTCAAGGCCGATACAAAGGTACGTCCCGTATTTTTTCGCGAGTTGAGAAAGCTGCTCCGAATCCGGCCCAGGAATTGTGCAGGCCCTGATATGCGCATCGGCATTGAGCCATCCGAGCATCGCTGCCTCGGGAAAACATATTAGCTCGGCGCCTTTGCTTTTTGCTTCGGCTATGGCATTTTCAATCCGGACGAAATTGCCGCTCCTGTCGCCGTCGATGATGACTATCTGGCACATAGCGATGCCGGGGCCTTTGCGTTTGGAGATAACGTGGATGATTGCGCCTATGACGACAATCGCCACCAAAAATCCGCCCCAAACCGTTGCCCCATCGCCCCTCGGCTCAGAGGCCGCAAGTGTGCATACTATGTTGAACATTTCACCTTGTTTCCCTAAACCTAATTATCGTCTTATAGCACCTTAACTTGCAGTATAATTTGACGGATATAATCAAGTAGCATATAATCGGGTGGTGTCAAAGTGTCAAGACAGGTTTTGGCTGTAGGAACAAATTATGATTCTGCTCTCCGGGCGTGCACCCCACTGCTTCGCAAGGCGAAGCAAAGCGGGGGGGCAAGCAAGAATATTTGAGTCCGCCGTTGGCGTGCTGATTTTGCTCATTATGATTGCCACAGCGGTCGGCATCTATATCATTTCGCAAGATTACAATATGACCCGGTTCGGCATAACGTCGCAGCAGGAATCGCAGGGGGATTTTACGCCCGTCGGCAAGGCCGAAACGTATAATAATGATAACCTTTACGAGAAAATCGACGGCAAGGCCCCGATGTATCAGGAGGCCGGCTTCGTAAAGCTCGATACGCAGCGGTTCGCCGCCAAAAGCAATTCCGAGCTTTCGTTCGAGCTTTACACTTACGATATGAACAACGCTAAAAACGCCTTTTCGGTTTACAGCAGGCAAAAAAGGACGGATGTTACTGACTTGAACGACCTGGGTGCGTTGGCGTTTGGTTACGTGGCGGGCAACGAGATTTGTCTGTCGCTGGGCAGAAATTATATCGAAATGATTGGCTCAGCCGAATCGAACGAGTTGGTGGACGGGATGAAGGGTATGGCCAAAGATATGTCTGCCAAATTTAAGCCGACGGACAAAGACAAGATAGTCGAATTAGGATATTTCCCGGTGCAGGGCACGGTGGCGGGAAGCTGGAAATTGCAGATTGATAACGCCTTCGGCTTCGATGGCCTGACCGATACCTACTCTGCAACGTATAAGATTGGTGATAAAGCGGTTTCGATATTTTTAAGCAAACGCAAAAACGCTGATGAGGCGAAAACGGTCGCGAAGAATTATTATGATTTTCTCATGACCAACGGCGCAAAGGCAATCGCGGTTGACGGCGAAATTCTCAAGTCGGCCGGCGCATCGGTTGTGGATTTTTACGGGGCCTTCGAGATTGTCTTCCCGACGGGCGTATTTGTTGGGGGCGTTCACGAGGCGAATGACAAGCAGGCGGCGGAAAAAGCGGCGGAAGTTTTAATTGGCCGATTGAAGGAAATCAATGACTGAACCAAACCAGGTTAATTCTGCTCGAAGACAACTGCTTATCCGCAGCGCGAAAGCTGCGGCTTCAATTGCCGCTGCCGTTGGCGTCGCCCGCTGGCTTTATGACCCCAAAGGTCCCGGCGCGAAAAATGAGGAAGCCGGTTTTTTGGGGACTTCCGCAAAGGGGTTGCCTGATTTTTCTGTGCCTCGTAAAGATGGACAGGTTATAAGCATTGTTCAGGGCGCAGACAGGGCAAAGACGGCGAGCAATGCAATTGAACTTTTGGGCGGTATCGAGAGGTTTATAAAGCCGGGCGATGTTGTCGTAATCAAACCCAACGCCGGCTTCGCGACGCCCGCGATTCTCGGCGCGACGACTCATCCCGATGTTATCACCGCTATTGTAAAATTGTGTTACGCCGCAAAAGCTAAAAAAGTTATCGTTACCGATAATTCAATCAATGACCCCGCAAGCTGTTTTACGATAAGCGGCATTGGTAAAGCCGCTTCGATTGGCGGCGCGGAAGTTGTTATGCCGAAGGATTCGTATTTCAGCCCGCTTACGCTCGCGGGCGGTTCGCTGATTAAGGACTGGCCTGTGTACTGTGCCCCGTTTGCCAAAGCTAACAAGCTCATCGGCATAGCACCGCTGAAAAACCACAGCAGAAGCGCGGCCTCAATGACTATGAAAAACTGGTATGGTCTCCTCGGCGGAAGACGCGATGTTTTCCATCAGGATATCAATAATATAATCGCAGAGCTTGCGATGCTCGTAAAGCCCACTCTGGTCATTCTCGACGGCACGGCTACTATGATGACCAACGGGCCTACGGGCGGGTCGGTTTCGGACCTAAAGAAAACCAATACGATGATTGTGAGTTGTGATATGGTTGCCGCGGATGCCTTCGGGAGCACACTATTGAATCTTAAGCCATCGGATTTGCCGTATCTGTCCATCGCCGAAAAGGCAGGCGCAGGGACAGCCGATTACGAATCGCT
>Ga0187882_1005106_pt1 | contig 10413 bp, 9 predicted proteins | sample June2016WEW_19_1_3_FD_132991 | JGI IMG/M metagenome (GOLD analysis project Ga0187882, IMG submission 132991) | Peatland microbial communities from SPRUCE experiment site at the Marcell Experimental Forest, Minnesota, USA - June2016WEW_19_150 | ecosystem: Environmental > Terrestrial > Soil >...
AGCTTCTCAGCGACGTCCACGCCCCCGCCAAGTGGCGCGTCCTCGGCCCGCTCTCCAATGTCCCTGAGTTCTACGACGCCTTCGGGGTGAAAGAGGGACAGCCCATGTGGCGGCCCGCCAACGCGCGCGTCCACATCTGGTAAGGGCCAGTTCTCCGAGACGGGGTTCGGTCCCCCCAGGCGCGCTCTCTTATTCCTCGAGAAAATGGCCATTTAGGCAGCATTCCCGGGACTCGAAAGAGGTCTGGTGTCTTGCCGGTAAGACTTTGGCCGGCACCGGCTGAGCCTAGCGGGCGCCCCCCGACCTGCCCCAGGGACGCTCGCCGAGAGCCCCCAACCTATACACTAGGACAGCCGGTAGAGGGGGGAGAAAAAAAGAGGGGTCTTTTTTTTATTTTTCTATTTTCTACTGTACAAGTGTATTAGCTAGTGTTTTTGGGGTGTTTTCCCCCATATGGGAACTTGTACACCCCGTTTTGTACTAGTTACCACCTGTACGTCCTAGTTGCCCCCAGAACCCTCGCTTTCCCATCCTCCCTACAGAGGGAATTGGCCTTGCTAGAGACCCTGGCTCCTGGGTCGCCTTGCAGGCCTTCCAGGGTATACGCCCCCACCCAGTTTGACTTCCCGCCCATCCCTCTGTTAATCTGAGGCCACCAAAGAGAAGGGGAATTCGATTGGCCATCACGTGTCCGAAATGTCATTCTGAGAATCCCGAGACCAAGCAGTTCTGTGCCGATTGCGGAACCCAGCTCCCTCCGCCCCAGGGCCCTCCTCCAGTCATGACGGAAACCCTCCAAACACCTGTCCGAGAGCTCACTACGGGCTCCACCTTCGCTGGCCGCTACCAGGTGATCGAAGAGCTCGGCCACGGCGGCATGGGAAAGGTCTACAAGGTCTTTGATACCAAGATCAAAGAAAAGGTCGCTCTGAAGCTCATCAAGCCCGAGGTCGCCTCGGATAAAGAGACGATCGAGCGGTTCAGCAACGAGATCCGCCTAGCCCGGAGAATCGGCCAGCGGAATGTCTGCAAGATGTTCGATATCGGCGAGGCGGAGGGGGCCCATTTCATCACCATGGAATACGTCCATGGCGAAGACCTGAAGAGCATGATCCATATGTCCGGGAGCCTGAGCCTGGGTATGCTCTTGAGCGTTGGGAAGCAGGTCTGCGACGGGCTTGCCGAAGCCCACAGCCTGGGCGTTGTCCATCGGGACCTGAAGCCCCAGAACATCATGATCGACAAGAACGGGAACGCGAAGATCATGGATTTCGGGATCGCCCGGTCGGTCAAGGATAAGGGGATCACGGGCGCCGGGGTGATGATCGGAACACCCGAGTACATGAGCCCGGAGCAGGCTGAAGCCAAAGAGGTCGACCATCGCTCTGATATCTATTCCCTGGGAGTCATTCTTTATGAGATGGCGACAAGCCACGTGCCCTTCACAGGTGAGACGGCCCTCAGCATCGCCATGAAGCACAAGGAGGAAGTCCCCAAGAATCCAAAACAGCTCAACCCTCTTATCCCAGACGACTTGAGCGGGGTCATCCTGAAATGCCTGGAAAAAGATAAAGCAAAGCGATATCAGAGCGCCTCAGACGTCCATTCTGAGCTGGAAAAGATCGAAAAGGGCATCCCAACGACAGAGCGCGTGGTTCCCGAGAGGAAAACAATCACGTCGAGAGAGATTACCGTCAAGTTCAGCCCGAAAAAGATATTGGTGCCTGCCGTCGCCCTTGTTGCCGTTATCGTCGCGGCCCTCGTCATCTGGAAAGCCGTGTTGAAAAAGCCGATCCCCCTTCTGCCCGAACAGAAACGCTCCATTGCCGTCATCAGCTTTGAAAACCAGACAGGGGACAAAGCTTATGATTATCTGAGCAAGGTCATTCCCAACCTCCTTATCACGAACCTCGAGCAGTCCGGATATTTCAATGTGACGACGTGGGAAAGGATTCGGGACCTTCTCAAACAGATCGGGAAGGGGGATACCGAATTCATCAACTCGGACCTGGGCTTCGAGATTTGTCAGAAGGACGCCGTTGAAGTGATTGTGCTCGGGCTCGTCTCCAAGTCCGGCAACACCTTCGTCACAGACGCGAAAGTCCTGGACGTCGGCACGAAGAAGTTGCTGGGGACGGCGAATTCTAGGGGAGACAGCCCGGACAGCATCTTTAAGAACCAAATTGACGAATTGAGCCGGCAGATTGCCAAGAGCGTCGGCCTTTCCGAGCGCAAGATTGAAGCAGCCAAGATGCAGGTGCGCGACGTGACGACCGGCTCGGCCGAGGCCTACAACGCTTATCTCAAGGGGAGGGAGGAGCTCGTCAATTATGATTGGGGCAGGGCCCGGCAGGCTTTCGAGAAAGCCGTCGAGCTCGACCCGACCTTTGGCGTGGCCTATTATTTCCTAAGTGTCTCTTACAGTATGTTGAACAACAACCGCGAAGCGGACGAAGCTCTCAAGAAAGCTTGGGATTTTTCGAAAAAAGCGACCGAACGAGAGAGGTATTTCATCCAGGGTGAGTATGCGCATTCCATTGAACAGGATTGGCGGAAAGGGATCCGGATTTACGAAGAGGCTGTGGCCAAATACCCAAAGGATAAGGACCTGCACATTGTCCTTGGCTTTTACTATAGCTTGTATGACATGAGCGAGAAAGCCGTCACAGAGTTCAAGAAGGTCCTAAGCCTCGATCCCAGTTATCCGGATGCCTTGAATCAGATCGCTTATGAATATATGAATACGAAGAATTACGATCAGGCCATCGACTATTTAAAGAGATACGCCTCTGTTCAACCAGGGAAGCCCAATCCGTTCGACTCGTTGGCCGAAGCGTATCTTCGCATGGGAAAACTCGATGAGGCCATCGAAAATTACAAAAAGGCCTTGGCGGTCAAGCCCGATTATTATAGTTCAGCGGCGACGCTCGCATATATCTATGGCCTCAAGGAAGACTATCCCGAGGCTTCGAGATGGCTGGACAGGTACCTTGAGTTGGTTCCTTCTCCGAGCGTCAAGCTCCTGGGCTATCTGAGGAAAGGGTTCTTCAGCGCGTGGCTTGGCGGCTTCGAGAGATTCCTGGACCTTCTTCAGACGGCAGACGATCTGGCCGACGCGCTGGCTTTGAAAGGAGCGAAAGCCAACATAAGCTGGGTTAAAGCCTGGATTTATTTTGACCGCCATGAACTCGAACTCAGCCGGAAATGCGTCGAATCCCATTTAAACTTCGCTGTGGAAGCGCGTCCGGCAGACAAAGACTATTTTGTAGCCAGGAGCGGTCTCGTTCTTGGATTGATCGCCCTGGATGAGGGCAGGATCGATCTCGCGAAGAGCAAACTGAAGGAGATCGATTCTGTTTTGCCTCATTGTGTTGCGGACATGAAAGCCGACCTTCAGCTCGCCCATGATCTTCTCGGTTCGGAGATCTTTCTGACCGAAGGGTCTCCCGGCAAAGCCATAGACATGCTCGAAAAAACCTCGATTCCCGGGCCACCGTTTTATGCTTTTTCTGGTACGCCGTGGCCCGGAGACATCGCTTATAATCTGCCTTTTCTTCGGGATTCCCTCGCCAAGGCTTATGCCAAGATGGGAGATCTGGACAAGGCCATCGCCGAATATGAGCGTCTGATAACGTTCGATCCCAAGGTCGAGTCGCGCCTCCTTATTCATCCCAAGTATCACTACCGACTGGCGAAGCTTTACGAGCAGAAAGGTCTTAAGGATAAGGCCAGAGCTCAGTACCAGCGCTTCCTCGACCTCTGGAGAGACGCCGACCCCGGGTTGCCCGAGGTTGCGGACGCCAAGAAGCGACTGGTTGCACTCAAATAACGCATCGTTTTATCCCTACCCCACCATACGGCCCCCACTCCCATCCTGCGCTGGAAGCCTCTCCAGGGCGTCATGAGCGGCAAGAATAGGCCTTCTACGGCCGGTCCGTGATGTAATAAGCCTCTCTGAGCCCTTGCGGGGCCCTGGGCTGACCTGCCCCCTGGTTAGGTCCATTTTTTAGGGATGGGGTCCAATTCATGAGCTACGGTATGTGCACGCAACATAGCAGATCAGGGATGGCCTCGACGTCAAGACGCTAAGCGAGAACCTGGGCCACTCCGACCCCCCGGATCACCCTCGATCTTTATTGCCACACGAGCCTCGTGGTGAAGCGGGCGGCGGTCGAGAGAATCCCGGTCCTCAGCACAGAAAGTTGCTTTAAAGTCCACCAGGCACCCGTGAAAGCGGACGCAGGTGCTTCGGAATCAGTTCATTAATAATTAGCCGGCGGAAATCCACAGCCCGATGCCCGACTCTTGTTTAACAGCCTTGATTCGTCATGAAAATGGCAGGCGGAAACGCTTGAAAATCTCACTTCAAGAGGAGTACATTGAGCGGGGGCACGTCATGTTTCTATATCTATTAGTAGGAGGAAAACGTGAAATATCCAGAACTTAAGTGGGACGTTTTTGAAAGGTCTGTAGAATCCTATAGATCTGTCAATATTGCGTCTCAATCATTCTTGTTGGCGGTCGGCGCCTTGTTATCAACTAGAAGCTCTTATGTCTTCTATCCCTTGACTGGTGTTGCTCTAATTATGATTTGGTATATATGGGTCCGTATCACAATATCTCGTCAGCTCATTGCCGACTATCATAGGATCGCTATGGAATTAGATTCAACTACACTCCAAGAATTCGAAAGCAAATGCAGCCAAGACCAGTATGTCCATGATACCCAAAAAAGAAGTGAGGCTAATAAATACGGTTCTTTTATAACGAATTGGAGACCGACTCGGCTAAAAGTTGACTTCCTTCTTCCATCATTATTCACGCTTATCTGGCTGGCCCTGTTTGCCGAACAGGTTTATAGAGAGTTCATAAAGAAATTCGCATATTAAGAGAGGCGAGCGGGCCCGGACCTCATCCCTTAAAAATGGTCCATCCATAATGTGAGTTTTTTGGGGAATTTCGTCTTTCGGAGGAGATATACATAATATCTCTTACGCTCCCACTCCAGATCAACCGGGGTATTAAAGGGCCGCGGCCGGCGGTTGGGACTTCGGAAATCTCTTTGCACCAGGACATTTTTCCCGATAAAATGTTGGGACCAAAGCCGTGCGCATGGAACCCGAAAATAAGGCCAGTTCCTATCTCGTCGCCCGTATCATTATGCTCGTCGTCTTTTTGAGTCTGGTCACTTACATTTCATTCAAATTTGGCCCTGCCATCACCCGGCTCGTGAGCCATCCGAAGAGGTTCAAAGAATTCATCGCTGCGTACGGCTCGGCGAGCGCTCTGCTTTACATCCTGATCCAGACAGTGCACGTCATCATCGTCCTGATCCCCGGGGAGATCGTCCAGATTGCTGGCGGTTACGCCTTTGGAACATTTTTCGGAACACTCTACTCAGTCATCGGCATCTTCGTGGGCACGCTGATTGTCTTTTTCGCAACGAGGCTTGTCGGTTATCCGCTTGTCCGAACGTTCGTTTCCCCGGAAAAACTTAAGAAGTTCGATTTCTTGATCAATAGCTCGAAATCTGACATCGTACTGTTTGTGCTATTCCTGATTCCAGGGCTTCCCAAAGACACTCTGGTTTATATTTCGGGATTAACACCGGTCAAGCCTTGGAGGTTTCTGTTGATCTGCACGATCGCTCGGTTCCCAGGGCTCTGGGGCTCAGCCTACATCGGGGCCAACCTTCAGAAGAAGGATTACGTGCCTGTCTGGATCATGTCCGGGCTCGCCCTCGTGCTGTTTGTCGTCGGAATCCTGGTCAAGGACAGGATCATCGGCAGATTGCACCGTCATTAGCAACCCGGAATGAGCACTCCGCCGGACAACCGACCCACCGGCGGATGTCTGCGGCCGGCCTGACCGCAAGAAAATTCCCTTACCCCTAGAAAGAGTTGTCTATTCTATCTTTTCTTTTTGGATCGCGGACACATCACTAGGTGTCTTATCTTCAGGCTTATTCATTTCTTCCTTATCCTGGTTTATTCCTTCCTTAAGACCTCGAATAGCCTGGCCCAGAGACTTGCCTATCTCGGGAAGCTTCTTTGGCCCAAAAATAATGAGGACAATGAAAAGAATAAGTAGAAGGTGCGTCGGCTGGAGTAAACCCTCGAACATCTTCTGTCTCCTATTCGATGCCTGTATATATCCTATCGCCCATATTGCTAGCTGTCAAATTGGCCTATCGCCTCCAACTTGAACATTGTGGTCGCCAGCAGTGGGACGCAAGAATGCTTGACGTTGATCAACAATCGTCCCTGACCTGACCCCTTTCAACCCTTTCCCGCCGTCTCCTCGCGCGTCTGCTGGCCGTGCTCGGGCCGAGTTAGGGACCAGCATGGGTTCGCCCTGTTTTTAGGATAAAAAAAAGCCCCGCTGGTCAGGCGGGGCTTGGTAACAGACAGGGCCGGCTTACTCCTCTTTCTGCTCCGGCCTGGGGTGGATGAAGCGGCGGTCGAGGGCCGCGGGGTACTTGGCGAGGCTCATTCGGAGTCGGGTCAGCTCACAGAGCTTCCAACCTCCTCTTTTCCTCCTCACTTTGCTTCCCGGTACGACGTAACGTTGCGTCCGCAGGTCGCGCACCGACCCTCGAATAACCGCCGATCGCCGAGGTTGACGGTCTCGTAGACCGTAACCTTGGACGAGCAGTGCGGACAGTCGATCTCCTGCACCGGGAGGTTTGCCTTCGCTCGCTCCATCTCCTGTTGGATGTCGATGAGCCGATCCAGCACCTTTTCCTTTTCCGTCATCTCTTCCTCCCTATAGCTTATTATTGCTTTCACGACCCTATATTATAATAATCTAATAATGTCCCTAAGTAATGATTTTTCACAAGGTTCCGGCAAAAATCATTCCAAAAGGGGAGGAATCAGGCAGGGCCGGGTGCTCGGTCGGACTCTCTCGGCAACGCGAAATCGACGGTCAACCGTCGGCCATTGACCTGCCCTCCCTTAAATCGAACTGAGAATATACATAAAAAGCCCCGCCTGGCCAGCGGGGCTTTGGGTCGACGGTCCCGGCCGGCCTAGTCCTCCTCCTTCTCCTCCGGCCTGGGGTGGATGAAGCGCTTGTCCAGCGTCACGGGGTGCTTCGCAGCGACGCGCTCGGCGTACTTGCTCTTGGGCAGGCGGCCGGCCTTGAAGAGGACGATGTAGACGAGGTCGCAGAAGAGGCCCTTGCCGATGCCGAACGTCTTGTAGAGCTCCTTGACCGACTTGCCCTCGTCGTGGGCCTTGAGGATGGCGGCCGCATTGGCGTCGACCTGGCCCTGGATCTTGGCCTGCTTGTCCTCCTTCCCTTTGGCCGGCTTGGCGACGGCTTTCCCCTCAGTCTTTTCCGCCGGCTTCGCCTTGGTTTCTGCGGAGGCCGTAGAAACCTCCACAACCTTTGCGGCCTTCGCGGCGGCCGCCTTGCCGTTCTTCGTTTTGCTCATTCTGACGGGCTCCTTTTTCCCGCAGGCCTATACTCTCAGACCGGTCTCGAATAGCACACAAGAATGTCCGTCAGGAAGTCGCAGATAACGGTCAGATTAGGAAAATTACTAAACCTACTAGGTCTGTAGGTTATCGGAAGTTCGGGGATAGCCCCAGCCGCTTTGACTAACGGAGAGGCAACTCGGGTGTGGGTTCGATCCCCTCCACCGGCACTCGCGTTCCCCGTCGGCCTGATCCTCAGCCGATGAGGTCGCGCGCCCCCGCGGGCTGTAATCGACGGACCATTATAGTAGAATGCCCATATGGAAGAACCCTCGCCCTATTTCTTCGAGCTGTTCGACGGGCTACCGCGTGGCGGCCCCGGCGACAACGCCTCGACGCGCAGCGCCTGGCGTGCGATGATGGGCGTGCCGCCTTCGCCGGCCATTTTGGACGTCGGCTGCGGCCCCGGCATGCAGACGCTCGAGCTGGCCCGTCTGTCCAGGGGCCGGATCACGGCCCTGGATATCCGCCAGCCGTTCCTCAACAGGCTCGAGAGGGACGCCGCGAGGCTCGGGCTTTCGGAGCACATCATCACGGTCAACAGGTCGATGTCCGAGATGGACTTCCCCCCGGAGAGTTTCGACGTCATCTGGTCCGAAGGCGCGATTTTCTTCCTCGGCTTCGAGAACGGGTTGAAGACTTTCCGGGTCTTCCTGAAGAGAGGCGGCCACATCGCGGTCACGGAGGCGGTCTGGCTGAAGCCGGATCCCCCCGGCGAGGTCAGGAAGTTATGGCGGGCGTACCCCGCCCTGACCACGATCAAAGAGAATCTCGAGATGATCGCCCGGACCGGCCTCCGGATGGTCACTCATTTCGTTCTGCCGGCGCGCTCCTGGGTCGACGACTACTACGACCCGATGGAAAAGAGGATCGCCGAGCTCAAGCGGACACACGCCGGCAACGCCGAGGCACTCGAAACTCTCGCGGCCTGCCAGCACGAGATCGACGTCTTCAGGAACTACCCGGGCTATTACGGCTACGCCTTTTTCGTCATGGAGCGGACCCGCGAGGAGCTCCAGTACGAGGACCTGGTCAAGATCTACATCGACTACATGAAGTCCGAGCCGCTGGAGATATGGCCCTTACCCGGAGAACCGGCATGCTGAGAACGATCATCAAACGGGAAATCCTCGAGTATTTAAAATCGGCCAAGTTCCTGATCGGGCCTGCGCAATCCAAAAGGAAATTTATTCGGAACATTCTCGAGGTCTATTTCGTATCCAATGGTGGATAGGCCAAGTTTTCTTCTTAGGAGATGAGGCATGCGTTTTACAAATCGGTTGCTGGGTTGTCTATCGGTCACCGTGTTCATCTGCGTGGCGTCTCTTCTTGCCTTGGGCCAGAAACCCGAAGTCAAAAAGCTCCCACTTCCGATCCTCGATCAAAAATTGGCGGGGGACCTGCTCTCCTATCTAAAACAAAACTACAAGACACCGGAGGATTACATTCTTGCTAAGTTCAAGGATCATCAGATCGTCTTCGTAGGCGAGTATCATCGCATCCAGCACGATGTCCTTCTCATCCAGAGAATGATACCCCTCCTTTACAAAGCCGGAATTTATAATCTGGGAATCGAGTTCGGCATTCACCAGGACCAGGACCGTGTGGACAAGCTGATCAATGCCCCGGTGTATGATGAACAGGCTGCCCGGGAGATCATGTTCGACTTCGCTAGTTATTGGGGCTACAAAGAATACATGGATATATACCGCGCGGCCTGGGAGGTGAACCACAAGCTTCCTCAGGGCGCCCTGCACTTCCATGTCGTCAATCTCAACGCCACCACCGACTGGAGCTTCATCAAATCCGATGACGATAAGAAACACCCCGAGCTTATGAAAAAAGTGTTTCCGGAAGGCGATCCCGACACGGTCATGGCTGAGACAATCATCCGGGAATTTGTCAATAGAGGTCAAAAGGCCCTCATCTACTCGGGGATACATCACGCCTTCACCCGCTACAAACAACCAGTCTATGCCCAGGGCAAATTCGTGCGCTTCGTCGAGAACCGCATGGGGAACCTCGTATACCAAAAACTCGGCGACAAAGTCTTCACAATCTACCTCCACGCTCCCTGGTCCGACAAGAGCTATGAAAATGAGCTTTATCCCGCGGGAGGAGTAGTCGACGCATTTTTCGCTAAGGAAACAGGCCTCAGGCCGGTGGGCTTTGACTTGGCTGGCACCCCATTCGGAGAACTCGCCGGTGCCGGAAGCATCTACGAGGAAGGGTACAGTCCATTTACCTTAAAACTCTACGCCGACGGGTATATTTTCACGAAGCCCATCTCCCAATACCAGGGCGTGACTGTAGATGAGAAATTCATTACCGAGGGGAACTTCAAGCGGGCGGTTGAACAGATCGCCAATCCGGAATATCGCGCCCTAGCGACCAGCCCGAAGATATTTATCGAGGGCATAAAAAGCGACACCGAGATGCCCCGCCGCTTCGCTCAATTTTATTAAGGCTCCACGACTATCTAACGCGGACCAGATCGACAGTCAGCGCAGGCAAGCCGGCGGCTGGATTAGCTTGGTTTGGGCCCTTCCGTTCTTGATCGGGAGACACCGGAGCCCTGAAGATTCTTCCCGGGCCCTTCTCATTTAGCTATTCACAGTCTTCCATGGCCTCCTTGTCGAGTCTCTCTTTTTCCGGCGTAGGATCCGGGTTCGGACGCTTCTGAACGCCGTCTTCTTGCACAGATAGTAGTTCGCTCCTGTTGGGCAATAGAGCGCCTGATGGCTGGGTGTTTGCGCGGCAAACGAACCTCGAACACTCCCAATAATAGGGGCCGGAGGGCGTTCAACGCGCAGAGACGGGATTTTGGCGGGAATAGTCATCCCACCGTACCTATCTATCCAGATCTATACTGAACCAGGCTTATCCTCGGAGCCCTCAGAGGTTAAGGCATTTTTGCAGGTATGAGATCCCT
>Ga0187882_1005117_pt1 | contig 10400 bp, 11 predicted proteins | sample June2016WEW_19_1_3_FD_132991 | JGI IMG/M metagenome (GOLD analysis project Ga0187882, IMG submission 132991) | Peatland microbial communities from SPRUCE experiment site at the Marcell Experimental Forest, Minnesota, USA - June2016WEW_19_150 | ecosystem: Environmental > Terrestrial > Soil >...
AGCAACTGGTGCAGGGGAATAACATATCCGGGCTGTTGGTTCCGGTAATGATAAAATCCAAATCCTCGGGGGAAAGCCCGGCCATTTCCAGGGCCCGCAGAGCTGCCTGGGTACCCAAATCCGAGGCGGCCACATCCCTCTCCACAACCCTCCGTTCCCGGATTCCGGACCGGCTCGTGATCCATTCATCGGAGGTATCGACCATCTTCTCCAAATCAAAATTCGTCAAGACCTTGGGAGGCAAATAGGATCCTGTTGCTATGATTCGTGATCTGATCATTTTTCTTCTTCTGTTCCCCTTCTTTAAACCCCTTCTCTCTCGCCTTTTCTACAGCAGGCAAAATAGAAGAAGGACCCTTCGACCGATCCTCTCAGCTGATGATCTTTTCCTTGATCTGCTCCCAGACTTTGCTCAGGTTTTTACCTCCCAGCAACTGGAGGTCCTGGTTTTCTTCCAGGTTTTGGACTAGGAGCTTGGGAAGGCCGATCTGGGCAAATTCATGCGCCAGCCGGATGGCGTTTTTGATGGCCTTGGCAGAAGAACGGCCGTGGCCGATGATCACGACCCCGTCGACTCCCAGGAGGGGAGCACCACCGTATTCCGAATAATCCAGCTTTTTCTTGATATCGTTCACCGCGTTGCGGGCCAGGAGATAGGCGATCCTGGCCTTCAGGCTGACCTTCACTTCCTCGCGAATCATGGATCCGATGGCTTCGGCCAGACCCTCGCAGATTTTTAAAGCGGCATTGCCCACAAACCCATCGCAAATGACCACATCCGCCCGCCCGTTGAAGATATCCCGTCCTTCCACGGGACCAATATAGCCGATCGAGCTCTTGCGCAAAATGGCGTTGGTCTCTCGAATTAACTCGTTCCCTTTGGATTCCTCCTCTCCGTTGCTCAGCAGACCGACCATGGGCTTTTTCTTCTTCAGAATGTATTTGGCGTAGGCATCTCCCATGATGGCAAATTGGACCAGATGGAAGGATTTACAATCCACGTTGGCCCCGGCATCGAGCAGGAGAGTCCACCCCTTTAAGGTGGGAAAGATGGTCCCGATAGCGGGACGATCCACTCCCTTTAATTTTTCCAGTACAAAGACCGCCGTGGCTAAGACCGCCCCCGAATTTCCGGCACTCACCAGGGCGGAGACCTCTCCCTTCTTGAACAGGTCAAAGGCCACTTTGATGGAAGAGTCCTTCTTTTTCCGGATGGGGGTCAGCGGGGACTCGTCCATGCCCACCACTTCCGAAGCGTGGGCCACGGTCAGGGGGAGCGAATCGCTTCCCGGATATCGCGCCAGTTCCTCACGGACGACCTTCTCATCCCCGACCAGCAAGACGGGAACCCCCTGTTCGCGGGCTGCCTGGACCGCCCCCTCCACAATGTTTCGGGGGGCGAAATCACCACCCATGGCATCAACGGCGATTTTCATCTTTTCTTAGGTTTCCTCAGATTCGATAACGGTTCTACCCTTATAGCTGCCGCAATGGGGGCAGACTCGGTGTGGCGCTTTCACTTCGCCACAACTCTGGCAGGTCGAGAACTGCGGAGAGGCCAGGCGATCGTGGGTCCGCCGTTTATCCCGCCGGGTCTTGGAATGTCTTCTCTTCGGATTGGGCATACATACACCTCATGGATTCACCGCACAGGATGCTGAGATCGCAGAGCAAAGTTCACAGGAATCGAAATTCCTTGGAATACGTCTGCTTTTCCCCGGATATTGTCTTCTCTGCGTCCTCCGCGATCTCTGCGGTGACTAAGTAAAATAAGATTAGTGGACTCGAAAATTTCTCAAAGCTTCGAGTCGGGGGTCAACCTTCCTCTCCGGGCACTGGCAGGTTTCCCGGTTCAAATTTCTTCCGCACCCCTGGCATAACCCGCGGCAATCTTCCCGGCAAACAAGCTTAGGGGGAACGGTCAATAACACCTGGTCCTGGACCAGAGGGGATAAATTAATCTCCTCCCCCTCATAAAAATCCGTCTCCAAATCCTCCCGGCTGAGTTCCACTTCCTCAGGAGGGGTGAAATCCGGTTTGGGCTTCAAACTCACTTGAAATTGGGATGTTAAGGTGAGGGCGAAAGGTTCCAGACAGCGGGCGCAGATACAATTCACCCGCGCTTCAATGCGGCTGGTTGCCAATACTACCCTTCCGGAACGAAAAAGCTCTACCCGCACTTGGATTGGATCGCTAAAATGAAGAGCCGTATTCGTGGTTTCCCCACCCAGGCGATTGTTGAGCAAGCTCTCATCCTCGGTGAAGGATTCCTCCCGCCCTTCTGGGGGTATGTCTTCAAGTTGAAATTTCAAGGTCCGCTTTCAAAAACTCAAATTGGGAATATTAAAAACCTAAATATAGTACGAATTACTTCTTTGTCAAGAAAAAATATCTTTTTCCTACCCTTGTTTTATCTCCCAGGTCATGATAATGAATAATCATTTTCCGTCTTTATACTCCACCCTCGAATATGGAGGCCGGCCCTTGGAGATTAAAGAGTTTCAAGATTTGATTCGCCAAATTTATTTTACCCGGGATGTCCAGCGTGGGCCAGACAAAACTTTCCTCTGGTTCCTCGAGGAAGTGGGAGAACTCACCCGGGCCTACCGGAGAAAGGAAGAAAATGTCGGCAAGGAAATGGCCGACGTCATGGCCTGGCTGGTATCCATGGCCAACCTGCTGGAAATAGACCTGGAAACCGAACTCCTGAAAAAATATCCCCGGGTATGTCCGCTTTGTTCTTCTATCCCCTGCGCTTGCCCGTTCCGATAACCGGGACCTCGTCGCCAATTCACCGCAGAGGACGCTGAGATCGCAGAGCAAAATCCACGGAAATAGGAATTCCCTTAAATATGTCTGTTTTTCCCCTGAATACTGTTTTCTCTGCGTCCTCTGCAGCCTCTGCGGTGAATAAATGAATTACCTGTGCCCTTCCTCTAAACTCCGCAACTCCTCCTCGTCAAACCCGAAATAGTGCCCGATTTCATGGATCACGGTCTGGCGGATGTTTTCCTTGAGTTCCTGCAGACTGGCGCTGATTCGGACCAGCGGCTTCCGGTAGATGATGATGCGGTCGGGAAGCACATTTCCATACCAGAATCCCCGATCCTTCTGAGAAATTCCATGGTAGAGGCCGAGCAATTCCTGCTCCCCGGCCTCCCATTTTTCCGGAACCCCGGCAAAATCTTCTTCGATGATGAAGGCTACATTCTGCAGGCGGCCTTTCAGTTCGGCGGGAAGGGAATCTACAACCTCTTTCACCGTCTGTTCAAAGAACCGTCTTCCCCCGGAAAAACCTTTGGCTGAAGGATAGTGGCGAGGCACCGATCGGCTTTCTTTATCAGTAATATAAGATCAATAAGCCATCTGGGGTTATGATCCATCTCAGGCGGGCTCGCCAGGAACGGTAGAACGAGTCAATTCGTTAGTATAACCCGATGGATTTTGTCCCTCAAAAATTCATTGAAATATTTTTTCCCCTATTATATTCTTATTGTATTCTGGTTGAAGGAATTCTAAAAGGATTTTTCTTAATTTTTTTAAAAAGAAAGGAGGTGAAGGACGTGAGGAAAAAACTTTTGGTACTCTCCATCGGGCTGATCTTTGCTCTTTCCGTGATCGGGGTAGCCTTGGCGCAAGAGAAGACTAAGCCGATGCCGATCAAACCAGCAGAGACAGCCAAGCCCGCTGAGCCGGCCAAGCCTGGCGAGGCAGCCAAACCGGCGGAAGCGATGAAACCCGCGGAGGCGGCGAAACCGGAAGAAGCCAAAAAGGAAGAGGTCAAAAAGGAGGCTCCCCCGAAACCCGTTATGTATCGGGCAGGGGGAATCGTTCTGGCCGTCGATGCGAAGGCCGCGAAAATCACCCTTGAACAGAGAGAGGTGAAGCTTCAGAGGAAGCTCACGTTGAAGGTAAGCAAGAAGGAAGCCCAGCAGCTCGCCGGGATTAACGTGGGTGATCTCGTGGACGTCTGGGTTACCGGTAGCACCGTAACCAAATTAATGAAGGTTTTCTAAAAAAGGAAGACGGGGCGGCATTATTTTACGCCGTATATGAGAATTACCGGCCGTCATTCTTGTTTGGCCAGGAGGAAGGCATCCCTTGGGGATGCCTTCTTTTTTGGGGCCCCTTCCTCCATCCCCCTTGCCGGGGAGAAAAATCCATAACCGGCCAGCCGCGTTTTATCGCCAGGGACCTAAGTCTGGGGTCCGGGTTGACGACTCGAGGATTTTCCACCCGTTCCAGAAGAGGAAGGTCGGTGATGCTGTCGGTGTAAAAGGTACTCCGGCCCACCTCTCCCCCCAACACTGCGGCGAGTCTTTCGGCCCAGAATACCTTTCCGTGGCGGAAGCAAAGGGGTTCAATGTAGTTTCCGGTGAAAAGCCCCTGGCGGACTTCAAGCTGGGTGGCCAGGACATGAGGAACGCCCAGGTATCGGGCCAGAGGGGCAACCGCGTAAGTGGTGGCGTTGGAAATGATCACCACCCCTTCCCCCTGGTTCCGATGGCGGAGAACGAAATCCTGGGCCTCGGGGTAGATCAAATTTCGGACCACTTCGTCAAACCACTCCTGGCAGAACTGCATCAGCTCCTCTTCGCGAATGCCGGCTAAAGGGCGCAGGGAATCCCGGTAGGCTTTTTCCATATCCAGGAAGTCGTACCGGTAACGGAGATAATGCACGATGGATTTCAAAACCTGCCAGTGAGTCGTCTTTCCCCGGTAAAGAGAGTACCGCATGAAAGAGACGCCCGAATTCCCTGCGATCAGGGTTTTATCCATATCGAAGAAACAGATTGGTTTCATATGACCAACGGCTCCTCCAGCCCCATGCCCCCGGGAAGAGAAAAGAGAGAAACTTTCTCAAGAGCGCAGTCGATGGACACATTTGGTCTTGCCCAAATTTATAATTTTAGTATTGCGATTCCGAAAAGAAAAGAATATAATTAAATCTTTTTGGATACTTTTAAAATTTAAGCCCCTTCGCCAGAAGAAAAGCATAAGGATTTTGATAATCTTTTTTCCCCTGATATAAAATACTGAACGGAAATAGGAGTGCATGGGTGAAGAGAACTTTTCAACCGAGCAATACCCGCCGAAAAAGAACCCACGGTTTCCTGAAGCGTATGTCCACCAAGGGTGGGCGATTGGTTCTGAAGCGGAGGAGGGCGAAAGGGAGAAAGAAACTGATCGTTGAGGCGAGCGAGTATTGAAACCCGATTCTTTTCTGAGATCGGAGCCCCTGGAAGATGGCTCGATACACTTTCCGCAAAGAGGAGAGGATCTGCCTTAGGGCTGACTTCCAGAGAATTTCCAAGGAAGGGGCCAAATATCGAAGCCCTCACTTTCGGGTTTCCATCTGTCCCAACAGCTTGCTCCATCGGAGATTAGGAATCACCGTTGGGAAAAGAATTGGCTCAGCGGTCCAGCGGAACCGTTTAAAGCGCCTGATTCGTGAGTTTTTTCGCCAAAATAGGGAAGTGCTGCCTGGTTCCTCGGATCTGGTTATCACGGCTAAAGAGGGCGCTGCCGGTCTGAATTTTTGGCAAGTATCCGAAGAATTGAAAGGATTATTCATGGAGCGGTAGCTCCTTGGAAGGGGGAAGGCTCCTTCAACGAGCGGTAGCTCTTTCCACTTGAGGATGTTGACACAAATCATCCTGGGCCTCATTCGATTTTATCGCTACTTTCTATCCCCGCTGACCTTTTCCTCATGCCGCTTTGAGCCCTCATGCTCGGCGTATGCCCTGGAAGCTGTGGAGCGGTTTGGTCCCGCCAAGGGTTTGCTCTTGGCAGCGTGGAGAATCTTGCGATGTCATCCCTTCCATCCTGGCGGCTACGATCCAGTGGGTAAACCACCTCAAAGCCGTGAGCGAGTGGTTCGGAGCTAAGCCAACGGAGGTTATAATATGCAGGTTCGTGCTTTAGTGGCTGTCGTTATTTCCCTGATTATCCTCATTATTTACCAGATGTATTTCGTCCCTCCTCCCGAAAAGGAGAAAGGAAAACCGGTCCAGGAGAAAGCCCAGACCGCCACCCAGGCCAAGGAGGAAGGGGTAAGACCTGTCGCCCCTGTCGTCCCCGGAGAAAAAATTCCGGGGGTTGCTTTGGCCCCTCAGGCAACGGCCGCTCCTGAGATCAAAGCCCAGCCGGGAAACGATGTTACCATTGACACCCCGCTCTATACGGCGGTCTTCAATACCCGCGGCGCCCGTCTGAAAGATTTCCGGGTTAAAAATTACCTGGATAAGATCGGCGAGGGGGCCAAACCCATCGACCTGGCGACACAAAACCTGGGAAGCGGTTACCCCTTCGGCCTGGAGATCACCCAGGCGAACTTCCCCTTTTCTTCTGATTCTCTCTTCCAGGTGAATACGGAAGCCCTGAACCTGGGTCCGGATCGCGATAAAGGAGAGCTCTTGTTTACCTGGAGTTCTCCCGAGGGGCTGCGGATCACTCAGCAGATGATTTTTTACGCGGATAACTACCGGGTCGACATTAGTCTGCAGATGGCCAACCTTTCCCCCCGTCTTGTCGAAGGAAGGCCGGGCCTAGTCTGGGTGGGGAAAACCCATCCACCGACGAGTGGCGGAGGAATGGCCTGTATCCCCGGAATGGGAGGAAGTTCTTCGTCGGCATCCGTCCCCCCTTTCACGGCCCTGGTTAAAAAAGAATTCCACGAGGTGGAGGTGAAGGACCTCAAGGAGGAGAAGCGATTTACGGACGCTGTTCAATGGGGAGGGTTCCAGGATCAGTATTTCCTGGCCGCCTTCGTCCCCCAGAAAACCGAAGGGATGGAGCTGATCCTGAAAAAGATCTCGGATACTTCTGCGGAATTGCGCATCGCCGGCGCTCAGGCCTCCCTTCCGCCGGGCACGCAGTTTTCCCAATCTTACCTCATGTTTTTGGGCCCCAAGGACCTGGATAAGCTCAAGGCTTTCGGCCATGACCTGGATAAGGCCCTGGACTTTGGCTGGTTCGACATCGTCGCCAAGCCCATGCTCTGGGCCATGAAATTTTTCTACCGGTACACCGGAAATTACGGACTGGCCATCATCCTCCTCACGGTGATCATCAAAATTATCTTCTGGTGGCCGACGAATCTCAGCTACAAGTCCATGAGAGAGATGAAGAAGATCCAGCCCGAGATGGCCAAGCTGAAGGAAAAATTTAAAGACGACAAAGAAAAATTGAACAAGGAGACGATGGAGCTCTACCGGCGGTACAAGGTCAACCCCATGGGCGGCTGCCTGCCCATGGCCATCCAGATTCCGGTCTTCTTCGCTCTTTACAGAGTTCTCCTTTATACCATCGAACTCCGCCACGCTCCTTTCTACTGGTGGATCAGGGACCTCTCGGCCCCGGACCCCTACTACATCTCTCCCATCCTGATGGGGGGCTCCATGTTCGTGCAGCAATATCTCACGCCTACTACGGGAGATCCTACCCAGGCCAAGATGATGTTGATTATGCCTGTCGTCTTTACCTTCATGTTCCTCTCGTTCCCCACAGGTCTGGTTATCTACTGGTTCTTCAGCAACCTGCTCTCCATCGGGCAGCAGCTTTATATCAACCAACAAAGTAAATAATTGCGAGGAATACCATGAAGTCTGTCGAAACCGAAGGCAAAACCATTGAGGAAGCGATCAGCAAAGCCTGCGAGGAACTGAAGGTCTCGCGGGAGGACGTGGATATTGATGTTCTGGCCAACGGTTCCACCGGGTTCTTGGGATTGGTGGGCGCAAAGAATGCGAAAATCCGAGCCACTCTTAAGGAAAGGCCGGAGGTCCCGACCCCCGAGGCCAGCCTTTCTTCCGTTCCTTCCGGCGCCCAGGTGGCGGAGACCGCCAAGAAAACCCTTTCCGACCTCCTGCGACTCCTGGAAATCGAAGCCAGTATAGAATTGAAAGAAGATTCCGAACGCATCCTTTTGAATATCAAAGGAGACGGAAGCGGTCTGTTGATCGGGCGCAAGGGGCAAACGCTCGACGCGCTGGAGTATCTGGTCAACAAGATCGTCCACAAAGGGGCCGAAGACAAAAAACGAATCGTGGTGGATACGGAAAACTATCGCTCCCGGAGGGAGGAGTCTCTCGTCAACCTGGCCCAGCGCCTGGCGGAAAAAGCCAAACGGATGGGCCGGCCGGTAACCATCAGCCCCATGAGCGCCCACGACCGGCGCATCATTCATCTGGCTCTGCAAGAAGATAAAGCTCTTCACACCTGGTCGACGGGTACGGGCCTCTACCGGAAAATCATCATCAGCCCCGAGAAAAAATCTTCATGAACCCCGGTCCGGAGGACACGATTGCCGCGATCTCCACTCCCCTGGGGATGGGAGGAATCGGGATCGTGCGCCTCAGCGGGCCTCAAGCCGGAGAGATTCTCGGAAGAATTTTCAGGCGAAAGGGAGGTCCGCGTCCTCTTCTCTCCCATCGCTTCTACCTCGGGGAGGTCTTCCGCCCCCGCGACCAAACCGTCCTTGACGAAGTTCTCGCCGTCTTTATGGAAAAACCAAAGACCTACACCCGGGAAGACGTGGTGGAAATCCAGGCCCACAGCGGCTTCCTGGTTCTCCAGGAGATCCTGGAGGTGGTTTTGCAGAGCGGAGCCCGTCTGGCTGAACCCGGGGAATTTACCAAGCGCGCCTTCCTCAACGGCCGGATCGACCTTACCCAGGCCGAAGCCGTTATCGACCTGATCCAATCCAAGACCCAGCGCTCCCTGGAACTGGCCAACCTGCAGCGCCGGGGCCGGCTGGCCCAGGAGCTAGCGCAGATCCGGGAAGAGATCCTAAACCTCACGGCCTTACTCGAAGCCAGCATCGACTTTCCCGAGGAAGAAGTTCCCGAACTATCCGGGGGTCAAGTGCAGGCCCGCTTAGGGCAGGTCCAGGACAGGCTGGAGGCCCTCTTGCGCACCTACGACGAGGGCAAAATCTACCGAGAGGGGATCTCGGCAGTCATCATCGGCCGGCCCAACGTGGGGAAGTCCAGCCTGCTCAATTCCCTTCTGCGGGAAGACCGAGCCATCGTGACCCCGATCCCGGGAACCACCCGGGATGTCATCGAGGAAGTCATCAACCTCCGGGGAATCCCCCTGAAAATAATGGATACGGCCGGCCTTCACCATGCCAGGGATGCGGTGGAGGTGGAGGGGGTGCGGCGCACCCGGCATCGTCTAACCCAGGCTGATTTGGTCATATGGGTCGTAGATGGTTCCGGGTCTCTGACCCCCGAAGACCTGGACATTCTTCCGCAGGTTCAGGGAAAGAAGACCGTCATTGCCTTCAATAAGAATGACCTTCCCCAGCGCCTCCACCCCCGGGACCTGGCCGAGCTCATCCCCCAGGCTCCGGGTGTACCGATTTCTGCGCTCCATCACACCAACATCGATCTTCTGGAGGAGGCTATTCGGGCCGCGGTCCTGAACGGTAGATTGGAATCAAACTCCGAAATTCTTCTTTCCAACCTCCGTCACAAGCAGGCCATCGAAATCGCCCGGGAGGCGTTGATCCAGGCCCGGCAAAGTCTGGAAGCCAACCTCTCGGCAGAATTCATCACCCTGGACTTGTCCGGGGCCCTGCATTCTTTGGGAGAGATCGTGGGGGAAACAACCACGGAAGACATTTTAAACCGGATCTTCAGCCAATTCTGTATCGGGAAATGAAAAGCCTAACCGCAGAGAACGCAGAGGCCGCAGAGAAAGGAAAACAGATTTAAAAATTCTCTAAGCTATGGAAAGGCCGCCGATACGGATTGATAAAGAGGGCCGATGGTTTTTTCAGGGGGAAGAAATCACCCACCGCAAGACCTACCTCCTGTACTGTCGAAGTTTGACCCGGGATGAATCAGGCCGGATTATTTTACGGGTTGGCCGGGAGCAATGCCCGGTGGAAGTGGAAGACGCCCCCTTTGTAGTGACGACCGTTGAATTCACCCCCTTTGGGTTGGACGGTCAGGAGGCGATTTGGTTAACCCTGAATGATGAAACCCGGGAAAAGCTCGACCCGGGAACCCTCCGAATCGGCCCGGGCAATATTCCCTACTGCAAGGTCCGGGAAGGAATGTTCGAAGCTCGCTTCTCCCGCAATGCCTATCAACTGCTGGTCCCGCACATCCAGCAGGATGAGAAGGACAAAAGGTTCTTTCTCTCCTTGAACAAAAACAAATATTATCTGGCAATGAATTGAAAAAGGGACCGACTGTCCACCCCGCGCTACGCGGGGAAGAAACTCGTAACTTGAGACTATTTCTTGAACTGATAGGGAATGAGCGCCCCGAATATCAATGCTCCCAAAGGGAGGAAGGCGATGATCCAGAGGGTCGTCGGCACACCCCAGAGGTCAGCGAAGAGCCCCAGCACGGCAGCCCCGAGCCCTCCCATGCCAAAGGAAAGGCCCA
>Ga0187882_1005119_pt1 | contig 10396 bp, 9 predicted proteins | sample June2016WEW_19_1_3_FD_132991 | JGI IMG/M metagenome (GOLD analysis project Ga0187882, IMG submission 132991) | Peatland microbial communities from SPRUCE experiment site at the Marcell Experimental Forest, Minnesota, USA - June2016WEW_19_150 | ecosystem: Environmental > Terrestrial > Soil >...
CGAGTTGGGCCTCGAGGAGCCCGACCCCCGGCGCGCCCTGCGTAGCGCCCTCACCATCGGGTTCTCCTACATCGCCGGCGGCCTGATTCCACTTTGCCCCTACATGTTCAGCCACACCGTGCTCGGCGGGCTCTGGGTCTCGGTCGTCCTGACGTTGGTGGCCCTGTTCGTGTTCGGCTACGGGAAGGGCCGGGTCACCGGCATCCACCCCCTGCGCGGCGGTCTCCAAACCGTGGTCATCGGCGGCCTCGCCGCCGCCGCCGCCTTCGGCATCGCCCGGCTGATCTCGTAGCAGCCGGGCACGCCAAACCGCCGATCTTTCGCCGCGGCTCACACGCCTTCGGTGAGTCATTCATGGATGGCAGGCGGATCAGGCTCGGCTACTCGACCTTACAGATCACCGACGTGATGTCGTCGAACTGTGACAAGCCGCCGGCGAACGTGCGAGCGGCTAGGTAAAGCCCGCGCACAATAGAGCCCGCGGTGCTCTGCTGCTGGAGTCTGATGAAATTCAGCGCGCCCTCGGAACCAAACATGCCCCCATCGGCGTTCGTCGACTCCGTGATCCCATCTGTCAGCAGCACAATCGTATCTCCGTGCTCGAGCGGAACAACCTGAGCGGAACAGAACTGCTGATCGGGAAAAAGTCCCAAGGGCGGCACGGTGCTGCCAAGCACGGCTCCGATATCGCCGGAATAGCGCAGCAGGTATCCCGGTTCATGTCCCGCGCTGACATACTCCAGCGACCGTTTCTGTGGGTCGATGCGGCCGAGGAACATTGTGACGTACCGATTTCCAGCGAGGTCGCCAGCGAGGGAGCGATTGAGGCAGGTGAAGAGAGAAGATATGTCCGGCGCCATGGTCGCATACGCCCGCAGAGTTGCTCGCGTTTCCGCCATCAAAAAAGCGGACCCGAACCCGTGACCCGCGATGTCGGCGAGGATGATGTAGAGCGAGCCGTCCGGCTGCGGAAGGAAATCGAAGTAGTCCCCCCCCGTCTCATCCGCGGGATAGGCCGCGGCCGCAATGTCGAAGCCGGCGAGCGAAGCCGTCGTGGTGTAGTACCGCTGTTGGATCTCCCGCGCCAATTGCATATGAAACTCCTGTTCCTGTTTCTTCCTCGACGCGGTCATGTCCTTCAGCACGGAGACAAAGTGGGTTGTGGCCCCAGCGGCATTCCTGATCGGGTTGATCGTCTGATCGCTCCAATACAGTTCGCCCGACTTCTTGCGGTTGATGATCGTTCCCCGGAACCGTTCGCCGGAGGCGAGCTTGCCCCAGAGGTCACGGTAAAACTCGGCGTCGTGCTTTCCCGACTTCAGCACACTCGGCTTCTGCCCCAGCACCTCGGCAGCGGAGTAGCCGGATATTGTCTCGAAGGCGGGGTTCACGTATTCGATGATCCCCCGGCTGTCAGTGATCAGGATGCTGTCAGCCGTCTGCTCGACCGCCATGGCTAGCTGGTCGTACATCGTGCGGAACAGGCCGAAGCGTTCGGAAACCACGTCGCGGCGGTCCTCAGCCGGATCGCACGGCTCACGCGCTCGTGTCAAGAATGCCGGAACGGGCGCTTTGTTGCGCAGCAAGCTCTCAGGTACGCTGACATCCGAAAAAACGACAACGCCACCGCGCAACGTGCCCGAACTGTCCCGCAGCGGCTTTCCGCTGGCATCTATCCAGAGCCCCGCGGGCTGTCGCGGGTTCCTGATGAAGATCAACTCGTGGAGCGCTTCCTCCCCTCGCATGGCCCGGGCGAGCGGCAGTTCCTCTGGTGGATAGGGTGTCACCATGTCGGGCCGGTAACAACCGTAGTGGGCTGACCACTCCACGACTCCCGCCTGCATCTCCCCGCCGCCCAGTATCCGCTCGGCCTCCGGGCTGAAGAAGATGAACCTCCCGTCGATGCCACAAACCACCACACCCACGGCGAGGCTCTTGAAAATGGCGGTCAGGATGTCAGTGTCTTCCAGACGTGCCGAGTCCCCCCTGCCACCGTCCGTCACGTCTGTCGCCCCCCCTTGCTTCTATTGTACGTCAGATAGTAATCGCTGAAACTCGATTGCTCAGATCCACCAATTCCGCGGAGCGGCGCGCCCCCCGCAGCGCGCTCATCATCGCGCTCTCCTGCATCGTCGGAGGGCTGATTCCGCTTTGCCCCTACATGCGCAGCCACACCGTGCTCGGCGGGCTCTGGGTCTCGGTCGTGCTGACGCTGGCGGCCGTGTTGGTGTTCCGCTACGTCAAGGGGCCGGCTCCGCGCTCGCGGCCGGCCGCGACTCGATCGCATCGATGGCCACCGAGATCAAGTACCGGGTTCCGCGAGCGAACTCGAAGCTCAGGTCGCCCCACGCCTGCTTGTACGTATAGGCGAACTCGTTCGGAGCGGCGGGTTCCGGCACGCTGAAGTCCGGCCGGGATCCGAAATGTTCGGTGACTGCCTCCGGCGTGATCCGCGCTGCGGCGTCAACGGTGAGGATCGCAATTCCGTCCTTCTTGGAACTAGCCGGGGTCGGGATTCGCAGCTCGACCTCTCGCATTGGCGCTCCAGCCTCACGATCGGACATGAACGTCGCGAAGTACTCGTTGGAATCGAGTGCCCGCAGGGTCGTCTGCGTAATCCGGCTCACCGCGCCCACCGTGAACGGCCTTTGCCGGATGAGAGCTTCGATCGCACGGAACAAGGCGGCTTTCATGTCAGACTCCGTCCGGCGCCCCGGCAATCCCCTCGATCGTGCGCGGCGCGCTGCCCTCGAAGCGGTTGTTGACGAAGATGAACGCCGCCTCGCCATACCCCCGCGCGCGCTCGATCAGGTCGCGCAGCGCCTGCCGGCCCTCCGGGTTCGGGTCCTTGATCTCCTCGTAGGGCGAGAACAGCTCGACGGCTTGCTCGTAACTCCGGCCCCGGCGCAGCAGCGCGCGGCACACCGAGTAGTCGGCCGTGTACGCGTCCGCCAGCCGTAGCTGCGCGCCCAGCTCGGGCATTCTGCTCCAGGCGTTGAACACGTGCGCCACGCCCTGGCTGCGCAGGCATGCGAAGTAATCCGCGCCCAGGTACTCCGGGTTGCGGATCTCCACTGCGTAGCGCATCGGGCGCGGGATCGCCGCCAGGAACCGGTCCAGGTCCCGCACGAATTCGCGCACGCCGGGGTAGGCCGTTCGGGAGAACGTTCCGAATTCGAAAATCAGCACCGCGACCTGCTCGCGATACGGAGCCAGCGGCTTGAGGAACAGCTCCTCGAACAGCGCGCCATCCAGGAACGTGGAATTGGCCATCCCGCCCTGCGCTCCGTAGCGCGGGTGTGACGGGAACACGCGCGCCGTGATCTGCTCCGGCACTTTGAAGGCGAACCGCAGCGTATTCGGGGCCGATGAGAACAGCCGCCGCCAGTACTGGTCGGACGGGAATTGGTAGAAGGAGAAATCGCCGCAGACGATGGGAAACGTCTCGGCGTACTCCCGCAGGCACTCCGCCTCGAACCGTTTCTTCGAGAAGCCGCCGCGCGCGAGGTAGCGCTCGCGGCTGTAGATCTGCCCCATCCAGCCCTCGTATTTCCACGAGCTCGTACCGATCCAGATGCGTTGCTCGGCCAGGCGGCGGAGGGCATCGGCCAGCCTGCCCCGGTCAAACGGCTCGCGATCGTCGAACAACGGCGTCGTTGTCATGCGTCCAGGCGCGCTCGGCTATGATGGTAGCATCATGAGCGAACTCTCCGAACTGCTCGAGCGTTTTCGCCGGGGACCCGAGCTGGTCGCGACGCACCTGACTGGCGCGGCGGGACCGGAGCTGGATTTCGTGCCCGCCCCCGGCAAATGGAGCGTGCGGCAGATCGTGGCCCACCTGTCCGATTCCGAGATCGTCGGCTCGGACCGTTTCCGGCGCGTGATTGCCGAGGAGAATCCCGCGCTGATCTGGTATGACCAGGACGCCTGGACCGCCAACTTGAATTACGCCCGCCGCAAGACCTCGGAGTCGCTGGAGACCTTCCGCCGTCTCCGCGCCGAGAATTACGAGTTGCTCAGAGAGCTTCCCGAGGCGCTGTTCGCCCGCACGGGCACGCACTCCCAGCGCGGCCCGATGACGCTGTTCGCCCTGCTCGAAACCTATGCCGCCCACGCCGAGGGGCACGCGCGGCAAATCCGGGACGTGCGGGACAAGTACCGGGAAGCCCGCCGCCAAGCCAGCGGCCAATCCTAGGTGAGTGCATGCCGTCGCTTCCGTTCACGCCACTCGCCGTGGCTGTCCTGATCGTATCCAGCGCCCCCGCCCAGACGGCTGCTTCGGAAGCGGCTCGCGCGCTTGCCAGGCTCGTGCCGTCCGGCGAAGCGCTCTCCTATTCCATCGAGTGGCGCCTGACCCACGCCGGCAACGCGCGTCTCAGTTGGGCCGCCGGCAACACCTCGGGATGGCAGGCCAACCTGTCGCTCCAATCCGCCGGCCTGGTCTCGCGGCTCTACAAGATCGACACCGAGTATTCCTCGGTCCTCAACGACCGGCTCTGCGTCACCAGCACTCTGTTGAAGGCCAACGAGGGATCGAGGCGCCGCGAGACCCGCGCGACCTTCGACGGCGAGCGGATGAGGGCCACCCTCGTCGACCATGACCTGGTGAAGAACATCGTCGTCAGCCGGGAGATCGATATCCTGCCCTGCGAGCACGACGTGATCGGTGCCCTCTACCAGTTGCGCGCCATGAACCTCGAGCCGGGCCAGTCCGCCCAGATCCCGGTCAGCGATGGCAAGAAGGCGGCGCTCGTCAGAGTGGAGGCGCAGGAACGCGAGAGCGTGAAGACCGCCAGCGGCGCCTACAAGACCATCCGTTACGAAGCCTTCCTGTTCAACGGCGTTCTCTATCGCCGCCAGGCCAGGGTCTTTGTGTGGCTCAGCGACGACCAGCGCCGGCTGCCGGTGCAGGTCCGGGTGCGCATGCCCTTCTACATTGGCACCGTGACGCTACAGCTTCAGAAACAAGGGAAACCATAGCCATGAAACGAGCTCGATTCCTAGTGGCGGTGTGGCTGCTGATCGCCTCCCTGGCGCAGGCGCGCGCGTTTTCCAACAAAGAGGCGTTCGATCTCTACGGGCGCACCGTGCAGTTGCTGGAGTCCACCGCGGTGGCCGTCCCCGAACTGGCGCGCGCGGGCGCTCCGATTACCGAGAACGCCCGCCAGGCGCTCCTCACCATGCGCGCCCTGGACCGGCAGAACTCCGGGCTCACCTACACCTTCCTGACCAACCTGCGCGCGTATCTGACGCTCGCCGACTTCGTCCCCAAGCCCTCCCCCTTTCCCGAGGAAGCCGCCAGGCAGTTCGCCGAATTGCACGACGGGCTGAACCGCATCGAGGCCAATTTCCGCGCTTTGCTCGACCAGAGAGAACGGGAGCTGGTCGATCCGGATCGCGACCGCCTCTCCCGCTACGCCGACGCCAACAGCAAGCTTCCGCCTCCCCAGCCCGCCAAACCGCGCGTGGTCTTCCTGGGCGACTCGATCACCGACCTCTGGCGCTTGAACGAGTACTTCCCGGATCGCGATTTCGTGAACCGGGGCATTAGCGGGCAGACCACCGGCCAGATGCTGGGCCGGCTGAAGGCCGATGTCCTCGATCTGAAGCCCGCGGCGGTGCTGGTGCTCGCGGGCACCAACGACATCGCGCGCGACATTCCGTTCGGCGCCATCCAGAACAACCTGGCGATGATCGCCGAGCTGGCGCAGGCGCACCACATAGCGCCGCTGCTGGCTTCCGTGCTGCCCGTCAGCGACTACCACAAGGACGAGAATCCGGCCTGGGAGATGACCCGGCGGCGCCCGCCGCAGGCGATCCGCGCGTTGAATACCTGGATTCAGAGATTCTGCCGGGAGCGCAACTATACCTACGTGGACTACTTCTCCGGCCTGGTCGACCAGGCCGGTTTCCTCCGCGCCGACCTGGCCAACGACGGCCTGCACCCCAACAGCGGCGGCTACCGCCTCATGGCGCCGATCGCCCTGGCGACGATCGACAAAGCGGTCCCGGCGGCCCCGCTGAAGACCAAACGCCGCTGGCGGTAGGATAGGGCTCCAGCCCTGTCCCGGGCCGAGGCTGTCCCCGGTTGCCCCTGCATGCCAAAATAGAAGTATGCGCGCTAGGTTCGCAGTCCTGCTTCTGGGCCTCTCCTTCTGGCTCCCGGCGCAGACCAAACTGACCGTCGACCAACTGGTCGGGATGATCCGCTCCTCCATCCAGCTCAAGCATCCCGACAAAGAGGTGGCGAGCTACGTGCGGAAGCTGGCGCTCAGCCAGCGCCTGGACGACCGCACTATCGAGGAATTGCAGGGCCTGGGCGCCGGGCCGAAGACCGTGGAGGCCCTCAACGCGCTCCGGGACGCCTCGAAGGGCCTGCCCGCACCCCCGCCGGCCGCCGCAGTGGCGCCGGAGACGCCTGCCCCCCCGGCGTTTCCTCCGCCCAGCCCGGAGGAGCAGCGCAGGGTGATCGGTCAGGCCCGCGAGTTCGCGCTCGGCTACTCCAAGAACCTCCCCAACTTCATCTGCACGCAGGTGACCCGCCGCTATGTCGACCCCAGCGGCCTGGAGTACTGGCAACAGCAGGACGTCCTCACCGCGCGGCTCAGCTTCTTCGAGCAGAAGGAGAACTACAAGCTGGTGCTGTGGAACAATCGCGCCATTACCGCCGACGTTCCCTATCAGTCGGTGGGCGGCTCCATCTCGACCGGCGAATTCGGCAGCATGATGAAGGAGATGTTCGATCCGGCGGCCGAGGCGGACTTCCGCTGGGAGCGCTGGGGGAAACTGCGCGGCCGCGTCGCGCATGTTTACGCCTACCGGGTCGAGAAGGCCCGTTCGAAGTGGCACGTCACCTACGAGAAGACCGATGATATCGTCCCCGGATACCACGGCCTGATCTTCATCGACCAGGCCACCAACATGGTGTTGCGCATCGTCTTCGAGGCGGAGCTCCCGGTCACCTTCCCCATCCAGCAGGTGACCGACACGCTGGATTACGACCTCGCCCCCATCGGCACGCAGGAGTTCATGCTCCCGCTGAAGGCGCAGGTGCGGATGCGCCAGGGGAAACTGCTGGCCAAGAACGACGTGGAGTTTCGGCTCTACCGCAAGTTCACCGCCGAGGCGGAGATCAAGTACGACACGCCGGAGCCGCTCTCCGAAGACAAGACCAAGGAACAGCCGCCCCGCTAGCTGCGCTACAATCTCGGTGGGGCGGGCTTCAGCCCGCGCGGGACTTCAGTCCCGCTTGGATGAGCTTATGAAACTCTCTCGGCACGCTCCGCTGCTGTTCCTCGTCGCGCTGGCTCTGCCGGCGCAAACCCTGGTCGAGTATTCCCTCGGGACGGCTGGCGCCGCTGGCGCGGCCGCCGGCATGCGGGGCATCGGCAAGGCCACCGCCGCACTCATGGATAGGGCCACCAAGACTCTGGAAACCGCTCCCAAATCCGCCGGCACGGTGATCGTCCCTCCCAAGTCCGGCGCCCCCGCTGCCGTTGTCAGGCTCTCGCCGCCCCCCGATCCGGCCGCGCTGAAGCTCTCGCCAGCCCCCGATCCGGCTGCCGTCAAGATCGGCATGGACGCCCAGGAAGTCATCGCTAGGTTCGGCAAGCCCGCCATGAAGGTCAGCTCCTCCGACGACTCCCAACTGCTGGAGACCTGGTCCTACGGTTCCCCTCCCAACGAGGTGACCCTGACCCTGCGTAACGGGAAGGTCTCGGCGGTCTCGGCGGCCTCCCAGCCCAAGGAGGCCAGACTGCAAGAGGTCACGGTGTTGCAGTAGTATGCGTTTCTGGCCAACCTGGGGCAGGCGGCGCCGCCTTCCCGCTGGCGCCCCACCGGCCTTCGACGTGTTCGTCTTCCCCGTCGTGGATTGGGACTACCGTTTCCAGCGCCCGCAGCACTTAAGCCGGGAGTTCGCGCGCCGCGGCCACCGCGTCTTCTACTTCTCGACCACGCCGGCTCCGGCAATGTCCCTGTCCCAGGCTGAGCCGCGCCTTATCGAACCGAACATCTACCGGCTCGACCTCCCCGCCGGCGAGGATCCTCCGGACATCTACCGCGACCTCCCCACCGAGATCCAGCTTGCCGTGATGGAGTCCGCAATCGGCCGCCTGAGGGAGAAGTTCGCGATCGGGGCGACCCTTTCGATCGTCGACTATCCGTTCTGGGCGCCGCTCGTGCGGCGGCTCCGTAATAACGTGGTGCTTTACGATTGCATGGACGACTACTCCACCTTCAGGAACGCCGGCCGCCCGGTCCGCGAGCTCGAGCCGCAACTGGTTCGGGAAGCCGATCTGGTCGTCTGCTCCTCCACGCACTTGCAGGGGCGCGTGCGCGCTCTGGGGCGGGAAAGTGCGCTGGTACGAAACGCGGCCGATCCGGGCCACTTCGCGAATCCGCCGGCGGCGCTCGCGATTTCGCCCGGCCGGCCCGTTGTGGGGTGCCACGGCGCATTCGGCAGTTGGACCGACCTCGAGCTGCTCGCGTTCGCGGCGCGCTCCCTCCCCGAGATGCGTTTCGTGCTGGTAGGCGGCACGGAGGGCGTCGCGCTGGATTCGCTGGCCGCCCTGCCCAACGTCACCCTCACCGGCGAGGTCCCCTACGGGCGCCTGCCCGAATACCTGCATGCGTTCGACGTTGGCCTTCTCCCCTACCGCATCTGCGATTACGCCCTGGCCTCCGATCCGCTGAAAGTCTGGGAATACCTGAGTGTGGGCAAGCCCGTGGTGGCCGTGCGTTTCCCCGAGATCGAGCGTCTGGCCGGCCTGATCGCGCTCACCCGCACTCCGCGGGAGTTCGTCGACGGCATCCGCGCCGCCCTGACCGGCGACAGCCCCCAAAAGGCCGCCGCGCGCCGGGAGTTCGCGCGCGCCAACACCTGGTCCCATCGCTGCGACGAGATGGCTGTGGCGGTCGCCCCCTTCTTCCCCCGCGTCAGCGCGATTGTGCTGTGCCACAACCAGTGGAGGTTCACCCGGGCGACGCTCCTCAGCCTCGAGCGCTTCAGCCACTACGCCAATCTCGAGATCCTCCTGGTCGATAATGGCTCCACCGACGGCACGCCGCGGTTCTTGCGCGAGTGGGCCGAGAACCGGCCGGGCGTTAAGGTCGTCTTGAACGGCGCCAACCTGGGATTCTCCGCCGGGAATAACGTCGGCGCGCGCGCCGCCACCGGCGACTATCTCGTCTTCCTGAACAACGACGTCTACGTCACCGAGGACTGGGTCGGCGGCCTGCTTGCCCACTTCCGCGCGAATCCCGGGCTCGGCCTGCTCGGACCGGTCACGAACTCTTCTGGAAACGAGAGCGTGGTCGACATTGGAAACTACTCCAACATGCAGGAGATGGCCGCGCTGGCGCGCCGGTATACGCGCGCGAACCGCGGCCGGCTGACCTCGCTCCGCGTGATGCATTTCTTCTGCACCATGGTGCCGCGCCGGGTGTGGGAGCAGGTGGGCGAACTGGATGAAGCCTTCGGACTCGGTCTGTTCGAGGACGACGACTACACTATGCGCGTCCTCGCCGCGGGTTACGCGGTGGCGTGCGCGGACGACGTTTTCGTCCATCATCGTCATTCCGCCTCCTTCGGCGCGCTTCCCCAACGCGTCTACGACGAGTTGTTCGCGCGAAACCGGCGCTACTTCGAATCCAAGTGGGGGCCCTGGGTCCCGCCCAGATTCCGTCCGGAGGTCCAGGCCAGGGTGGGATCGTGATCGCCGAACGCGTGGCCTATCGGTATGCGGAAATCGAGAGAAAGCACCGCTTCCGCTTCCTGTTCGACCCGCTCCGGCTGCTGACGCAGACCGAATTCGTGCGGCGCTACCTGGCCGGCGAAAACCCCTTCCCGCTCAGCGTCGAGATCGATCCCTCCAACGCCTGCAATCACGACTGCGGCTTCTGCATCTACCACGCGCTGCACCAGCCGGGCCGCAGCGAGCGCCTGCCGCGCGATCTCCTGTTCAGCCTCGTGGACCAGGTGCGCGAGCTGGGCTCGACCTCCGTCCTGTTCGTCGGCGGCGGCGAGCCGATGACCAACCCGAACACGGTCGAGGCGCTCGAGCGCGCCTCCGCCGCCGGTTTGTCCTGCGGGCTGGTCACCAATGGCTCGCTGGTCGATGCCGGGCAAGCCGGCCGCTTGAGAAAGGCCGCCACCTACGTCCGCTTCAGTCTCGACGCCGCCAGCCCGCATACCCACCTCAAGCTGCACCGGCGCGGCGACTTCCCGGCCATCGTCCGCAACTTCACGCACCTCGCGCACGCCGCGGGCCAGGCGACCGTCGGGACCGGCTATTTCATCCACCAGGACAATGTCCAGGAGATCGTCTCCGCCGCGCGCCTCGTCAAGGACGCCGGCGGCGACTACATCCAGTTCAAGACCTCCTCCGGCATCGCC
>Ga0187882_1005124_pt1 | contig 10389 bp, 8 predicted proteins | sample June2016WEW_19_1_3_FD_132991 | JGI IMG/M metagenome (GOLD analysis project Ga0187882, IMG submission 132991) | Peatland microbial communities from SPRUCE experiment site at the Marcell Experimental Forest, Minnesota, USA - June2016WEW_19_150 | ecosystem: Environmental > Terrestrial > Soil >...
CGGTCCTCAACCGAAAGCGGTTCGCCATCGAATCGGATACCCTGGCCCTGATCGCAAGGCAGCAGCCCCTGGCGACAGACCTGCGCACTCTGGCGGCCGTGCTCAATATAGCAACCGAACTCGAACGAATCGCCGACTATTCCAAGAGCAATGCGAGAAACACTATAAAGCTCGGAACACAACCTCCGTTAACCCCGCCCATGAACATCCCCCAAATGGCAGGACTGGTATCCGATATGCTCCAAAGTTCGCTCATCTCGTTTACAGGGCGCAATGTTGAAATGGCAGGAGAGATTGCCTCCCACGATCCGGAAGTTGACCTTTTATATGAACAGATTTACCGCGAACTGATGAGCTCTGTGATCGCAGATCCCCGCAACATTGAGAGCGCCAGTAACCTGATGTGGGTTGCCCACAACCTGGAACGAACCGCCGACCGGGCCGTCAATATCTGCGAGCGGGTTATCTTCACGGTAACAGGCGAAGTGAAAGAACTCGACGACTCGGAACCGGATTTGCTGGAATGGGGCTTCCCCGCTGCCTTCCACTCCACCCTCAACGGCCGCAACAATGAAAAGTAAAACCCCGGGGCGGCAAGATCAATAGCTTCCATCAGGCCACCCCGCCGAGCTAATCAGGCAGCTTTAAGCACTCTACAGATATCTGCTTTATTCAGTGCGAACTCTTTAAACGAAATGGGCGTCCTCCCCGTCACTTCGCGCACCTTATCAGTTATTTCAGCCATCAAACCCTTGCGCACCAAAGCAAAGAGTTGAACAATGTACTGAATCGCGCTCTCGGGCATCCCCTGTTCCCTGACGTTTTGCATCATTTCCGTTTCGGAGATGGGATGGTAGGTCACCGTCCTTCCGCAGACATCGGATATGATTTCGACCGCCTGCCCATAACTCAATGCTTCGGGGCCCGTAAGGTCGTATTCGGCCCCATGGAGCTTTCTTTCAAATACGACAGCGGCGACCTCGGCTATGTCGCTGACCGAAATGAAGCTGGTCCTGGCATCACCGGCCGCCACACTGATCTCCCCGCTCTCGATCATGGGAGCGGCCCAGCCGGTGGAGAAGTTCTCCATGAAAAAGTTGGGGCGAAGTATCGTGTAGGCAAGTCCCGACTTTTTCAAGTGCTGCTCGATTATCCTCAGAGGAGACCGCTCGACTTTATCCGCTCCCAGCGCTGAATTGAACACAATATGCCTGACTTTCATCTCCCTGGCCCTGTCAATGAAAGGAATCAACTTTGCCGGGGCCTCGAAATCGAGGGGGGGAGCGATGAGAAAAAGGCCCGCTATCTGGTCGAGTGCGGCTTTGTGGAGGCCTGGGTCCTCAAAGTCAAAGGCGACAGGCTGGACCCGATCTGTCCATTTGATTCTGGTTGTCTTCCTCGTAGCTGCCCTGACATCGATCCCCCTGTCCGCGAGGACCTTCGCCACTGCGCTGCCTACCTGTCCGGTTGCGCCGGTTACCAAAATTCTTTCCATTTTATACCTCCCTTTGCCCCTTGTCCGACAAGCTGCTATACAAAATTATGAATTATTTCGTTCTGTTATTGAATTCCTATGAATTATGGTAGTCATCGAGACCATGAGCCACAACCCCGGATCACCTCGCGAAGGGTCCCCTGGTCCCCGGCGATTTCGAATTCAGAACTTGACACCAACCGGAACGGTTAAGAAATTATTTACAGCAGACTCGGATGGCGGCGAAAAGTCATGTAAATCTGAAGGATTCGAGGCCAGTTCACTCGGATGGCAAATATCTCCTCGGTATGTGACGGCAGAGGAGTGACGGCCAGGACAAGGAGAAGTAATGGAAAAGGAAGTCAATCTCTATGTTACCCCAAAATCCGACGACACCGATGAAATAAGGGAGTACCTTGCGGGCAAAGGCATCGGTTTCAACGTTTTTGATATTCATTCTGACTTTAAGGCCCATAAGCGCATGCTTGAAGCAACTCGAGGCGCATGCGGGGCCCCGGTGATCGAAATCGGCAACCGAATTGTGTGCGGACTCGATCGGGAACGGCTGGAGGAGACGATAAAATACGAACTTGGCTGATCGTCGATACTCTGAACGCCGGATCAAAATTCAGCGTTCCAGGGGATGACCCCATGGGCCGATCCGTTCCCTTTCGAAAATTACCACCTGCGTTGGTGGGGAGGCTTGCTATACGAGGTAGAGCGTTCATTAAAGTATAGTCCTCTCTTGGAAGAGCCAAACGCGCGGGGGGGAGAACCGCCCCTCGCGCGTTTTTAGAGATACCTTGAGCGCAAATTGGTATTGCCTTCATCCGCGGCAGGCGGAATCTTGCTGCACCCATCATAAGTTTTTGATATGATACCACCGATATAAGTGTATCGTGGCGAGCAATGCCCACATGGCCATACAGGTTGAGTTTGGCATCGCAATGAATAAAAAACTGGCCTTAATCTTCCTTGTTTGTTTTTCTCTATTCTTTCTGGGGTGTGCATTTCATCACCATCAAGATGGAGACACCCACGACAATTGTTCTATCTGCTTTTGCGTCTTGCACCATTCAAATTTGGCTTTCCAGGATTTTCCTCAATTTTCACCGCCGCTTGCCGACGGTTTTCTTGGCATTTCAGAAAATGCGGTAAGTCTTTCCAGCCCCTGTCGCTCCCCGTACTCAAATCGGGCTCCGCCTGCATAATATCCATACTCCGAAACATCTCCGGCCGAAGAAAAAAAGCATTGCATCACGGGAAACTCAAACACGTGGAGTTGCCACTATGAGGGTCATATTTGCACTCGTCTCTATATTTTTATTTTCATCGTGCGCATTTGCTCAAACCCTGGAAGATCGGCTTCAAATCCTTGAAGAATCCCTGAAAAAACAGGAGCAAACCATCCAGGAGTTAAAAACCCTGCAGAAAACAGTCAAAAAACAGGAACAAACAATCGACGAGCAGAAAAAACTAATTGAAAAACTGACGGCAAAAGGCCAAAAGCCTCAGCCTTCTGCCGCACCCACGGCTGTTGCGGCGGCACAGCCGGTTGTACCCGACGCCGTGCAGCAGCAGGTGGATGAGCTGAAAGAGCAGGTAGGTGCTGTTGTCGAAGCGCAGAAGAAGGAAGTTCCGAGCGTGTTCAACCCTGCCATCGGGTTCGTGGGTGAGACGATCTTCTCGTATCGCAGCCAGGGATCGAAGGCTACCGGCAGCGACCGGACCGGCGGGTTCGACGTTAACCTGCGTTCGGCGGAACTGAACCTTGCCGCATCGGTCGATCCGTTTGCGAAGGCCTATGCAGTGCTCAATGCCTCTGCCGACCCGATAACCGGCGAAGCGACTGTGGGGGTCGAAGAGGCAGCGATCCAAACGACTTCACTGCCGTATAACCTTGATTTGAAGGCGGGACGGTTTTTCGGCGAATTCGGCCGGCTGGCCTACATACACGATCATGAGTTGCCCTTCGTTAACCGTCCGCTGGTGCTCGACCAGTACATCGGCGGAGAATCCAGGACAGATGGGGCTCAGTTGAACTACCTGTTGCCGATCGAGCATTACGTGAGCCTGACTGCGGGCGTGGGCGATGGTTTTGGCGATGCGCCGATCGATACAGGCGATATCGATAATGGAAATTTCCGTCCTTTCGGCGGGTTGAGCTTTTGGGGCCGCGGGTCCACGTCTTTTGACATAACTCCCGATTTATCCTTCGAACCAGGCATTTCAGGCCTGTTAAATCCAAAGACCCCGGACCGCGGCGGCGTGCTCGCCCTGGACAATGGCGTGCCTGTCACGCTTCCTCAATTCCCCGGCAGCACGCTCCGCGAAACCGAGCGCAGCCTGGAGGGGGTGGACTTCGTTTTGAGCTACAAACCGCTGAGCAACAATCAGTTCAAGTCCATCACCTGGGGTACGGAATTTCTTCGCAGCGATAACAGCTATGATGTCATGCCTACACCGGGCGGCGTCGTGTTCAGCCCGTTCAGCCGAAGCGTTGACTCCTATGGCATGTATTCGTATCTCACTTACAAGTGGTCTCGGGAGTGGTCGGCCGGGTTCCTGTTCCAATGGGTGGAGGACGTCTGGAACAACGCGGACCAGACTTACTCATACTCCCCGTATATCACGTGGGCCACAAGCCACTGGAGTCAAATTCGCCTTCAATATACTCATACCGACCACAACGCCCTGTCCGGCCTGCGCCCCGACGATGCCGTTTACCTGCAATGGTGCTGGATCATCGGCTCACATGCTCACGGGTGGCAGCAACGCTAGCCATGGAGGAGAGGAATCAACATGAAATCGAAATTCATGCTTTTATTATCGATCATCACGCTCGCCTGCCTGTTGTTTGGGTCGGCGATGCCGGCGTATGCGGCTAAAATCAATGTGGTCACGACTTTAACCGATATGGCCGACTTTGCAAGAGAGGTCGGCGGGGATCTGGTCGATGTTCGCAGCCTTGCCACGGGTGTCGAAGATACGCACGGGGTCCCGATGAAACCGAGCTTCGTGCCGATTATGAACAAGGCGGACCTGCTGATCCTGGTAGGGTTTGGCTGTGAACACGCCTTCCTGCCTGCGTTGATCGAAGCGAGCAAGAACCCGCGCATCCAGGTTGGAAAACCTGGCTATGTGGACTGCTCGAAGAGCGTCGTGCCAAAAGATGTACCCAAGTCGACCGATCACTACCAGGGCGATGTTCACCCCTACGGCAACCCGCACTACATGCTCGACCCCGTTATGGCGAAGATTGCTGTAGGGCACATTTACAAAGCACTGGTGGAGTTTGCTCCACAGCATCAAGCGGAATTCACCCGCAATCGCGATGCATACTTGGCCAAACTGGACGCCAAAATCGCCGAGTGGAAGAAAGAAGCCATACCGCTCAAGGGCGTGAAATTCGTTTCCTATCACGAGCATTGGCCATATTTCGCAGATCGCTTCGGCATGGTTTACTTCGGCACGATTGAACTGAAGCCCGGCATTGATCCGACCCCTCGTCACATTGAGGAATTGATCGCCTCCATGAAGACCGATCATGTTTCCATCGTCCTGCGCGAACCACAGTTTCCCGAAAAGGTGCCCAGACGTATCGCTGAACAGACCGGTGCAACTTTGGTAACGTTGCCCATTATGCCGGGCGGCGTTCCGAATACGGAGACCTACATTAAGATGATGGACTACATAATTCAGACCTTGGTCACTGCCGCACAGTCAAGGAAATAAACAGATGCAGGAAGATGCGTCCGCCAGGGTGCGTTGTCTGAGCGGGCCCCAATGGACGGACATATGAATGATGAGCTCATAGCTATCGACAACCTGAGCATTGGTTATAACGGCCAGCCAGTGCTCTCCGGGATTTCGCTCTCGATTGCCCGCGACCGTTTCACCGCCATTCTCGGTGCGAACGGTTCGGGCAAATCGACCTTGCTCAAGACGCTGCTTGGGCTGATTCCTCCCATAGCAGGCAGGATCGATACCGCTCAATCCACGAAGGGTGCGCCGCTCGTATTTGGCTACGTGCCCCAAGCCACCGAGCACGACCCGATTTACCTGCTTTCGGCGTTCGACGTTGCCCTGATGGGTACCTATGGCCGTGTGCGCCCGTGTCGCTTTGTCCCATCGACCGAACGTGCGTTCACGCGAGAATGCCTTCGAGCGGCAGGCGTTGAGGAGTTAGCCCGCAAACGGTTTTCTGAACTCTCCGGTGGTCAGAAACAACGCGTGCTTATCGCACGCGCCCTGGCTACGCGCCCGGACGTCCTGGTGCTCGACGAACCTACCGCGGGCGTGGACGCCGAGGCAACACACACGGTGCTCGAATTTATTTCCAAGACCCGCGAGGAAAGGCAAATCACCGTCCTGCTCGTCACTCACGATTTTGCCGCGATTCGCCATCATGCCCAGCAGGTTCTCTGGCTTCACCAGGGAAAAGTGCTGTTGGGCGCTCCGGACGAATTGCTTAGTTCCGAACGGATAGCGGAGATTTTTGAAATGGGGATAAGTTGACAATGGAAACGTTAAGTCAGATTCTCTCGCCCGATTTTCTCCTGCGCAACTCCGTTTATACCAGCGTGCTCGTCGGTTTTTCGTGCCCGCTCGTAGGCGTGTTTCTCGTCTTGCGCCGGCTGGTGTTTATGGGCGTTGCACTGCCGCAGGTTTCCTCGACCGGCGTTGCTGTCGCTCTCTCCGTCCCCTTGTGGCTTGGGGCCAAGCTAAGTGGTCATCCCTCGGAAAGCGCGCACATGCTCGCCTTTATCGGTTCGATGACATTTTCGCTGGCTGCGATTCTCGCGCTGGCGTTTATGGAACGTCGCGGGCGCGGTCAGCCCGAAGGCAGGCTCGGCACTGTTTATGTGGTGGCCGCCTCGTTGAGCATCCTGCTGCTGGCAAGAAACCCTTACGGAGAGATCGGCTGGCTCGACATGCTCAAAGGCGAGGTCATCACGGTCTCTAATTTTGATCTCGTTCTTACGGCGGCAACCCTTACGCTCGTCCTCGCAACGCTGGGATTGTTTCACAAGGAGTTGCTCCTGGTCTCCTTCGACCGTCAGATGGCAATTACGCTTCGCAAGAACGTGGTTTTCTGGGATGTGCTCCTTTATTTACTGATCGGCCTGACCGTCTCGATGGCAGTTCTTAGTGTCGGTCCGCTGATCGCGTTCGGGTTCTTGCTGATCCCCGCCCTGACGGCGCACATGCTCGCGCGTAATATGCGCCAGTTCACCATACTGGCCTCACTGTGCGGCGGCGTGACGGCCTTCGCCGGTTTCTGGGTCGCCTATCAACTCGATTTGCCCGTCGGTCCGACCGATGTCGTCCTTCTCGGCGGGGTCCATGCAACTATGTGGGCTGCCGTCAAACTTTTCACGAAACGCCCGTGCGTATCCGCCAGGAGTTAGGTCGCACAATTGTTTGTCAATCGTTCACTGCGGTCATTCATGTCCCACCGGGACACCCTGTGCCGTAAGAGGAGGCGCCAACATGACAAAGACGCTGCTGTTCTCGATGTCGCTGATAGCCTTCGTGCTGACGTTTCTGTCAAATATGGCCGAATCAGCGGAACAAAAGGAGATTCGAGTCGAAAAGCCTGCCGTTGCCTCGGTGGGAAGGTTTGTAGATAACGGAGACGGCACGGTTACGGATACGAAGCGAAACGTAATGTGGCAGAAAAGCGATAATGGAAAGGAGGTCACATTCGAGCAGGCGCGGGAGTACTGCAGGAATCTTTCTCTGGGTGGCCATTCTGACTGGCGCCTGCCAAAACCCGAAGAACTGGAGACACCGGTGGTCGTCGAATTGCTGATGCCTTTACATTCCCGCGATGCCTATGCCCGATTTGATCTCTATTGGTCCTCGGATCCAACGGTGTTGCTCCCGTTAAACTACCACCCCTCCCGTGGAGCAGTGGTCTCGCGGGCATACTTTGCGAAACAGGGCGATAGAGCGTTCGTAAGAGCCGTACGCTCATTGACTGCCAGTCCGCCGCGAGACGGCAGGTGAGGAGATTTTCAACGATTGTCACAACCGCGCGAACTGCGCGGCGACGGCATGTTCGCTATTGACGTGAAAAGTTAATTGAGCTAGATTGGCTAACAATCTATCCGCTGGACATGCACACCACGAAGGTGTGATTTAGCCGGCCATGATAAGAGTTGCTTTTTAACAGCGTAAAGTCCCGCGGATTTTCTCAGATCGACGATGAATTAACAGGCCACGAATGCCTTCACCCCACCCGAAGGTGGGGAGAGATTTTCGTGGCTTTTTTTTGTGCTGAAACCGGGGGACAGGATTCAAACAGTGAATTTCATCCGGAGGAAAAGAAAGGGCATATGCGGGACAGGCGTCGCACTTTTGGCATTGATGGGGAGTTTTTGTTCGGCTTTGGCGGGTTTGGCCTGGGCCGATACTGCCGCTCCGCAGGCGGCCGAGGCTTCTTCCTCGGACACGAGTGAGTCTCAAAAGGGGACAACCCAATTGCCCGAAATAGTGGTGGAGGAACGCAGCGACAGCATGGTGGGCATTGCTGAGTCATCGACTCAGGGTACGATAGGAGCGCAACAGCTCGAGGAGCGGCCCATCCTGCGTCCAGGAGAAGTGCTCGAAGCCATGCCAGGGGTAATCGTCACACAGCATAGCGGTGACGGCAAGGCAAATCAGTATTTTCTCCGGGGTTTCAATCTCGACCATGGCACCGATCTGGCCACCTTTGTCGACGGCGTTCCCATCAATTTGCCGTCGAACGCTCATGGGGAAGGGTATACGGACCTCAATTTCCTCATCCCGGAGCTGATACAAAAAATAGACTACCAGAAAGGCCCCTACTTCGCGAACGTGGGGGACTTTGGCTCTGCCGGTTCGGAAAACATTCAGTACTTTAAAACCCTTCCCTCCGGCATTGCAAAGATGGAAGTCGGCAGCTGGAATTATGAGCGCGGGTTAGTCGCCAAATCGGAGCCGCTCGGACCGGGCAACATCCTCTTTGCCATTGAAACAGAGCACACCGACGGACCATGGGTTTACCCGGAAAATTTCCTAAAATTCAACGGGGTGGCGGCCTACAGCCAGGGGGACGTGAGCCGGGGCTTTAGCGTGACGGCATTGGATTATCACGCTACATGGGATGCGACCAACCAGATCGCGACGCGAGCAGTCGCCGAAGGACTTGTCACCCGTTTCGGTAACCTCGACCCGTCTGACGGAGGCTTCACGGACCGATACTCCCTGTCAGGCGAATACCATGAGGTCGATGAGCACACGGCTACAAAGATCCTCGTATATTCATATTACTATAGCATGGGTCTCTATAATAACTTCACCTACTTCCTGGATGATCCGGTAAATGGGGACCAGTTCGAGCAAAAGGACCAACGGTGGGTGCAGGGAGCCAGAGCAAGTCGAACATGGTTCGGCAGCTGGTGCGACAGGGCAATGGAAAACACTCTCGGACTCGACTTTCGCAACGACGTGATCAGCGACTCTCTGCTCCACACCAAGGCCCGCCAAGTGCTTTCCATCACGCGCGCTGACGATATCGTGGAACCGGACCTGGCCCCCTATTTTGAGAACAGGATGCAATGGCTTCCGAAGTTTCGCACCATTGTGGGCTTTCGCGAAGATTTCATCGATTTCAACAACAAGAACAATTTCACTTTTTTCAACAATGGCGGCACTCCCGCCAACAGCGGCAATCGGAGCGGTTTCGTCCCTGAGCCCAAGCTGGCTTTGATCTTCGGCCCATGGGCTCAGACGGAGTTTTACCTGAATGGCGGCTTCGGCTTCCACACCAACGACGCGCGGGGCGTAAATACTACTGTCGATCCGACGGGCAATCCGGTGGACCGGTCCGTGCCGATAGTGCAAACGAAGGGTGCGGAGGTTGGCGTACGCACGCTTGCTGTGCCGCACCTGCAAAGCACATTGACGTTCTGGGTGCTGTACCTGGATTCCGAACTGGTGTGGGACGGGGATGCCGGTACGACCGTACCCAGCGTCGACCCCAGCCGCCGCGTGGGCGTGGAGTGGGCGAACTACTATACGCCGAACAAATGGCTGACGATCGATGCCGATTTTGCCACCTCGCAGGCGCGTTACCTCGGCAATCCGGTGGCGGGTGATTACGTCCCTGAATCACCCAATGTGGTGATTGCCTCGGGCGTTACGGTGCACGATCTTTGCGGTTGGACTTCCAGCCTGCGGCTGCGGTATTTCGGACCTCGCGCCCTGACCCAGGACGATAGTGTGCGTTCCCCCGGCACCACCCTGCTCTATTACAACCTCGGATACAAGTTCAACAAAACGTGGTCGATTTCGGGAGATATTTTCAATCTCCTCAATTCGAAGGCCGACGATATAACATATTATTACACCTCTCGGCTGCAAGGGGAGCCGGCTGCCGGCGTAAATGACCTCATGTTCCACCCGGCCGAGCCGCGCACGTTTCGACTTATGTTAACCGCACGATTTTGAGAATGACGAAGGCGATCACAGCAATTGACCATGGACTGATTTCATTCTCCGCGTGCGAAGCTGGAGGTCCCTATCAACTCGACAGTCGCAGAAGCTCAATTGGATCTTTCGTTCCTCGATGATCCTCTGGACGTGGCCGCGAGCGGCTACAGGGCACTGGAAGTCTCAGTGCTCTCGGATAGGAAAACATGGTCGAGCCTGGCCGCGGTGCTTTTCCTGCACGTCGCGCTGGCGTGCATCCTCTGGGTTGCCCCTAAACCTCATCCCGGCAGCCACGACTGGATCGAGGTGCAACTCGTTTCATTGCAGGGATGCCCTGACGCGACCGGGCCGGGCATGCAGGAAGGCTCGGAAGCTGGGGGAGCAGCGCACTCAGCCACTGCCCCCGAAAACCACGAGTTGCCCGACACACATCCAGCCACGGAAAACGACACGAA
>Ga0187882_1005127_pt1 | contig 10384 bp, 11 predicted proteins | sample June2016WEW_19_1_3_FD_132991 | JGI IMG/M metagenome (GOLD analysis project Ga0187882, IMG submission 132991) | Peatland microbial communities from SPRUCE experiment site at the Marcell Experimental Forest, Minnesota, USA - June2016WEW_19_150 | ecosystem: Environmental > Terrestrial > Soil >...
ACGATGCCCTTGCCGGGAATGCCGTCGGGCAGAATCACGTCGAAGGCCGAAAGGCGGTCGGTGGCGGCGATCAGCAGCGCGTCGCCGAGATCGAAGATTTCGCGCACCTTGCCGGAGGCGAGCTTGGGGAAGGGAAGGCCTTCGATCTGCGTGACGGCGGTTGGAGGAATGGCGCGGGCGATGTCGGCGAAGGTCATGGGTGCGTGGCAGTGGAATAACGGAGAGAGTCCGCAAAAGTAAATGCCATGTTGCGGCCGGGCGGCCCGGCGACGCCGGGGGTGCGGCTCACTCGCGGCGGAACATCCAGGCGTGGACGCCGAAGGCGCAGGCGGCGCCGAGGTAGGCGCCGGCGATGATGTCCCCGATGAAATGGTAGTCAGCCCCGAACAGCCCGAGCGCGACGAGGAACACGAGGGTGACCCACAGCCAGCGCAGGCGCGGCACGCGCAGCCACAAGACGGCCATGAAGGCGGTGATCCGGGACGTGTGACCCGACGGGAAGGATTCCCAGCCCTCGCCGCCATGGAAGGGGAAGAATCCGTAGGCGCCGTTCCCGATCCAAGAAGGATTGTGTTCGGTCCAGGTTTCGGGCCACAGCCGGCCGCAGGCATCCTTCAGTTGATCCTTGATTACGAGAGCGATCACGGTCGCGAGGCAGCAGGCGATGAGGGTCTTGAACCAGGCGGGAGGCTGCCAGCCCCACAGGGTCCCCACGCCGGCCACCGCCAGCACCACGGCGGCCACCGGGAGCGTGGGATCGACGAGGTGGGTGAGCCACGGGAACACGACCATCTCGTGCAATGTCGCATGCGCCCAAGTGGAGGCTGGCCGGTCGACAAAGGCGACGGATAGGCCGACGAGGACGGCGCAGGACAGGAGCGCTCCGAACAATCGGAGCCAGGGGTTCGACTCAGTGGGGCTCGCCATGCGAGTTACGGCTTTTGTCTCAAGCTAGGTGGGCGCGCGGGCGGGGGGAAGTCCAATTCGATCCTCCGGTCGCGAGGACCGGGCACCGCCCCGGCTCGAGGCGCGCGCAGATTTTCCCGTGCCGCGGCCTGAGTAGAAAAGCCTTGCGCGAGTTGACCCGGGTCGTAGGGTGCCCGACTCTGCGTCTAGGTCCCCATCGTCTAGCCCGGCCCAGGACACCACCCTTTCACGGTGAGAACCGGGGTTCGAATCCCCGTGGGGACGCCAATTGATAACCAACAGGTTACAGAAGAGCGTAGCCGAAACGTAGCAACTCTTCCGACTGCGAAGGGGCCAAGGAAGGCTCCTAGGCGTTGGGAATATCGCAGGCGCATTTGGTCGGATTTTGGGGAGGTGTCTGTCGATGCAGCGCTGGCGCGGGCAAGGGCTGGGAGCCCTCACGCCGGATGCACCGCTGGCGGCGGTGCGCCGGCGGCGGGCTCCCTTCCTTGTCTCCCGAGGGAACAACAGCATTGGAACCCGGTAGAAAAATCGTCCCGTTTGCAACGGGTGGGCCGGTTCAAGTGGCATCCTCGGGATTTGCGGGATGAGCATAACACGCGAAAGAAACTGCGCCGCGTGATGAAATTGATGCAGGATCGGTATGGGCTTGAGCGGCTGTTGTTCGTAACGGGCACTTTCCCTGATAAGGTGATGGATCGGAAGGAGGCGTACCGGCGTTTCCATTCGTTCTGCACCAACATACTGTCGAAGGCGTTCGAATGTTGGGTGCTGGCGGTGGGGCGGCATCTGGATGGGGCAATCCATTACCACCTGCTGGCGGCTGCTCCTGTTGGTGTTGATGTGCGAACTGGGTTTGATTTTCAAGCTGCTAAGCGGCGGGATTACCGTTCGGCGTGCTCGTGGTTGCGCGAATTGTGGCGCCGGATGCGGTCGCTGACGAATTACGACGGGGAACACTCTGGGCATCCGTATCCCAAGATTGGGCGGTGCGAGTTTATGCCTGTGCGAAAGAGCGCAGGCGGTGTCGCGGGTTACGTTGGGCGTTACCTGCGGAACCAATTTGGCACTCGGTTTCCGGAGGACAAGGGGGCGCGGTTGGTGCGCTTTAGCCGGGCGGCGCAAGAGCTGGACGATGTGTACTGGGCGCCGATTAAGGCGCGTGTCATAGAGATTCGGCATAGGGTGAAGACTATGGCGCAACGGTACGGGGAACGGCGGCGGCGGGGCGTGACGTGTTCTCGGGTCGAGTGGCGGCCCGAGTGGGAAAGGGCTTTGGCGTCCGTCCCTCCGCCACCTGAACGGGGAAGCGGGTCATCCGAGGACGGTGATCCCCTCTGCCCGTTCTAGGGTTTCACAATCCACGGCGGTGTATTACTTTGAAACCTAACCCAACAAATCATGGCAGCCGTTTGAACTCAAACGGCTGCCTTCTGACTTTGTATCCGAACTCAGATGCGATTTTGGCATTAGGAACGAAGTATTTCACGGCCAAATCGGGACGCCCAGGAAAGAGGGAATTAACGGGGTGCCAAGTGACCTCCTCTTCCTCTTCGGAATCATCATAAATTTTGGTGCCATAGCACTTTTGCTGGTACGCGATGCGGTTTTCAAAGGGCAAAACAATTTTAAAAATAGCATCCGACGGACCCAATTCCTTAAGCACGACCGCCATTTGCTTTCTCTCCCCAAGGGAACCAGTCCCGGGACACATGAGCACAGAACACAAACCAAACCCTAGTTTTTCTTCCTCGGAAAATAGAGTTCTCGCGAGGATTTGGGGATCTTCGGAAGCGGAGCTGTCGAAAGAGGACATAAGAATAAGGAATTGGATGATTTTGTCGGATGGCAGGTGGAACGAAAAATACCGGCATCTTCTCAAGCCGCCTTCTCAACCTGAAGGGAATCCATCATGCGGATCACGTCCGCCATGCCTCACCGTGCGCCCATTCCCGTTCAGAGACAAGAGCGGTTTCAAAGTGATACACTACCCAATCCACTTATTGTTTGAACCATGCGAGGGAAGGGCGTACACGGTGAAAAATACCTCTGGTGGCTAGCGGCAACATGGCTCACGTCGCCGAAAAGGTTATACTTCCTCGTTGCGCCAAAGCGCTTAGGTCTGGCAATTCCGCCACAACCATGAACCCCGACAAAGTTCACCTATCTCGCGGCCTGAAGTACGTTATCAAACGCGCGGTCTTCGCCGTTGTGATGACCGCCCCTTTGGTCGGATGGGGAGATCCCCTTCCTTCTGAACGTGAGGTGAAGTTGCGGGCTTCTGCGGACGCCGGAGATGCCCAAGCACTACTAGAACTGGGACGGGCCTACTCTTTCGGTGATGACCAGAAATGGATGCACGACGATGGCTCTTGGAGCGTGGAAAATCCTCCGGACTACGTAAAGCCCTACATAATCCAAGGCATCCATAAGGACGATGCCGAAGCAAAAAGGCTCATCTTACTGTCTGCCCAAAAAGGAAACGCCGTGGCGATGGCTATTACGAGCAGTAACTTCTTTTGGGACCACAACTATGGCCAAGCCGTCTATTGGGCACGCAAAGCCAGCGCCCAAGGAAATAAAGAAGGGATTGAGGCGCTACGGGCCTTAAAAACTATCGCCGATACAGACCCTCTCAACACCTACACTGCCGAGCAACGACAGGAAATCAGGGATGCACTCAACAGTGCGGATACCGCAACGCCACCGCCTGGACCTGTCTCCACAGTTACGGAGCCTGTACCAACGCCTCCGCCTGCTCCCGCAATCAGTCCACTTGACCGAGCCAAGGCTAATTCCATTGATGCGCTTGCCCGAATTTGCTTCGGGGGGGAAAAGCAACTGTTCACCGTCCTTAGCGCCGATGCGGTTTACAATAATCACGAGGCCGATAACACCAGTTACGCAATTACAGTTCTCCTCTCTATCCGCGCTCAAGGCCCCTATGGATATCTCGAACGTAGCACCAGTTTCGCCTGCGACGGCCGGGGGAACGTCATAGCTGCAATCCACCTTCCCGACTTCGGACCATGACCCCGCCTTTAACTGCTCCTAATAAGGAGTTGCTTACCTCGTGACTCGTTCCTGAAGGCGGAGCGAGCCGGGTCGGGCTTACCAAGGCGGCGGAGAGGTCCGCCCGGCCTGACGGCGAGCGGGAGGGTTCCCCGCTCTTGGGAGCGGGGGAAGGGGCGTGAGGGCGAGCCGTAGCTACCTTGGCACAAGGGGAAATCCAGTGACGCGAAAAAACAGTTGACGCGGCGTTAACCAGACTTAGGTTTACGCCATGTCAACCGACTTTCCTTTCATTGCGGTCCCGGAAAAGCTGCACGCTGTCTTTGGTGAGCCGGTACCTGGCACGCATCTTTACCATAAGGAAGGCCCCCAAGAAGAGACCAGCTATTGGGCGGACGCGGTTTTTGAAATCGCCGGGGAATGCGTCTCACCGGGCGGCGTGTCGATGTATGCGCCCGTATCACGAGCAGCCGTTCACAAACGCCTCAAAGAAGGAAAGCTGACCGGATTTTTCTTTCATGTGACGCATCGTAGGCGGAATTTTTTCGGTCTAGACCTTAGCACCCGCGAACTGGCCATCGGTTTTATCCCGGTCAGCGAATGCAAGGCATGGCGGGCGGAACTGGAGCAACGCGCCATAGCACAGGGATTGATTACCGAAAAGGAGCTACTGGGCGATAAACCCGACTGGCATGGATCGTTCCTTCAATGGAACTCAAAGTGGGCGCGTAAACAGGAACGCAAGCTCAAGGAAGGTCCGAAATGAATAAGACTGACATGATTCTCACGACCGCCGGTGCTCAGGCTGAGGCCGTAGGTCTATCACGGTGGACGATTCAGGCCATGCGCAAAGCCGGGCGCCAATTGGGCGACCCTGTTGGCCGATTCACGACCCGACGCTGGTTGATGGCGTGGCTGCATCGCCACCCGGAGTTTGTGGCGTCCCATTGGCTGGGAAAAAACGCAAAGCCTGTGTGCACCGGGTCAGATCATCAGCCTGCAGTCGCTGATAAATCCGATGCACTGTCTGGTCAGCATGACCTACGTAAGCCATAGCCTGCTGGATAGGTACCCCGTCGCGGGCCATGCGTGTGATCACAGTGACGCGGGTGGAATGGAACGTGAGGTGCGGACATACGCCCTTCCGGTTTCTCTCCAAGCGTCCTTTGAGAAAGAGGTGCCAATCTCTCGTGACCATTTTTGGAAGGACACAGGTGCGCTCAGCGCCTGCATCCTTCAACTGACGAACCAACGTCAGGAGATTGGGGTGAAGGGTAGTGGTGTAAACCTTCGCGCCTTTGGCGTGAAAAGTGATGCGCCGGGCTTTAAGGTCGATGTCACTGAAGGGCACGCTGGTTTCACTAATTCGGCATCCTTGGAAAAGCGCGATTTCGAAAGAGATTGTCATCCAGCGGTCGCGCAAAGGCAAATGGCCTTCCTTCACAGCGAGTGCTTGGCGAATTGCTGCAACGTCGGCGTCGGTCATCTCGGGCTTTTCCGCAGGCCGCTGCTTCTTGATGCCCATGCGTTCAAGCGGACTCGTGGCGATGAACCCGCGATGCACAGCCTCGCGCATGACGCGCGCGAAGAGTCGCAGCTCGGCCAATGCGGTGTTGTGGGAAGGATGCTTCTTAGAAACTCGCTTAACTTGGCTCGTCCGCCACGTCATGTATTCAAGGCCAAGCTGGTAGGTCACCCCCTGTGGGCCGCAAACTTTTTGCTGCGTCAGAAACGCATCGACCCACTGCCATCTGTTGCGTTCGGAAACCATAGTGTTCGGGTGGCCTTGGTGTTTCATTTGAAGCCAGGGCATCACCCAGCAGTCCCACTGCGAGGACGGCGCTATCGTTCGGGCGGCGAGCGCATCAGCGGAAAGCTCACGCGCGATCGCCACTGCACGTTTGTAGCCGAGCGGGTCGTCACGACGGTGGTTGGTGCTTTTCGCGCAGAAGCGCAGTTTTTGAGGGCACCAGAATTTGACCCACCAATACGGCGAGTCCTTTCGGGGGTAAACACTGGTGCCAACCAAACGCATTTAACACGTAGCTCAGCGTAGCTACGGGCACTTTCCAAGTAAATTCGATCACTCTTAAGCACCTAATGAATACCAACATAAACCAACACGGGGTAGGCACCGGGGTTCGAATCCCCGTGGGGACGCCAAACAAACGCAGTTTGTTTGGCGCTGCGCAGCAGTTCGTACCGAGCCCGAAGGGCGACATCGGACACCCCGGAGGGGTTTGACGGAGGGCGCGGAAGCGCCCGGAGATGGGGCGCGCGACAGCGCGAGTGCGAAGCACCTGCCCATGGCAGCCAATCCCCGTGGGGACGCCACCTTCCAACATCGCGTTGCACCCCCCTGAAAATTATCCGCTGCTCACCGCCTGTGATGAAGAGCCCAGAGTGGCCAGCACAACGTTGACCGCGGTCGCGGTCGCGATATCAAGACCCGCATGACGACGAACCCCCGGGGTCGGATGGTGGTGGCGTTCTGGGTCGGTGTGTTCCTTCTTGGGTCTCTAAGCGCGGTGGCGGCGCCGCCGAAACCCGTGCCTGTGCCGATGGGCGACAACACGTACAGCCTGACCCGCAGCGCCCGGTTCGCCTTCTCCTTCGACACCGAGAAGCTCAAAGCGGAAGCCCGGGAGGACGCCGCCAAGTTCTGCGCCGGCCTGGGCAAGAGAATGAAGGAGGTGTCGATCTCCGCGGAAAAAACGTCGCTGCTTCATGGGGGCTTTTCCATGGCGACGCTCATCTTCAAAGTCCTCGACCCGGCTGACCCGGAGTTGGCCGAGATGCCGATCCCGGGGGCTGGTTTAAGCGATCTCGAGATGCTCGTGGACCTGCACGACAAGAAGTTGTTGTCGGACGCGGAGTTTGAGGTCGCTCGGAAACGGTTGGATGAGAAATCGAGCGAGCTGAACGAACTCCTCGCCCTCAAACGAAAGGGCATCCTCACCGAGGCCGAGTTTGAAACGGCCAGGAACCGGCTCACGGAGCGCGCGAAATAGCGAGCCGAGCCCAATCGGATCCCCGTCATCGCCTTCCAGGGAGCCTTGGCTGGTGCAGCAGGGGCGTCTCTGGGCGGGGCGTTGATTTCTAGGGACTTCTAGGCGCCAACTTTCTTTGCGCGGGGACGGGGGAACGATGGTGCCGCAATCGGGGCGGCCGAGCTTGATCCGCGGAACCGCCAGTTTTTCAAAACTTACCTCACTAAACCGCGAAGGGTGGGGCCCGGATTTTTCAGACTTTAACCTCAACGATTGGCCCAAATCGGTTTCAAAACTTTCCTCTCCGGCACCATTTGGCGCTGCGCCGCAGTTCGTACCGAGCCCGAAGGGCGACATCGGACACCCCGGAGGGGTTTGTGGAGCGGAGCGGAACGGGCCGCCGAAGGCGGCGGGCGCAGCCCCGAGCACAAGCGAGCCAATCCTCGTGGGGACGCCAGCCTTCGCCTTCGGACCCCCTGTGATGATTAGCGCATAGTTTGGTGCGCCAGGCCAACCCATACGCTAATCCTCACGTGGCCAACCTTTATGCCAACTATTGCGCCGCTCTAATGCAGGGGCTTTTCGGATCGCGGTGTTAGGGTGCCTGTCAGAAACGGCACCGATCTCGAGGCTCGCGGCGACTGTATTCGAGCATACACTGTTCTCATGAGAATCGCCTTCCGTCAGTTGGTGAAGACCCCCGGCTTTACCGTAATTGCGCTTATCACGCTGGCGCTCGGAATCGGCGTAAACACGACGGCGTTTACTATACTGAACCGTCTGCTGTTTCTGTCGCAGCCCTATCCTGGAACTAGCCGGATGGTGCAGATCTGGAGCACCACTCCCCAATGGCGAAACGGCACCATCTCACCCGGCGATTTCTGCGACCTTCGCGAGCAGAATACGGTCTTCGCCCACCTCTCGGTCTGGAGTGTTGACCACTTCAAAAGTCTGGCGGCGGCCGGCCATACCCCCGAGCAAATCACCGCCGGGGCGGTCACGGCGGACTTTTTCCCCGTCCTCGGCATTCCAGCCGCCCTGGGGCGCACCTTCACTCCGGAGGATCAGGCCAAGCAGGCCTTGGTGGTGGTCCTGTCCAACGCGTATTGGCAGAAACATCTGGGGGGGATCCCAACGTGCTCGGGCGCTCCCTGCGGTTTGATGGCAAGACGGTTACCGTCATCGGGGTAATGCCGCCCGTTCTCGACGATCCCTTGCTTTGGGATGGCCGGATTGATCTGTGGAACCTGGACTTCGTCGAGATCAACCGGCAGATGCGGGATCGGTCATGGTATTCGGTGATTGCCCGCCTGAAACCGGGAGTCACCCTCGGCCAAGCGCAGGCCGAGGTAAGAACCATTGCTGCCCGGCTGGCGCATGATTTTCCCAAGACCAACGATCAACGAGGCCTGCGGGTGGCCCCATTCGCCCCAGATTACATCGGTGATCTCGGACGCACACTTAACTGGTTGGTCATGGCCCTTTCCCTTTCCGTTCTTCTGATCGCGTGCGTCAATTTGATCAATTTGCAGCTAGTCCGCTCGACGGGCCGTTCTCGGGAATACGCCATCCGCCTGGCGCTAGGCGCCTCGCGCGGCCAGCTGATGCGTCTACTTCTGAACGAAAGCCTGCTGCTCTCCCTTGCAGGCGGAGCTTTCGGCCTGCTGGTTGCGAAGTGGGGCAATTCCTATTTCGCGGGGTATTTTGATGCGCCCATGCCGCTGGACCTTCGCGCGGTCGCTTTCGCCTTTGCCGTTACCGTGCTGGCGGGAGTCGTCTCCGGGGCGATTCCGGCCTGGCTCGGTTCGCGCGCGGATATCAACGCGGCGCTAAAGCAAGGCGGCCGGGGTTCGATCGCCGACCGTTCGCGGCATCGGCTCCGTCACGGATTGATCGTTGCCGAGCTTGCCATGGCGCTCACTTTACTGACCGGTGCCGGCTATTTCATCCGCGGAATCCAACGGATCATGAGCAGGGAACTGCATTGGAGGCCGGAGAATACCCTTGTCGGATACTTCGAACTGCCGTTCGAACGCTACGGCGACGGAACGGACAGCCGCCTGCAGGCAATCACCGACAAATTCCTGGCGGCGTTGCGCCTGCTGCCCGGCGTGGATCATGTCGCGGTTTCCAGCAATTCGCCGGCCTGGGCCTTTGGCGGACGCATGAACCTCCTCATCGAAGGCCAGATCCCGCCGTCAAAAGAAAATGCGCCGGTGGCCCGCTATCTCACGATCACCAGCGACTTCTTCGATACCGTCGGAATCCGATTGTTGCAGGGGCGGAACTTCGCTGATTTCGACCGGCCCGAGGCACCCGGGGTCGTGATCATCAACCAAACCATGGCGGAGAAGTTCTGGCCCGGACAAGATCCGATCGGCAAGCGGATTGGCGATGCAGATTCAAACAACCCCCGCTGGTTCGAGATCGTCGGCATCGTCAATGACATCGTTGCCGGGCTAGATTTCGATGGTCAGCATTCTCGCTATCAGTTCTACCAGCCGTGGGCCCAGCGATCTAGTCGTTTTGTCACATTCTCGGCGCATTGCGTTTCGGATCCCAGAGCGCTGACGAACCGCGTCCGGCAAACCTTGGCGGGCATTGAACCCGATGTTGCGATCACTGACCTAACTACTGCGGAAGAGGCTATGAGGAATAGTCTGTCCGGCTTTGCATTCGTCCGGCGCACGTTAACCCAACTGGCGGGTTTGGGCCTGTTGCTCTCTGCCGTAGGGGTTTACGGAGTGATCGCCAATCTGACCGTGGAACGCACCCACGAAATCGGTGTGCGGATGGCCCTAGGTGCGCAGCGCGGCGATGTAATCTGGCTTTTCCTGCGCCATGGCGTGACCTTGGCGCTGATCGGCGCTGCGATTGGGCTGCTGCTTTCCTTCGCTTTGGTGCGCATCCTCATCCAAACCGTCGCCGTCATCCCTGGCAATGATTCGTGGGTTATCGTGGACTTGGCCGCGGCCCTCGTGGCTGTGGCCCTGCTTGCATGCTGGTTGCCCGCCAGGCGGGCTACCAAAGTGAGCCCACTCGTCGCCTTGCGGGCGGAGTGACGGAGCAGGAATAAGCAGGGCGTCGCATTTCGGTTATGCGCTAACGGGGATGCCCGTGGCCAAAGTATGTGCGAATTCCTTTACGAATCCGCTCCGGAGATGCCCGATTTCTGACCAACATACACGCTACGGCTCAAGAAGACTATGCGCTACGCACCACTCTGAAGATTATCCGCTGCTCACCACCTGTGATGAAGAGCCCAGAGTGGCCAGCACAACGTTGACCGCGGCAGCGGGCGCGATATCAAGACCCGCATGACGACAAACCCCTTGAGTCGGATGGCGGTGGCGTTCTGGGTCGGCGTAGTCCTCCTGGGGTTTCCGGGCACGGCAGTGGCGGCGGATTCCCAACCCGCTCCCGTCCCGATGGGCGACAACACGTACAGCCTGACC
>Ga0187882_1005131_pt1 | contig 10377 bp, 10 predicted proteins | sample June2016WEW_19_1_3_FD_132991 | JGI IMG/M metagenome (GOLD analysis project Ga0187882, IMG submission 132991) | Peatland microbial communities from SPRUCE experiment site at the Marcell Experimental Forest, Minnesota, USA - June2016WEW_19_150 | ecosystem: Environmental > Terrestrial > Soil >...
CTCGAACATGACCGAGTGCGGGTTCATGTAGATGAGCTGATGCCAGATGTACCAGGGACGGCCCAGGTCAAACAGAAGTCCAACGATGAAGAGCACGTAGCCGAGAAATGCGGTCAACACCGCAGGGCGTACAACACTGTGCAAGCGCTCGACGTTGAAGAGGTAGACTGCTCCGACCATGCAGAAGCCGCCAGCCGCCAGCATGACCCCGCACAGGCAGTCGAAGCCAATCCACAGTCCCCAGGGGAACTGGTCGGTCATGTTTGTAGCAGCGCCCAAGCTACGAAAATAGCGAATAAATGAGGAGTACAGGCCCAGGGCCATGATCACAATGAATACAACTCTCCAAAAGGTCAGCTTGATCTTCATTTTTCGCTCCCGTTCTGCTTCTTTTCTTCTGCTTCAGCGGCGGCCACTTCGTCGCGACGATGCGAAATCCAATAAATGCCGCCCAAGGCCAACGTCCACACCGGGACAAAGTCTGGAATTCTCTCCATCACTCGCCCGGTGTATTCCGGCATGGGGGTTTCGCCGATTTTCTCGAGCGCTGGATAACCGAAGTTCTCGGCCTTTGCGCTGGAAAGAATAAAGACCGACGTTCCACCAACTTCGTTAAGACCGTAAATATAAGGATAGTAGTTGGGCGGATTTTGGCGGAGACGGTCCTTTGCCTCATTAATAAGGTCGTCGCGCTCCCCGAACTTCGTGGCCCCAGTCGGGCAGATCTCGGCACATGCGGTCTGCTTGCCGGCAGCTATGCGGTCCGGGCACATAATGCATTTGCGGACCCGTGGATTCAGGGAGTGCCATTCATACTTGGGCTGGTTGAACGCGCAGGCGACCATGCAATACCGGCAGCCAATGCACTTCCAGACGTCGTAAACGACTGGACCTGCCTTGGTCTTATGGAGAGCTCCAACCGGACAAGCCGACGCGCAAGAAGGTTTTTCACAGTGCATGCATAGCCGTCGCATGAAACTGTCGTCTTTGGTCATAACGACGGTATATTTATGTTCCGATTGCACCGACTCGGCTGCTACTTTGTCGTCGTACGGCAGCTTGTTCTGTTGCGCGCAGGCAGCTTCGCACTGTTTGCAACCGATGCACATTGTTGCGTCATACAGCAGGGCTTTGCTCATAGAGAATGCTCCTGTTGGGCGGCTGCCGTCTGCAAAGAGCGGAGCATCGCCGATGAGAGGCGCCGATCACCAGACGACCACCAGAGATTCGGCTGGACCGGAGCATGCCGGCGGCGGCATTCGATAGCGCGCTCCCGCAGCAAGCGAGCGATGTTATCGACTGCAGCCGAGGAACTGCTCAGCACGGTGGGGCTGATGCCCGTACCAAAAGCGCACGACTCCGGAACGACGCCGACGATGATAAGTTCGAAGGGGGCGTGACCAACCAGCTTCAACTGCGCGAGAGACTCCTGAAGTCCTGGATCATGGGCCGTCAGGCGAAGCTGGGCCCGCTGAGTCAGAAGGTCGGCTTCGCAGTATATGCACAACGTTCCGGGTTTCTCTTCCTTATGCGCATGGACAGCATCTGCGATTATGACCACGTCCGTACCGTACAAATACGGTGCGAGATCCAACCCCGGCGTGCCGAGGTCGAGAATCTCAACGTTGGAGCCGCATTCGTACTCGCAACGAAACTTTTCGACCGCCAAGGAGCCGAAACCGTCATCGCCCATCAGCACGTTTCCCAACCCGATTACGCATACATGCTTCGGAGTTGGCAGAGCACTCGGTCGCCTTGTGTTCATAAGATCTTCACCTGAGCGATTTTGCGGCCACTGGCATCGAGCGTGTGACAGGCGCACGCCATGCACGGGTCGAAAGAGTGCACGGTGCGGAGCACTTCGAGCGGCTTCGACGGATCGGCCACCGGGTTTGCCAGGAGCGAGCTTTCGTATGGCCCGGGAATGCCTTTCTCGTCACGGGGGCTGGCGTTCCACGTGGTCGGCACCACCGCCTGGTAGTTGGAGAAGGTCCCTTTGTCGATGACAACCCAGTGTGAAAGCGTGCCGCGTGGGGCCTCGTGCATGCCGACCCCCGCACACTCATGCGACGGAAATTGCGGTGGATTGTAAGTGGTGTCGTCGCCTTTGAGAATGTTGTCAGAGAGCAACTGCCAATGCTTGAGAGCGAGATCGGAGAGCATGGCGGAGCGGACGGCGCGGGCAAGATAACGCCCCATGGTCGATTGCAGATAATCCGGCGTCACCTTCGTACCATTGACCGAGGAAATTCTGTTGAGAGCGGCGTCCATCCATTTGCGGGTGAGCGCATGGCCAGAGGCGTAGCCGACGAGAATATTCGCCAGCGGACCGACTTGCATGGGCGCACCTTCGTAGCGTGGTGCTTTCACCCATGTGTATTTCCCGTCGTCCCCGAAACCGGTGTAGTAGGGATCGGTCTTGCCCTTCCAGGGCTGCTGTGGGCCTACTCCTTGGTACCACGCGTGCGTAACATCCTCGGCAACCGTCGCGCGGATCGCTTCGTCACGCCAATTTTGAATTGGCCGCACGGAACCGATATTCCCATTCATGATAACGCCCCCGGGAAGATCGAATTGCGTGGCCTTCGCATCCAACGGAAGGTCAGGGACGGCGAGATAATTGGCGACGCCGCGGCCATAGCGGAACCACTCTGGGTAGGAGGCAGCGAGCAGGCAGGCGTCCAGGAAATACGCCTGTTGCACGAACGGGATCAAGTCCTGGAGCAGGGACTGCAATGTCCCGAGGCGATCCATATTAAAAGTCGCGAGACTGTTCAGGTTGATCGCGTTCATCACGCCGCCAACCGCGAGATTCTGGATGTGCGGGGTTTTTCCTCCAAGTATTCCGACGACCTGATTGGATTTGCGTTGAAACTCCAGGGCCTGCAAATAGTGAGCAAACAGAATCAGGTTCATTTCCGGGCTCAAGCGCATCGCCGGATGGCCCCAATAGCCATGAGAGAAAATCCCGAGCTGGCCGCTCGCAATCAAGCCCTTGACCTTTTGCTGAACCGCTTCGAGCTCGCGATGGGAATTTCCCGGCCAACTGCTTATGCCGTCGGCAATGGAGGCTGCGCGTGCGGGATCCGCCTTGGGAATGGTCGTGATGTCCACCCAATCGAGAGCGGACAAGTGATAGAAGTGGACGATGTGGTCGTGCAGGGCGTGCGCGATCAGAATCAGGTTGCGAATGTACTGCGCGTTAGCCGGAATCTCGAGTTGAAGTGCATCTTCCACGGCGCGCACCGAGGCGATCGCGTGGACGGTAGTACAAACTCCGCAGAAGCGCTGGGCAAATACCCAGCCTTCGCGGGCGTCGCGCCCGCGCAGAATCGTTTCAATTCCGCGCCACATGGTGGAGCTTGCCCAAGCCTTTTGGACGCTGCCACCATCGATTTCGACGTCGATGCGCAGGTGACCTTCGATGCGAGTTATTGGGTCGATAGAGATTCGGGCCATGATGTTTCTCCTTTTAACTTAGCCTCCGAGCGGCGCTGACGAACAACTCTGAACATGTGATGCCAGTCCTCGATCTCGCCAGGCAGGATTGCGAAGTACTTAACGGCCAGACCGAAAGCCAGGATCCCGAGCGAAATGTACCCGACCGTCATGAGCCACTCGGGCGTGCTCGGGAAGTAGTTCGCATGGCGTGCAGGGTAGAACGCGATGGTGGTGGGGATGAAACGATATAGCAGCCCCCCCAAACAGGCAAGCGTGGCGACGTTTAGCATCCTTCGTGGCGTCTCGCGCACGGCTCTGCTTCGGAGCGCGACGGCGGGGACGAGGATGAGCGCAGTCTCCAGCAGGAAGAGGAGGCTCATCTTGTCGAGCGCGAAGGCCGCCCCGAGCTGTCTTCGCCAGACGAGATCCCCAAAGCGGACGGCGAGGAAAAGAAAACACGCGCCCGACAGCAGGTTACCCAACTCCCCCAGCACCCCCGCATCGAGCGGCCGCGAGTAGTGGAGACACGTGATTAGGAGGAGAAAGATCACGAAGCCCAACCCGCACAGATTTGCGGCCAGGAGATAGAGGAGGGGCAAAAATGGCGTCTGCCACAGAGGGTGGACCTTGTCGCCAGCCAGCAGCATCAGCCCACCCAAAGAGGACTGGTGCATGAGGGGAAATAGATAAGCCCCTGTGAGCATGAACGGATAAATTCGACGCAGAGTTGGAGCGCACTTTACAAGAAACGCCTTGGTCGTTTCGCCGCCCGTGTAGTAGAAGCGTTCCAGAACCAGAGGAAGGTTCTCGAAGGCCAGAAAAAAGAAGCAGTAAACGGGCATGCAAAAAGAAATCTCAAGCATGGCGGAGTGGGCGTTCCAGCGCCATGGCATCACAATGCTGTAAAAATTCCACGCACGCCCCACGTCGAAGCCGAGAGCAACCAGTCCGGTCGCGTAGAAGAGGAACCCCGACACGAGGGCGGTCCGCATGACCACGTGCAACTTTTCCCGGTTGAAGACCCAGGCCGCCATGCCCACTGCGAGGGGGCCAGAGCCTATGGCGGTCAAAGTCAGGACATTGAAGGTCTTCCAGACTCCCCAGGCATACGCATCGTTCATCCCAGAAAATGGACCGAGCGGGGAGAAGAACCGCACCAGAGCCAGGGTCAAGCCGATTGCAGCGAGAGCTGCGAAAAATAGCAGTGTGGGTGTAATCACCGGTTCGCGATAGACGGGAACGCCTCGCTGCCAATAGTTGACAAGGGCCGTGCCGTCTTCGTCACAGATACTCGTAGTTGTGTGGTTGAGATTGGCCACCGATAGCGAGTCGATAGCCTTCTTCCACCTGTTTAGCAACTCGATAAACTTCTTCCACCTGGTCATAGCTGATCCCGGAGGCCTGTTTTTTTCTCACGCTCAGGTCTTTCCGCCTCATGTCGATTCCAGTTCCGCTTGATCACCGCGCCCAGAACGCAGGCGACGAGGATCGGTCCCGAGAGCCACTTGTAGATGACCGACGTCACTTCGGTGGCGTAGTGACCTAGTGAGGTCGAGCCGAGCTTGGGGAGGCCGATCTTCTCGAACGCGACTTTGGAGAGATAGAGCACCTGGGTTCCTCCCGCCTCATACTCCCCGTACACCCGATTCTCGAAGTACTTGCCCGGCGAGGCGGCGACGCGATCTTTGGCCCTGGCCAGGAGGTCCGTCCGCTTGCCGTAGATCACTGCGCCCGTGGGACACACGGCGGTGCACGCCGGTTGCTCGTTATTGTGCAAGCGGCCGTAGCAAAACTCGCACTTGACGATCTTGGGATTCCAGTGGTCCCACTCGAACTTTGGCACTTCGAACGGGCAGGCGACCTCACAGTAGCGGCACCCGATACAGAGCGAACCATTCCAAGTGACAGCACCCCAGTCGCTCTTCTTCAGAGACTCGAATGGGCAGCCGGTCACGCAAGCGGGATCGAGACAGTGCATGCACTGCCTCTTGACGTAGGCAAAGCCGGGCGCCTCTGGCTCCCGGTAGAGCTTGATGATGTTCTTTGTCTTTGAGTTGAGGTCCGCCGGCACATCCCAGAGCCCTCCGGAGAGCGCCGTGTCAGGTGGCAGGCCGTTGGCCTCGTTGCACGCCGGCATGCAGGCCTTGCATCCAGTGCAAATCGTATTGTCATAGAGCATGGCCACGGCGTCGGGCGCGGCCACGGGGTGCGCCGGATGCTCAGACTCAGCGGCCATAGCGGGTACGGCCAATGCCCCGGTAACCGTCCCTCCGAGTCCGACGATCCCGAGGAGGGCCTGACGGCGATTGATCGCGGGGCTCATACCGATGCCTTCGGGCCCGCCTTCGAGCCGCCCTCCGTCTTTCCCCCGTCGCCGGGGGGACCGGAACCGGGCACGCTCTGATCGGCCTCTGCGGTGGAGAATTTGCGTGAGGCAACATAGCCCGCGCCCGCGAGCGCGCCCGCCGCCAATCCGACCAGGCCGGTTGCGATCGGACTCACCTTGCCCTGCGGCGCGATGATGGGCGCGTAGGTCGAGGGAGGCGCTGCCAAAGTATGAATTTGGATAACCTTAAACATCGGCACGCGGAACGCAATGCTTTTCTCCGTGCATCCAATGCACGGTGCGCCGATGCCAATCGGCCACACGTCGGGGATTTCATTGAAGTGCCGGGTTGAGCATCCGGCATGAGTGTCGGGTCCCTTACAACCCAGCTCGTAAAGGCACCAGCCTTCGCGGTGGCCCTCGTCGCCGAATTGCTTCACAAAATGGCCGGCATCAAAGTGCGCCCGGCGCGGGCACTGCTCATGAATGTCGCGGTCGTAGGCGAACTTTGGCCGCTTTTCCTCATCGAGTTCCGGCAGCGTGCCGGAGGCGGCAAATTGCAGTACCACCCCGAGCAGCGTGTAGGGATTCGGCGGACAACCGGGAAGATTGACGATCGCCTTGTCCGGGAGAAGATCGGCCACACCAACGGCGCCGGTTGGATCGGGATCGGCAGACGGAATACCACCCCACGCCGCGCACGACCCGATGGCGATAACAGCGGCAGCCTTTCCACCGACGTCGGCGAGCACATCCATGGCAGGTCGCCCGGCCAGCCTCATGTAGATACCCTTATCCCGAGTGGGGATCGCGCCCTCGACGACACAAACGTATTTGCCGGAGTATTTTTCAACCGCCTCGGCGAGCGCTTCTTCGGCCTGCTTGCCCGAACCCGCCATTAACGTCTCGTGGTATTCGAGCGAGATGATGTTGAGGATCAAATCGCCCAAGTCCGGGTGCGAAGTCCGGAGCAGCGTCTCGGTGCAGCCCGTGCAGTCCTGAAAATGCAGCCAGATCACGGGTGGACGAATGACTTTTCCCAGTCCCGCGGCAACCTCTTCCGGGGTTTTCTTGTCAGTGATAGCGAGGGCGAATGGTGCCGCTATCATCAGAGAAGAGCAAAGCTGCAGGAAGACGCGACGGCTAACGCCACACCGCATCAGGCGCTCATCGATGGTCTCGAGAACTTTTGAGGAAGCAACCAGGGAGTCAAACATGAGGCTACCTCGACTTTCTGGAAAGACGCAGGCCACTCTTACGCCCTTCTGTTTCAATTGTCAGGTTCTGAAGAGATGTGAAATTGCAAAGGGACATAGTTCCCCCCTAGCTGGAAAGAGTCTTCTATAGCTCGGACTGATCATTCGTAATCGCATTCCAATAGGTACCAAGTCGGCGACGGTGATCGGAGCGGGCCTTAAGGCCATGGCCAGGCAGATCGGGCCTTGTACATGGGTTGCCATAAAATTGACGGCCGTGAACAACAACTTCATCGTTCCTCAAGCCAAATCACTTGAACTTGGTAATTAACAGCATTTGCAGTTCCAATTGGAGGCGATGAGTTGAAAGGCACCTCGCATGACCGCTCATCGAACTCTGCCCACATTGAGGCGCAGTGCCATTGAAAGGGCACGGACGGGCATCGCGGGGTTGCTGATCGTGCAAGTCGCGCCAAAGACTTACACGAGATTTGGACCCGGATTTCCGCGCTGTCTGGATCCAGTAACGAGATTCCAGCACTTCCCGAGCGATCATCCAGTCTTCCTGTGCGTGAATAACCAGGACGCGGACAGTCGCACCTGGAGCAGAACGTCGTCTCGAAAGGGCGGTCACTCGCGAAACGCCGAAGCATGAACGGCGACGCTGGATGGATGATCGTCCCATCTGATTTCGACATCCCCCACGGTACTGTCAAGGAATTATCCCGGACGAAACCACGTAGGGAGTCCCTTTGGCACTCAAGTGATAGCTGAGCTTGTGGGAGCCCTGCTCCTCGCCGGGCTTCGGCCACCAATAGTCGCTCCAGATGCCCCGCCGCGTCTCTTGCACTTTCTTGCAGAAGTGTTCTGGGTCCGGGCAGATGCTTTTCCCTTTGGTGTCCTCGATAGAGATGAGGTCTTTGCCTACTAGCTCCGGATTCATGGGGTGAGCCGCCAGTATCTTCTTGTCGCAGTCCACGACAAAGACATAAGTGTTTTTCCACACCCACGGACCCTGCTTCTGGTTAAACTGTGCCACGTCACCCGTCTTCGATAGAGTGCTGGCCGCTTCCCTTACCTTGGTGACGACCTCCTGAGCGGTTGCCTTGTCCTGCCCAACGGCGACAGTGCACAGGGCGAGATTGAGGAGAGCCACCGTTACTCCGGCGAAAATCTTGCTGCTCTTCATTCCAGGAATCTCCTTTTTGAGAATTTCATGTTCGTTTTTGCTCGGCACGACGATTGAAATATGTTTGTTACTCGCCAACGGGGCCAGAATCGTAGAAAGCAGTTTGTAAATGGCTAGCTCCGTAGTCCGATTCATCTGAGACACAACCCCGGGTACGTCTCGTTGAGACAACGTTCCAACTTCGGAAACAGCATTGCTCCAGACCGTTGCCCCTGTCGCGACTCTGGTGATCCGTGCGGAGATTGCAACCTCCACCTTGACCCCGACCTCATAGTCCACTTCCTCCAGTTTCCACTGAAGATGTAGTCGTATTCGGAGCGCCCGTTATACATCGAAACGAGGGAGAAGTTACCGCTGGCACGCAGATGATCGACCAACGCGGCTGCCGCCTCGCTCGGCAATGAGAGTGCAAGCTCGATGCCAATTGTCGAATAGCGAATGAGTGCCGATAACAAGCTGTTCCTGGGGTGCTCGGATCTCGAATGTCATCGCTCTGCCCAGCATCGGGCATGCGCCCAGATGTGGGCGGGCAGCTAGGCGCTAGAGTTGCGGCCAGTCTGAAAAACCGACGGCTATCCAAGGAAATGAACAGTCAACCTCGTTGAAGACTCTAGCTTACGCTTCAGCCATTTGGCATGCCGATTGCGCTCCAACACAAAGCAGAGAGGTTGGCGGCACGGTTGCGGCCGTGGGCAAGGCCGGAACTCCGTTCGGTGGGGAGCGGGTGATCAGCCTCTTCGCTCACAAGAAGTATGACATGCTTATTGAAAATCGCGACGAACCACTTGACGAGCCCCTCTTGAGGGCGACACAAGCGATGGCGGCGAGGGAATGAAATGGTGAGATCCGGAAACATTGTCCGAGCACTTCGGTCTGCAGTGGTGTTCTCCTCAGTTTTCATCGTCATTTTCTTCATCGCCAAGACTCTGGGGAGGGCGCAAGAGCAAAGTCATACCTCGCCGCCAACTTCGACATCGATCGGCATCAAGCCGGAGCCGGCGTCTGCCTAACTCCCGCGATCGAGGGGACACCTCAAGTGCAGCCCTGGAATTGGCACATGCAAAGTACTTTTATTCTTCAAGCTTATCCCTCGATCTCCGCGAAGTATTCGGGGCCCAATAGCCTGCCCACAAGGGGCCAGTGGAAGGAAACACTGTCAATGGATATATACAGGGGCTAACGACATTGAGTCTGTGCAGCCGGGCATGCGTGCCCACATCTGGGCACTGACGTCACGGGGTGGCGACCGCAGCGCAGAAAACGCTAGGGCAGTAGGAAGCGAAAGCTTCGGAACAGGCCAAATTGGCTGGCAATCTGCGCTTCGACTAGGACTGCGACGCCTTTGTGGCGACTTCCAACTGCGCCGATTTCACGTCGTTCCGCTTGAACTTGGACAGACCAGTGGCGGGCGACGCCAAGACGAACGAATTCGAGAACGTAACCACGTTGCCTGTGGGCTGCTGAGTTCGAGTGTCGATCTCTTTCAGCTGGAATTGGAGCCAACCGATATCTGTGACGTCGCCGGTCACGCCCGAAATCTGCACGCGGTCCCCGATTCTTATTCCGCGCCTTCCCACTAGCACGAAGTAACCGACGGCGGAAAGAATCACACTTTGAAGCGCAACCGCAACGCCTGCCGCCAAAAGCCCAAAGAAAGTAGCCAATGAGGTCACGTCCGAGGCGAACGCAAACGCGGCGACGGCTACGATGGTTGACCAGAGGACAACTCTCTGGATTACCAGGGCGATGTGGCGGCGCTCAGTGTCGCGCATATGACGCCGCGTCACTCTGCGCACAACCGCACCTGTGATCACAAGCCCGCCAATCACCACGGCAGCACCGAGCAGCCGCGAAATCAGATTTTTCCACGTTTTCTTGTCCTCGGCGATGACGGCGGCACGCCAAGCTTTCAAGCGCGATGTGTATGCGGCGAGCAATACTCTTTGTTTGTCCAACGCCACGATCGCTGGAGATAGTGTCTTGACCAAGGCTGCCAGCTCATCAAGTCTGGTTTTCTGCCGCTGCAGTTCGGCGGGGTCGCTCACCTCAAGAGCGTTCTCAGCGAGTGCTGGAAGACGTTTATTAATGGCCGCCAGAAGCGGATTGCGCAATTCATCAGAAGATTGCCTCAGGCCATCGGTGCGGCGGATCTCGTCGTCCAGAATGCTAAGTTTTCTTCCCAGCGCTGATACTTCTGAGCTGAGGGCGAGGATTCCGGAGTCGCC
>Ga0187882_1005139_pt1 | contig 10365 bp, 14 predicted proteins | sample June2016WEW_19_1_3_FD_132991 | JGI IMG/M metagenome (GOLD analysis project Ga0187882, IMG submission 132991) | Peatland microbial communities from SPRUCE experiment site at the Marcell Experimental Forest, Minnesota, USA - June2016WEW_19_150 | ecosystem: Environmental > Terrestrial > Soil >...
GAAGATATGACGACCTCAGCGACGGGCCGACCCCAAAATCTTCGGTCAGCTTCGGATCATTGTCTTGAATTTCAGAGTGACTTGGTGTGACAGAACCCAGTCACGTTTTCGTCGGTTGTAGGGGAACATGTAAAGAGTTTTATTACTAATTCACAAGTCTTTAAAGTGGAAACGGTTCTATTAGAGCTCTGATCTCTCTTGCCGGATCCTTCCTATTCCAGTTTAGAGTCCGTTATGGTCGACGTGCATGCCGACTGGATTAAGCGGTTCATTCAATTCAAACAGCGAGGCGTGAACAACCGCGGCGGCCGCGTTCCAAAAGATTCCAGCTTAGCCTACTATGCGTGGATGCTGAGCCGCGTTGAACAAGCCAGCTTAGACCTAGAACATTGTACGGACGTACAGTTGAATGAGTTCCTCGACAAATACCAGAGGGGGCGTAGTGTCAACAGCTACAGTGACATGGTAGGCCTCATCAAACAGGTTCTCGCTTTCTTTGAGCGCCACGACTTGAACGCTAGGATTAAGATTCCAGCTAGACCGGACCCTACCGAGAGAATCAAAGACCAAACAATCAGCGACGAGGACGTAACCAAACTCATCAAAGGCGCACCCACGCTAAGAGACCGACTCCTCATTGAACTGCTGAGTGAGCTGGGCTCCAGGAGAGGCGAGATTTACAACCTCAGAATCAAGGATGTAGCATTCGACAAGTACAGCGCAATTCTAACCTTAACCGGCAAATCAGGTACGAGACTACGTCGAGTATATTCTGCGGTGGCTGATTTGCGAACCTACATCAACAACCATCCCCACCGCGACGACCCACTCGCCCCGCTGCTTCTCACGGAATCCGGTAAACCCCTCACCACGCCTCAGTCAGTGTACGGCGTCGTTAGAAGGCTCTCCATGAAGGTGCTCAAGCGCCCAATCCACCCACACCAATTCCGACACGCCCGAGCCACGAAAGACAGCAGCTACTTCACGGACCGGGAAATGATGAAGCTTTACGGGTGGAGAAAAACGGACATGATCTCCGTCTACTCGCACATATCCATGAAAGACGTGGACGACAAAGACCTAGTCCTGCATGGTTTGAAATCCAAGGCCGAAATCCTTCGCCCAATCGTCGACGTTATGAAATGTGCTAGTTGCGAAGCTGAGAACGCACCGTTCAGCGTCTACTGCCAGAAATGCGGAAAGGTTCTCTCTAAAGAGTCCACGCGTGAAGCAATCCAAGAAGAGGTTCGCAGAATCCTCAAGGAGCAGGGCGCTGAACTGCTGAAAGAGCTCGCAAAATCTGCCTAACTTTCTCTCGCTGGAACGGAAATACTTTCGCTCGCCTCTCCTAGGTCGCGGGAGTCTCCTACGGAGAATTACCGCTTTACTCTGTTAAATGGACCATAATGGTATAACTAGTCGCAAAACGATGATGACCTCGGCGGCCCTGGTCCCGCCCGCAGGTCGCAAGTCCGTGCCCTGGCAGGGGCATACGCAACCAGGAAGGACGAATGAGGCAAGAAATAATGAAAGGGAAGGAAGGTATTAAGTCTGAGGATGTCAAGCCTCCCACCAGTTCTTTTGGTCATGTTAGTCGCGATGTAGGCTCTGCATCAGGTGGGGAGCTCTCGCAAGCTCGACTCGTCAACGTTCGCGTGTTAGCGAACAAAGAATTTTGCGGTAAAGTCGCGTCGGCACTTGAACCTCTCGGACTAGTGGTTACTGGATTCGAGGAAGATCCACAAAGAAACCCCGGAATATTCCGCATGTTTCTAGCTGGACGGCTAAGGGGTTCCTAGCCGTGGACGCCTCAATACTAGCTGCCATACTCCGAGAACTGAAGCAGGCCGGCTGGACGATTTCTCCTCCTTCCAAGTCGAACGAAGACCAGGAGAATCCAACTTGAGCGAAATCCAAACTTGCGAGCATTGGAGCTATGCCATCACTGTTGATGGCCGCTTACGGTGCTCAGAATGTAACGAGTCCTTGAAAGAAAATGAGACCGGAGGTTTCAGCTCCGGCCCGCAAACCGTGACTAAGCCCCGAGCCTTCAACGAGGAGACCTAGCCAGTGGAAGAATTGTCTAAAGTCGTTGAAAAGTTTTGCTCACAGCCCCAAGCCTACCGCAGAATTGGGGTTTGCTTATCCTCGACATTGGAGAGTTTGGAGAGGTTGACCTGTTGAGGCGGTTTAACCATCCCCTGCAGAACAACAAGGCGCTGATGATGTTGATTGATAATTACGTGAATGACCACGGAGAGGCCAGCATGGGCACCATTGAAACCGAGTTAAACATCAGCATATCGAAACAGTACAAGCTATCCCTGGCCTACCGGGATCTATTCCAGTTACTTAGACTCAAAAAGGGCTGGTGGATTGCCCGCGCTATCGTGAAAGGCGAGGTTTTGCCGGTCCCACTTAGCACACAGGATCAGCTAACCGGGGTATGACGGCTTGAATATTTTTTCTCTCTCTCTCATTCATACAGCGTCCTACCTACCTACCTACGTATACGATCACCAGACGACACACACACACTGACCGCGAGAGAGATAAAATCCAAGCTCAAAATGGAACGCAAGAACCACAGTTTCTCCCCGCACAATTGCAAGGGGGGCTTTCTTGATTGAAAGATAGGGCCGGTGAACGGAACCCCAACAGCCACCTCAACCTGATTCTTGTTCAGCAGATCAGGCAAGGCTACAAACCAGGCATGCGAGGCTACAAGCGTCTCGCAGAAACGTTCCTAGTTTCTCCAAGCACAATCCGAGACATAGTGAAAGGTCGAACGTGGGCTAACTTATGACTACACCCATGAAACCATGTTCACCTTGTCATAAGTCCCGCACCACAGGGGGGGTATAAATTTTTGATTCATGGTTACTTGAATCGCCTACGTCGCAACTTGCGGAAATTGGATAATGCGATCGAAGACACTTCTAAGGCAGTGAGGGGTGAGAGACCCGCGGATAAGCGGGCGCGACTAAAACTGCTCAGAGACTTAATCGAATTACAGAGCGCCGCACTGGCAGCAACGAAAACCCATCTACTAGGACGCGATTCGACCGGCTCACCCACGGAACCACCTGAAAATTGGGACGACAACCCAACATTGAGGTTTGAGCGAGTATTTGCATCGCAACTTGAATCTGACTGGACGAAAGACGACTTGGAAGAAAAATGCTCGGAGTGTGGAGAGTCGTCTATGTTTGTTGATGAGGTAGAGATCGCCGGCAAAACCCGCTTGTTGTGTGACGATTGCTCTAAGAAATTGGAACCGCAAGAGGAGGCCGAGAGCTGAATGAGTAAGCCTGGACCCAAGCCTACGTGCTGTTCAAAGTAAAGGTGGTCGATGGAAATCATTGATAGACGGATGCGGGATTGGAGGGTTCTGCAGCCGCTTGAACTCAAACGAAAGTATGCTGACGTCATCATTGAGATGATAGAAGCACGTGTCGGGGCCGATCCGGACCCTGAGGGGATACTTCGCAGACTGAACGGATACCTAGAGGAACTTCAACCTTGGATTGGACAGGAGAAGATTGCACGCTAATATTGTAGCGTCTTGCACCAGGAAGGAAATTCGCTGACCTCATCTCTTAATCCCCCAGCAATCAAGGACGCCAGCATCTTGCGCTTCATATCTTGCGTAGTACTGAAATTTTGCCCTGCTTCCTTGTACTTTGGTATAGGAAACGTGAGCTTCTCCAAGTCATGTGGAACGAAGATCAAGCCGACTAACGGAGCGAATCTCGCGCATAGGTCCCTCATGGCGAACTTGTGTCCCTCAATTTCAGGATCCGGATGAACAAGATACGAGTAATCGGCGCCTTGCCCGAGTAGAACAATGGCCTGATCAAGTCCTTCCGCAAAAGCAGGAGCCCTCGCTGGCTTCTTCGAGAACCCTTTGATTTCGAATCCGGTTAGAATGAGGTTGTGGACACCGCTTACAGTCTGTCTCTGGAATACCGCAACATCAAATTCTCTCCGAAACTTGTCCTGTTCTTTCTTGTCACCTGGCCCTCTGTAGGACCAGCCCATCCAGTTCTTCACTCGAACCGAATCGGAATACATTCTCGGAAGGATTTCATGGAACAACTTATCATGAATAAGCTGCTCTGAAGGCTTCGACGAAGTTTCCGAATCCAGAGCCGATCACCCTTTGAGGCTTGGCTGTCGTCTCTTAAATCACCTATCATGTCTAGACCAACCTTTAACCTCGGCGAGAAACTCACTATGTCAAGCACCTTTGATCAGGTCGATTTCTTCGAACGCTTTTGATAATGTCTTATCCCAATCATATTCCCGGGCAATGTTCACGGCTCGCTGCGAGATTGCTTCCCATTCCTCGTCGCCTAAACGCAAGATCGATATGATGCCGTCAGCGATCTTCTCGGGTGTTGGTTCCACGACGAAACCCAGCTTGTTATCTCGAACCAGATCTGCGAAAGGCCCTACATTTGTGACAATGACAGGCGTGCCAGAGGCAAGATACTCTGAAACTTTGAGGCTCTTTGACGCAAATCCAAACCCTTCAAACCGTTTGTAAGGAGCAACTGCAACACGGGCAGTGCAGACAACGTCACCGATCCTCTCGTGCGGCACAAACCCTTCAAATTTCGTTCGGTGAGTGATACCGAGTCTGCTGCAGATCGATTGATACTTCTTTTTCAAAGGCCCCTCACCGATTATTGTTACGTGAAAGTTCGGAAAGCCTCTCGCGACGAGAGGAATCGCCTCAAGGAGCAGGTCAACTCCCCACATTTCATGCGTTAAGTTGCCCAAGTAAACTGCAAACATCTTGTCCCTGTGAGCGCGAGGACTGAAATTCAGGCTGTAGACTCCATTGTCAACTCTAAACGTCCGCTTCGCCCCCTGTCGCTTAGCAAGGATGTCCAGTTGGGGAGAGGGCGCAAATACAATGTTGGCGTGTGTCGTGTTGTATTCATCAAGAAAAGCTATCGCTTTTCGTACGGCCCCTTTGTAGAATAAGCTGTAGGCATCAGCTTTATCGTAGGCCGAAACTGTACCGCGACGAGGCCGGAAGAAGAATCGAAAGAATGCAAATTGAGGGCTATAGAAAAGTAGGCTTTTGAAACTCCGACCACTTAGGAACAATCGTGCAAATGTGCCAGCCCAGAGGTTCAACAGAACCGCCCTGATCATTGCGAAGAAATATGTGTCAATTCGGGCCAGTTGAGGCATATTGACCCAAAACGGGCTAACTATTCTAATCCTGTTTGGATTATTCACTCTTCTCACCGGAGTGAGTAAGTCTTTCAAGTTTCGGGGGGGCCCGATCTCTACTATTTGAGAATCTGAATCAAGTGATAGAGCGGAGATGAAGGCATTGGCTCTGTGAAAATATGGTGCTCTGAAATTCCCGGAAGGAGCCACGTAGATCATGCGAGGCTTGCTTAATTCCATTTTTCCCAAAGGTCCCGCCGCGCCACCTCAACTACTCCTTTTTGAACCGCAGGTCAATTTGTTCTTTCAATAAGTCGTTCTTGTCAACGTGTCTTACAGCGGGGATGCCGTAGACAAGGGTGTAGGGTTCGACGTCCCTGGTTACAAGCGAGTATGACCCCACAATTGCCCCTTTTCCTATTCTAATGCCCGGGAGGGTCATCACATGGCCTGCTATTCTCACCTCATCCTCTATTACTACGCCCACGAGGTTTGTGCCATGACCTTTACGATGGTAGGTCATCTTGTTGTCGTTCGTTGATAGGAAGAATGGTGCGATGAAGACATGACTTCCTATTCTGCTGAAACGCGTGATGTGACACTGGGCGTTTATGCAGGTGCCCTCTCCCACAATTGTTTGACCCTCAAAAACGCACAAATCCCCGATATAGCAGTTCTTGCCAATCTCCACACCGTCGCGGATTATCGTTCCTCTCCCGATCGTTGTTCCCTTGCCGATGTGAGTGCTGCGGGCTCTAAGTAGCCAAGCACGAATGGTCCCGTCTATCAGCCAGGATAGGCGGAATGCTTTCGTGCGGAAGGAGCTCATTCATTCGATCACTCTGGTTCCGTCATTAGGTCCGCAGTCAATTTATGGCTAGTGGAGTCTAAGTCTTTCCACAAGTTCGCGCTCACTGCCACGACCACATGTGATGTGGGGAGCAGCCGAGCATATCATTTTGGCGAGCGGATTAGACGATATTCTATGCGGTCTATAGAATAAGGGTTGAGAGTCCCTCATACCAGTTGTTGTTTGTGCTTCTTCCAGCGAAGTACATGTAGACTTGGTCTGGTTCTTTCAGATTTTCCATGACGAAGGGGGTATCCAGTTCGGCGGCGCACCAATTTTCGTTTGGGTTCATCAGGTAACCCACGAACCCTTTTTTCGCATTGTGGTCCAGACTATCTAACTCCCAAACACCAATTGCGCTCTTGGAATAGCTTTCATTGCTAGTCGCGACAAATACGAACAACTGCCCCTTCAAGCATGCGGGCCAAGCGCAATACTTCATATATCCTAGATCATCGGGCATCCCTTCGCTGGGGATTAGCGGGGCAGAGGACGTTGGTGCCCAATCAGTCAAGTTAGTGGATTTGGCTACGAATATTTGCCTTGGCTTGATTGTTACGGTGTTATAGAGCAAGAAATAGTTAGAAGCGGATTTCAGAAGTCCCCAGCCCTCGGTTTCGGGCACTCCGGCTTTGTTGTGGCCCAGCGAGGAGTCACAAAAACGCGGGTTATCACGCGCTTTAGTCCAAGATATACCGTCGTCACTCTCCGCATATCCCACTTGGTAATGCGCCTCGCGGTTGTATCCCGTGAACATCATGTGCCACTTGCCACTCTCATTCCACACTACGGGGCAGTACACCCCTTGTGAATCCCAGTCGCCTCCTCTACCAGCACTAAGCACAGGGTTTTGGAGGGATTTCTCCCATAGCGTCCCGTCACGGCTAAAGGCCAACCCAATTCCAAGTTGTGGAGAACGCATCAGCCCTCTCCTGATTTTGTTCCCGCTGTAATACATTCGCCAGCTTCTATCATCAATTCTCACAACCGAAGCCCAAGCGGCATAACGCGCATCCCATGTTCCTGAGCGTCCCAAAGGCAAAATCGGGTTTCCGTCGTATTGAGGCCAATCCATCTGGGATCAACGCACTCTCAATGCTATTCGGATTCTTAACTGAAGGATGGCTATATGACTTCTAGATTTCCTGATAGCCACCTGTAGCTCCCCAAGAGACATAAAGGAAACTCTTACGATAACGCGACATCCGTCTTCTCGGCTAGGCTTGAGACTTTCTTCCCGTACCGTTGCATTCTTGGCAAGTCCATTCCTGAAACATCCTCGCATTCAAACTGGGAACCTTCCCCTTCCCTTTGCAGGTTGAACATGCCTCTTCTGGGACGATTTTTCCAGTTCCTTTGCATGTCTCGCATTCCTTGAAGTAACCCGTGTCACCGACCTTGTACCAGTGGCCTAGACCGCCCAAGCAGTCCAAGCAAACCCGTTCTGCCATGATCTAACACCGTGGGCTAATCGTTCCCTTACTTGCGACTTAAGCGGGGAACCCTGATGAAACTCAGCGGTCAGAGAAGAATGAAACTGAAAAGGAAGCTTTTCCTAGTCACCTTCTGGAACCGCAAATCTGCCTTAACTATTCAAAGCGTAATGTTATGAAAGAAATTTGAAAAAGCAGCTACCGTCTATTTGGCGGAAATCTCAAACCGAATCTTTCGATGTTCTTCTTCTGATCAAACCGTAGCCAACTATCATGAAGACTGCGAGCAGTGGCAAGCCGAGTGGGTATTCGGGCACGATTGCTGGTTGCTGCGGGGTAAGTGCAACTGCTACCTGCATCCATCCGGATATTTCTGCTATGGTCGTCCACGTCATGGTTACGGGTGATGACGCTGGCTGGTCGCTTCCACCCACAAAGAGATCTTCAACATATGGAACCGTACCTGACGAAGACCATCGCGAGGTTTGCATTGAACCCGGTGAGGGCGTGAATGCCAAGTGACCAAAGGCCACAGCCATAACCACCGCGTCCACAACAAGATCTCCGGAATTAGCGTTGACGGCCAACGAAGGCAATGTTGAGCCGCCATCCGCTCCACTAAAAGCGTGAGTTCCCCCGACATCGAAGTAGGAAACAGACCCTGCGAACACCGCATAATCCGACCCAGCAAGCGTAACGTCAACCGAGGCGGTGCCTGGCGGAGGATTAAGCAGGCTCCACATTTCGAGATCACCTGCACCTTGATTTCCCCCCGCTGGGACAACGTGACTACCAATGAACGTCAGCGCTGAAGCGCCGTACTTGATGCCAGTCACAGTTTTCAGTGAGGTTATAGGTGACGTACCGGCGAAAACTGAGACTATCAGAATCCCCTCGAGGCCGGACAGTGTGACTCCTACCGCATGCGACCATGACAGAGTTGATGGACACGAGGTAAACTGCGATGTGCAGGGAGTGGCAGAACTTGCTGAACCGAAGAATATCGGAGAGGCGCCACGAACATTCACAGAACTGACGAGGAGAGATGAAAGAAGGAATATTGGGAGAATCAACGTTACAGAGATTCGGTTGCCCTTACTCAAGTCTAGAGCCTCACCATCATCTGGCATTTGTGCGGCTTAAGATTCTTGCATGTCGTACGTAATTTTCGATAAATGGGCTCGGATAAGAAAGAACGGGAGAAAAAGAGAGACAAGGGCGTTTTAGGCTAGTTTGGGATATTGTACTGTGCGTGGACCTCTTCAGTTTTCAACTGCCAATCGTCGACCATGGCGTCGAATCCCTGGGTTATGAACATCTCGAATAGGCCTGTCATGTTTTCGTGTCCTTCGCGTGCGGTCATGTACGCTTTGTGGGTTTCTAGGAACGCAAGTATTCCCGCGGGGACCGTCAGCTCAATTTTTTCTGTCAAACTTATTTCACCTCCGCGGGTTTCCGGTGTACCGCTAGGTACGCCGCCATCTGATGTTTGCATGGTAGCCCATTCACCGAACCTCTAAAGGTCCAATCTGGGCAACCGCATGTTCTCGCCCACAAATCCACGGTGTACTGTTTCTCTGGGTTGACTTGGCTTCGAACCAGGAAAAGCCCTTGCGACTCTTCCACAACGAAGTCTACGAGGTCGACGGCTCGGTCTAGTCTCGTGCTTACGCGGAAGTAGTCTAGGAGTTGTTTCTCGGTGGTTTCGTTCAGAATGAAGCTAACCATAGTGTTTATCCCTGCACTATATTGGTATAAGCATAAACTATTTAACCGTTGTGTATGCATACACAGTACAGATGTCTATGCGCTACAAGAACGGAGAAAGGCCCAGACACATCACAGAGTGCCTACGCAAGTCTGCCCCTAGAGACCTATCCATCGAGGAAATCTCCAAGGAAACAGGAATCCACAGAAACACAGTCTCGAAATACGTCTACAGTCTAGAGAAAGAGGGCAAGATCGTTTTGACCCGCCAAGTTGGAGGCGCGAAGTTCTACACCGTCAAAGAGGGGAAGGGCTAGGCCGTGTTGAAATGTCCAGGTTGCCGTGCAACGATGCAGGAAAACATGGGACCAACCGCAAGAACCCGCTTTCGCTGTTTGAGCTGCGGGTACGAAACCAACAGGGAGCGGTAAGGGGTTGGAATCGGTCTTGATGCCTAGCCACTTGAACAAGAACCTCAATCAAGAATGGCTACGGGGCGCACGACAGAGGCTAGAGATCGCGACCAAAACAAGATACAGCAACCCACGTCTAACCCTGGACATTCTTCTAGCTCTCTTCGATGAACTATTCCAGCGCCTAGAAACCGAGACCAAAACATTCTGACCAAGACAGAAGCATTCAATATCACAGTTTACGCAACTAAGACAACCCCAAACTTGTGACCGACTTTTTACCTAACAAGTCACAATGAAAGAGTTTTATTAGGGAGTCCCACTGGAAGGGCAATTTCATTCAGGTGAATTTGTATTGTCAATGTTTGCCGTTCCGGGCGCGTACGACCGTGCGATCACTGTGTTTTCTCCAGACGGGCGTTTGTTTCAGGTTGAGTACGCATCCGAGACCGTGAAGAGAGGCGCCACCGTACTCGGAATAGCCTGCCCGCAAGGCGTTGTCCTAGCGGCCGAGGAAAGAGCAACATCCAAACTTCAAGATCCAACTTTCATGTGGAAAATCTTCCAGATCGACGAACATGTCGGTGCGGCAGTAGCTGGGCTCAGTTGCGACGCCCACATCCTAGTCGACCAAGCAAGAGTTTACGCACAATCAAACCGCCTTCTCTACGATGAACCAATCGACATCGAAATCCTAACGAGAAGGATAGGAGAAATCAAACAACTCTACACGCAACACGCAGGTGTCCGACCCTTTGGCATTTCGATGCTATTC
>Ga0187882_1005142_pt1 | contig 10362 bp, 9 predicted proteins | sample June2016WEW_19_1_3_FD_132991 | JGI IMG/M metagenome (GOLD analysis project Ga0187882, IMG submission 132991) | Peatland microbial communities from SPRUCE experiment site at the Marcell Experimental Forest, Minnesota, USA - June2016WEW_19_150 | ecosystem: Environmental > Terrestrial > Soil >...
CAACTCAATACTCTGTCCTTGGAAGCCTGGCGATCGTTGGAAGCGCTGCCTCCGGCGGCCTGGCCAATGTCGTAGCCAAGAGGCACGCGGAAAAAGTTGATCCTGTTGCCAATGTTCTGGTTCAACATTCCATAGGCGCCACTGCTCTTCTGTCCTTTGGCTTAGTCACCGAATCCACTGCATCCATCAAATTCACGCCCGCCGCAATCGTGGCCGTGCTCTACTTGGGCGTAGTGGGCTCAGCATTCGGATTCATCGGATTATACTGGCTTCTGAAAAGAGCTAGTGCCACCAACGCTTCCATGGTCACTTTTCTAAACCCCATAGTGGCATTGCTGCTCGGTTGGGTCGTGCTGCAAGAAGTTCCTGACCCGAATATTGGCATTGGCGCGGCTTTGATTTTGGCCGGCGTTTACATGACCCTAAAACCACCAGGCCGCTATGTTTGAAGCACTTTTCTCGTTGCGATCGCTTCCGGGTTTCACATCCTAGAAACCGATCGAGTGTCAAGGTGTACAGGGACGGTGTTCTCGAGTTGCGCCAACGAAGCTAAGGGATCTAGCCTACGTAGTTTGAATTGATTAAGAAAATCCTCGCGTGAAAGAATGGCCATACGAAGTTGTTGATTCAGTCGCACTGTGTACGGGAGCCTACGCCATCGGTAGAGTGAACATGAGGAAGTTGAACTTGTCGCCCAGAGATATCTGGTGGGTTGCGATGAAGCCAGCGTTGACTTCTAAGACGTACATCGCCTTAACTGGCGGCGTGAAGACTTGGCAGAAGGTTGGGCCGCATGGCGGTAAGTTCTGCTCAAAGAAAACGGCTTGCCTACTGGAATTGAACCATATCATGTCTAATGGAAATTTCATCTCGATCATCCAGAAGCTCCAGTAATCCTCGCTTTGAAATGCGAAGAGCATCCCGTGATCCGGAGCCATCGAATCTCGTCCAGACAGGCCCTGCTGCTGCTCAGCCGGAGTGGTCGCTAAATCAACATTGATAACGACCCCGTCAATGCTTATTCGATTGGAAGTCCGCTGTTGGAAAACGAAATATCCGACAGAGACGGCTAGGATGATGATAATTACCGCGACTGCGATTACGGCTCTCTTCAACGAGAGGCCCCACCTCACTTCTGGGTGATCGTATGTGAAATGTGTTCTCCTTGCCGAAGGTCGGCCGAGGGTACGAGTGAGTCTGACTGGATCATACTGTAGTATCGCGCTAGCCTTTCTTCGCCCCTAGGTAGAAGCCTAGGCTGAAGCTCCCCCCAATGGGCAAGACTTGGCCTAGGAATGCAAGGGAGCTGACAAGGCCGGCTAGAACGCCAGCGAAACCACTGCCGACGGCGCTGGAGAACGCGTTGAAGTTGATTGATATAACCCCGATGGAGGCTAGCCAGGTCAGGGCAAGCATAAAGAGGCCTGAAATTAACGCTAGGATTTTGAGAATGATCGTGGCGACCTTCTTCAGACCATAGCCTAGGAGGAACCCTAAGGTTCCGCCAAACCCGATTTGGGTCATGAGTATGGTTGCTAGGCCGTTAGTGTCCACAGTCCACACATGCAAATAAGGGCGGTTTGATTCTGAGGCATTAAAGGTTCGACACGGGTGCCAGCATAAATTGCTGGCTGGTCACTTGGAATTGAACATACTCGTCGAAAAATAGGAAATCACATCGAAAAGAATGAGGTTGCTTTGATGTCTGGCACCGCTTCCCTCGCAGTGTTTTTACTTGCCACGCTCGCATCGCTCTCGCATGGTTAATGATGATCAGGGGGCAGTGATAGGTGAATTATGTTGGGCTCGATTTGGCTGGGTCCCCTAACCGTCCTACGGGCGGTTGTGTGATTGATGGAAAAATGAAGGTGAAATGTGCTATCCTCCATGGCGACGATGAGATTCTTGCATTTGTACGGAGAAGCGGAGCCAAGTACGTAGGAGTTGATGCGCCGCTCGCGCTACCCAAAGGGCGCCATTGTCTTGGAGAGCACTGCCGTGGTCGCGCGCACTTTCGAGCCTGTGACAGGGTTCTAGCCTGGATGGGAATCAAATTCTTTCCGATAACAATCGGGCCAATGAGAACTCTAACGGCTCGAGGCATTCGACTCAAGAAAAAGCTCCAACGGCTGAATATTGAAGTGTTTGAAACCTTTCCGGGCGCCGCGCAGGACTTGCTCGGGATTCCACGGAAACAGCGTGGCCTACTAGAGCTTCAACAGAGTCTTCTTAGGCTCGGGTGTAATGGTGATATCAGCACAAGGGAGTTGACAGGCGACGAACTCGATTCAATCAACTGCGCCCTCGTTGCCAAAGATTTCGCTGAGGGAAGCTACCTCGCGATTGGGGACCCTTCCGAGATCATGATGATACTTCCAAGAATCGGGAAAGTGGGTGGAGCTCGATGACCTCGACAATCCAACCAAGTGCCGTAGAGCCGAGAAAAGTGTCCCCAGACGAATTAACAGAAGGTTTCAGGCAGCTTGGTCTTCGTGAAGGCGACCTAATTATCATGCATGCGTTCCTCGATAATATCGGAGCAGTTGATGGGGGGGCCGCGATGGTGTTGCACCGGTTGCTTGGCGTCCTCGGAAAAACTGGGACACTGTTGATGCCGACCTTCACCTCAATCACAAGACATACCAGCTCACATGAGAACAATACCAAGCCTGGGTGTTGGTGCGAGGGTCATGAAGACCGGCACTTGCCATTCATTCCCGAATTACAACCCGACAGGAACATCGGGGTAATCGCTCAGAGGTTATGCAGTTGGCCCTCTTCGAGGCGGAGCGGCCACCCAGCATATTCGTTCGTCGCCGTGGGAAAGCACGGAGACGACCTTGTCCGGGATTATTCATTAGAGGACCCACTCCTGCCACTCAAGAGATTCTTGAAGCTAGATCCAAAAGTGTTAGCTATTGGCGTGGGTTTCGATTCGGTAACGGCCATTCATGTACCTGAGCAAGTAAGGCTGAGTGCCAAGTTCGTGCGAGAGCGCGCCCTCACATTCACCTCGAAGGGGCGTACATGGGTTGACATTACCTCGCTCGGATGCAGCAATGGCTTCGAGAAACTCAAGGCTCATCTTGGGAGCAAAGACTTCAAAGAAACAAAGATTGGAGCCGCAAACTCACAAGCCTACTCGATGAAGACTCTGATTGACCTGGCAGAATCTCTCATCGAGAAACAACCCAACGCATTGCTTTGCGAGAATCCGGCCTGTCTGAGTTGCTCACTGATTTACAAGTAACCTAGCACAAGTAATTCGTATGTGTGGCGCTAACGCCACCACCCGAATTCCTTTGGAAGAACCTTCGTCAGTACACTTCTCCCCTGCTTCGTGACGACGAGGTCATCTTCGATTCTTACTCCCGTTTTACCCTCTATGTAGACTCCTGGTTCAACTGTAAAGACCATCGATGCATCAACCATTTCGCTACCTCCAGATACGATGTATGGTGCCTCATGGACCTCAAGCCCTAACCCGTGCCCCGTCCTGTGGACAAAATACTTGTCGAGGCCATCCTGGTGAAGGCGGTCTCTGGCCGCGTAGTCAATTGACCCAACAGTAACTCCTTGCTGTGATGCGCTTATTGCGGCGGCTTGCGCGTCGAGTACTTTTCGGTAGATTCCCTCGAATGTCGGGTCTTTACCGATAATGAATGTACGAGTAATATCCGCGACGTAACCAGAAAACGTGCATGACGCATCGACAACGATGCTCTCGTTTCGGTTTATTCTCTTGGCACTCGGCAGATGATGACAATGTGCGGCCATCGCTCCGGATTGGACGAGCACATCTTCCACGGATTCGGCACCGTTGCGCGTAATCTCTTCGGAAACGTTTCGGGCTAGTTCGAGTTCAGTCATCCGCGGTTTCAGCATATCTGGAATTTTCAGGAATGCTTTGGAAAGAATCAGAGCGACATGCTGTAACCGCTTGATTTCTCCGGATTCCTTTCGCGCTCTTATTCCTTGAAGAATCGATTCGGCATTTTCGAGCTGGGGTTGTGACGACTTGAGCAATGCGCTGATGTACTGGTAAGGTATTCTACCTTCTAGCCCCCATTTGCCCTGTATTCCGATTTGCTGAACGGCACTTTCAATTGCGTTCCTTGGACCTATCCCATCGTCCCAGGAGTGCACGACCATGTGGACGGGGTTTGTCAGGTATGGGCCTGATTCGAGCGTCGGCGCGACAAGGTGCGGGTCTCCTTCTTTGCTTACAAAGAATAGGAATGGCCTTTCCAAAAGTAACGAATTGACGCCTGTGTAGTATCTTAGGTTTGAGCCGGGGACGAGAATTATTCCTTCAAGCCCATTCACAGCTATTGATTTTCTCAGTTTTTCAAGACGCAGCATATACCCTTCTGCTTGAGCTTGCCTTGAGCTCATCCTTGGTACCCCGTCTGCATTTGCAACGCCATGGAAAAAGGCCTGAACGCCAACATTGTATAAGACTTCCTTAAAATCACTTGGTGAGATAGGATGAAAAGATGGACTTCGAGCAGTCCTACTAGAGCAGCCGCCAAAAGAGGGGGAGCCCTCTTACTGTTAGTCGTCCTCTTTTCCGTTCAACCTACGGTTTCTTTCGAAAGAACCCCGTTCACAGTCCTCGGTCATCAAGCGGTCTCCGTTTGGAGTAAGATCACGATCGGGATGGCGGACGCTTATTCCGCAATTGGTGAGCATCCAATCGAAGACTGCTTACGCCCCAACCTTGTAGATTGCTTTTCTATCCAACAGAATTTCTGGATCTCAGATTCACTCGGCAACTTCATCCTATGGGCTCAGAACACAGTTGAGTTAGCCAAACTCAAGAGTCAGACTTACTACGGGACCTATACCTTCCAAGTTTGGAACAGCTCCACGGTCAGCCAACCCACTTTGTGCGAACCCGAATCGAGTCACAGGATTTCATGCCGCGCCCCTTTCTACACCGACCCTGTTTCATTCCCTCAATCATTCATCTTCTACTCACACATCTCGAACGAAGGCTCAAATTACGTGCTCCAAATGTCTAACAATTTCGGCGCAATAACGTGGGCGATTCCAGCCTCGATTACGTGCCCATGCTACATAGGAACGGTCACCGAAAAAGGGCCCCCATGGGGCAGTTCACCATTTGAGTTGGTTGCTGTTGGACTGGACAGTTCCGCGATTGCAGTCTTCAGGAATGATACAGTTGGAACTTTCGGGCCTATCTTGGTCGAATCCGCGGATGGATTCTGGCGTGAAGCTAGAGTGAAAACTCTTCGTTGCCTCGTTGCTGGCGGTTGCTCGGGGATGTTAGCTACAGGAGAAGCTTCGATGGACCTCGTGTGGAACAGTACGAGTGGGGAATTCTATTGGTCTGACGGTGGAGCTGATCAAGGGGTATACGTGTCTGCTATCGCAACCGGGGTGCTTAGTCCACCTACCATCCCTAATCCTCCTGCTGAAACCTATCTATACGCCGAGTTGAGCTCGCTCTATGCCTACCTTACGATTTATGACGAAGAGCAAAGGCCCCTTGGAGTCAACCCCCAAACAGGAAAACTTATCGAGGAAATTCCAAACGCTTCAATTACTCACAATTCTTCAGAAGATCTGTTAATCGTTAACCCGACCGGCGAATACGAACTCGTAGTGACGTCGGGGGGAAACACAAGGTTCGAATTATTCGTGAGCAAGGCGACCAATAATGCCGGAGTCTTGGCATCGCGGCAGTACAAGGGCACCCTGAATGTCGGGTATTCTACGAATTTTTATCTCACGGTTAGCGACATGAACCTGATTCCGCAAGTAACAAACCTGAACACAGCTTTGGCTCCCATTGCAGGAATTATCATAGCGCTACTCGGGCTTGTTGGCGCAATCACCGCAATTCTGATTCTTCGCCGAAAACGAGTCGATAACTAATTCAACTATTATCCTGTGACCTAGCGTGGTGTCGCACGGAAGGGGAAAGGCGGAGCTGTAGTACGAGGAACAGAAATGCGCTGGGGTTTCAACTGCTCAGGCAGCTGTTACGGGAATGGTGCGAACGGAGGGTACGTAAACGGCAGCGCGCGTGATTCTATTCGAACAGCTGCTATGAGTAGCGCAGAATTCTTCACATCTCTCAGATGTGCCAAGATCTTCGTAACCGAAACCGCAATACTCGCATTGGAAGATGACTCTTCCCCTCTTCAGAAGTCTTCTTACCAATCCCTATTCACTCCGCAGTTCAGGCAAGTGCTAGTGGAACAAGCTTGCCGTTTGCGAAGAAACCTTTGAGGCCACAAGAATCACACAAAGCCCCAAGTTGCAAATCGGCTCCGTCATCGTAGTAGATGTTGAAAGTTCCCAACCCGCATCTGGGACATGCGTTTCCTGTTGTTTTTTCCATTTCAACCAACATGTTCATGCGTTCTTGAGTTATACCCTGAGCTGAGCATAATCGAGTAGAAGAAAGATGCGTATAGAACTCGCGAGAACACTGTGAATCTACGCGATTACTATAGACCGCTGGTTTTCTCCCGTGATGGTGCTAAGTTCTCTCGGTGCAAGTAGGCCGAGGAGAGTTGCCTGCTTCCCCGATTCCAGCTTGTAAACTTTTCGCGGACTTAAGTGGTCCTTGGTTAGGTCATTCGGTTCCAGTAACCTTCAGGCGTGATGCAAGTCTAACCACTATACTGAGGCTTAGTACGATAACAAGCAGTGTAAGCGCAGCTCCCCATGCTAGTGCATGGGCGTTCTCGTACGGAGACGTGCCGAAGTCGAAAATGAGCAATGTTAGTGAAGATGCGGGGTCGTTGATGCTTGTCATCATGAACTGACTTCCGAGTGCAGTAAATAGTAGCGGAGCAGTTTCACCCATAACGCGAGCAACTGCTAGTGCGATGCCGGTGATGACGCCGCTCCTCGCGGAGCTGAGGAGAATATACACTAACGTCTTGGCACGGGAAATTCCCAGGGCCAAACCACCCTCTCTTATGGATGAGGAAACGAGCTTAAGCGACTCATGCGTCGAAATTGCGACAATTGGAACCATCATGACACCAAGTGCGACTCCGCCGCTGAACGCTGAGAACCTATGCTCGGTGGCCACTATCAGCTCGTAGATGAAGATTCCAGTTACGATTGATGGCACTCCAGTCAGAACCTCTGCCAGAAGCCTCACGTAGTACCCAAATTTCCCAGGATATTCAGCTAGGTATGCCCCAGCAAGAACCCCGACTGGTACCCCGATGAGAGAAGCTAATCCCACCATCACCAGGCTTCCTTCAATCGCGTTCAATATTCCTCCTCCGTTACCTCCTATTGGTGGACTAATTTGGGTGAAGAATGCGAGGCTAAGGGCCGCGGCTCCGTGGGCAATCGTTTCATAGAGAATTGAAATCAACGGGACTAAGGCCGCGAAAAAGCAGGCTGTCGCGAGGATTATGTATACTGCGTTGCTTGCCTTTCTTCGTCTGCTGTAACTAAACAGGGACCTCACCTCGAACTTTGAAGCTCAGCCTATTGATGACGATCCTTCCTACGAGGTTCATTATGAGTGCAATTGCAAATAGTATTAGTGCTAGCTCGAAGAGTGCGGATAGGTAGACGTCGTTGCCGGCGACTTCTGTAAATTCGTTGGCAATAACGCTCGGTATCGTCTCGGCGGGCAGGAAGAGTGATGGTGAAATTCTGGCCACGTTTCCTATCACCATCGTCACAGCCATGGTCTCGCCAATTGCTCGCCCCATGGCGAGCACAACCGCCGCGATAATTCCAGCTCGCGCGAATGGGAGAACTGCGGTGCGAATCATTTCCCAATTTGTTGCACCAAGAGCTATGCTAGCTTCACGTTGACTTCGCGGTACGGCGGAGATCACCTCTCGCATTACGGCTGACCCGTAAGGGATTATCATAATGGCCAGTATGACGCCCGCAGTCAACATTCCAAGACCTGTCGTGGGGCCAGTAAAGAGCGGTAGGAATCCTAAGGTTGATTTCAACTGCGGATTGACGTAATCTCGCATGAAGGGAACCAACACAAGTAGCGCCCAAAGGCCGTACACAACGCTCGGAACTGCAGCGAGCATCTCGATCATGAACAGCGAGGGGGTCCTCAGTTTGATAGGCGCTAAATCACTCTGGAAAAGAGCAACTCCTAGGCTAACGGGGACTGCAAGAACCAACGCAAGTGCCGTTGTGACTATGGAGCCGTAGATGGAGGGCAGCGCCCCGAGAATGGGTGGTCCACCATTGGGTGGGTTAGGAATCCAGTCGGAGCTGAAGAGAAAGCCGATTCCAAAAGCGTTTATGGACTTTAGGCTGCCATTACCAATTTCGTATAGCATCAATGCTGCAATGATAGGGATTACAACTGCGGCTAACGCAAGGATAACGAAAAAGAAATTGGAGGACCGCGCCCGCTTTTGGGCACGGCTTCGTGGATGCGAGTTCATCATCTTGTTTACTGGCTGATTAATGGCTGGCCCTGAAAGTTTAGCGACATCAGGAGTTGTTCATCTGCGGCCACAACGTTCTGGGGAAGTGGCACGTAGATCAAAGCTGTAGAGTATTGCTGTCCATCATGTATTGCCCACCACAGGAACTTCGCCAGTGCTTTCGCCTTGTCCAGGCTCATATTTGGTTGGGCTGACATGTCTTTGTAGACAAGAATGTATGTGTAGGTTGAGATGGGATAAGACTGGGCGCCAGACGCGTTGACTATGTGCAACCGTAAGTCAACAGGGTTCGGTGTCCCGGTTGCATTTGCAGCAGCCCAGAGAATGGTCTGTAGGTTGGGAGCCACGAAGTTTCCTGCGGCGTTCTGTACTTCGCCTACTCCTAAGTGATTCTGAACTGCGTAGATGACGTCAACGTATCCGATTGCTCCTGGTGTGTTCACTACAGTCCCGGCAACGCCTGCGTTGCCTTTGGACCCCACACCCGTTGATAGCTTGTCAACCGGCCACGTTACTGAGGTGCTGTATCCGACCTCGCTCAGCCACGCACTATCTACGACTGAAAGATAGTTCGTGAACGCGAAGGTTGTCCCGCTTCCGTCGGATCTATGAACCACGGTAATCTGGTTGTTGGGAAGAGCGATGCCGGGGTTAAGTGCTTGGAGTTGGGGGTCATTCCATTTCGTAATGTTGCCTGCATATATGGCTGCGAGGACGGGGCCCGTGAAGTGGAGAACCGTACTATTTGCTATTCCGAACTGGACTAGGTTATAGGTAACTGCCACCCCGCCGAGAGTTTCGGGGAAGAGGACAAGCCCTGGAGCTGCCGCGAGTTGTTTGTCGCTTAGTGGCGCATCAGACGCGCCGAAGTCAACCGTCTTCTGAGTAATCTGTTGGATTCCACCACCACTGCCTATTGGGTTGTAACTGATAGTGATGGAGGGATTCAGCTGACCATATTGCACAGTCCATTTTTGGAGGAGTGGAGCTGGGAAAGTGGCCCCAGCGCCGAGTAAGGAGACCGGCGCTTGGCTGGATTCAGTCATCATGCTAGTAGACGTTGTATTGCCCATGCCCAGTGTTGTTTGGTAGTAGAGTCCGCCTGCAATTATCGCTATTATGATTACAGCAATAATCACATATCGAACATTTCGTTTGCTTGTTTTGTTAGACATATTCATCATCGTGTCCGCACATGGCTCCATGATCGTATTTAGTGGAATACCATGATGATTACGCGCAAGCACATGTGTCTATACGACTCACATGCCTTACCTTCAACTATGGTGCCTGGCGAGAGTCCCTAGATCCGTAATGATTAATTCGAATACTCTAGTCGAATTGGTAACAAAGTCTAGAGTTGCCAGCGATGGGAGAAATTTACTAGATTTGGAAAATAGACTTCGAGTCGAAGATCTCAGCGCAGGTTTCGCTAAGAAACAGGTGTTGGAGAAAATCAGTATCGAGTTCAAAGAGAACGCTGTTACTGCGCTGATTGGGCCGTCTGGCTGCGGAAAATCGACGTTCATTCGTTGTCTTAATCGGATGCATGAAGTTACTCCCGGCGCGTGGGTTTCTGGTAGGATCGTTCTCGACGATGCGGACGTACTTTCTGAGGATGTGGATCCTGTGACCGTCCGTCGAAAGATCGGGATGGTATTTCAACGGCCGAACCCGTTTCCGACCATGTCCGTTTTTGACAACGTAGCGGCCGGCCTTCGGCTGAACGGAGTAAGAGACCGTAAGTTGATTGCTGAGAAGGTTGAGCAGAATCTGAGGCAGGCCTTCTTGTTGGATGAGGTTGGTGACCGGTTGAATGAGTCTGGAGCGAGCCTTTCAGGAGGCCAGCAACAAAGGCTTTGCATCGCACGCGCATTGGCTGTCGAGCCAGAAATTGTTCTCATGGATGAACCATGTTCAGCCCTCGACCCAGTTGCGACGG
>Ga0187882_1005150_pt1 | contig 10356 bp, 6 predicted proteins | sample June2016WEW_19_1_3_FD_132991 | JGI IMG/M metagenome (GOLD analysis project Ga0187882, IMG submission 132991) | Peatland microbial communities from SPRUCE experiment site at the Marcell Experimental Forest, Minnesota, USA - June2016WEW_19_150 | ecosystem: Environmental > Terrestrial > Soil >...
CAAGCATGCCCTCGCGGAATTTCTGTGCGTTCCAGCGCACCGGAAACGTCATCGTATCCTCTACGAACTGCAGGCTGGGCTCCGCAGCGGGGTTGGTTCGGATGTCTTTCGCCACGCGCGCCGCTTCCTGGCCGATCTGCGCGCCGGTCCAGTCGCGTTTCTGCACGGCGTCTTTCGCACGAGGCGTGGTTGCGTAGTAAGGATTGATGTCCCCGTCCGCGCCCTGCAGGAAGAGACAGAGCGGCGAGCCCCCCGTGGTACTGCCCACGGCCTGTTCCACGGTCTTCGCCATCACGCCGACATAGTCCGCGGAGTAATCGAGATTATCGGGACCGAAAACCACAGGGTGGCACGCGTAATTCACCAGGATGGCCAGAGGCTTGCCGGCAGTGGTGTCGATGCGCAGGACCGCAAGCGTGGGATCGAGGGGCGACGTCGGAACCTTGTCGGGGTTCTGCCAGAACATGGTGACGGTACCGTCAGGATTGACCCGGCGCCGGTTGTAACCGATATAGACCTGGCCGTACCCCGTCCCCAATTGAGCCTCCACTTCGTGTTGGCGAGCTTCCTCCACTGCCTGGGCAATTCTCGCGAGGGCTGCGGTCTCCCAGGCAGGGACGTGGTTGGGGGGATATTCGTCCAGGATATTGGGCCCGGCGTGGGTGTGCGAGGCGGTAATGAGGAGGAAAGAAATCCCGCTGGCCTGGGTCAGTTGGTCTCGCAAGCGGGCGAGAGAGGCGGGCCCAAAGGTCCGGCCCAGATCGAGCGTGACCAGCGCCAGGCGTTTCCCGTCCACTTCGAGGACCAGAATCCGTGCGTAGAGAGGGTCAAGCGTGCCCGTGGAAAGTTGGGTGCGATCGAAATAGCCGTACATCGGCAGGCCGGGCGGTGGCGTGATATCCACTTTCGCAACACCGGCCTTGAGGCCCGCACCGAAGGCGACTCCCATGGCCGCCCCCAGATACAGGGCCACCCCCATCACGAGTCTACGCAGCATAGGTAGCCTCCAAATTCGTGTCGGCAATTCAGTCCCGACCTTCAGGCACGAGATAGTAAGGCAGCTTCCGCCGCCGCGCAATCCATCGCTCACAAGACCGACGCTCCGCGCCAGGCTTTCCTCCCGCTCTCCTTCAAGATCGACATGGCTTGCGAAACGGTCGCCCCCTCATGAACGATGGCCTGGCAAGCGCGGATCATATTCTCGGGATGAGGATGCTGATAGACGTTACGCCCATAGACAATGCCGGAGACACCCTGTTGCATGAGAGCGAAAGTTCTTTCCAGAAGCTCCCTCTCCGAGACCCGTGAACCACCGCGGGGCAGCAGGGGTCTGGGGGATGCGGCCTCAACGATGCGGTGATATTCGTGGACATTCTCGGCAAGATCCGCCTTCACGACGTCTGCCCCCAGTTCCACGGCTTGCCGTGCCAGCGATACAGTCCTGCGAATGTCGGGATCGAGTTTGTACCCGCCCCGCCGTTTGTCGGGCAACATGCCGAGGGGCTCCACCATGAGTGGCAGGCCATACCGCTCACACAGCGGCTTGAGGCGACAAATATTTGCCAGGCATTGATGGTACAAATCCGGCTGGTCAGGCGCCGAGATCAGGTTGACGACAAGGGAAGCGGCATCCAGGGCGATTGCCTGTTCGACGGCGTTGTCGATCAAGTGGCAAAACGCGTGTTTGGGAGTGGGGGTGTTGTAGAGGTTTGTGGGATCGCCGCGGAGGACCAGCGCGGGCTTCCGTTTCCCGGGCAGTTCCTGCAACCAGTGGGCTTGGCCAACACTCAGCAGAATGGCGTCCGGGTTAGCTTGCGCCACGGTGCTGACCACCTGCTTTAGGTTCTCGATGCCGGAGAGGAAGCTGGGCTCGTTATGCACACCGTGATCGAGCGCCACCTCAAAGCACTTGCCGTCCGCTGCGAACAAGCGGTTCAACCGGGGCGTTACCGACATGGTGATAGCTCCTCGATGAAAGAGTTGACGATCTTCGCCGCAGAGTGGGTGCCGCGCCGCGGCAGGAAGGAGGCAGAAGCACACTGCGCCCCACGAAAGCCGGGTTCATGCAAAGCCAGGGAAGTCATGCGGGACAGTCTAAACATCTCCTGTGAATCGCTGGGGTTCGACGCCAGCACGCTGCCCCCGCTGCGCGGAGCGCCCGTGCGAGCATGTGCCACCCCGCCTATGTCTTGGCGTGCTTGTAGTACTTGGGATAGTCCGTCACCAACAGATGCAAAGGCGGCTCATCCTCTTCGATCTGCGGGAAGCGGCCCACGGCTGCGTGGAAATGATTATCGGCCCGGTCATCGTTCACCAGGGATACCTCGCCCACCAAGACGCGGTTCTCGGCGCCCCAAAACTCGTGGTAGAGGCGGGGAGGAAGGGTGATGCTCTCTCCCGGGGCCAGTACAAATTTGTGACCTGCTTTCACCGCGTGTTTTGTCCCGTCGATGCTCACCGTAACCGGCGAGTCAGCCAAGCCATCTTCGGCCGTGGCGCCGTGCACCTCTACGACCAGTTTTCCCCCGCCCCGGTTAATGATGTCCTCCACCTTATTCCAATGGAAATGCATGGGAGTTACCTGGTTGATACCCGCGAGCATCAGCTTTTCGCAGTAGAGTTTGCCGTGCTTGGCTTCCAGTTCCGCCAGGCTGCCGTTGCGGATGGTGAATAGGAACAGGCCGCACGTCTCGAACCGGCCGCTTCCGAAATCGGTAATATCCCAGCCCAATTGGTTGTCGGCAATCTCGCGGGCGTCTTCCCCTTTATTTGTCCAGTCAGTCGGACTCCAATAGGCAAAAGGCGGAAGGTGAAATCCGCGTTGGCGGATGAAACTATCGGCCTCACGCATGATGGCATTGACTTCCGAGCGCTTCATAGGCATCCTCCTGACCCAGTTCACGCCACGGGTTGAAGTGGGTTCGCCCTCCGAGTTGCCTTGCTTAAGGGACTCGGATTGCCGGGCGCTAGATTTGTTCCGGAACCACAAAGGGCTCCCGATAAGTGCCTCGCAAGAGCTGGTTCGCTTCCGGATCGCCGACCACCTGTTCAGTCTCGGGATCAAAGGTCAGCGTGCGCCCCAGCCGGTAAGAGGCATTCGCCAAGTGAACCAAAGTGCATGAAATGTATCCTTCTTCAATGGGCGCATTCAGTTCTTCCATTTTCCGGCTGCGCACGCAATTGACAAAATTCTCCCAGTTGTTGCCTCCCCGCGCCGCGCTTGGCCCACGCTCTTGTTCTTCCCCCAGCCAGGTTCGATAGGAAGGAAACTCCTCGTTCGACATCGCCATGTAGCCCTTCGACCCATAGAAGATGTTTCCAACGGTATCCGAGGAGCCGCCGCGGTGGGAAGATTCTTTTCGGGGAGGGCCCAGGAATCCCGGAATGCCGGTCCCGAACCCGACCGAACCAATTCCCGCCTCACGGTTGGAAATCCAGTGACGCACCTCGAATTCCAGGATTTTGCGCTTGCCATCCGGCAGATCAAACTCGAACGCGGCGTTGAGCGTATTGGGAGTCTACTGGTCGTCGTCAAACATAAAATGCCCGCCCACCGCGGCAGCCTTATTGGGGAATTTGACTCCGAGCCCCCAACGGGCCACATCCATTTGGTGTATTCCCTGGTTTCCTATGTCGCCGCTGCCGGTGTCCCAGAACCAATGCCAGTTGTAGTGGAACCGGTTGCGCGTGAACGGGTGGAGGGGCGCAGGTCCCGTCCAGAGGTCATAGTTAACTCCGGGCGGCACTGGCTCAACCGGGGTGCGCCCGATGCTGTTCCGGGGGTTGAAACAGAGGCCGCGGGCGAGGTAAACGTCGCCGATCAGGCCTTCCCGCAATTTGTGGATGCCCTCGATAACGGCGCCTCCAGAACGGGAGTTGGTTCCATGCTGTACGATTCGATTGTATTTCTTCGCGGCCCGCGCCAGTTGCCGGCCCTCCCACCAGTTATGGGAGCAGGGCTTCTCAATGTAAACGTCCTTCCCGGCCTGACAAGCCCAGATTCCCATCAGGGAGTGCCAGTGGTTCGGCGTGGCGATGGAAATGGCGTCGAGAGAAGAGTCTTCCAGCATTTTCCGAACGTCGGAGTAGGTCTTCGGCGCAGGCAGCGCCATGCGATCCATATCCGCCAGACGCCCGGCCAGAATATTCTCGTCCACATCACAGACCGCGGCTATTTCCACGTTGGGCAGGCGCGAGTATTCCTCCACATGCGTGAACCCTTGTCCCCGGATTCCGCAGATGCCGATCCGGACGCGGTCGTTCGCGCCGAAAACCCTTCCGGGCTCCGCGATGAAACTAATTCCCGCGAGCGCCGCCGGACTTGAGCCCTTCGCAAAAACTTTTCCCGCAGTACGTCGAACGTCGCTCGGTTCTTCTCCTGGCACAAATCACCCCCGTCGAAAAGTATCCTCCAAACACCACCTCTGCCTTGAGGCAAACCCGGCCTCCACCTTAGAGGCAATACGGTTCACTTAATAGGTTCCAGGAAATTAATTCTCAATTTGTTCCTGGGCGACCCCCTCACCCGGCCCGCCCCGGCTGATGAAAACGCCGGCGGCGGTCCACCCTCTCCCCCAAGGGGGCGAGGGATGGTAAGTCATCAGTTCTCAGTTTTCAGTGACATCTCCTCCAGCGCAGCGAGGTCAGTATATTCAAATCAACGTGCCCTCCCCCTTGGGGGATAGCGTACTAAAGTTAAATTACTTCTCCCCGCGCCCCCTTGGGGGAGAGGGGCCGGGGGCGAGGGGGTCCTAGGGTCGAACAGGGAAGCGCCTCCTTGAAAACACAAAAGTGAACAGCATTGACCATAGAGGCCGAGATTCGGGCTTGTCAAGTGGATATGACGAACTACTGCCCCGCCGCCTCGGCTTTTGCAAAGTCTTTCTCGCTGACCTTGGTGGGCGCCGCCATCGCGATGAAGTGGTCGAGGTCGAAGTCCTTGTACAGATCCAGGCAAAACAATTCGGGCGCGGAACGCTGCGGCACAGGCGCATCCAGCAGGAATCCCAGGCTGTGCATGCCCCCGGTGACGGCGACTTCCGAAAACAACGTGGGCTCCAGCGCCGCAGCCGCGAGTGCGACCGCTTGGCTGCGCATCCCGGTTGCTTCCAGCCGGAGCGGCGCCGGGCCGGAGGTCTTTGCCAGCCACTTGGCGGCTCCGATCAGTTGCCCGACCTCGAGGCCCAGCGGGCGGTCGCCCATACTCGCCACGAGCATTTCATAATCCGTCGGGTCAGGACTCTGCGGTATCGTTTCTCCGTTGAAGACAACGTCCAGGGCGAGAACCTGCTCGTGCCGGCTGAGCAGAGCGGAGACGGCTTCGCCCGCCGCCTTGCGGCCCTTGTCGTTTAGCACGATGGTCGCCGCGGCGTCAGAGGGCGCAGTGATTTCCTTGAGCCACACCCCCGTGGCGCTCAGATTGTTGTCGAAATCGAATCGGTAAGAAAGCGTTTCAAGGCCGTGGTTCTTGGTGTTCCACATCCTCCAGGCATTCGTCACGCTCAGTGGCTTGTAGCGGATGACGGAGGCGAGAGTGGCCCGCTCGGACGCGGCCCAGTTCTCACGCGCTGCGGACTCGGCGGGGATGGGCGGGCGGGTAATCCCGGCGGCAAGTTTCTTCGCGAGGCCCAGGGTGGTGAGGTTATCCGCCGGCAGGCCCACGTTCAGTTCGCTCGCAGTCTTCAAGTCGGCTTCACTGGGAATCTCGTCGCTGGCCACGGGCATTTGAAAGTGCTCCGTGAAGAACCGGTAAGCCTGCCGGCGGTTATCGATCTGGTAGTTGTGCGTCCCGGGGTCGCGGTTCTCGTAGAAGGCCAGGTCCTGTTCCTTGCCAAAAATCTGGAAAAAGGGTTTGAGGTTGTCAAAGATGTAGGGTTTCACCAGCATGGCGCGGAAGCAGCAATCGTCTTCGCCGTTGTGAATCAGCAGCGTCGGGCGGGGAGCGCGCAGTGCGACCAGATCGGTGTAATCCTCGCCCTGCAGAAAATCGCTGGGGGTCTCCTCGATGTCGTCGGTATCAATGGGGTGCGTGAGGTTCGACTCGAACGATCCGAAGCCGGCTACTTCCACCATCACGGCAACGCGTGGGTCCAGAGCGCTTAGCACAATGGTCTGCCATCCCCCGCCGGAAAGGCCCGTGACCCCCAGGCGGCCAGGGTCAATTTGAGGAAGCTGCGCAAGATAATCGAGTCCCCGCCGCATGGCCAGGTAAAACAAACCCAGTGCGTTCGTGCCTACCAGGTCCAGATGGGCGCCGTAATCGTGCGCATTCAGTTTCTGGAAAAGCTCGCCCATCCCCACCCATTCGGGGTCCAGCACCACGATCCCCCGCCGCGCGAAGTTGATGCAGGCTTTCTGCGCGTACTCCACCACCTTGCCTGCATGTTCATGCCCCTGGACATACAAGATGGCCGGAATCTTGCCGCCGGGGTTTTCCGGCTCATAGAGGATGGCGGTTGACCAGTAACCGGGAACGATTTCGAAGCGCAGTCTCCGCCACAGGTACCCTTTGCCTTTCTGGGCGGGGCCAACTTCTTCAAACCGAGGTCGAGAATCCACCCACTCGCGAGGCCAGCCGTGGAAGGCAATATCACTGAGGATGTGTTCCCGCAACTTTGTCGCCTGGGCGGTCCATTGCTCGGGACTGCCGGCAGTGGGGCGTTTGGGAATCCGCTCCATCATGTAGCGCTGCACCTGGTACGCCGTGACCGGCACGGGCTGGATTTGTGCCCCCAGCGCCCGCGCAACTGATTGCGGTGTGGTCTGTGCTTGCGCAATTGCCGCGCCTGTCAAAGTGGCGAGAACGAACCATCGCATGGATCGCATACTTTGCCCCTTCTCGAGTTTGAATCACCTGTTCCTTTTCCTGCAATCGACCCGGTAGACATGTTGCTGGCAGCATTTAATACCAAACCCGCTGCCTTTCGCCATCGAAAATCGTCTTTCTCTTTCTGCCTATCCAGGCTGCGGAAAAACGCTTCCCTGCTGTCATTCTGAGCGAAGCGAAGAATCTCGCTCTGCGTATTTTCATGGCAATACGAGATTCTTCGTCGCCTGCGGCTCCTCAGAATGACAGTGCCGACGGGTGTTTCCGCAGCTTGTATCGCGCCATCCAAGCAAGGGCAGGGTACGCTTCCTGCCCATCAAGCAGCCTATTTTGTGGCCTTCGTTGCCTTGAGGATGCTGACGGCTCCGGCCGGCAACTCCACGGTCACCAGAGTTACCCCTCGCTCATGCGCCATCCGAACCGATTTGCTCGTGAGTGTATCGGCAACTTTATGGTCGCCGCGGAAGGCCACCGTCACCGTTGCAGCCGCCCCCCAATTGGTTAGAACTGCCACCAGCCCGGAAGGATAGACAAGCCCACGGAAGCCGACTCTATCGGAACCCTGTTTCATCTGCACCAGCGCGTGGGCTTGGGCTTTTTGTGCGGGATTAACAATCCACTGCTGAATGACAGGGTTGTTCCGTTTGACGTAGGCCAAGGCGAGCGCCGACTCGAAGTAGAGAACCTGCCCTTTGCCAAAGTGGTTGCGGGTCGCAAAGGGCTTCCCGTCGCGGTCGCGTAGAACGACTTCGGCGCCCTTCAACTCCAGGGGAAGTTTCCACAGTTCTCCCGCCGCCTCGTTCTGCGGGGTTACAGAATAGGGCTCGTCGGCTTTCACCGGGTAGATATCAGACGCCTCGACGCCAAAAACCTCGCTCAATCCTCCCGGGATGGTCGGGCGGATCTCGCCAGCCTCGTTCTTCCACGCCGTCAGGCCATCCGCCCAAAGCGTGCCACCTTTGCTCACGAAATCGCGCAGGGCGGCCACGGCCTGATCGTCCATCGCGTAGGAGTAGGGAATGTACAGCACCTCGAAGCCCTGCGCCGTACCCTGCTTCAACTGCTCGAGGTCGATGAACTGGATCGGTATGTGGGCGCGGTGAAGGGCCAGGTAGCACCCCATGAGAGAGTCCTCGACTTCATCGCCGCGCCGCTGCGTGCGATCGTCCAAGCTATGGATGATTGCTGACTCGCGGTTATAGAGAACGGCAACCTTGGCGGGCTGCGGTTTTGCCTCGGCGAGGTAGGTATTGCGGTCGAGCCCTTCGGCCACCGCTTTGACGGCGCCCAGTCGTTCCGAAGGCTTTCCCTCCAAACTCACCAGTCCCCATTCGCCGGCCTCCGTACCACCGACGCGAGGATGCCACAACCAGAAGATGACTCCTCGACTCCCTGCTCCAAAAGCATCCCAGAGCCAGCGGGTCATGTCGGCCGGGGTCGGGTTCAGCGGAAAACCGCCGGTGTAAATCGTCGTGCCGCTTTGCAGTTCCGTGACCCACCAGGGTTGGTCGCCGGCGGGCGTTCCGATCAGGTCGAGCCGGTAGGCGAAGCGCTCCCCATACTCACTTCTCGGTGCGCTGCGGGGGAAGATCCAGGCGGGATGAATGGAGGCGCCGAGAATGTCAACGATCCGTTTCTCCTTCCACACGTCTTGGCCTCCCGCGCCACCCGTCGGCGCCGTGACGTTGATATGGGTCGGGTGGTCAGGATCGAGCGCACGGATCATTCCCTTAATCCAAAGCAGCTCATTAACAAGATTATCAATGTTGAATTCCCGCCAATCAACCACCTCGTGATAGTCATTCCAATAATCGCTGAGCTGCTCCGGCGTCAAGCGGATAGCGGAGAACGATTCCACCGGCCGGAACCAGTGTTTATTCAATTGATCCACTGTCCCGTATTTGGTCTGCAGCCAGTCGCCGAAGGCCTGGAAGGTCGCGGGCTCCAGGTCGTACTTCTCGGGCTCATTCATCAACAGCCATACGCCTTGCGCGGGATGGTGTTTATACCGGTCCACGACTTTCTCAATATAGACCGCCGCGTGCTTTCGCATCTCGGGATCATTCAGGTTGGTGCGGTTGTGATAGAAGGACGTCTTCCCGACCCATCCCGGGGGATCTTCGGCGCACAGCGTTGCCACAATCTTGACCCCGGCCTCGGCCGCGGCATTGTAAACCCAGTCGTAGCCCGTAAAGTCCCAATGGTCGGGAGTGCGTTCCACATCGTCCCAGATAACAAAAATGCGCGCGAGTGTGAGTCCATTCTCGTGCATCAATCGAAAATGCCGCTGGACGCTCTCCTGGGTTTCGGTCCGGTTCAGGAAGAATTCGGAGCCGATGCGAAGCTGATCGGTTATCGCCACAGCGGGCGCGGGCGAACCAACAAGGGCGCGCTCGGCGTCCAAAACCATGCCGGTGGCAAGGATTGTGGCGGCAATGCACAAGACCATGCGTAGGTTCTTTCGAGCAGCGAAATGTTTCATGGTTGAAGCTCCCTCTAATAACGGACTAGCATTACCCTGACCTCGCTTGGGTTGGCCCATAGGAAGGTAAAACAGCGGCCCGGCGCCGTGGTCCTTTTGCACCTCCCTGGGCGTGGGCATCGTTTAGTAACGCGGCACGCCGTCACAGGATGAAAAAGGCTTGGCGGACCTTCTGGATTCTCAGGCAGAAAGGGTGTAGAAACAAGCCCTTGCATTTTTTCGCGGAGGTCATGAATCCCATGCGGAAATCCTTGTCCTTGCCGGCGATGGCTCTTCTCCTTGGGTTGCTCTGGGTGACTCCCGCGCCAGCCGCAGGTCTGCGGGCGGGCGCGGCCAAGGCCACGATTACTCCCGACGTGCGTGCCGCGAAAGTCTACATGGCGGGCTTCGATAACAATCGCGTCTCGACCGGCGTCCACGATGATCTCTTTGTGCGTTGCCTCGCCCTGGGTGCGGGGGAGCAGACCATCGTGATGTGTTCCGCCGACCTGATCGGTCTCTTTTACGACGACGTCCTGAAGATTCGCGGGAAGGTGAAAGCCCAGGCGCCGGAAGTCACGCACCTGATCGTGGCTTCGACGCATGACCACGAGGGCCCGGATACCATGGGGCTATGGGGGCCCACGCCGTTTCAGTCGGGGATCGATGGGAAGTACATGGACTGGCTCCAGGAGCGCATCGCCGGTACGGCAGTGGAGGCAGTTCGATCGATGCAGGAGGCGCGCCTCACGCTGGCGCGCGATGATCATCCCCTGCTGGCGCAATTGCAGTCCGACAGCCGTCCCCCCTATGTGAAGGACCCCTATTTATTCGTCATGCGGCTGACCTCCGCGGGCCACGGCCAGCCTATTGCCAATTTGATTAACTGGAGCGACCACCCCGAAACCCTCGGGGGAAAGAACACGGAGATCACGGCTGACTACCCGCACTGGCTCTGCCAATACGTGGAGGGGCATCTAGGCGGACTAGCCGTTTTCTTTGATGGCTCAATTGGGGGACTGCTTTCTACACTCGGCGACGACGTGGCGCTGGCGGACCCTGCCAACGG
>Ga0187882_1005156_pt1 | contig 10342 bp, 9 predicted proteins | sample June2016WEW_19_1_3_FD_132991 | JGI IMG/M metagenome (GOLD analysis project Ga0187882, IMG submission 132991) | Peatland microbial communities from SPRUCE experiment site at the Marcell Experimental Forest, Minnesota, USA - June2016WEW_19_150 | ecosystem: Environmental > Terrestrial > Soil >...
GACAGCCTGGTGATCACCAAGCTCGATGTGCTGGACAGCTTTTCCGAGATCCCGGTGTGCACCGGCTATCGCCTCGGCGGGAAGGAAACCGCCGAAATGCCCGCGACCACCGAGGCCATGGCCGCCGTCGAACCGATCTACGAGAGGTTGCCCGGATGGTGCGCGCCTATCGCCGGCATCACGCGCTACGAGCTGCTGCCCGAGCGCGCGAAAATCTACCTGAAGTTCCTCGAGGACCGCACCGGCGTCGAGATCGGCGCAATTTCCACCGGCCCCGAGCGCTCGGAAACCATCATCCTGCCTGGCTCCCGGCTGGAAAAGCTGCTGTAGTCCACCCGGCGCTCGCCCGGACTCTGCTACCGTACAGGTAGACACTCATGGGCGAGAAACTGGAACTCACGGAAGATGAATGGCGGCGACGGCTGACGCCGGAGCAGTACGAAATCGCGCGGCGCAAGGGAACCGAGCGGGCGTTCACGGGCGAACACTGGGACCGGCACGATGCGGGCATGTACCGCTGCGCGTGCTGCGGCAGCCCGCTGTTCTCCTCGGAAACGAAATTCGACTCGGGGACCGGCTGGCCGAGCTTCTGGGCGCCTGCGGCCGAGGAGAACGTCGGGACCGAGACCGACACGAGCCATGGCATGCGGCGCACCGAGGTGCTGTGCAGCAAGTGCGACGCGCACCTCGGGCACCTGTTCGAGGACGGGCCAAAGCCTACCGGCCTGCGCTACTGCCTCAACTCGGCCGCGCTAAAATTCGAGAAAATGTAGCGGGAGGCTCCCTTGTTTGCACACGCGCTCATGCTGGCGGCGGCGCTGGCCGCCGCGCCGCGTACCATGCGGCTCGACTACATTCACACCGGCAGTGCCACCGAAGAGCATTTCGCTCTGGACGGGCTGGCGCTCGAGGGCGAATGGCCAGGGCGGCTCGACCGGTCCATCGACGATACGAACCTGGGGAAATACCTGTTCGAGGTCATCGACCGGAAGACCAACCGGCTGCTGTATTCCCGGGGTTTCGCGAGCGTCTACGGGGAATGGGAAACCACGCCGGAGGCGAAGACGCTAATGCGCGCGTTCAGCGAGTCCGTGCGCTTCCCGGCGTCGGCGGGCCCCGTGCAGGTGGTCGTCAAGAAGCGGGACCGCGAGAACGCTTTCCGCGAGGTCTGGTCGTTGGTGGTGGATCCGGCCTCGCCCACGGTGGACCGCAGCGCGCCGCCCGCGTTCAAGGTCTGGGCGGTCATGAAGAACGGGGAGCCACGCGACAAGGTGGATTTGCTGCTGCTCGGCGACGGGTACACCGCCGCCGAGATGGACAAATGGCACAACGACGCGCGGCGGCTGACCGAGTTGTTGTTCGCCGTATCGCCATTCAAGGAAAGGCGCAGCGCGTTCAACGTGTGGGCCATCGATACGCCCGCCGAGGAGAGCGGTGTCTCGCGACCCTCGGACGGGATCTACCGGCGCTCGCCGCTGGGCGCGAGCTACGACGCGTTTGGCTCGGAGCGCTACGTCCTGACGTTCGGCAACAAACGCCTGCGCGAAATCGCGGCCGCGGCGCCGTACGAATTCATCGAGATCGTCGTGAACGGCCGCACTTACGGTGGCGGGGGCATCTTCAACCTATACGCCACGGTGGCCGCGGACAACCAGTTCGCGGCTTATCTCTTCGTGCACGAGTTTGCGCACCACTTCGCCGGCCTGGCCGACGAGTACTACACTTCCGACGTGGCTTACGGACCTTCCACCGAACGCCTGGAACCCTGGGAGCCGAATGTGACGGCCGACTCCAAAGCCCCGCGGTGGGCTGACCTGATCGCGCCGGGCACTCCGCTCGCCACGCCCTGGCCCAAAGAAGCCTTCGAGGAGGCGCAGAAGCAGTACCAGGTGCAGCGCCGTGCCATCCGCGCCGGGCATCGCCCCGAGCAGGAGATGGAAGCCCTGTTCCTTCGGGAAATGGAGTTGGAAACCAAGCTGCTCGGTTCCGCTCCCAACGCGGGCAAGGTGGGGGCCTTCGAGGGGGCGATGTACGAGTCGCGCGGCTACTACCGCCCGCAAACCGACTGCATCATGTTCAGCCGCGACCCGGTGGGCTTCTGCGCCGTCTGCCGCCGCGCCATCGAGCGGGTGATCGATCTGTACTCTTCGGGCAAGTGAGCGCCGCCAACCGCGATTGGTCCGGGCAGTTACGCCGCAGAGACCAACTTCGACAGAGCGCTACGCGTAGTTCGCGGGGTGCAGTGTCGCTGAAATGCATCTGTCTGAGAGCATCGAACCGCGACTGGCCAGGAGCGGCCGACTCGGGGAAGCTCGCGGTTCGGTACTGTGATCGGGAATGCGAAAGTACTCGAGTAACAGCGCACTAGACGATTACTTCCCGAGAATAGCTTTGACGTGGATCACGACCACGTCCAGGATGAACAGCGCGAGCAGAAGGCGTTCGCCGATCGCAATCACGTTGGCCCGAATATGTCGAAGCGCACGCTTCAGGGGTCGCGGCTCTCGATTCGACTTTTTCAATACCCGTCGCATCGTTCCCTATTTAACGCGCTCTCGCGCCCGCGTGACAACAAAAATATTGGTGCTTTGCTTTGTGCGGCTTAGCCTCAGGAAAAAGCCGTGGACATCCACGCGCGCGGTTTCCCCCGCAGTTCGCCGGAAGTGCGTCAAGACAAAGCGCTCCGCCGCGCGCGGCGGAAGTTATCCACATGGATATTGACGATATTGCAGGACTCAGTTCTTCGTGCTCACAAGGTTCTACACGGCGCAGCACAGACAAAAGCCTGCCAGATTGCTCTTGGTGTGAAATAGTCTTTTGGTTTGTCCGGTTCCTGCAGGATCTTGAGGTTGAAAGTCCGGGGTCGGCGGGCCGGGGCGCGAATCTTCCGAGTCGGAAGAAGTCCGTCCGCGAAGCACTCCTGATTCGGGGACCCTTTCGTTTCAGCAAGGTCCTAATCGGGGATTTCCGGAGATGTAGTGCGGGATATTCTGGTCTGACCTAAGCTTGAATCAACGCAGGGGCCAGATCCGCACGGTCTTGTCGAAGCTGCCCGAAACCACCGACCCGCCATCCGGCAGGAAGCAGACCGAGCGCACCGTGCGGCCGTGTCCCTTCAGACTCGCGACCACTTGCATAGAGGCGGCGTCGATCACCTTTACCTCGTTGTCGTGACCCGCCACCGCGATCTTCGAGCCGTCCGGCGAGAACGCAAGTCCGTTGCCCTCGACGTTCGCTGTGGAAGCGCCGGCCTTGCCGTCTGCCGTGGCGAACGTTCGAACCGTTGAATCCCCGAGGGCCGCTGCGAGCGTCTTGCCATCGGGGGAAAACGCCACGGCCCGAACCCCATTCCCGGGTTGCAGCTTGAGCCCGGCCTTCTTGAGGGCAACGTTGTAGAGATGGAGGTTGCCTCCCGAAGTCCCGCCCGCGAACCAACGGCGATCGGCGGAGAACGCGCCGGTCGAATAGCTGTCGCGCGGAGTCTGGGTCTCGCCTTGCGCCGCTCCCGTGGCTGCGTCCCAAAAACGCATCCCGCCATCCAGGCTGAAGGAAATCAGACCCTTGCCGTCGGCGGTGAAAGCCAGCGCGATGACCGCAGCCTGGTGGCCTTCCAGTGTCTTCACCTCTTTGCCGGACGCATCCAGCAGCTTCACTTTGTGATAGCGCTCACCGGAGGCGATCCTCGTGCCGTCAGGCGAGATCGCGAGCGAGAGCACCGCGCCGCCTCCCTCGGTCGCCGCGATCTGCTGCCCGGAAGCAGCGTCCCAGAGAAATGTCTTCGAGTCCTCGCCTCCGGAGGCGATCCTCTTTCCGTCCGCCGAACAGGCGACTACGTTCACGTCGCGCGTATGTCCCGCCAGCGACGCGGCCTGCTGGCCAAAGATTACTCCCGCCGCTAACACGGCGGTCACCGCAAGTTTCGAAATCATCTTCTCATCCTCTTGCCCACTATATCCCGTCACGGCGCTGCCTACGATGCCAAGCCAGGATTTCCATTTTGCCTTCCCGCTCGATCCATTCTACACCCAGCCGCCGCCGCTGGTAGCGGACTTGTTGAAGTTCTTCATCCCGAGCGCCTCCGGGAGCCGACGGATGGCTATTCCCGCCTATTGCCCGGCAAACGGAAACCGGGAACAAGCTCATTTTCAGCGACTTCTCAGACATCTCTCCGCCCCTGCTTCTTTATCTCTGCCAAATTCTTGCCTGCCAGTGGCCAACCTCTACCCCGCTGGCACCGCCAACGCCGCAATCCGCGGCAGCATGCCTCCAAGGAGCCGCCGAGTCAGGTGGCTCTCCGCCAACAGCAGCCAGCGATACCGGGCGTGCTTGACCAATCGGCCACCCGTCTTCACCAATCGCTGCTGCGGGCTCGTCAACAACCAGTTATCGATCCGGTTTGGCAACGCCGGGCCCAGAGGGCACCCCCCGCCAGAGATTCCCCAGGTTGTAAGCTATCACGCTCAACCACAAGCGCACCTCGTTAGACCGGAAGCGGTGGCAGCTCAGCCGCGTCATCTTCACCGCCTGCTTGCCTTCCCTGATTCACTGCTCCGCCGTCCCCTGCTTGTTGGAGAACCGCGCCAACGCTCGACTGTCCGTCTCCAGGTTGGTCACGATGAATCTCACGCGAGGGAACAGCTCGCCAAAATGGAACTCGATCTTCGCCACCACCCGACGGGCCTTCGTCCAACTCGCCGCCTGGTAGAGAAATCCGTTGTAGCAGACCACCGGTTTGTGGCCCGGTCGACCCACAGGCCGCGTTGACAATTCGGCGATGTCCCGCTCAAGGCTGTCGTTGGACGGGATGCGAATGGCGTACCTCACACCGCGCTCCTCCAGCGCTTCGTAGTCCTTGGGCTTGGCGAAGGCGGCGTCGGCGCGGAAGACCACATCCTTGCCCTGCTTCTGTTGCCGCGGGGCGCCCTCTGGGCCCTCCGGCAGCAGCAGTTCCTCCCGGTCGTCGGCACTGTGAACGTTGCCGGGGCGCAACTTCGCAGCCAGACAGTCGCCCTCCCGATTGAACAACAACAGCGGGTGATAGCAGGGGGACTCGAAGTGGCCGTTGTAGGCGCTCTGCTCCTGCTATCTTCTCCAAACCGATCAGGCGGAAGGTCGGATCCTGTGAAAGCCGCTCGGCATCGTTCCCATCCTCATAGCCCGCCATGCGGCTGTAGACGGACTGGCGTAGCAAGTCGGCCAGCGGAAGCTGTGTATTCTTACCGCGGCGTGAGTCTGTCAGGTGCTGGACGATGAGATCACCGAAGCCCAGGCGCTCATCCAACTCCAGCACCACAATCAGGCCACCGTCGGAGGTGACCCGCGATCCCTGGAAATCGACCTTCAGACAAGCGTTGAAGAAGAGCTGAGAGGGCTGGTTTTGTTTGCCACCTATTGGGTATGGTTCCTTCGGAGCGTATTCATCGCATTGAAACCCGCATAAATAACGGCGTCCGACGATCTCCGGAGGTTATCGAGTAAGTCGTAAGAATGGAAATCCGGGTTTAGACCAGATCGGTCTGAATGGTCATACGCGAAAGCTCAGATATCGAACACCGCCCCCGTATCCGCGCTGGTGACGTGGAGCAGGTAGCGGGCGAGCCAGCCGCGCTTGACTTTGGGCTCGAAGGGGGGCAGGGCGGCCAGGCGCTGCTGGATCTCCTCGTCGCTGACCTTTAGCTCCAGGCGGCAGGCCTTGGCGTTGATGTAGATGGTATCGCCTTCCCGAATGGCGGCGATGGGGCCGCCGGCCGCGGCTTCCGGCGCCACGTGGCCGATGCACAGGCCGCGCGTGCCGCCGGAGAAGCGGCCGTCGGTGATGAGCGCCGCGCGCACGCCCGCGCCCACCAGCGCTGCGGTTGGCGAGAGCATCTCCTGCATTCCAGGCCCCCCCCGCGGACCTTCGTAGCGAATTATGACGACTTCTCCGTCCTTCACCTGGCCGGCCAGGATGCCGCTGAGGGCGTCCTCCTGGGATTCGTAGATCCGCGCCGCGCCCTCGTACTCCATCATGCCCGGATCGACGCCGGCGACCTTCACCACCGCTCCCTTCGGCGCCAGGTTGCCGAACAGAACCGCCAGGCCGCCGGTTTTCGAAAATGGCTTCTGAACTGTCCGGATGACGTCGCCGTCGGCATCGGGCGCGCGGACGACCGCGTCGCGCAGCGTGCCCGCGACGGTCGGTACATCGAGCTTCAACCCGGTGTGCTTCTTGCGGTTCACTTCCTTGAGAATGGCGGGGATTCCGCCCGCGCGGTGGACGTCCTCGACGTGCACCTCGGGGCGGCTGGGCGACACCTTGCAGATGTTCGGCGTGGCAGCGGATATTTCGTTGAGGCGCGCCAGGTCGAAGGGGATGCCGGCCGAATGCGCCAGCGCCAGCGCGTGCAGAATCGTGTTGGTGGAGCCGCCCATGGCCATGTCGAGCACGAAGGCATTCACCAGCGCCTGCTCGTTCACGATATCCAGTGGCCGGATGTTCCGGTCCAGGCAGCGTTTCAGCGCGTGCGCGGACTGCTTGACCAGCGCGATGCGGTCCGGGTTGGGCTCGGTGACGCCTTTCCCCTCGTCGGCCCAGCGTTCCGCCGGAGTGGTGCCGTTGCCAGGCAGCGCCAGGCCGATCACCTCGCCGAGGCAGTTCATCGAGTTGGCGGTGAACATCCCGGCACAACTGCCGCAACCCGGGCAGGCCCGCTCGGCCAGCGCACGGAGTTCGGCGTCGCTCATCTTGCCCACGCTGTGCTTGCCGACCGCCTCGAACACGGTGATCAGGTCGGTATTGCCTGGGCCCGCCAGCATCGGGCCGCCGCTCACGTACACCGCCGGGATGTTAATCCGCACCATGGAGTTGTACATGGCTGGAACGATCTTGTCGCAGTTGGCGATGCCGATCCAGGCGTCGCAGGGGTGCGCTCCGATGATGGATTCGATCTGGTCGGCGATCAGCTCGCGCGAGGCCAGCGAGTACCTCATGCCGAAGTGGCCCATGGCGATGCCGTCGCAGATCGCCCCGCCGACGTTCACGTACCATACATTGAAGCCAAGGGCCTTCAACTCCGCGCGCAGCACCGCACCGATCTTGTCCAGGTGCGCGTGCCCCGGGATCTGGTTGGTGTAGGAATTGACGATGGTGACGAAGGGCCGCTTGAGGTCGTCGAGCGAACGGATGACGCCCTCGGCGATCATCAGCGACGCCGCCGGCAGCATGTGGCTGCCTTCCGCCACGATGCGGCTGCCGCGCCTGCGAATGTTCTCGATGCCCGGATTCATAGTCCTCCATTCTGGCATAACGTCCACTCGCTTACGCTCGTGGTTCGGTGCTGTCACGCGGCCCCCAGCACCGAACCGCGACCGTGGGAGCGGTTCTTTGCTATGCTCTGCCCTTATGGGCGCTACGAAGGAATTCAAGGATGCCGCGCGGGACCAGACGAGCCTGCTGGCCCCGATCGAGAAGAAGGCGCTGATCTGGCTGGCGCACCGGATGCCGGCGTGCATCAATTCCGACCATCTGACGCTCATCGGGTTCGTCGCCATGGCGCTGGCAGGGTTGTCTTACTGGCTGGCGCGGTGGAACCGGCTGGCGCTCGTGGCGGTGATCTTCTGGCTGGGCCTGAACTGGTTCGGCGACAGCCTGGACGGCACGCTGGCGCGCGTGCGCAACCGCCAGCGGCCGCGCTACGGCTTCTACGTCGACCACATCACGGACGCCTTCGGCACGCTGTTTCTGCTGCTGGGGATGGCGTTCTCGGGCTACATGACCGAATGGGTCGGCGTCGGCCTGCTGATCGTCTACCTGCTGCTCTCCATCCAGTCCTACCTGGCGACTTACGCTCTAGGCACGTTTCAGCTCTCGTTCTGGAAATTCAGCCCGACCGAACTGCGGCTGCTCCTGGCCGCCGGCAACATCGCCCTTCTGTTCCGCCCGGTGGTGCGGCTGTTTGGCGGCCAGTACTGGCTGTTCGACGTGGGCGGAGTCATCGGGATCGTTGGGATGGCGCTGATGCTCGTCGTCTCCTCGATCCGGAACACCCGCGCGCTGTACCGGGCTGAGCGGCTGCCGTGAAATCGGGGGAAACGTGGAGCGGGCTGGGCCTGCGCTGGCTGAAGTTCAACGCGGTCGGCGCGGCCGGCATTGTGGTGCAGCTCGCGGTGCTGGCGCTCCTGGTAAGCGGACTGGGCCTGAACTACCTGGTGGCGACCGCGCTGGCGGTCGAAGCCGCGGTGCTGCACAATTTCTTCTGGCACCAGCGCTTCACCTGGGCGGATCGCGCCAGCGCCTCGACGCGCCAGACGCTCGACCGCCTGCTGCGCTTCAACCTCACCAACGGCGGCCTGTCGATCCTGGGGAACCTCGTCATCATGCGGCTGCTGGTGGGACGCTACCACGTCCAGTACGTCGTGGCGAATCTGATTACCATCGCCGTGTGCTCGGTGGCGAACTTCCTGGTGAGCCACCGGTTCGTGTTTATCCGCTGAGGCCCTCTGCCCTACTTGATCGGAGCGTCTACCAGAAACTCGGCGTCTTTGATCATGTCCTTGTCGACCGGTTTCATTTGTCGGAATTCGGCGGCACCCTGCTCGGCCATAACGAAAATCAGACGCCCGTGGCCTTTCCAGAAACCGGTAGCGATTTCAACGCGAATGTAGTAGTCCTGCCCCGGTTTGAGGTCCACTTCGACCTGGGACTGTTTGTCGTTGGACCGGAAACTGTGTTTGCCCGGCGCCAGCCCCATGACGACAGACCGCCCGCTCTGAATGCGCGCCACTTCTTTCTCGTCGCAGTAGACGGACGGCCGGATGCCCTTGCCCATGTACTGCTTGTATCGGTAAACGTACACATGGGCCTTGGAATCCGGAGCGGGCCTGGTGGCGTCCTGGCCGACGGCGCCGGCCGTTGCCAGCGTTAAGATCCCAAAACAGATCATGCCAGCGGTTTTCATGCGATGCCTCCCTATCTGTCCATATTGGGTTTATCGGATCTCTTGATCTTGAGATCCTGTATCCGAAACGGACATCGATCAGGATACACCAAACCACGTCACTTTTCAGCCGGGGCTCGGACCAGTGTGTTTGTGGCGTGCTCGGTGGCGAACTTCCTGGTGAGCCACCGGTTTGTATGGCGCTCTCACCCCAGGCGCGCCGACTGAATGACACTGGTCATCTTGCGATGCCAGGCGACGTCGCGCCACATGCCGCGGAACTGCGGCCCGCAGAAATTGCTGGTCGCGATCGCTGCCCACCGTCCTGTCTCCACGGCCGCGCGGACGCCGGTCTCGCACAGCTCTTTGATCCAATCCCAGTTCAGCAGCGGCCAGTCCTTGTAGTCCACCAGGCTCCAGCACTCGGTCGTGATCAGCGGCTTGCCGCTGGCAACGGACCACTCGGCCGCCAGCGTTCGGATGCCGTCTTCGAGGCGCTTCTTCCAGTAGTCCGGTCTCGACCGGTAGAGCGCCTCGGCCTTCTCGACCAGGTTCTCGTAGCCCTTGGACTCGAACCTCTCGTAGTTATATCCAACCCGTTGGTAGAAGTCCGAGAAGTGCGTCATCCACAGGTGCAATTCCAGAAAATCGAGCATCGATACGTCTTGCTTCCGCCAGGTCTCGTACTCTGTCGTGAACGAGAAAGTGTAAGCGAGCTCGGGATAGGCCTCGCGCAGCATGGCAATCGGCTCCGCCATCCACCGGACACCCTCCGGCGAGGCGCGCAGCAGGCCCTTCGGCGTAAAAGGCGCCCAGACCTGCAAGGGGAACTCGTTGCACAGATCCACGTAGAGGATGTTGCCCAGCAGGTCCGCCGCCCGGATGCTGTCCAGCGCGGCTTTCCAGACCAGGCCGAGGTCGCGGGGACTGGCGATTTTGAGGCGCTGGTTGCCGGCGTCCTGGCGGAACCAGGTCGAGAGCGCCACCACGATCCCCCGCTCGGCGCACTTGCCGATGAACCGATTCAACTCCGGCTGCACGCGGACACGGCACTTGGCTGGGGCGCCCCAGTCCTGCTGGTTCCACTCCGGAAGAAGAGTCCACACGCGATCGGCGCCCCCCGCGATCAAGTGCGGATAGGCGTCGATGCGCACAGCGTTGTAGCCGCGCTCCCGCAGCTCATCCAAGGCCAGATCCCAGTCCTCGTAACCGGCCCCCGGCCATCGCCGCTCCAGCCAGGAGAAATCCCACATGGTGATCGCCAGGGGCCCGCTCCGGATGTGGCGGCCGAGGCTCTTCGGCAGCGGCAACGGCGATGGCACGGCGCGGCCCGCACCAGCGAGCGCGATTGCGGAGGATAGGAACGTCCGGCGTCGCATGATGCTTCAGAGTGTAGTAAACGCACAATGGCGAGTCAAAAACCCAGC
>Ga0187882_1005166_pt1 | contig 10334 bp, 8 predicted proteins | sample June2016WEW_19_1_3_FD_132991 | JGI IMG/M metagenome (GOLD analysis project Ga0187882, IMG submission 132991) | Peatland microbial communities from SPRUCE experiment site at the Marcell Experimental Forest, Minnesota, USA - June2016WEW_19_150 | ecosystem: Environmental > Terrestrial > Soil >...
CATCAGATCATCGACGCTGTCGCCACTGCCTCGAATAATCCATTCCACCCATTTCTCCGGCTCCGTGCGCATCCTGATCCAGTATTTGTGGTTTGCCTCTGAAAGGGTGTTTCGAAAGGGGATACCGACCTCGGGCATCACACAAGGCCACTTCCCCACAGTGACGAGGATCAATTGCCCGTCATAGCCACCGCGGAAGAACCTGATGATAGCTTGTTGCCGCTCGGACCGGCAAGGCGTATTCAGTATCCCTTCCTTTACGACCGCCAGTTCCTCCGCGCCAGCAGAGGCCAGGACCAGGAACTGCCGCCCCAGCAGAAACAGGAAAACCACCAGCAATCCCAGGCGGAGCTTTTTTCCCAAACGAGGGGACAACACGAAGGACGGATAGAGAGCGACAGCCGGAAGCATTTCCAGGCCGTAGCGCAGGTTGTAATAGGTGTTGGGGAAGAGGGTTGGCACGTAAAGCGGGATTCCCGCGTAGGCCAGGGCCTGGATATAGAAGGGCAGGGGAACAACAAAGAGGAGGGCCACGGCGCCGCGCCTGAGCTCACGAGAACTTGCACACCAGGCCACCAAGCCCAGAACGGCTAGCTCCAGGGCCCAGACCCCGAGGACAAGTTTAAGGTCCTCAAGGTAGTAGCGTGCCGAAAGCAGCAGGCTCCCGGCGGTTGGATATGGGAAAGCCGTAGTAGCCAACTGGTGGGCGTAGATCGCCTGCGCGGAATAAGGTCCATTGTAGAATTCCAGGGGATTATGGAAACGATAGGCGTTATGAAGAGCCCACAGGAGGGGCCCTGTGCCGGCGACGCCGGCGAAGAGCGCCGCGCGCCAGAAGCGTTTCTCCCAGGGCTCCCGGCGAATCCAGAACACAAACAGAGTTGCAAAGGGGAGAATATACCAGGCCTCGTAGCGTGTGAGGGTTCCCAGAAACGCGGCGACGGCCGCCCCCCCGAGCGTTCTCCAGGAGCCCGATTGTGAGTAACGGAACAGCGCATAGGCGACGAGCACCGACCACAGGAGCGCGAGGGGTTCGGTGAGCGGCGTGCTGGCCAGGTACAGAAGATTCGGACACAGCAAGGCGCCGGCGAGAGCCACGAACCCCGCAGCCACGTTACGATTGATTTCCGCACCGAGCCGGAACAGAAAGTAACCCGCCACCCCAAACGCCGCCGAGGAAACAAGGCTGCCGGCCAAGCCTGTGCGCCAAAGGAAATCATTCTGGGCCAGGGGCGCACAAATCAGATGGAAAAGGGGCAGCCAAACGCTGCCGATCTCGTCGTAACCAGGAGTGAGGGAATCCAGGATGCGGCGCGCGCCTTCCATATGCGCCAGGGCGTCCCCGTAAATGTTCGAAAGGCCTCGGGTGTAGAAAAAATAGAGGGAACTCGACGCGACGCCAAGAATCAAGATCGCGACGGCGCCGTGCGCGGCGGCCGGCACGCGCCAGGGTTCAAGGTGGGCTCTCTTGGCATCAATGGCAGAATCATGCATCAAAATGCGTCAGGCTCTTGATTTCGCGATAGCGCGCCTCAATTTCACCCGGCGTCAAGCGCAGGAGACGGCGCAACCCGAATTCTTCCACCGCAAAGCTCCCCATCACCGAACCGTACACCACGGCGCGGCGCAGGTTGGCATCAGACAGGTCCCCGGTCCGCGCCAGATGGCCCATGAAGCCGCCGGCGAACGTGTCACCCGCGCCGGTCGGGTCATGCACTTCGTCCAGAGGATAGGCCGGCGCGGTGAAGATGGATTCCGGGCTGAAGAGCGTCGCGCCATGCTCGCCGCGCTTGATCACCACAAAGCGCGGGCCCAGTTTCCGGATACTCTCCGCCGCCTTCTTCAGATTGTTGTATCCGGAAAGCATCCTGGCTTCGCCTTCGTTGATGACCAGAATCTCCACGCTGGCCAGCACCTTCGCGAGTTCCGCCGGCATACCCTTGATCCAATAGTTCATGGTGTCCAGGGCGCTGGCACGAAGCTTGGGAAGCGCGCGGCGAACGTTAAGCTGCAGCACTGGATCGATATTGCCAAGAAACAGGAACTCAGTTTCGAGGTAAGGCGCCGGGATCTTGGGCACGAACTTTTCGAAGACGTTGAGCTGCGTGTCGAGAGTGTGAGCCTGGTTCATGTCGCCCACGTACTCGCCCTTCCAGCGAAACGTCCGCCCGGGGACGCGTTCGATTCCCTGCGTGTCGATGGAGCGCTCGCGAAAAACCCGGAAGTGCTCTTCGCCGAAGTCGTCACCGACCACCGCGACCACGCGCACGGGGGTGAACCAGCTCGCCGTGACGGAAAAGAACGTTGCGGACCCTCCCAGAATTTCCTCCACCTGGCCGTAGGGAGTTTGTATCGAATCGAAAGCAATGGAACCAACTACCAAGAGTGACATGGGGAATCGTTGACCTCGTGAGACAGGATTGATGGGCCAAGTGCGTGGCGGCCAAAGTCCGATTACCTACGTAGCGGGGGTACTCTGCCACATGGTGCAGCGCGTCTACTTCAGGTACTTTCCCACCAGCAGGGCCAGCTTCTTCTTTGTGGCCGCGGGAATCTTCTTGCGATCCGTGATGATGGCGTGAGCCAGTGCCGAAGCACACCGGCAATTCCGTTCGGCAGGCAGAGCCCGCACCGCCTGCCGCACGATCTTCTGCGAATTCTCGACGTTCCGCGCCAGGTTGTCGAGGATTTGCTTGACCGTGACGGCGGCGTGGTTCGGGTGCCAGCAATCGTAGTCGGTAACCATGGCCAGCGTGGCGTAACAGATTTCCGCTTCGCGCGCCAGCTTGGCTTCCTGCAGGCTGGTCATGCCGATGACGTCCATCCCCCAGGAGCGGTAAAGATTCGATTCGGCCAGAGTGGAAAAGGCCGGGCCCTCCATGCAAACATACGTGGCGTTTTTGTGGCAGGGGAGGCCCAGGCCCGCGCTCGCCTGACTCAACGCCTCAACCACCGCAGGGCATACGGGTGTATCGAACCCGATGTGCGCCACCAAGCCGCCCCCGAAGAAGGTCGAAGCCCTCTGGCGCGTGCGGTCGAAGAATTGTGTGGGCAAGGCCATGTCCATGGGGTGGAAATCTTCGCGTAGCGAGCCCACGGCGCTGACGGAAATGATGCGCTCCACTCCCAATTTCTTGAAGCCATAAATGTTGGCGCGGAAGTTGATTTCCGTGGGCGTGAGGAGGTGTCCGCGTCCATGCCGGGCGAGAAAAGCAACCGGCCGGCCCTCCAGGACGCCGACGACATAAGCGTCCGAGGGCTTTCCAAACGGCGTGGCAATTCGCACCTCGCGAACCCGCTCCAGGCCTGGCATGTTGTAAAGACCACTGCCGCCGATAACTCCTATTTGTGCTTTGGCCAAGCATCCTCCTCTATCGGTTTGCTGAAGAATCCGCCAAACATGTCAATCTGAGCCCTGCGCTGTCATTCTGAGTGAGCGCAGCGAACGAAGAACCCCCGCAGTTCACTTCGCCACTGACCCAAGCCAACTGCCGAGGTCCTTCGCTTCGCTCAGGATGACAGCGAATGCGCTCTGCAGAAACTCGACGCGTAAGTCCGTTGGAGTCAGCAGGTGTAGCGCGGACCTGTTTTGTAGGTCCGCGGCTTTTCCTTGCCCATAGGGGACGAGCCGCGGACCTACAAAACAGGTCCGCGCTACACCTCCCTAAGGGCCGGGTCCTCGCCGTTCACTCCATCGGCCGGGCGGCGATCCTACCGTCAACTTCTACCAAGCTCGCCCACGGAACGCAAGGGTCATGGGGGAAGATCACCAACGCCTCTGCCGCCGCCAGCTCCGGCAAAAGGCGTTTCTTGTTCTCCAGGGTTTCCAGAGGGTAAAGGTCGAAGCTCATTACCCAGGGATACGGAAGGTGGGCGCGGGTGGGGACAAGGTCCGAAATAAAGAAAGCCGTCTCACCTTCCGATTCCACGCGCACGCACTGCAAATCTCTGGTGTGGCCTGAGACAACTTCCACGCGTACCCCCGGGACAATCTCCGTGTCCCCATCGAGAAGTTCCGTCTGCGCTTCCGCTGGCGCAAAGAATCCCTCCACGTAGCTGGCGCGATCATGCTCCGTGGGATGCTGAGCATGTTCCCATTCGCCACGCTGCACGAAATACCGGGCGCGGGGGAAAGTGGGCACGAGCTTCCCGTCCTGGCGGCGAGTGTTCCATCCGCAGTGGTCAAAGTGCAGGTGCGTGTTTATGACGATGTCGATATCCTCGGGCCCAAGTCCCAGCTTCTGGAGTTCGCCGGGCACCGTCGTGGAATGGTCCACGCCGTAAATCTCCAGGAATTTCGCGTCGAATTTGTCTCCGATGCCGGTGTCAACCAGGATGTTCTTCCGGCCGTCTTGGAGCAGGAGACACGTGAGGCTTAGAGAAATGCGGTTGAGCGCATCGGCGGGGATTTTCTTTTCCCACAGAGCCTTGGGCACGACCCCGAACATCTGCCCGCCGTCGAGCCGCAAGGTCCCATCGGAAATAGCGTGGAGGTCGAATTTGCCCAGCTTCATGCTTCCTCCCTCAACTCGGTGAGCCCACCTGCACTCCGCGCGGAGCGCAGGAAAGCCATGCGTTCTTTACGGGCGGCCCCCCGTGTGGGCCATAAACCGGGCAATGATCCCCTCGACGACGGAATACGGATCCCGCCGATGGGCCAGCAGATCGTCCAACTGCCGGTCGAATGACCCGTCGCGGAGTGGTTCAGCCGCCGCCCTCTCAAAAAGCGTTTGCCGCAGAATTTCCAGGAGACGCGAACGCCAATGCTCTTTGCGACGATATTCTTTGGCGTCATCTCTCTCACTGAAAGCGCGAAACTGATCGAGCGCCTGGTACAACTCAGCAATTCCCTGCCCCGTCGTGGCCACGGTTCTGAGGACGGGCGGCCGCCAGCCATCGGGGCGGGAGGTCAGGGAGAGCATCGCGGTAACTTCCTGTTCGATGCGCTCGGCGCCCGGCCGATCCGCCTTGTTGATCACGTACAGGTCCGCAATTTCCATGACCCCGGCCTTGAAAGTCTGAATATCATCGCCCATTCCCGGGACGAGCAGAAGGACCGTCGCGTCGGCAAGGCGAGCAACTTCCACTTCGTCCTGGCCCACCCCGACGGTTTCGATCAGAACCACTTCGCAGCCGGCCGCGTCAAGAACGGTGACGGCATCGTGGGTCGTGGGAGCCAGCCCGCCGAGTTGGCCCCGCGTGGCCATGCTGCGAATATATACGCCCGCGTCGTTCGCGAGGCTTTGCATCCGGACGCGATCACCCAGGATGGCGCCGCCCGAGAAGGGGCTGGTGGGATCAACGGCTAGAATGCCGACGCGCGCTCCCGCCCGCCGGTGCTCCTTCGCCAACTTCTCGACGAGCGTGCTCTTGCCTGCTCCCGGCGAACCGGTTATGCCCACCACCAGGGCGCGTCCGGCCCGGGTGAAGAGCTCTTTGAGGAGCGGTAGAGCGAGCGGGTCTTTGTCCTCGACGGTAGAAATGGCCCGTGCCATGGCGCGGCGGTCTCCCGCCAGGACTTTTTCGACTAAGTCGCGAAGGGCGTCGGGCATACCGGGGTTTCGCCCGCCAGGGCAGGGGCCCACCCGTGCACGGGTACTTACCATCCCGTAACTTTCTGTTCATGTCCCCTTTAGCAAGGCTATAACACAACCCGCAGGGCGTCAAGAAACCGGGCGTGTTTCGCCCTTCTGCGCACTAGCCGTGCTAAGCTAAAAGACGACAGGTGGAAAGGGCCAGGAGCGCGCGCTTCTGTGCATCTCCGAAATGCGATCTCACATCATCCCAGGCTTGGCCGGCGCCCTGGCGCTTACTGCGACTCTCGGGGTCGTCTCCGCGCGTGAGCATAAACCGCAGTTCGCGCAGGTCACCGTTCAGACCGGCCGGGGAGAGTGCCGGGTGGAAATGGATGCGCAGCCCGTGGGCGCGACAGACGCCAAAGGCAATCTCTTGATCCCGGATGTCGAACCCGGCGATCACTATTTCCATGTTCAATGCCCCGGCGAAAGGGAAACTGTCTATTTCATCTCGCCTCACGCCGACGAGACCGTCGAGATTCAACTCCCCCAGAAACAAGGAGCTGCGGCTCCAACCGGCGACGATCCCTCCCGTACCGCGGCGAACCGAATCGAGTTGCGCCGCCTGCTTCAGGAAGCCGCGCAATTTCGAGCCCGGGGGCGATTGGACGAGGCCGTGGCCGACCTCCGTCAGGCCATGCAGCTCGATCCGGAAAACTCCGACCTACATCGCGAGCTAGGCATTACTTTCCTGCTGGGGAAAGAATGGAAGCGCGCGCGCGTGGAAATGCTTGAGGCCATCCGGCATGATCAAACCGACGCGGACGCCCACAACGGCCTGGGTTACGCGCTGGAGAAGCTGGGAAATCTTGACGGGGCCGCGGCCGAGTATCGGGCTGCGGCCCGCCTCGATCCCGACGACCCAACTTACCGTACGCATTACCTCGATGCACTCGTGAAGATCGCCGAACGGCAAGAAAAGAAGAAATAGGAGGCGGGAATCCTGCGGCAGGTCGCATCTAAGGCGACCGAACCTGCAAGCGCTGACCTTTAGCCCGGATTTCTCACCACGGAATTGCAAGGGCGGGGCTTCACAGGCTGCGGAAAAACCCGTAGGCGCTGTCATCCTGAGCGAAGCGAAGGACCCCTGTATTTGAATTTGCAAGCAAATACAGAGGTCTTTCCTTCGTTTCACTCAGGACCGGCTTCGCCTCCTCAGGATGACAGCATGGACGCGTTATTCCGCAGCCTGTGAAGCCCCGCCCTTCCGACAGCCCCCAAACCGTCCCAGCGTGGCGAGAAGTTCGCGCTAGGTGACGACTTCGCGAAGAACCTGAAGAGCGCGTTCACAGCCGGGCCGATCCACATCCAGGTGGGTGACCATACGAATGGTTTGAGGGTCCGAGCCGTTGGCCAGGACGCCCCGCGCCGCCAAACGCTTCGAGATTTCCTGGGACCCGAGCCCCGTACCCGAAACGTCAAAGAACAGGATGTTGCTCGCAACTTTGCTGGGATCCACTTTGATCCCTGGGATTTCCGCCAAGCCCTGGGCCAGGAACTTGGCGTTGGCGTGATCAATATGCAGGCGTTGGGGGCCTTCCTCAAGCGCCACGAGGCCCGCCGCCGCCAGCACCCCGGCTTGGCGCATCCCTCCGCCCAGCATCTTCCGGACGATGCGCGCCTCCTCGATGAACTCCTTGCTGCCCACCAGCAGGGAACCGACCGGCGCACCCAGTCCCTTCGATAGGCAGAACATCACCGAGTCGAACTTCCTGGTCAACTCCGCCACGGATCGCCCCAAGGCCACGCCGGCGTTGAAAATCCGCGCCCCATCAAGGTGCACGGGCAAGCCCGCCGCGTGTGCGCGATCGACAATGTCATCGGCAATTTCGAGCGGATAGACCGAACCGCCCGCCAAGTTCGAGGTGTTTTCAAGCTCGATCAAACCGGTGCGGGCACGGTGGTCGTTTCGCGCGCGGATGTACGGCGCGATCATATGCCACGTCAGAATGCCGTCGGCAGCTCGAATCGTGCGGGGCAGGACGCCGGAGAACGCCGCTACCATGGCCATTTCGAAGTTGTAAATGTGGCAGCGTTCTTCGCAGATCACCTCCTGGCCGTGCCGCGTCAGGACCTTGATGGCCGTCTGGTTCCCCATCGTTCCTGATACCACGTAGAGACCCGCTTCGCGCCCGAAAATTTCGGCGGCGCGGTCTTGCAGCCGGTTGACGGTGGGATCCTCACGATAAACGTCGTCACCAACCTCGGCGTCGTGCATGGCGCGCCGCATGGCCGCGGAGGGTTTGGTGACCGTATCACTGCGCAAATCTACCACGGGTGAGGGCATGGGTTTGCATTCTCCGACAAGCATGATCCGGCAAACATTATAACTGGGACTGCAAGGCGCCGGGGAAGAACCGGGGACTGGTGTCATTTGCTAGTCACGGGCGCACCCAGGTGCAGTCATTCCCGCGCAAGCGGGAATCTACTCCGCAAGCCATTGGAATTGCGCCGCCGACGGACTGGATTCCCGCTTTCGCGGGAATGACCACTGTTTCGAAAGGGATCCCATTCCAAATGCCACCAGCACTGGGAACCTTGGCCACCCCAGTGTCCCGGCACGATTGATTTGGTTATAACAAACGCCGCGCACGAGAGGCAACTCTGCTCAGGGGGAAACAAACTCCTGGAAAATCTCGTTGGAAACGAGGCACGAGTCCCGCGACAGCCGCACCCGATCCCCTTCCACAACCAGCCCACGCTCGCCCACCAGAGACTGGAGCTTGGCCTCCCAGGGTTTTACGCGGTCAGATCCCCAGCGCTCGCGCGCTAGCGCCAGATCGACACCTTCCATTTGCCGCAGCCCGAGGAAAAAGAACTCCTCGATCTGCTCTGCGGGCGCGAGGACACGAAATTCGTCGAGGGAAGAGCCCCCCGCCGTCAGCCTCGCCAGATAGCTTCGCACGTCAACTTGATTTGCCCAGCGTCGGGCGCCATCAAAAGAGTGTGCTCCGGCGCCCAGGCCCACATAGGGCTCCAGCCGCCAGTACTTCCGGTTATGACGGGACTCGCAGCCGGGCAGCGCGAAATTGGAAATCTCGTACTGGATATAGCCTTCTTTCGCGAGGAAGTTACGCCCCGACTCATAGGCGTCGGCCATGAATTCTTCGCCGGGCACGGCTGCAGCTTGATAACGAGTCCCGCCGTGCACGACTTCCCTCCCCAGCCGGCTTTTTTCGTCGATCTCGAAAAGGTAAAGCGACACGTGCTCAGGCCGGAGCTGCGCAGTGGTCTCCAGCGTCTGGCGAAATGAAGCCTCGGTTTGATGGGGCAGTCCGGCGATCAAATCAAGGCTGAGGTTGCTGAATCCCGCGGCGCGCGCGCGGCCCACCAGCTCGCAGCTCTCCGCCGCCGAGTGCAGACGTCCTACGGCGCGAAGTTCACGGTCGTCGAACGTCTGCGCACCGATGCTCAGACGGTCCACCCCCAGATCGCGGAGCACTCGAAGCAGAGCGGCGTCCGCCGAACCCGGCGTGGTTTCCAGAGTGAATTCGAGCTCTTCACTCCACTTGAAATGCGCCCGCAAACTTCGCACCAGGAGGTCCAGACGCCCCTCGCCCAGCAGCGCCGGCGTTCCGCCGCCGAAGTAGAGCGAGTCCGCGGGAAGGTTCAGGATCTCGCAGGGTATGGCGCGCTCCGTGTAGAACCCACCCAATCCCTCAATTTCAAGTTGGAGACTGCGCGTGTACTGATCGAAGATGCTGCTCCGTTCCACCCTCGAGCTGAAATTGCAGAAGCTGCACTTGGAGGCGCAAAAGGGAACCTGAACGTAGATGCCGAGGGTGGGCATTTCGGTGGTTGGAGTGAAGACGTATCTGCCGCGTGCAGCTCTCAGTCCGCCACAACTTTGATCCGCAGTTCGCGGCGGCGCGGGCCATCGAATTCACACAAGAAAACACCCTGCCACCGCCCTAAGATGAGCCGCCCATTCTCGACGAGCAGCAACTTCGAGTTCCCGAGCACCGCCGCCTTCAAGTGCGCATCGCAATTCCCATCGTTATGCTGATAGTCGCGGTCGCGGGGCGCCAGGAGCTTCAGAAAGTTGTCGAGATCCCGGTGCAGCCCAGGATCACTGTTTTCGTTGATGAGCAGAGCGGCGGTCGTGTGCGGTACAAAGAGGAAACACGTGCCGCTTTGCACACTGGATTCCGTCACGACCTTCTGGATAAGTTCGGTGATGTCCTTGAACTCGACTCGGGCGTGAGTCTCCACCTGCGCGTTGTGGAGCCGGGGAGGGGTTCGCGGGGTGGAAAGCACTCGGCTTGCTTCAGGCGATGCCATAAATCCTCGTATTCTTGCCGCTGTGCGCAGCAGGCGGGTGCTGGCTCAACTGCGTCTTCAGCGCGTGGCGTTGACTTTCTGCAGCGCCTCCGCCAGGGCCGGCGGGGTGGGCGGAAACACTGCCACCGGGGTAACCGTCTTCTTGACCAGTTCCGCCCTGCGCTGCACGTTCAGCCTTTCGAACAAGAAGGCAAACTTGCTCTCCAAGTCATTGCCAATCCGGCTCCGCACGCCCGCAGGAAGCTCCCAGATTTTTCTCTTAAAGGGGCCAAAAGCCTTCTTCCGAGTCTTATAAATGAACTGCTCATCCGTGTCGCCAGCCTTCTTTTCATCCGCAAAGGCCTTGCGCAGGTATTTGTAAATTTCGTCCTTGAGGTCGGAAGGAAAAGCCGGATTCTCGTAGACCAGGTTCTGGAATTCCGTGGCCAGATGCACCTCTGCCGCCTCGCATTCCGCGAACTTATGGAAAGCATCCGA
>Ga0187882_1005170_pt1 | contig 10326 bp, 9 predicted proteins | sample June2016WEW_19_1_3_FD_132991 | JGI IMG/M metagenome (GOLD analysis project Ga0187882, IMG submission 132991) | Peatland microbial communities from SPRUCE experiment site at the Marcell Experimental Forest, Minnesota, USA - June2016WEW_19_150 | ecosystem: Environmental > Terrestrial > Soil >...
GTGCCGCCGGTTCCGGGCTCGAGGAGCGCGTCGTATTGCGACATGAAGTCATCGAATTGCCGTATGAGCAGCGTGCGCGCGCGCATGGCCTGGATGTACTCGACAGCCGGCACAAGCCTCGCCTGGCGGAACGTATTGGGCCAGGAGCTGCGGGACGTGGCGGGCGCGGCGAGTTTATTGATGTCGCCCGATCGCGTGGCGGCGTCGAAAGACGCGCCCGACTCGGTCTCGAGGATGAAGCCGATCGCGTTGGCAATCTGGTTGATCTCAGGCGGCACGTCGATCGGCACGAGCTTCGCGCCGAGTTTGCGATACACGTCAAGGACGTTGTCGTACATCTTCTTGATCTCGGCGGCCTGCGCCGCCTGTTCCTCCGGTGTCAGCGCACTACGGCCTCCACGCGCGGCTGTCTCACCGCGCGCTCCAGCCGCACCTGCCGCACCGGCACCACCCGCTACCGCTCCGGCGCCACCCGCTGCCCCCACAGGTGCTGCGGCAACTGGCCCGCGTCCTCCGCCGCGTTGCCCGGCGTTCTCGAATGCCGTCTTCGCATACGCGATCGTGTACCCCGAAAGCGGCGCGAGCGGATTCCAGCGAAAGACGGCGTCGGCCACACTGCCATCATGCTTGTCGGGCCCATAAATGGCGTTGAACACGACGACGCAGTCCTCGACGTACCGGCAGAGGGGTCCTACTTTGTCCATCGTTGTCGACAGCGCCATCGCGCCGTAGCGGCTGATGCGGCCGTACGTCGGGCGCAGCCCGACGACGCCGTTCACCGATGTGGGCGACATGATGGAGCCTCGAGTCTCGGTGCCGATGCCGAAGCCGACGCAACCGGCCGCCGTGGCGGATCCGGGCCCGGCAGACGATCCGCTCGATCCCGACGGGGCGTTCTTGGGATCGGGCTGCCACGGGTTGTTCGTTCTGCCACCGAACCACTGGTCGCCCTGCGCAAGCGCGCCGAGCGCCAGCTTCGCGACGAGCACCGCGCCCGCATCCCTCAAACGCTCGACAATGGTAGCGTCATAATCGATGATCTGATTGACATACGGTTCGCCTCCCCAGGTGGTCTTGATGCCCTTGGTGGCGAACAGGTCTTTCGCGCCCCAGGGAATGCCGTGGAGTGGTCCCTTGTATTTGCCGGCGGCGATGGCGCGGTCTGCGTCGGCAGCCTGTTTGAGGGCGAGTTCCTCCGTGAGCGTCACATAGAAGTTAAGAATGGGCTGATATTTCTTCAGGCGCGACAGATACATGTTGGTCAGCTCGGTCGACGTCACGAGCTTGCGTTCGACGAGAGCGGCCAGCCTCGTGACCGGCCAGAAAGCAACATCTTCGAGGTTGGCAGGGCGTTTCAGCGTGAGCGGCGGTTTGGTGTACTTGATCACCGCACCAGGCGTCGCCGGACCCTTCGGCTCCTTGCCCGGGAGCGAGGGCTTAAACACATAGGCGGGCTCGGTGTCCTGCGGAATATTGAGCTGGCGGATGCGGTTGTAGTTGTTGAGGTTGGCATTCGCGCCACGAGCCGCTGCTGTCTCCTCGTCAGGCGTGAACTGGACGCCATCGAGGACCTCTGCCGCTTTGACCGTATCCGCGGTCACCGGCCCGGCGTTTTGCGAGCCTTGTCCCTGCGCCCAGGATTTCGATGCCACCGCACCCGCCACCGCCACCGGCACGGCCTTGAGGAAGTTGCGACGTGATTTGCGAACATTGGCTGCGCTCATTTGTGCCTCCGATAGAGATGCTTATACGTCTACTTGTAGCGCCAGGACTGCGTGTTCTCGCCCTGGGGCGCACTTTTGGTGATGTGATCCGCCATTTCCTGAAAGAGATCCGAATCGTCCCGCTTATATGGGCTCCATCCATGGCCGGCGCGCTCGCCATACTCAAACCTGCCCGTGTAGTGCGGGTTTTGGGTTTTTGCGAGCGAGGCTTCCAGAAGATATACGGCTTCGTTCAGGTAGTAATTGTCCATGCGTCCGACGAACAAGTTGATCTTTCCCACCAGCTTCGGCCCCACCACCGCCCAGTTTTTCTCCAAGTAGTTGCGGAGATCGTAGTGTTCCGCGGCCCAGTCAACGACAGAATGATCGATCTTGCCGGTGAGTGGATCCCACAGAGGCTTGGGATAGCCGTCTTCCGCCACCGGCGCGAACACGGCGTTCCAGATCGCCCACTGCCCGCCAGAGCGATAGCGCGTGCCCAGGACTTCCTCTTTCAGGTTTTCCTGCTCCATCGTATAGGTAATGTTGCCGTCGGTGCCGCGCTCACCGGGACGCGGGACTTTCGCCCACTCGTACTCACGGAAGTAGGCGTTGGCGTCGCCGTAGAGGTTTACGATCTGATACTTGTGGAAGTCGACCGGATCGGGACAAAAAGACCAGGTCCCGCCGAAGAAATCCGGATAAAAGATCTGCTCTGCCAGCGAAATCCAGCCGCCCGTCGAGCCTCCAGTCAGGACACGCGCATAAGGCTTGCCGATCGCGCGATACTCTTTTTCGAGGTAAGGAATGAGTTCCTGAGTAATGGCATCGCCGTAAGGGCCAACGTTTTCAGAATTGACGCCATAGGAATCGTCATAGTACGGGCAGGCATGCTGAATGGTGACTAGGAGCATGCGAGGCATATCGGGAGCGGTCCATGCCTGGTACATCGCGTTGTTAGGATCGGCTTGAAACCTTCCCGGAGCTCCCGAAGAGAAGTGCCCGACCGAATAGATTACGGGGTATTGTGCCTCCGGGTGTTCGGAAAAGCCCTTGGGCAAGAGAACGCGGGCGCTCAGGAACATGGGCGCTCCCCAGAACTGTGTCAGAAGCTTGCTCTGGATGCGGACGGTCTTCACCCAGTCGCTGTCCTTGGGCGGATCGATGGGTGGCACTTTTTTGTTGAGGACGATCGGAATGGGGCGACCTGCGTTGGCTTCAAAGTGGATCCGCTGCGGGTCGCTGTAGAGATTGCCGGGCGATCGCCTCCAGTTCTGCCCTTCCCCCTGGTCGTTGTGAAGCTTTATGGTGTGACCGTCGGCGCGATGAAACGTGGTGTACACGCTCAGATACGCCTGCACGTAATAGTCGCCCGAAGGCAGGTCGCGCAGGCTCTTTATCGGATAACCGGGCGCAGTGGCGTCGATCACCGCCGCGGTGCCGGGCTTCCAGTCGTCGACATTGACGCCATAAAACGGCGTGCCGTTCTCGGTCGGGGAGAACTGTTGGGTGCGTGAGAGCATCAGGAGAATCCGGCCAGAAAGCGGCTCGTTCCCCAGAGAAGGATCAAAGGAGATCGAAAACGTCGTGGTCCCGCCCTGCCCCCAAGCCAGCGCGCAGACCGAGGCAATGACAATGATAGATCTCTTCAAGTAATCCGTAGGTCTCAAAGCGAAGCCCTCCTCTCAAGATACGGTTAACGGTGCAACATATCACGAAACCCGGGAATTTGAAAAAATCGGTGACAGGCTACTCTTTTCGCAATTAAGTCGTTTCGGATGAGCCCTCGGGCTTGCGGCAGCGAAAAAGCCGCGCCGCTGAGCGTTGGCGTCAGGCGACGAAACCCATCTCTTGCATGGTAGTGTCACTGGTAGTATCATCATTTGCGTGACACGGGCTGAGAAGACTCACGACAAAATGAAAACGCCTCGAGTTGATTACCCTTTTGAGGTTCGTCCTCTTTCGAAGGACGAAGGTGGCGGGTATGCCATCATGTTTCCCGATCTTCCGGGGTGTCGTTCGGATGGCGCCACTCCCGAGGAAGCGATCGAAAATGGTCGGGACGCCCTCGCGTCGTGGCTTGCAGTTGCGCGCGAGTTTGGTGATGAACTGCCAAAGCCGTATTCGGCTCTAAGCGGCCGTTTCGTTCAGCGCGTTCCTCGCTCCCTTCATGCCCAGCTCATCGCACAGGCGAAGGCAGAAGGTGTTTCGCTCAATACCCTGGTGGTTTCCATCGTGTCGCAAGGGCTCGGGCTGCGGCAGGTCGAGTCTGCAAGACCCGGTCGTCTAGCCAAGCGCTCAACCGGCCGCACAGCAAGAGCCGCGCGCCAGTCAGCTTAATAGTCAGGCTTCTGAACGAGCAGACGAAATACACGCCGATTCCGGCTCGCGAAGATGTCACCGCGCGTCGGAATCCGGTAATTGAGGACGTGACATGATGTGCGCCAAGGACTTCCGCCGCATCGCGCTGGGGATGCAGGACACGATCGAAAGTGCGCACATGGGACATCCTGACTTCCGGGTCAACGGCAGGATCTTCGCGACCCTGCATCCCGATCGCCAGTCGGGAATGGTCAAGCTCACACCAGATCAACAGCAGATCTTCGTGCGGGAGTATCCCGCGGCATTCATGCCCGAGAACGACGCTTGGGGACGCCAGGGATGCACGAGGGTGCAACTGGATTCAGTCGGTGAGGACACTCTCGGCGAGGCGATCACACTCGCATGGCAGAACACCGCCGGGAAGCATGCTGCCGGACGAATGAAACCCAGGCGAACATCCGGATTAATTCGGACATCGCGTAAGCGCTGATTTTGGCGGCCATGAGCCAGGAAGCCTGGCCTGCGTGTGCTCCCGTCCGGTGCATATAGCAAAGAACCTGGTATCGCGTCGCGGAGTTTGCAGACCTGGCAGGCATCAAAACAAAATTGTCGCATTCGTCCGGAGATTCAAGAGTTCATTTTGAAAGCCATGAAAGCCAAACCGAAATGAACCGCGTGAATTCGGGTGACATGCTACGCAACTCCCGAACTCTAAGCCGAGCGGTAGTAACTAAGCAGCTCCAGGATTTGGGAGTTGCGTAGCATGTCGCCCGAATTCCTGAAATAGACTAGGGGGTGGGGAAACTATGGGGGTGCGGCGATGCGCTCGCCGGGGCGTTTGAATTTGGTGGTGGACGGTGCTAAGGTGATGGCAACTATGAAGCAGGCCAATATCAAACTCACCTACCACGACTACGTTCAACTTACCGACGATAAGCGCTACGAGCTCGTGGAAGGAGAACTCTCTTTGGTCCCGGCTCCAAACCTTTTTCATCAGACAATCCTGGGAAAACTCTGGACATCACTTCACACTCATGCCGAAGCCAATCACCTCGGTAAGGTCTGTCTCGCGCCCTGCGATGTCGTGCTTTGCGAAATCACTGTGGTCCAACCCGACCTGCTGTTCGTCTCCAGCGAACGTCGTGGCATCCTTACGGATGCCAATGTTCAGGGTGCTCCCGACCTGGTTGTTGAAATCCTCTCACCATCGACCGGTGAGCGGGATCTGGGTATCAAGCGCAATCTCTACGCCAAATACGGCGTGCGCGAGTACTGGATCGTCGACCCAGACGCCAAGACGGTCGAAATGCTGTCCTGGAGCGATGCCGGCTACCGCACTGAAGGCGTTGTTTCCCAGACCTGCACTCTCAACTCACCCCTCTTCCCAACCTTGAACCTAGCCCTTACCAACATCTTTTGATCCGTGAAGACCGCGAAGAGCGGCGGCACAAAGGAAAGGGTGCCTGGTTATGGTGTCCCCGCTTTCACCTTGCGCTCCTGTATAGAAATCCTTATAAAGGGCTCCGCGCCGAATGGTTTCAAGGTTGCACGCTGTCAGTCGGAGGACGTCGGCGAGTGGAGTATGCCCGGACACGGCAGGAATTCCTGAAGAGGCCAGGGATCGGCCTCGCGCAACATTGGGGGGAATTAAGATGAAGAAGGCGCTGATTACCTTTGCGATGATGGGGGCGCTGCTGGCTGGCCTGATGGCCCAGACCGGCACGGCGCGCCGGTTTGGTCTAGACGACTTCTCGCGCGTCACCCGCGTCGCCGATCCGCGGTTTTCTCCGGACGGAAAGTCGATCGCGGTTCTCATTTCGAAGCCGGTGCTGGACGAGGACCGGTATGCGGCGGCCATTTACCGTGTGGATATCGCGACGGAGAAGATGCAGCTCGTCGAGCCGTCCACGCGGATCAGCGTGACCTTCCCGCGCTGGTCGCCCGACGGGCAGCGCATCGCCTTCCTCGCGACGGTCGGCACCGGCAGTGAGGCCCATCCGCAGGTGTTCGTGGTCTCGAGTCAAGGCGGTCCGGACAAGCAGCTCACGATGGCGCCCACGGGTGTGCAGCAGCTCGCGTGGTCTCCCGACGGCAGTACGATCGCGTATGCCTCGGCCGACGAGCCCGAGCAGAAGCCGGGTTGGGAGCACTTCAACGACTCGTTCGAAGTGCAGCTGAACGACAACTTCCTGACAAACGCGGCGCAGATGCCGATGCATGTCTGGATCGTGCCGTCCACCGGCGGTCCCTCCAAGCGTCTGACGTCAGGAACGTGGTCGCTCCCGGTCTCCCGGCCGCCGGGTCCGCCGTCGTCGATGATCACCTGGACGCCGGACGGCACGGCCGTCGTGTTCAATCGGACGGGCGGCGCGCGCGGCACGGGCGCGGGCGTGGCGCCCGGCGGAGGCACCGGCGCCGGCCAGGGCCGTGGGGCGGGCCAGCAGCCTCCCGACGCGGGGCGCGGGGCAGGCCAGCAGCAGCCCGGCGCGGGCCGCGGCGCAGGGGGTGGCGGCGTTCAGGCCGTCAAGATTAGTGATGGCACTGTCACGCCGCTCAATGCCAACGGCAATTTCCCGCTGTACTCACCGCAGGGCGACCAACTCCTGACGCTGGGCGGCGGGGGCGGCGGCGGGGGCGGCAGCGTGTCGGTGACGCCCATCGCTGGCGGCCAGGCGAAAAGCCTCGGGCAGGCGATCGATCGAGGGCTCGCGCGCTCTCTCTGGATGCCGGACGGCAAGTCGATCATCGTCGGCGGCAACGACAGCACGCAGGTGTCCCTCTGGCAGTTGCCGCTCGAGGGCGCCGTGAAAAAGCTCGATCTTGCCGGCGTGAGCCCGAACTCGTCGTACTTCGTGGACATGGCGGTCAGCAAGACCGGCGCGATCACGTTCGCCGGCAGCACGCCGATGCATCCGGCCGAGCTGTACTACATGGCCTCGCCCGATGCGACGCCGAAGGCGCTCACAAAAGTCAACGACGAGATCGCCGCCATCCCGCTCGGCAAGACCGACGTCATCGAGTGGAAGAACGACAAGTTCGACGAAAATGGACTGCTGACGTATCCGCCGGATTTCGATCCATCGCAGAAGTACCCGTTGGTGCTCGTGATTCACGGCGGGCCGCGCGCGGCTTCGCTCATGAACTTCTCGGCCCAGGCGCAGCTGATGGCAGCCAAGGGCTGGCTTGTGTTCCAGCCTAACTATCGCGGCAGCGACAACCTCGGCCGCGCGTTCCAAGGCGCCATTTCGAACGACGCAGGTGAAGGCCCGGGCCGGGACGTCATAGCCGGCATCGAGGCGGTGAAGGCGAAGGTCCAGGTCGATGAGAGCCGCATCGCGGTGTCAGGCTGGTCCTATGGCGGCTATATGACGACGTGGATGATCGGGCACTACTCGATCTGGAAGTGCGCCGTGGCAGGCGCCGCGGTAACCGATCAACTCGACCAGCAGACGCTCAGTGACGGCGCGGGCGGGCGCGGCGGCCAGAACTCGCCGTGGTTGAACCCACAGGCGATGGAGCGCGTGCGCGCACAGTCGCCCATCACCTACGCGGCGAACATGAAGACGCCGACGCTGATCCTGTCGGACGTCGGCGATTATCGCGTGACGATCACGCAGTCGTACAAGCTCTTCCATGCGCTGCGCGACGCCGGCGTCGAGACGCGATTCTTCGCATATCCCATTCCCGGGCACAACGCACAGGACCCGGTGCGGCAGCGAGACGTGCAGACGCGCTGGATTGGCTGGATTGAGGATCACTTCAACTCGAATACGAACGGCGTCGAGAAATAGCGCAGGCGGGTCCGGAAAAATTGTAGAATTGTGGACACCCACCCTTCTTTGCTTCTTTGGTGGGTGTCCACATTCTTCACTTCACATTCTTCCTGGGGGAGACGGTAGAAAATCAAAGCAATTGACACCCTGGAGGCGTGCATATGATCAAGAAAATCCTGCTTGTCATCGTCGTTCTGCTTGCCGTTCTGGCGGTGGTCATTCAGTTTCAGCCATCGATCTTTAGCGTCACACGAACCGCCACCATCGGCGCGTCGGCCGAGAAGGTGTTTGAACTGGTCAACGACTTTCACAATTGGGAAAAATGGTTCCCCTGGATGAAGCTCGACCCGAATACCAGAACGACCTATTCTGGTTCTCCATCCGGCATCGGCGCCGTCTTCGCGTGGGCCGGCAATTCCGCCGTGGGCGAGGGCAACATGACCATCACCTCGAGCGTGCCTTCAACCCACATCGGAATCAGGCTTGAATTTACCAAGCCCTTCGCATCGACTGCACAGAATGAGTTCTCCTTTACCTCCAACTCAGGCGTCACGGAAGTCACCTGGAACATGTCGGGCGAAAACAATTTTTTGTCCAAGGCCTTCTGCTTATTCATGGGCGGCATGGAAAAAACCATTGGCCCCGACTTCGAGAAAGGCCTTGCTCAGATGAAATCCGTCGCCGAAGGCCACTAAAGGTCTGTTCGTGAAATCACCGGGTATGCCTCTCGTTGTGACCCTGGAGCAGAAACCCAAAACCTGGACACCCATTTTTAAGCGGCTCTTTTGTTGGCACTTCCCATGACTCCGCAGTTAGCGATGTCAAGAGAGGTGAACCATGGCTTTCACCAGCATCCAGGAACGGATTCGAGTCTGGCGGAAAGAAACGATGACTGCCAGCTCTGCTCCCAGCGAGGCCGCGGCGCAACCGATGAACCCTGCAGCTGTCGGCAGGTTTTTCCGATACCAGAGCGGCCCCCGACAATGTGCGAGCTTTACAAGTGGTTTAAGGCAATCGGAATGCTGGAATATTTCTTTGCCAATATCTGCCGCGACCCGGCCGCCCTAGTGCCATGATTGAAATTTCTTGACAAACATTTGGGGGTTGTATAGCGTGACGCTTCACTATACACTATGGACGGATGAGACGGTGATTGAGACAATTAAGCATAAGGGCTTGCGGCAATTATACGAGAAAAACGACCGCAGTGGAATCCGGCCCGATCTTGTGGAGAAGGCGCAGAAAATTCTCTCGGCGCTGGAAGCCGCAAACGGCCCGCAAGAAATGGCCCTGCCCACGTTCCGCCTTCACCCGCTGACGGGCGATCGGCGCGGCACTTATTCAGTGACGGTTAAGGCCAACTGGCGCGTTACCTTCCGCTTTCACGAAGGGGCCGCGTATGACGTGGATTTGGAAGATTATCACTAGAGCTTTAGATTATCAGAGGAGTATGAAACATGCCGATGAAGAATCCAAACCATCCCGGCGACCTTATCCGGGATTGCCTCGACGAGCTGGGCGTCAATGTGACCGAAGGTGCTAAGGCACTCGGCGTGACACGCTCGGCGCTGTCTCGCCTTATAAACCGCAAGGCGGGCGTTTCCGCCGAAATGGCCGTGAGGCTCGAAAAGTCTATCGGCAGCACGGCAGGCTTTTGGCTTCGCTTGCAGCTTAACTACGATCTTGCACACATTCAATCGCGCGCGCGGACAATTCGCGCACGGCGTCTCGGCAACGCCCCGGCACAGCTTACGCTATAAGGGTACCGAAAAGAATGTGGACACCCATCAAAGATTCAGAGAATGGTGGGTGTCCAGGTCTTTTGGAGCAGGAAAAGCAGGGTTGCCGGTGAGGTCGGGGATAACGGCGCCGGCGATGGTAACGAGCTGTTCAGCGGACTGTGTCTTGAACCTGTCCGCAACCCGGACGTGTTGAGGCATAGCAATACCTCCTTCTTTGAGAAGATGGTCTCGAAGCTGGAGAACATCTTCTCGCCGCCAAAAACCATGGTCGAAACGACAAGGACCATGGTCGGAACGACAAAGACCGTGGTCAAGGTGATAATGACCATGGTCAAAGTGACAAGGACCGTGGTCAAAACAACAAAGACCATAGTCGAAACGACAAACACCATCGTCAAGATGGCAAAGACCATGGTCAAGGCGGCAAGGACCACGGTCAAGATGGCAAAGACCATGGTCAAAGAAACAAAGACCTTGGTAGCAATGACAAACATCATGGTCGAAGCGGCAAATACCATGGTAAAAACGACAAATACCATGGTAAAAATCGACCGTTGCTGGAAAGTCTGTTTTTTCAACAATTTGATCGTCGTCTCCGACCATGGTCTTTGAGGCATTTACCATGGTCTTTGTGACGGGGACCTTGGTGTGGGAAACGAAGACCATGGTATCAAAGCCCGAGACCATTGTCTTGGCAACCGGGAAAATGGTCTCCCTGGTCAAGAAGATCTTCTCGCTCGCAAAAACCATGGTCTTTGGAATCGAGAACATGGTCTGCGTGATGCA
>Ga0187882_1005173_pt1 | contig 10318 bp, 3 predicted proteins | sample June2016WEW_19_1_3_FD_132991 | JGI IMG/M metagenome (GOLD analysis project Ga0187882, IMG submission 132991) | Peatland microbial communities from SPRUCE experiment site at the Marcell Experimental Forest, Minnesota, USA - June2016WEW_19_150 | ecosystem: Environmental > Terrestrial > Soil >...
AACCCGCACGTCGAGCAACTGGCCCGCCGAGGAGTTGGGCAAAGCCTGGAATTTCACCGTGATCTTTTGCTTGCCGCGCGTCAGCTGCTCGGGCAACTTGTATTCGTAGTCGAAAACCTCGGTCGGATGAATCTCGAGCGACTGCGTCGCGACTTTTTCACCATCCACCAATATGTCAAAACTCCGTTGGCGGCCTTCACTGCCGACGAAAGCACAAACCAGCAGCAGAGGCTTGTCCGGTGACACCTGCAGGTCATAACTGAACCACCCGTTGCGCGCAGCGTCCCGAACTCCCTTCCCTTCAAAGGAGCCGCGATTCGAATTCTGCTGCTGCAGGTTGTGGTCGCGTTCACTCAGCTCATTGCTGACGATCACCGCATCGATCGTGCGGCGCTCGATCTCGCTGCGGTGCGATTCCCGGGCAACCGCGTCGGCCTTTCTCCTGGCCCACTCCTCGTTCGAGTAGACCTTCCAGTAAACCGTGTAGCGAATGTCGGAGGCCTTGTAGAACGGGACCAGGGTCACGTCCTTCGGCTGGGCCAGACCGCCGGTCTGGAAATACAGCGGCTTGCCCGCCACCGGCTTCACTTTGCCGATCACGTCCTTGACCGCGCCAACAAATGCGGGAACAACCACCGAGGGCACCCGGTTGAGCGGCGGAGCGCTGGGGCCGTAGCGCGTGTTCTGATCCAGGCCGTCCTTGCCGAGATCTCCGGCCAAGACAATAGGCCCGTAGAGCAATGCGATCACAGTCGGATCGTCCGGCATCGCTTCGATGCGCAGGCTCATGGGCAACCGGACCTGTATGGTATCACCGGTCTTCCATTCCCGCTCGACGGCAACATAGGATCCGGGCTTGGCGGCGATGGCCTCGTTCCGGCCGTTGACCGCAACTGTCATTCCCGATTGCGCCCATGCCGGGTAGCGGACTTTCAAGGCCAGCCGCACCGGCTTCTGGCACTCGATAGTCAGCTTCGTCGTGTCCTGCTCGGGAAACCTGGTTTCCTGCCGGACCACGAGCCCCTTGTCCTTCCACGTGAGCTGAGAAGCCATGAAGAGGTTTACATAAAGCGACTGTTCGTCATGGAAATAAATGGAGTCGCCATATTTCGCCGGATTCTCCATGCCCGTGCCCACACAGCACCAGAAAGACCTGTCCGGCGTTGAATATGTCTTGAAGGCGCCCGGCCGCATCGGCACGTAGTAGCACATCATCCCGGTATCGGGATCCTGCGCGGCCAGAATGTGGTTGAACAGGCCGCGTTCGTAGAAGTCCATCTTCTCGGCCGACGGATCCAGGGCGAAGACATGGCGCGTCAGCTTGAGCATGTTGTAGGTGTTGCAGGTCTCAGTGCTGGAGGGGCCCATGAATTTCGAGAACTGGTCGATGGGGAAGAAACTCTCGCCGTCAGTGTTGCCGCCGATCACAAAGGAGCGGTGCAGGGCGACACGTTCCCAAAAAAACTTGGTGATGTCGTAGTAGCGCTGCTCCCCGGTCAGTTCATATTCGCGCGCAGCGCCGATGACCTTCGGAAACTGGGTGTTCCCATGTAACCGGGTGGGTGTGTCCAGGTTGTCCACGCCCGCGGCCCACTGATCGAAATACGCCTTGTGATTGAACTTGAAAGCTATGCGCAGGTACTCAGGATTTCCCGTGACGGAATAGATATTCGCCAGCACCTCGTTCATGCCGCCGTGCTCGGTCATGAGCGCCGCCTGCTGCTGCTCGTCCGTAAGACGGTCGACTCGGAACTTGACCCAGTCGGCCATCTTGGTCACGACCCCGAGAGCCTGGCGGTTGTCGCAATAGAGATACATGTCGAGCAGGCCGGCCATGATCTTATGCAGCGTGTAGTAGGGCGCCCACACCTGGATGCGCTTGTCGACGCGGTCGAAGAACTCCTCCGGATATGCGGACAGGAATCCCTGGTTGAATCCCTTTGATGGCAAGGCCTGTTGCACCTTGGCCAATTCGGCGACGATGTAGCCGGCTCGGTCCTTAAAACGTGCATCACCAGTGCTGGCATACATCATGGCGCAGGCAGACAGATAGTGTCCGACGCTGTGCCCGCGCAGCTCGCCCGTCGGTTCTTCCCAGCCCCCGAGTGGTTGGGCGGTGGAAGGGAGGCCGGCGGTCACGCGAAAATTATGAAGCAGCCGATCCGGATCCAGTTCGAGCAGGTACTTCTGGTCGCGCAGCATGGCGTCGCGGAAGGGACCGTCGAGCAGACGCACATCCTGAAGATCGAAAGGGGAGGCCTTGAGCGTTACCTTGTCCGGAACTTTTACTTTCGGTCCCGGGATGAATGAACCGGCCGAAAATGCGAGTGGAACGGCAATAAAAAGAATCACCGACCAGGCTGTCATTCTCCTCATATTTCTACCCCCTCACTTCTGGCTCCCATATCCCGCCGATGTATGATCCGGCGGCTATCGGAAATCGGGCGTTGGCAACAGCCGAGCCTTCTGGGTCAGCTTAGTCTCGCCCACCTGGAGCGTGATTAGGTACTCACCCGGTGGCATGGCCGCGCGTGGGCCGCCGCCACGGCCGCCGCCACCGCCGAAGCCGCCACCCTCCGAGGACACGCGGTTGATGCCAGCCCTCTGCGTGCCCGGCAGCGTTCGGACAACGTTGCCGGTCTGATCCGCGATGGTGATCGAGACCGGTTGCGCGGCGTCCTGTTTCAGATAGTAATAGATGAGCAACCCGTTCGGTTCATTCGGCGTGCTCGGAAACATATCACCCAGGAGCCGGTAGTTGCCCTGCGCGCCGTCCCGCCGGATCGGCTTCGGCTTCACCGCGAACAGGTAGGCGGTCTTGTCCAGGTTCTCCTCGGTCATCTCGCGAATCGGCGCGATGTCCAGCACCCAGATGCCGCGGCCATAAGTGCCGGCCACCAGATCCTGCTCCCGCGGGTGGACAACCATGTCGGTGACCGCGGCCGGCGGCATGTTGCTCTTCAGCGCCACCCACCGCGCGCCGCCGTCAATGGAGGCATAGACGCCGATGTCGGTGCCGGCAAACAGCATCGACGCCTTTTGCAGGTCCTCGACGATCGAGTTGACGGGCCACTGCGGGAGATTGCCGGATATGCTCTTCCAGGTGGCGCCGTAATCGGTGGTCTTGAACAGGTAGGGTTTGAAAATGTCCTGTCGCCGCCCGGTCTTGGTGACGTAGGCCGTTCCCTCGGCGAAGCGCGATGCGTAGACGCGGCTGACCCAGACGTTCTCCGGGCCCCCGGCAGCCGCGATGTCTTTGGTAACATCAGTCCAGTTCGTACCGCCGTTTCGCGTTACCTGCACTTTGCCGTCGTCGGTGCCAACCCAGATGACCCCCGCGGTCAGGGGCGATTCCGAAATCGTGCTAATGTCGCAGTACACGATGGCGCTGCCGGCCGCGCTCTTGTTGATCTTGGTCGGATCGTTGTTGGTGAGATCGGGGCTGATCTCCTGCCAGTGATCGCCGCGATCCGTTGATTTGAAGAGCACCTGTGCGCCCGCGTAAATCGTCTTGGGATCGTGCGGGGAGAGGATGAAGGGAGCGATCCAGTTAATCCGCAGCGGATCGCCTTGGGCGCGCCTTGGCGCGATGAGGATCCGTTCGTGAGTTTTCTGGTCGTACCGGCCGAGCCCGCCGAACTCCTGCGTGTTGTACACCCACCGGCTGTCGGTCGGGTCCACCTGGTTGTACATGCCGTCGCCGATGCCGACCGTCACCCAGTCATCAATCCCGATGCTGCCGGCCCAGCCGTTGCTCGGCCCTTCCCAGCTCTCGTGATCCTGAAGACCGGCGTAGATGTTATAGGGCGTATCCATATCGACGCCCACGGCGTAAACCTCGCCGCCCCGGATAGTCTGGTAGTGCTCACAGGTCCGGCCGCCGTCGAAAGACTGGCAGACGCCGCCGTCCGAAGTCGCAATCATACGATCGGAATCTTCCGGATCGATCCACAGAGAACGGAAGTCGCCGAACGCGCGCCCGAATACTCTCAGCCCGCCGCGGCCGCCCCAGGTTTTGCCGCCGTCGGCCGAACCGTTGAAACTTGATCCTGTGATCCAAAACCGATCAGGATTATTCGGATCGACGACAAGCTGGTTGAACGAGTAGCCGGCCTTGCCGCTGACGTCGACCTCATCGGGATTCACCTTGCGCCAGGTGGCGCCGGCGTCATCGGTGCGATACACCTGCCCGTTGATAGTGTCGGTAGCGTTCCGCGGGTTGGGCCGCAGGTTGTGGTTGTCGTACACCGCATAGAGGACGTCGGGTTTGCTGCGGCAGATGTCGATTCCGATGCGCCCCATCGGGCCTTTCGGCAGGCCGTTGAGAAGCTCGGTCCAGGTTGCGCCGCCGTCGGTCGTCTTATAGATACCGGTACCGGGACCGCCGTCGTCGATCACCCAGGCCAGGCGCTCATGCTCGTAAGTCGCCGCATATAGAACTTCCGGATTACGCGGATCGCGCACCAGATCCACCGCGCCCGTGCGGTCGTTGACGTATAGGACCTTCTTCCAGGACTTGCCGCCATCGGTGGTCTTGAAGACTCCGCGCTCGGTGTTCTGCGTGGCTAGATGCCCGAGTGCGGCGATGTACACCGTGTCGGGCCGGGTCGGGTGGATCACGATGCGCGCGATGTGCTGCGTGTCCTTCAGTCCCATGTTCTGCCAGGTCTTGCCTCCGTCGGTCGACTTGTAGACACCGTCGCCCCAGTAGGCGCTGCGGGTCGCCGAATTGTCGCCAGTTCCCACCCAGACCAGGTTCTCATCGGACGGCGCCACGGCGATGGCGCCCATGGAGTAAATGTTCTGGCTGTCCATGATCGGTTCGAACGTCACACCGCCATTGGACGATTTCCAGACGCCGCCGGAGCGCAGCGCGGCATAGATGGTATTGCGATGCGCTTTGGCGGGCGTTTCCGGTATCGCGACCGCGACCGTCCAGGCGCCGGCGCGGTACGGCCCCAAGTTCCGGTACGTGAGCCCGTTCAGCAGGGTCTCGTTAAACAACTGTGGGGGGGCTTGCTGCGCCAGGACTGTAACAACGGCAAGACCGATGGCGGCAATGATGAAGAGAGTCCTACGGTTCATGAATGAATCCTCCTTCATGAGAAAGAAAGATCATATTCAGCTTTTCTCGGCCGGGATAAAGGATTGCGTTTTGCTTTTCTCGACCGGGTCAAGATATCACAGGTTTGAGCGCATCCGGCACCTCTTTTCCGGCGGGCTTCCAGCCAAAATAGGTGTCAGCGGGGGTTCGATTCGTGCTCTGGACGCCAAAACAGGCAACCTTCCATCAAACTTCTCCTGAACTGAGACTGAGCTTTTGTGGTGTACAATCGGCCGTTATGAACCAGTCGGGAGTTCCGGAGCGAACCCCGCGGTCGACATGTTGGGATGAGGTCCGTTCCAACCGCTGTTTTGTCGAGCCGCACGGGACCTTCACGAGGAGGAGAGATGAGACTCAAAGGTGCTATTGCCGTAACCGTTATTGTCGTCGCTGGATTAATGTCAGCAGCCGGAGTGAAGGCCCAGAATCAAGGTCTGTTCAATGAACGCCTGCTGGGGGCATTCACATACCGGAACCTGGGCCCCTTCAGAATGCAAGTTAGAATCGCGGATATTGACGTTCCGGCCTCTCCGATCAAGGATCATCTCTACACGATGTACGTGGCCCCCTGGATCGGCGGCCTCTTCAAGACGACCAATAATGGGACGACCTTCGAGCCCGTGTTCGACGCTCAGAACAATCTCTCGATCGGAGACGTCACCTCTTCCCCTTCGAATCCCGACATTGTCTGGGTCGGCACGGGAGATGCGTTTACCTCCCGCAGCTCATATGCCGGCGACGGTGTTTACAAATCAATAGATGCCGGGAAGACCTGGAAGAACATGGGTCTCCGGGATTCGCACCATATCGCACGTATCGTCATCCATCCGACGAACCCCAACATCGTTTATGTCGCGGCCATGGGCCACCTCTATTCGACGAACGAGGAGAGGGGTGTCTTCAAAACGACAAACGGAGGCGAGAGCTGGGAAAAGGTCCTCTACATCAATGAGCAAGTGGGGGTCATCGATCTGGTCGCGGATCCCCGAAATCCGGCAGTCCTCTACGCAGCCACGTACGAAAAAGAGAGGCTGCCCTGGCAGATCATCAACGGCGGTCCCGGGAGCGGCATCTACAAGACTATAGACAGCGGAGGCACCTGGAAGCGGCTTATCGGAGGCCTTCCCTCGGGGAAGATCGGCAGGATCGGGCTCGACATCTACCTCAAGAATCCGGACATCCTCTACGCGGTGATCGAGAACGAAAACACGCGTGACGCGTCCGCGGCAACTCCGGCGGGCGCGCGCGGGGCGGGGCAAGGCAGTGGGCCCGCGGGACGAGTAACCACCATCGGCGGCGAGGTCTATCGGACCGAAAACGGCGGGGAGGTCTGGAAGAAGATGAACGCCGATGATTACAACGTCAGCCCCAAAGGTCCCTACTACTTCAGCCAGATACGGGTCGATCCCGGCAACGACCTGAACATCTTCGTGACCCAGGATGGGTTCCGGCACTCAACCGACGGCGGCAAAACCTGGAATGCGCCGACAGCCTTCCCGCGGATGTTCGGCGACTTTCGAACGCTCTGGTTCGATCCCGAGAATCCCCTGCGGATGATCAGCGGGGGCGACGGCGGGATTGCTATTTCCTACGATGGCGGGAAAACCAGCGATGCCTACTCCAACATGCCCCTCGGATCGGTGTATGCGATCGGTGTCGACATGGAGGACCCGTACAACGTCTATGCCGGACTCCAGGACCACGAGCATTGGAGGGGACCGTCGAACGGCGCCTCAGGCAGAATCACGGAGCAGGATTGGTACGCGCTCGGGAACGGCGACGGCATATTTACACAGATCGATCCCACCGACAGCCGCTGGCTGTACACCACGAGGGAGTACGGAGGACACACCCGGATGGACCAGAAGCTCGGATATACGACAAACATCCAGCCCCAACGGCCCCCGGGCCAGCCGCCCTATCGTTGGCTCTGGGAGCCTCCCATCCACATCTCTCCGCACCACAGCAACGTCATCTACGCCGGGAGCCAGGTTCTCCTCCGATCGACCGATCGAGGCGACCACTGGACGGAGATCAGTCCGGACCTGAGCACGAACGACACCGCGAAGATCATGCCTGAGTCCGAGGGGGGCGTTCCGGGTGGCATCCCGTGGTTCGCGATCTCATCGATTTCGGAATCCCCGATTACCGCAGGAATCATCTGGTGCGGAACGAGCGACGGGAACGTTCAGGTCACCCGGGATGATGGCACGACTTGGACGGATGTGACGTCCCGGATCACTGCCCTGGGAGGCCGGAAGGACGCCTATGTCAGCCGGGTTCACGCTTCCGCTCATGTGGCGGGCAGGGCCTACGTTTCGAAGAGCGGGTACAAATTCGATGATTTCCGCCCTTTCCTTTACCGGACGGACGACTTCGGCGCGACCTGGACTTCGATCGCCGGCAACTTGCCGAACCAGCCGATTAACGTCGTCTACGAAGATAAAAAGAATCCCGACCTGCTCTTTGTAGGGAACGATACGGGAGTCTTCGTATCGATCAATCGGGGCGCGAGCTGGGTGAAGATGAATAACAACATACCCAATGTGCCCGTGAAAGATCTGCTTGTTCATCCAAGGGAAAACGACCTGGTCCTCGGCACCTACGGGCGCGGTCTCTATATTACCAACATCACGCCTCTGCAGGAGATGAACGACGCGATGCTGGCCGAGGAGGTGCATCTGTTTGCGATTAAGCCGACGGTCCAGAGAATCACCTGGCAGTTTGGAGCCAATGACTACCTGTTCGGCCAACGGAATGTTCAAACTCCCAACGAGCCAAACGGGATGGTAATCCGGTACTACCTGAAGAACCAGGGAAGCGGCAGTGCCAATATCGTCATCACAGATGCCAAAGGCCAGGAAGTCGCCAGGCTCCGGGGAAATACAGCGGCCGGCATTAACACCGTCCTCTGGACCATGCGCGCCCAGGGGGTTGGAAGAGGAAGGGGTTCCGGCGGCGGTGGCGGGAACATTCTCGATGGGTGGGCGCCGCTTGGAGAATACACGGTCACTCTTGAGCTGGGCGCAAACAAGCTCACCCAGAAAGCGCGCATCACGAAGATGCAGGGCTGGTCTCTAGGCCCGGTGCCCCAGATCATCCGGTAGCCCCAGACCCTATCCCGTAGGGTCAAGTAATTCGGACGTCCGGCAAATGCACCTCGCTTCGAATGTTGACGTTGGTAAAGAGGCACGATTTTAATCGACAGCGATGGAGCAGGACCTCAGTTCTCTGCTGCAGTTAAGCGTATCCTCGCTTCTCTGTTTGGTTGTGATGAGGCGAGCCGTCATCAACACGCACTTAATTCCGCAAGTCGTTACCCGGCGTCACTCCCGAAGGGACGGGTCAGGCAGCTTGTCGGTAGTAATAACGCAGCATCCCACCCAGCCGTTCCCTGCACACCACATCACCGGCGCTACAGCCCACTTCGTTGCCAGGCTGTAGCAGCTGGTTGTTGAGTCCTTGATGATTTCTCTCTTTATGATAGTGAGCCAGGAAATCGGATACAGCATTCTGCAGTGATTTCTCCCCGAAGAAGATCATAGTTCCAAACATTCCTCCTTGATGGATCGCATGAACCTTTCGAGATTCGGATTCAAATTAGGAGAGCGCGGCGGTAAGCGTACGGCTTTCACACCTGTCTGTTCCAAGATACCCCTGAATGCTTCGGAGAACTTTGTGTCGCGATCCATCAACAAGTACTTCTTCTCTCGAAGGAACCCATCTTCGGCATCACTCATATTTCTCGCAACCTGGAGCATCCACGGTTCGTCAGGATTAGTAGTACTGCCGGCGAAGTGCACTCGACGGTTTACCGACTCCATGACAAAGAGCAGGTAGACTGTGACCAATCCACCTTTGGTCCAGACTTCGATCGTTGTGAAGTCCACGGAAGCCAGGACATCCCAATGGGCCTGGAGAAAACTCTTCCAGGTCGATTGTCGTTTTCGATCTGGTGCGGAATCGATTCCATGGGCTTTAAGGATTCCGCCGACACAGGTATTTGAGATCCGGTGGCCGAGGTTAGCCAATGCGCCCTGTATGCGATCGTAGCCCAAGCCTGGGTTTTCGCGGGCCATGCGCAGTACGAGCTCGACAACCTCAGGCGAGGCGGGAGGACGCCCGATCTTCTTGCGGCGCCCGCTGTAATCCCACTTTGCAGCCACCAATTCCCGGTGCCAGCGCAAAATCGTATCCGGAGTCACGATCGTGGCTACCTGCTCGAGCAGCCTCCGCCCGAGGATCTTGCCTTTGACCGCCAGACTGCGCCGCTGGTCATCATTGAGCAGGATGCGTTTTTTGCCGAGCTTCTCTCGGAGCACGCGATTCTCGGCTCGAAGGTACTCGATGACTTCCTGCTCTCGATGATTGATCCAGCCGGCCAGGATTAGGAGCACCAGCTGCCAGAGTTGCAGAAGTGGTTTCATATCTCTCCGAATGCTGTGTGAAAAGATGCAGCATCTGGGATCAGTGGGTCCCTGTCAAGCGTCCGAAAAGCGACTCCCGGCGGCTATGCCAAGAGTTGTCTGTTCAGCCACTTGCAGTTCGGCTGAGTTTCTTTGCCCTACGCGATTGCCAACGAGAGTCGTGGAGACTGTTTTCGCCTGTTCTCGGTCGACGGGTGTAAAATAAGGAATCATCAAGCTTTCATCTGGCGTACCAAAGTTTGGTGATGACGGTCCAATGTAAAAGGGCTGGGCCTCTCTACTTCCAGGAGGTCCCATAAGAGGTGTTCGGAACCTCCAACAGGGTGCGCGACTTTAGAAACTCGGAGGAAAATAACATGAACCAAACGGCAATCGTATACCTCCTGCTGGGCATCGTGCTCCTACTCCTCGGCCGCAGACTATTCTGGTTCTTTGTGGGTGTGGCTGGATTCTTGGTTGGGATGAACATTGCCGAGCAGTTCGTTGTTGGCCCCCAAGGGACGAACCTCTTGATCGCGATCGTAGCCGGCATCCTTGGCGCTGTGATCGCCATATTCCTGCAGAAGGTGGCCATCGCAATCGCTGGTTTTGTCATCGGCGGTTACATCACTGTCGAACTATTGCGCGAGTCTGCCTTGTTTCCAACGGCGTTGGTAGGGACACACGGTACGGCATTCTCCGTGCCTTATATCATCGGGGGCATAATCGGTGCAGTGTTGTTGTTCGTTCTTTTCGATTGGGGGCTGATCGTGCTGTCATCCTTGAGTGGTGCCTCGTTGATTGTCCA
>Ga0187882_1005176_pt1 | contig 10309 bp, 11 predicted proteins | sample June2016WEW_19_1_3_FD_132991 | JGI IMG/M metagenome (GOLD analysis project Ga0187882, IMG submission 132991) | Peatland microbial communities from SPRUCE experiment site at the Marcell Experimental Forest, Minnesota, USA - June2016WEW_19_150 | ecosystem: Environmental > Terrestrial > Soil >...
AGATCTCAAGAAAAAAGTAGGGCACCGTTATGACGGCGCCGCAGGTGAGCCCGATGCGAAGGTAGTTTGAAATTCCTTCCGTCGGACTGATGACCTTGAGCTGGCTCCCGTAGGGAAGGAGCATCAGCTTGAGTATCTGGGGCGTGAAGATCAGGCTTATTCCCGCGGCGGCGGCAAGAACAAGGGCGATGCGGATCAGCCTCTTGCGCAGCTCATCGACATGCTCCCAGAAGGTCATCTGCTTTTCACGCTTCACGCGCCACTCCTCCGCCCTTCCTCCCTTTGCCGCCGTCTGGCATGGATCCTCGTGATCATCGCCGTCGTTGAGCAGCCGGGCACCAAAGGAAGCCGCACGACCGACCCTCCATAACCGGCGACGTATCGCGCCCCCACCACCCGACGAAGGCTGTAGTCGCTTCCCTTGGCGAGCACATCCGGTTGTATGAGAGCGAGGAGCCGCATCGGATCCGTCTCCGTGAATATGGAGCAATAATCCACGGACCGCATTTCCACGAGCGTCTCCGCGCGCGCGAACTGCGGAACAACGGGACGAGAGTCACCCTTGATCTTCCTCGTCGAGTCATCGCTGTTGATTCCCACGATCAACACGTCTCCGAGACGCCTTGCCATTTCCAGCAGGCGAACGTGTCCAATGTGCACCAGGTCGAAGACGCCGTTCGTGAAAACGATCCTCGCATCTTTCTTTCTCAGGGATGCGACAAGCCGCGCCAGCCTGTCCTCATCAATGATTATCCGCGACGCAGCCTCCGCGGTCTGGATAGCCTTGATCGCCCCCGCCACGCGAGTGCTTTCTCCCCCCGCCAACACGCCCTTGAAAACATGTTCGGGAGCTTTTCCGATAAACCACGATGCGTACAACTCGATGGAGGAACGAAGCGCGAACTCCGGGACATCCTTGGCTCCACCAACCGTGCAAAAGCCCCCCTTTTCCATCGGTACGCCCGCACGCGTTTTTCCCACAACAACGATTCGGAAAAAACGCGCAAGCGTCTCAAGGTCTCGGCGGATGCTTCTGTTCGCAGGAGCCAGGGATTCCGCATCGATAAAAACCGCGCGAGCCGAGAAAACGCCGTCTTTCCCCGCGCGAAGAGCGGGATTCATGGCAGAAGATCGGATCGATCGGGTCGCCTTCATTCGCTTGCCTCTTGGATCAACGAACCACGGCGAGCAGCCTCATTGCTTCCATCGACAGGGCATCCCCATTCACGGTGTTCGTGCAATGCTTTTCTTCCCCCAACGGGCATGCCGTGGCATAGTTGCCGGCATACTGGGGACCCAAGCACCGGGAGTACTCGGGACAATCGGAGCCGGTCGGAAAATGCACGTGCTCCGGGTACCCGTACACCTCGTGGCGGGTCGGTCCCCAGACCACGATTGCCGGTAGATGCGCCAGGTGAGCCAGGTGCATGATGAAATTGTCCACGCAAAGAACAAGGGATGATCGGCGAATCAGGAACGCGAGTTGCCGAGGCGTTGTTATGCCCAGGAGAGAATAGGCATGCGTGATGTGCGTCTCGTTTTTCTTCCCTACCTGGATGATGAAAGCGCCTGCCTCGACGAGTCGATCCACGATGGGCTGCCATGAACGGGGAGGCATTGTTTTACGCGGCGAATCAGAGACCGGGGAGAGAATGACGACGCGCTCCTTGCCGCGGAGCACCTCCTCCATTGCCGGATCCTGATCCAGCTCCTGGGAGAGAAAAAGGATTTCCTCCACGGGGGTTGTGAGTCCGAAGAGCCGCGCTAGAATCTGGAAAGGTCGTTGGTTTCCGCCGCCAAGCTGCTCGCGCGCCCAGTAGCTCACATCAATGATCTGCGCGCCCGGCGGAGGGAAGCCGATCCTTTCGATGGCGGGATGCCCTCGAAACATGCCTGAATAGCGCGTGCGCCGTACAAGATTGTAGCGCTTCGTGTCGTCAGTTTTCTGGGCGAGAGCGAGAACTCCTGAAAGCAGGAGGGCATCCCCCAAACCGCCTATCGGGTTTATCCAGGGAACAGCATCGCGCGGGTCTGCCGGCATTTTCCCTCCTCAATTCGTCGCGCTGAAACCTTCGAACCGTGCTCCGGTGACAGGCTCGAAGTATTTCTCTATGAAAAGCCTTTTGGCGTCGCACCATTCCGATTTATGCTGTAGATCTCCATGCGCCGCAAATGAATCCAGCGGGCATCCGCCATGGCACATATCCCAGAACCGGCAGCCACGGCATTCCCCATCCCGAAGAACCTGATTCCTCTGCGCAAATGCCTTGTTGTGGGCATCTTCGGAAAGCACGTCTCGGAGGCTCCGATCCTCGATGGTGCCGTACCAAACGATGTCCCAATCCGCTGCCCGGCCGCATCGCGACAGCTCCCCTTCGGGGCCAATGTAGACATGGCTGGTGTGGCATCTGCCGGAATCCGCGCACCCCACCCTCGCACGTTTCTGCACGATGAGGCTCTCATAATGCGTGAACGGCTCCACGGAAGGCCACCACGCGCGATGGGCCCACCACGCGGGGAATAGAGCTCCCAGGAACTCCATATACTCCTTAGGGGTGATTCTCAACTGGTGGGTGTCCTCTCCATAGATGAGGACGGGATTGAACGCGAATCCCTTGCCGAGCGCCAGATTGAGCAGGTAATGGAAGAGCGTGAGCGGCTGCGTCAATGCCCTGCGAGTGACGACGTAGATAAAGCCCCACCCGAAATTGTTTTCCCTCAGCAGCTTCAGTCCCTTGAAGAACATCTCGTTGTACGCCTTCGAATCCATCCGCGTTCCCATCCCCCGTATACCTGGCAACGGCTCGAAACTCGTCCCCAACGTGGTGATCCCCATCTCCTTGAAGATGCTGATGAAATCCGTGTTCAGGAGCGTGAGATTGGTCTGCACGGAATGGCTGATCCTGCCCGAGTTCAACCCGCACCTCCGCCTCTGTATCTCGAGCGCCGCGCGGAAATACGATGCCCCGAGCAGGAGCGGCTCTCCTCCATGCCAGACGAGATTGATCGTCTCCCCTTCCCTGGTTTCGAGGTACTCGTTGATCCAGGTGAATACCCTGTCGAGAGTTTCAGCGGGCATCGGTTTCCGACGCGGGCGACGGGCTACGACATCGCAGTACAGGCATCGTGCATTGCAGGCCTCCGTGGGCTTGAAGATTATGGTTGCCATAGGACGACACCGTCCCTGATTTTCTGATTTTCAGATATTTCCATCAGCTTGGCGAAGAGCTTCTCGCAGCCGGGGTTTGCGTCACGCTGCGCGGAAAACTTGCCGAGGCAGACTCTGAACGCGCCGCAATACGCGCATCCCGCCCCCTCTAAAAAGAAACGCTCCGCCTTGTCCCGGCGTTCCTTGTAGCGGGGATCGTCCGCGATTGCGTCAATCGAATCCAGCTCACCGATGAAAACGCCGGCTTGAGCGTCCTTGGCAGAAAGCGCGATCCGGCCGTCCCCTTCCACGTGCAGATAGCGGTTGGGATTGTCAAAGTACACGGAGCTGAAATCCACCATCGATGTGCGGCTGTAATTCGAAATCACGTAGTTGAAGGGCTCGATATTTGCATGTCGACTCTTTCCGTAGGCGAAATAGACAAGGAGGTCCTCCATGGCATCCCAATCGAGAGGAACTCCTTCCATTACGAGCGCCGTGGCGATCCCGAGCGACGATAGGATCCGCGCATCCCGAATATTCGTTTTTCCTATCGCGGCAAGGTACACCTGCAGCCCGAGCTGCCGCAGCAAGGGCAGCTTTTCGTAGAACTCGCCCCCCTCCCCGACTTCTGGGACATAGGCCGCTATGGGGATTGCCTTCATTTCCGGCGTGAGCTCCAGCCGTGCCAGGGGATGGGAGGAAATGACCTGTATACAGTGCAGCCGATTGTGCCTTTCGACCTGCTCCTTGACCCGAGGAATCAGCAGAACGTCCTCAACGTGAACCACGAGGGTTTGCCCTTGTAAGCGGGAAATCAGCGGGGGTTCGAATGGGCAGACGAGAATGTGCTGCTTCATGGAGGCATGAACTCCGGGCGCACCTTGGCCTCCGTGCGGAAATTGCTCAGGATATGCGCCAGGCAGCCTCCGGAACACAGGCCCTGCTCGCGGTAGGAACAATCATCGCATGCTTCGTAGAGCCCCCCTGCTTCGATCCGGATTTTTTTGCCCATATTTTCATAGTAGGCAACGAGCTGCTGCAGAGAATCGAATTCGTACAGGGAACGCGTGTACACATTGGAAAGCGGAAAGCAGCACCAGACAGACATGTCAGGGCTGATGTCGATTGCCGGTCCGCAGCCAAACTTCAGGCGCCCCTCCATCACGGCGAAGAGCCTGCCGACCTGCTCCTCGGTAAACAGGCAGAAGGGAAAGCCGCAATCGAAGCCGGGCGCGATCTTGAACCGGGCAAAATCAGGGATGTAGTCGACGATCCTCTCCGCCATCTTTGGCAGATCCTGGATTGCGAGGAAGCGGTTCATCTCTCCGGGGATGGGATGGGCGAGGCCGAGCCGTATGCGTCTTTCCAGCCCATAGCTGTTGATGTAGTCGAAGAGGAAACGCATATCGAAATCCGGTCGATACATGTTGAATCCGAGCGTGACCTGCGGCGCGAAGTCGGTGAGGAACTCCCCCACAGCGCGCAGCTCTTTTTCCGTAGATTCCCGGGGATCATTGACATTGCACACGAACGAAAGCTTTCTCTTGGGAAGGGAGGAGAGTTTTCTCTTCAGAGCCTCGAAGACGCTCGTTGACATGATCCCGCTGGTGAACACGTGAACGTGAAAACCGCGCGCGTTCAGGTACAATACGATATCGCTGAAATCCGGATGCAGCGTCGGCTCCCCGCCGAGCAGGGAGATGCCCCTGTTCGCCGAATCCTGCAGAAAATCCGCGATATAGACGATGTCCTCCCAGGAGATGATGTCATCCGGTACCGAGCCGTCCATGTGCTTTTTCGCAAAACAGTAGGGGCAGGACCGCACGCAGCGCTGCGTCAGAAGCACATTGGCCATGACCGCACTCTACTGGAGCATGTGTGCAAAGTCAACATTCAGGAGGTTTGCTGACATTGATGCCCGTGAGCGGCTCGAAATATTGCTCGAAAAAAACGCGCTTCGTGTCGCACACCGGAGCCCGATGCATGAAATTGCCGGAATCTCGATGGGCTTCGACGGGACAGCCGCCATTGCAGTGGGGAAAAAAACGACAACCCGAGCATTCCGTGGCCGCGAGCTGCCGGCTCCTCTGATTAAGCCGCTTTTTATCCGGGTGATTGAAAACATCCTCGAAGTCATTCTCTTTAAGGTTCCCATAACAGAGTATCCTGCGATCCATGCTTCTGCCGCATTGGTATATGTCGCCCGGTGGTCCGATACCGAGGTGCGTTGCGCCGCAGGAACCCGAATCCACACAGCTGAGGGAAGCATGACCCTTGACAAGATGATTTTCCAGCGTGGCGAAGGGCTGCACTGAAGGAAGGATGTTCTTTCGCTTGATCCAATAGGAGAATGCCTTTCCTAGGAAATGTCCGAAGTCAGCGGCAGACACCGCAAGATAGTGGAGGTCACTCTTCGCCGCCTCCCCTTCCAGATAGAGCTTGTTGAATTGCACACCGGTATTTATCCTGTCGGGAAACAGGTTTGCCACATAGGTCAGGGACTCGATTGGCTTGTCCAGCATGGGCGAGGTGACGACTGAGATGAATCCCACGGATGTTCCTGTTTTTTCGAGTCTGGCGAGCGCCTGGAAAAACTGTGCGTCATACGCTTCGCCATGGTCGCGCAAGGATAGCCTCCGCAGTCCTTCGTGGCACTCGAAGCTGCTTCCGACACTCGTGACGCCCAGAATCCGGAAAACCTCAGCGAACTCTTCCGTAAAAAGAGTGAGGTTCGTCTGGAACGCATGCTCCACCCTGTACGCATCGTTTCCCAGCATGTCTCCCTGCAATCGGTGGGCCGTGCGATAGAAATCCGCTCCCATGAGCAGCGGTTCGCCGCCGTGCCACGTGATCGTCACGTCATCATCCGGCTTCTTTTTCAGATACGTCTTGATCCGCGCAAACAGGAGACGCAGGACTTCGTCATCCATGCGGTTTTTTTTGGTCTCTTTGTCGCCGACACTGCAGTACATGCAGTTGGCGTTGCAATGCTCGGTCGCTTTAACGATGAGCGTGAGTTTCATGCCCTGTTTTCCCGTTTTTTGTCCCGCGGATGCAGACCGCGTCGAATAATGCATTGAAAAAGCCTTGGCAGAAAGGTTCCTGGCCGTATGCATCAAGGTACCCGCGACAGAGAAAGAATCCTTCACAAAAGGCGCATCGATGTCTCCTGCGAAGCAGGTCATGCGGATGGAATATGGTCTGATCCCCCAGGTCCTCCTCTCTGATTCCATCGCCGAGCCTTGCACTGATCCAGTTTCCGGCGCCGCGGTCTTTTTCGCTGAGAGCCATACGCCCCTGTTCGTCCACCCATGCATATCGTCGGGGATCCTCATGGTAGATCTCCCCCAGGAAATAGTCTTTCTTTTCAAGCCCGTGCAGCAGGGAGGCGATCGGTTCAAGCAATCCGCGTGGAGCGAGGTTTAAGATATTGTCAGCAATCAGCTCCCCGGCTTCTCGCCAGTTGAACAGCGGATCCCGAAGATCAAGGAGGATTCCTATTCCAAGAGAGCCGAGAAGTTTGATAACAAGCGAATCGTGGGCATCCTGGAGGGGCAGCACGAACCGGTACATGTCATTTTCCAGCTCTGCCGAGTGTGCAAGAATCTCGGCGATATCAAGGCGCGTGTTGAATGAGACATCCATCTCATGTCCGAAGCTTCTCTCCTCTGCTGCCAGGAAATCCTCCAGATCCTTGCAGTGGATGCGGATCCCTTGAACGCCGATGCTCCTGCGCGGTAGAAGACGCATGAACTGCTTGCGCAATGATGCTTTCTCGATTTGAACCTCGAGGATCACCCCATCGCCTTGCGGCACTCGCTCGACAAGCGCGGGCTCGGGCGGCAGAATATACGTCCTCTCATTGCGCGTCATAATGGCTTTCCCGGCGAAAGGTCCGCCGCCCAGTTCAAATAGACCCCCTCGTCGCACAGCTTTCGCAATCTCAGGCTGCAGACGCTGCACCGACGGAACAGGAAACCCTGTGCGAGCTTTCCGATGCTCTGGGAAATATCCGCAAAGCTATTCATCTCCAGCAAGCTCAGTCTTTTCCTGAGAGAAGGCACGCCGAAGGGGCTGAACGACAGGTCGGGATATACGACGAAGTCCTGTCCCTGTCTCCACTTGTGATTCATGCCTGCTTTGCAGACGCGGCCAAGATCTGAATCGGTGAAAGCGCAAAGCGGAATTCCCCGACGCCACACGGGGAAGATACCGCTGTCCATGAACGCGTCTAGAGAATCGGCGAATCGTCTCGCCAGGCTGCCATACAGCTCGGGTTTCAAGCCTGGGCCTGTCAACTCGTCATTGCAGGGAACGAGATTGAGAATCAGCTCCTGTTTGAGCCCCTGCCTGCGAATCAATTGTAGAAATGGTGTGGGATCGAAATACTCGCGGATGATTAAAACCTCCAAAATCAAATTTTCCGCCAACCCTCGTGGAAGATTAAAAGCCTCATTGGCAAAGAGATCAGGTGAAGAATCGGTAAGCCGGCAGATGAAACGAACGTTTTCCATGAGGGAGGAACGAACAACCAGTTGCTGCAGCCATGGCAGCGTCAATCCGGACACGATGATGCAGGGCAGGAATCCTCGCTGCCTTACATAATTGACAATTTTGGAGAAATCCGGGTGCAACTCAGCAGTTTCGCCGGAAAGATATACCTCGCGTGCTTCATTCGCCTTGAAAAAGTCTAGCACATAGATCAGATCATGCCAATCAAACAACCAAGTGCTGATCGTTTGGCCCAAATGGGGCTCTTGGGGGTTTTTAGTAATAGTTGAAAGGCAGATTTCCGGCATCCCCCGAATCCATTTCAATCAAGAGGACTGGAGAAGATTTTCTTAAAATAAAATACACATAATGAGATACGCTATAGTGGTACCTATGGCCTTTCGAGCGTATTATATATCAATCGTAATAAGAGTAGTAATAGCTATAGTAATCGTAATAATTATAGATGTCGGAATAGTAAGAATCATCATAGCCAGAGTAATAACCTGAATAGTAGGAGCTATAAGAGTCATAAAATAGGTCACACGATTGCAGGAAACCGAGGGAAGCTACTCCCGCTACTCCGGCGCCCACTTTGGCCATTCTTTCTAAGGCTTGTCTACGGGTGATTTTTGGGGCTTTCGTTTGCTTGCTTAAAGCGCTGTCTGTGGGCTCGTTTTCCATATACATCTCCTTTGCACTAAGGTCTTGCTCCAGATAGACATACTGATATGGATCAACAGCTTGCATCTAAAACGATATCACGGCACATTGTGCTTGTCAACCCCTGCTTAATTTGAAATGATAGCGCATGTTTTTTCACTGTTCATAGTTGCCTCTAGAGAATGCCGAAGATATACTGCCGATGGAGGAAAGGCAGGGAATGATTGTATATCGCAGAGAGCTAAGTCCCCAGGAAGTTGAGCTGTCAGTGCACGCCGATCTTGTCTCGGAGACGACGCCGGAATTTCGAAATGCGCTCTATGCCGAGCTTGATCAACCCCATCGCATCCTCAAACTGGACTTTGAAAGGGTACGGATCATCAATTCATCAGCGCTCGGCGCAATACTTCTTTTCCAGAAGAAAGCGCGCGAGGTTGGGAAGAAGATCATGATCGCCGGGTGCAATGAAGAATTGCGCAGAACCATGCTTGCCATCCGTCTTGACCGAATTATCGAAATCCAGGGGGAAGCGCCGCCGACGCTCGATCGTTGACACGGCTTTCGACCTCCTCTATCCTGATCCCCGTTTCCTGGAAGGGCGGCTAGCTCAGGTGGCTAGAGCGTCTGGTTTACACCCAGAAGGTCGGGGGTCCGAATCCCTCGCCGCCCATTTTACAAATGAAGAATGCGTCCTTGGAATCCGCGACGATATCCTTGATATAGAGAATACCCTCTTTCGAACGCTGCGCGCGTGATATAATCAATCCAGGAGAATGTCATGCGCTATCGAAGCCTTGGTTCCTCAGGAATATCGATAAGCGAGATCAGTCTCGGGGTATTGGCCTTCGAGTACCACGAACGGAGCTCTGACCCGCGAACCATGGCAGATGCCGTACGGCTCGCCATGGACAGTGGCGTCAACTTCATCGACCTTCCCGTTCTGAAGCTCCGCGATGTCGTAGGCGAAGCGCTCCGCGGCATCCGAAACAGAGTTCTCATTTCAGGGCATCTCGGGTGCTGCAGCCAGAATGCCACGTACTTCGTAAGCAGGAACCCCGGCGTATGCGAGGCATCCTTTCACGACCTTCTCACCAGGCTCGGCACCGATCACGTCGATATTCTGATGCTGCACAATGTCGACCAGGAAGATGATTACGCGAATGTTTTCGACGCGGACGGGTTCCTCGGGTTGGCGCTCAGGCTGAAGCGTGAAGGAAAGGCGCGGGTGCTCGGGCTAAGCACCCATATGACTTCGATTGCCGTGAAAGCAATCGAAACCGGCTGCATCGAAGCGATCATGTTCCCCGTGAACCCCGCGCACGACCTTCTCCCCGGAACCATCGGCTATGACGGATACTTCACCGCCGATTCCTACAACTCGGGAACGGGTAAAGAAATTACAAAGAGCGATGAACGCCAGGCGCTCTATCACACTTGCCTGGAACGGGGGATTGGCTTGATAGCTATGAAGCCCTACGCCGGTGGATTGCTCCTGGCGCAGGGGAGATTCATCGTTGATGATGCCCCCATCTCCGACGTGCGCAGCGCAGTGGCATTTTCCCTTACTCCGGCGCAATGCCTTTCATATGTCCTTTCGCAGCCCGGAGTCAGCACGGCGCTCCCGGGATGCGGGAGCGTGGAGGAGGTCAAGGCAGCGCTCTCCTATCTCGATGCGACGCCGGCGGAACGGGATTACAGCGCCATAGATTCGAACGCGCTCTGGAAGCTGAGAGGTCGCTGCGTGTACTGCAATCACTGCCTTCCCTGCCCTGAAGGAATCGATATCGGCGGCGTAATGCGGCTCCTCGATGCTGCTGTGCAAGCGCCGGGTCGGACCTCACTCTCAGAGTATCATGCACTATCGAAGGACGCATCGGACTGCACAAGCTGCGGGGAGTGCCAGGAACGTTGCCCCTTCGGTGTGGCGATAATCGACAGGATGGAGCAGGCGAGAGAGCTATTTGGCATCGCGTAGGGTTGCGGCGGTTCGATGATCCCTGCCCC
>Ga0187882_1005180_pt1 | contig 10303 bp, 7 predicted proteins | sample June2016WEW_19_1_3_FD_132991 | JGI IMG/M metagenome (GOLD analysis project Ga0187882, IMG submission 132991) | Peatland microbial communities from SPRUCE experiment site at the Marcell Experimental Forest, Minnesota, USA - June2016WEW_19_150 | ecosystem: Environmental > Terrestrial > Soil >...
CAAGGTCGAGGAGGCCACTGAAACCGCCGGCGATAAAAGCAGGGAGATAATCACCACGGCGATTCAAAGGTACGTTGCCGAGCAAACCTGCGAGGTAACGGTTTCGACGGTCGAGATTCCCAATGACGATATGAAGGGCCGGGTCATAGGCAGAGAAGGACGCAACATAAGGGCGTTTGAAAAGGCGACGGGCGTGGACGTGATTGTGGATGATACGCCCGGTATGATTGTGGTCAGCGGTTTTGACCCTGTCAGGCGCGAGGTCGCCCGTTTGTCGATGGAACGGCTGATTCAGGACGGGCGAATTCACCCGTCGCGAATCGAAGAGCTTGTTGCGCAGGTGAAAAAGGAAATCAACGCCAAAGTTCTGCAGTTAGGCAAGGACGCGGCGGTGGAAACAAACATTCGAGGCCTGAATAACCGGGTGCTCAGCACTATTGGCGCGTTGAATTACCGTACAAGTTATGGCCAGAGCGTGCTTCGGCACAGCGTCGAGGTCGCGTTCCTGGCGCAGGTTATGGCAGATGAGCTTGGCCTGGACGGTTCAATCGCCCGCAGGGCCGGGCTGCTGCACGATATAGGCAAGGCGCTCGACCACGAGATTGAAGGCGGTCACCCGCTTATAGGCGCCAATTTCCTGCGGAGGTTTAATGAATCACAGGTGATATTGAATGCCGTAGAGGGCCATCACGGCGATGTACCGCCCGACAATCCATATACTCCTTTGATTTCCGCCGCAGACGCCATCAGCGCTTCGCGGCCCGGCGCCCGAAGAGAAACGCTCGAAAGGTACATCAAGCGGCTTGAGAAACTCGAAGAGATTGCCAATAGCTTCCCAGGCGTCGAGAACTCGTACGCGATTCAGGCAGGCCGGGAGATTCGTGTAATCGTCAACGCCGAAAAAGTCCCTGATGAGTCGGCAGCGAAAGTCGCGCGCGACATAGCCAAAAAGGTAGAAGCGGAAATGACTTACCCGGGCGAAATACAGGTAACGCTGCTGCGGGAACTCCGCTGCATCGAATACGCAAGATAACAGCGTACAGATTTATGAAACTTAACATTTTATGTATAGGTGACATAGTCGGCAGGCCGGGCAGGCGCGTTCTGGCGGACAAGCTCAAACAGCTTGTTACCGAGCGAGAGATTGACTGCGTGATAGCCAACGCAGAGAACGCCGCTGGCGGCTCCGGCCTTACGCCTCAGATATACGACAAGCTTTTGCGCTATGGCGTAAACTTAATTACACTTGGCGACCATACCTACCGCAAAAAAGAGATAATCGCAACCCTTGAGACGCAGGAGAATATCGCCCGGCCCGTCAACTGGTCGGAGCAGGCGGCGGGCAGGAGCGTGGCGATATACAAGACGGGCAAAGGCCCCGTTGTCGCGGCGATACCGCTGATTGGTCGGCTGTTTATGAAACCGGCCGACTGCCCCTATAGCGCAATCGATAAACTCCTGCCTAAAGTGCAGCAGCAGGCGGATATTATCTTTATCGATTTTCACGCGGAGGCCACAAGTGAAAAGGTTGCGATGGGTTATCATCTGGACGGGCGTGTGAGCTGCGTATTTGGGACTCACACCCATGTTCCGACAGCCGACGAAAAAATAATGTCGAAGGGCACTGCTTATATCACCGACATCGGCATGACCGGAGCGCACGATTCGGTGATTGGAAGAGTTACCGAGAGCGTGCTCAAATCGTTCAGGACGCGGATGCCTGTGCCGTTTGAGGTCGCCACCGAAGACGTAAAAATAAACGGCATATTGGTTACGGTGGACAGCTCCACAAAAAAGGCCGAGCGCATTGAGCGAATCAGGATCAACGCCGATATAGCGGAGGCGGAGAAATACGACAGTGATGACGGCAAACCGGAATACTACGCCAATTTCGAGTAACGCGGTTATTTGTTTTTATTGACTGCGTCCGGTGTATCATAGTCGATAACTTTTCTTGCCAGCCGCAGGACTTTTGAGCTGATTTTCAGTCCTTCATGTTCGCAGGCGTCGAGATTTATATCGAAAACCGGCTTCTCGGTCCCGGGGATGAAGGTGATGATTCCGCCGAACCCGAGAAAGTCCTCTGTTTCGCCGACCGTCAGCACGCCGTAGCCCTTTACCGCGTCGATGATTGCTTTGTAATTCTCGTGTTCCGAATCGCAGATAAACAGCACGTGGCACTTTCTCAACTGTTCGATATAGTTGGCGAATTCCAATTTGCCGGCGTTGTCCTGCGGGAATGATTTGCGAAACATGCCGAAGTTTTTGATATTTAGCTGTTTATTCTTGACGGTTTTGTTTTTGATTGGGTCGAAGGTGTTGCCGAATGGATGTTCGCCGAGCAGGCCTATTGTAATCGTATTTGGCTCTGCGAGTTTGTCGGCGGGCCATTCGGTAAACATAACGAAGTTGTACAAAAATGCCGCTTTTATCTGTTGTTCTCTGTTTTGTACCTGCTCATCACCGATGCAGACGACAACCGCAAACATTAATAAGAGCAACATCAAACTGTAAACTATAATTTTCATTATTTGTCAGAACCTGTAAGTTAACTTAATTCTGAAACTTGTGCCGTCCTGCTCGATAATGTCCTGTCTGTGCTCGGCGCCGCCGGGATAGCCATAGTGAACATCGAAAAGGTTATACACGCTCGCTGAAAGCTCAAGCCCCTTGACGATATTTTCATAGGTTAATGTGAGATTCGTAATCCAGAAATCGTTGGCATAATTATCTGTAAGCGTTTTTGCCCTGCTTGTATAAAGCACTTCAAGGCCTGCGAACAGATTGTTTTGTATAACCGGATAGATAACATTAAACTTGGCAAGGTGTTTTGGAGAATCGACTAATATCGCATCGGTTTCACCATCTCTTGCCTCTACAAAAGTATAGCTGGCCCTGCCCTTTGCGCCGTTTTCCCACCTGCCGGTTAAAGCTCCCGTGATACCGTTGGCCTTGACCTCCTTGAGATTTCTGAATACGAGCAGGTTGTCTGATGGGTCCAGATACTGGTCAAGGACATCCTTCATTTCGTAGTGAAACGCGCTGACAGTTGCGCCGAGGTTTTTATTCAGTTTTTGTTCGAGCACGGCCTCGTATGTCTGGATTGTTTCGGGATTCAGCGAGTCGGCCGCCTTCATAGTGCTATCACCGTCGTTGTAGTATAGTTCGTAAACATTTGGCGCCCGAAATGCCTGGCCATAGAGCAGCTTTAGAGTCGTTGCGTCGGAGTGCTGGTAAATAAGCGCCAGCCGCGGGTTGGTTGTTCCGCCGAATGTCTCATATTCGTCGTGGCGAACACCGCCTACAAATGTCCATTTGTCGAATATTTTCCATTCGTCCTGAATATAGACGCCCCAGTCATTGCTGTGCCTGTGGTCGTCCAGATAGACGGCTGAATCCCAGTTTTTCTGGTCCTGCGTGGTGTTGTATCTGTCTTCGATGCCCCAGGTAAGCTTGTGATTTTCAATGGGTTTTGCGATAAACTGCAGTTCACTTTCCCACCAGCGTCCTCTGGCGTTGTCCTTGTTTACATAAAGCCCGCTGTCATCATATACAAAGGCACCGTCGTAATTGTAATGATGATAACTAACTCGTCCTCTTAAGGCAAAATCATCCGTGAAATCATGTTTGTATTCAAGACCTACAATCGCCATATCGTCATTGGTTCTTGTACGTGAGTCGCCAAAAACTGTGCCATACGGCGCGGTCGGGACTCCTTTTTCTCTCGGCAGGTAGGTTGCGAGGAAAGTGAAGTCGCCGGCAGTTGCCGTGCAGAACAGGTTATAAAATTTATCATCGTCGTTTGAAACGTTGCCGTTGTGGGTTGCGGGGGTATCGAATTCTTTGAAATGCAATGTTGGGCCGTCGCTTTTGTATGAGGTTGCCGAGACAAGCAGGTTATGGCTTTCGTCGAAATTCTTGCCGTAGCTGATGCGTTCTTTCATTGTGTCGAAGCTCGCAACTTCGCCCGAAACTTCCACACCGTTGAGGGTTTTTGCGTCCTTGGTTATGACGTTAACGACTGCCAGAAAAGCGTTGCTGCCGTAAAGAGAAGAACCGGGACCGCGTATGACCTCAACTTTTTCGATGAGGTCAATGTCAACAGGAAATGTCGTGCCGGTTGATACACTGTCGTATATGTTGTCATTTACGCGGTGACCATTAATCAATATCAGGATTCGCGTATCGTAGTCACCTGGCCTGCGAAAACCGCGAACGCCGATGTAGCTATAATTGCGGTCGTAAGTAATAAAAAACTCGGGGACGCTTTCGAGAACATCCGCCAGTGTTTTGTAGCCGTATTTGCGAATCTCATCGGCCGTGATTATTGTAACGAAAGCGGGGGCCTCGCTGGTTTTTTGCTCGTACCTGGATGCGCCGTAAACGGTGTAGGGTTGCTCTGCCAAATCCTCAATGGGCATCGCGAAAAGGTCCTGCGGCGCGTTTGCCTCGCTCTGTTCCGCAAAACACAGGGTTCCCAAAGGCAGTAGAATAGCCACGATAAAGATGGCTATTTTGCCGGCGGATTTTATCGTGTGCATAATAAGTTCCTCTAAAAAACGTAACTACAGCGGTCTTTCAACCCTGTTTTTCGATAATCCCCATTGCTGTAACTATAGTTAGTTATCGGCGTTATAGCAGAGTGGGTTTTATCTGAAACAAATCGGGACCACTAATAATCGAAATATACGCTATGGTTGGCTTTGTGGGACTAATACGCGTGTTTATGAAAAGAATTATGGGACGCAGCGGACCGTTCAGGATGTGGGTGAATCGGCATCTCTCTTGGCTAAAATAGCCAATGCCGAGCCGGCCACCAATACCACGCCGAAGACCAGTTGAGGGACGCTCAGCTTTTCACTGAAAACGAAGTATGAAATGACCACGACAATAAACGGTTGGGCAAGCTGCACAAGTGACGGCGTGGTTGCGCCGAGCCGGCGAAGCGATATGTAATAAAACACGTGACCGAGTGCGATGCCGGTAACGCCGGAGATAACAACTGCGGCCCAGCCGCCAAACGGCATCTCAAGGCACTTTTGCGGCTGCCCCATAAACATCATTAGTATGAACAACGGGACAATCGTGTAAAGGCTGACGACTGAAAAACCGATTCGCGAGTCGATGCCGCGGAACGCTACCTTCACCAGGACCGCGTAAATCCCCCATAAAAGCCCGTAAAGAAGTGTTACGGAGATGCCTATAATCGTATAAGACAAAGTAAACGCCGGGTTAGAGAATATGACTCCCATCAGGCCGCAAATTGACAAAATGATACTGAGCCAGAACAGCCGGCTGCTGAGATGCTGTCTTTCGTCGGCGAAAAATATGACCGAAAGTATTATGACCCACAGAAACGCTGTCGTGGATAACAGCGACGCAAATCCAGGGTCGATATGGTAAAACGCCGCGGTCCAGAGATTTTGCATAAAGATATTTGGTATGAAGGGCAATAACGCGCGTTTCCAGACGGCCTTCGGCAGCTGCCCTTTTTTTACGGCGATAAGCAGGACCGGCAGCCAGAACAGGCACGCCGCAGCGTAACGGAGCAGATTTTGCGTCCATAAGTCGAGGTAGCCGGTCAGGTACTTGATGAATAGCGGCGCGCTCGCCCAGCATATAAGCGTCCCTATGCAGCACAGGGCGGCCAGTGAGGTCAGCAGACGTGGAGTCGATTTGTTCATCGCGGCGTTAACTCAAAAATGGATTGTCGGTTTTTTCGCGTCCGATTGTTGTTTCTGGACCGTGCCCCGGATAAACAACGGTGTCGTCGGGCAGCACGAGCAGCTTCTGTTTTATGCCTTTTATCAGTTGTTGCATATCGCCGTTGGGGAAATCAGTCCTGCCGACAGAGCCGGCAAACAAGGCATCGCCGACAAAGATGACATTTTCTTTTTCGCAGTAGAGGCAGATTCCACCGGGCGTGTGGCCCGGCGTGTGAATGACACGCAGCTTGATTTGGATTTTGTCGATTATGTCACCTTCTTCCACGAAATGGTCGGCTTTTCTGACGGTTAAAGATGTGCCGGCCAGAATCGACAAATTACCCGCTGCGTCGGTGAGCATTTCGGCATCGAGCTTATGTATATAAACCTGAATCGAGGGGAATTCTTTTCGCAGCGGTTCAACTCCTGCGATGTGGTCAGCGTGGCCGTGGGTAAGAATCAGGGCGGCGGGCGTCAGCTTGTTTAGTTCGATAAAGTCAAGCAGGGGGTCGGAGTCGAGACCTGTGTCAATGATGAGGCAGTCGCGGGCCTTGTTGCTATCTCGCAGGACGTAGCAGTTTGTCTCGAAATCTCCGAGTATCAGCCGGTCTATTTTCACTCATCTTATCCTTAAAAGAATCGACAGAATAACAGCGTTGGTTGCGGGAGTCAATCGCGATGCGGAAGTATTGATGATTGATAATTGATGGTTGATTATTCGCCAATGACAGTTACAATCATCAATTGTCAATTATCAATAATCGATTATCAATCTTGATTGAGAGGCGTTAAGTGAAAGAGTTTTCCCGCGTATTCAAGTATATATGGCCTCAGTGGCCGCGGATTATCGTTGTTGTAACCAGCGCTATTATTGTTTCTTTGCTGTTATCGGTAAGTTTTGTGACCATTATCCCCCTGCTTAAGGTTATGACGGGTCAGGAGGGCTTGCGCGGCTGGGCAGACAGGAAGGTCTGCCAGATGCGATACGGCGTGGATTTTCACGTGCCGGAAAGCGTAGATTTCACCGGCGATAAAAGCTCCGATTATGCAAACTCGCTGCTTATTATTTCGATTAAGAAAAAAAGCTCTGCTAAGGATGCCGGACTTCTGGTGGGGGACCGCATTGTCGCAGTGGGTGAGGAGCCGAACTCGGGCGAAGTGAGTTTTGCCGATTTGCTCGAAGAAGTCGCGACGGCCAGGAAAGAGGGCGTTACTCTCCATATCAAAAGGGTCAGCGAAGACAGATTTCTGCATCTGATGGATACCCGTAAAACCGGATTAAAACTCATGGCGGTTGACCTGGCCCAGCGCTCTCTCGATTTTGTCCCCAGAGGGCAGGCGGAGGCCGCCAAAACAAAGGCAATTATTTTTATAATGATTTTTATAACCATTCTTACTGTTATTCGTTGTGTGGCGAGATATTATCAGCAGTACCTGGCGGAAACAGTAGTTCAGGTCGGATTAAATCGTTTGCGTGAAGATGCCTTTATGCACGTAATAAATATGCCTGTTGCCTTTTTCGCCAAAGAAAGGCCGAGCGATTCGGTGAGCCGGCTTATTCGCGATACCGGCGCTATGGGCAATGGCATCAAAATTATGCTGGGAAAGGCCTTGCAGGAACCGTTGAACACGCTGTTTTTGCTTGGAGCATCGGCGTGGATTGACTGGAAGTTGACGCTTGTTTTTTTGTGCGGTGCCCCACCCACGCTCTGGATGGTTGCGGTGCTGGGCAAAAAAATGAAGAAGGCCTCGAAGAAATCCTTGGTGGCCTGGTCGCAGATGCTCGCCAAATTACAGGAAACAATGATTGGGCTTAAGGTTGTCAAGGTTTACAATCAGCAGAAATACGAGCAGGAAACGTTCAAGGTTATCAATGCAAGATTGCTTAAACAATTATTGAAGATATCGCGGACAGATGCGGCGACCGCTCCAACTCTTGAAGTTCTCGGAATGCTTGCCGGCTCAGTTGCAATAGTAATCGGGGCAAGCTGGGTTACAAGCCAAAAAATGGACGGTACAGAATTTATGGTGCTTTTGGGGTTGCTGGGAGGTGCTGCGGCATCGGCAAGAAGAGCCAGCGATGTCTGGAATAAGATACAGGAGGCAAACGCCGCGTCAGAAAGAGTTTTCGGGATAATGGATGGGCCGCTCGAACCACAGCGAGCGGATGCGGTTGAATTACCTACACTCAAAACAAAGCTGGAGTTCAAGGACATCATTTTCACGTATCCCGATGCGGAGGTACCCGCGTTGAACGGAATCAACCTTTGCGTCCAGGCGGGGCACAGGGTGGCAATCGTAGGACCTAACGGCTCAGGGAAAACCACTCTGGCGAACCTGATACCCAGATTTTACGACCCGGACAGCGGACAGATTTTGGTTGATGGCAAAGACATCCGTGAGGCAACCCTGCAAAGTTTACGAGGCCAGATTGCGATGGTCACGCAAAATGTCGTAACTTTCAATGATACGATAGCGGCCAACATCGGCTACGGCAAACCCGGCGCGGCGCAAGAAGAAATTATCCAGGCCGCCAAACGTGCCTTTGCGCACGAATTTATCGAACCGCTTCCCAATGGTTACGATACAGTTATCGGCGAGCAGGGTTCAGGCCTGTCCGGCGGGCAGTTACAGAGGATTGTTATCGCCAGGGCGATTCTGAAAAACCCGGCGATTCTGATTTTCGATGAGGCGACCAGCCAGGTTGACGCCGACAGCGAAGCGAAGATTCACAAGGCCATCGAGGAAATTATGCACGACAGGACAAGCATTGTAATCGCGCATCGGTTCAGCACGATAGTCGCCGCGGATGTGATAGTTGTTATGAATAACGGCCGTATTATCGCGCAGGGCCAGCACGAAGAGCTGATGCGGACCTGCCGGCTTTATCAGAGCTTGTATGAAACGCAATTAGGCGGAGCATAAACTCGTCCTGCTGTCCAATGGATTTACGGGACTGCTGAAAAAGTTGGTATATTGCCGATTAAAATGTATGCGGCCATCATATGGGAAAAGCGGTTTGTTGATGCTGTTTTAGTGGGGCTAAAAAATGATAGACCTCGACCGGCAAAAAAAGGCGCACGGACTTTTCAAGCGGTACGCGGGCAATCCCATATTAACGACGCACGACTGGTCATATGCCGTCAACGCTGTTTTTAATCCCGCCTCAGTCAGAATAGATAACGAAACGCTTTTACTGATTAGGTGCGAGGATATGCGTGGCTTTTCACACCTGACCGTTGCCCGCAGCAGCGACGGCCTGACCAAATGGAAGGTTGACCCGTCGCCGACATTCGAGGCGGACCACGATTCGCGGGAGGAAAGATGGGGGGTCGAGGACCCGCGTATCATCTGGCTGGAGGAGCAAAAGCAGTATGCAATAACCTATACCTCTTTCAGTGAAGGCGGTCCCGTCGTTTCGCTTGCTATTACAAAAAATTTCAAGACCTTCGCCCGCCTTGGGGCATTGCTGCCGCCGGAAGACAAGGACGCCTGCCTTTTTCCCAGAAGATTCAAAGGCCGGTTTGCATTGATTCACCGCCCGATTGTCCGCGGCGAGGCGCATATGTGGATTAGCTTTTCTCCGGACCTCAAACACTGGGGCGACCACCGCGTCCTGATTATGACTCGCTCGGCTTACTGGGATTGTCATCGCGTCGGGCTTGGCTGCCAGCCGATTGAGACCGAACAGGGCTGGCTGATTTTCTACCACGGCGTGCGTATGACCGCCGCGGGGGCTGTTTACCGCGTTGGCCTTGCGCTGCTCGACCTGCACGAACCATGGAAGGTACTTCGCAGGAGCGATGAATGGATTCTTGGCCCGCAGGCGATTTATGAGCGGGTTGGCGACGTGGGCGACGTGGTGTTCCCAACCGGGGCGGTTGTTGATAAAAAGACAAAGGAGCTTCACCTTTATTACGGCGCCGCCGACTGTTCGGTTGCCGTCGCAAGCGCTAATCTCGACGATATTATGGATTACGTGATGACCTGTCCCGAAGGCGAAGGCTGATAAACGGTCTCACTCTTAATCTCAAAAACTGGAATTTGTTTCAAATACCCCCTTTGAGCAAGAGTTGCCGTATAATCTTACAAATGGTAGAATTGCCCCGAAGCGTTGGGCCGAAGTTTGGAATAATAATGATTAGATTTCGAGTAAAGGGGACGAAATGAACTGGTGGAGATTCATAACTGTTCAGGTTGTTCTGCTTTCGGCGACGGCTTGTTTTGCCGCTGAACCGAATTTGCAGACCGAGAAGGATAAAGCCGCGATTTTACGGGAGACCGCGCAGGACTGGATACAGGTTGGTATTTCGCAATCTAAAAAGGGTCTTTATAGGCAGGCCGAGAAATCGTTTCTCGCTGCCCAGGAGTACCAGGAGTACCTGACCGCTGAAGAACAAAAGCAGCTCGAAAAATACGTCGCGGAGGCACGCCAGGCCGTGGTAGAAAGACAACCCGTGTTCGAACATATAAAAATGGCCAGAGAGCTTCTCCGCCAGGGCCAGCCGGTCAAGGCGAGGGCGCATTATGAGAAGGTGCGCAAAAGCCCTTATCTGACCGAGCAGGAACGAAAGCAAATCGACCAGGAAATTAAAAAC
>Ga0187882_1005181_pt1 | contig 10302 bp, 8 predicted proteins | sample June2016WEW_19_1_3_FD_132991 | JGI IMG/M metagenome (GOLD analysis project Ga0187882, IMG submission 132991) | Peatland microbial communities from SPRUCE experiment site at the Marcell Experimental Forest, Minnesota, USA - June2016WEW_19_150 | ecosystem: Environmental > Terrestrial > Soil >...
CCTAACCTCGATCTTGCAGAGAGGCTGTTGGAACTCGGCGAACGGATTGTGGTTTTGTGGTACCTTACCGAATGCCACAATGTGTGGCAACGTTGTAGGCGGCAGATCGAGGAATGGATTTATCTCATTGAGCGTGGAGAGAAGCCGGATTTCCAGACTCTTGAGATGCCAGAAAATGCAAATCAGCCTTCATACAGGCTAAACGTTCAATGGATGAGGGCTTGTTCTCTAGAAATGCAACTGAGTCTCGCCAAGCCTAAAACGTCGATGTCTTCAGCTCAGGTCCTTGCAGAAAGGGAAAGGCGGAAGGCCGAGTATGAACCCCGCATGAGTGCCCACATTAAGAAAAAGCTGGAGTACCTTGAGAAGGATATGGCTGTCTTACCCGATCAGCCTCCCTCAAATCCAGCGGACCCGTCCCAGCCGTCAGAGCCAGCGGCCTGAGTCCTCTCCGCTGTCCTCTGCGCCACCGACAGAAGAGCGCGGTGCTTCGCACCGGCAGGGGTAGGACACGTCTCCCCCAGTTGGGAGCTGTGCAGCAACCCATGGTTGCTGCACAGTAACCAAAATCTGAAAAGCGGCGTCTAAAGAAAAAATGCTCTGGGCCGGTTGCGGTCCGGAGCGCGCGCGCAACCAGCGCCCGGTAGACGCGCATGAGCCGACTCCCCATCGACGAATCGCGGAGGCTGTTTTCGTTTAGCCGCCCAGGCACGAGCGCGGCAGAGGCCGCGCAGCCGTGGTGCGAGCCGCACGGCTCGCCGTCCATCCAGCCAGAATCTCTTCGATCCAAATCCAGACCAGGCGGTGCTCCATGAAGCGAGCGCTGCGGGTAAAATCCGTCGGGACCAAAGTCTCTGCGGCGGAGCTGCGCATGCTGGAATCGCGGGCGGCAGCGGCGGGGCTGACCTTGTCGGAGTGGGTCCGGGATGTGCTGTTGGGTTCGAGCGTGGACGCGGGCACGATGGCGGCAGAGCGGGCGATCCTGGCCGAGATGCTGGCGATGCGTGCGATCCTGTTGAACTTCATGCTGAAGCTGAGCGCGCGCCAGCCGATCACGGAGCAGGTGAGCCGGGAGCTGATCGCATTGGCGGACTCGAACAAGATGCGGCGGGCGCTCGAAATCCTGGCAAAGAACTCAGCGCGCGAGGAGCGGATGCAGGCAGCGCCGCCCGAGCCGAAGTTGCCGCAGATGCAGATGCCGATGGATGTGGCGCCCGGAGAGGAGATGTAGAGCGAAGCCGATCTCAGCGGGCCAGGCGCAGGCGTATCACAAGTCGGAGTTCGCCAACGCCAAGGAGAACTATTACACGGAAGGCGAGCGCGTTCGCGGCGAGTGGCAGGGGCAGCTTGCCGAGCGTTACGGGCTGCGCGGCGAGGTCAATGAAGAGCAGTTCGCGCGGCTCTCGGAAGGCCAGCATCCGCAGACGGGCGAGGCTCTGATCCGGCGTCAGCAGGCGCACGAATACGTCAATGCACAGGGCGAAACGGTACGGGCGATGGAGCACCGGGCGGGCTGGGACGCGACGTTTTCCGCGCCGAAATCCGTCTCGCTGACGGCGCTTGTCGGGGGCGATGGCCGCGTGAGAGAAGCCCATCGGGAGAGCGTTCGCGTGGCTCTGGACGAGATGGAAAAGTATGCGCAGGCGCGCATCGGCAACAACCATCCGGCAGAGACAACGGGGCGCTGGGCGGTGGCCAAGTTCGAGCACGACAGCAGCAGACCGGTCGATGGTTATGCCGCGCCGCAGTTGCATACGCACGCGGTGATCTTCAACGTGACGGAGACGGCAGAGGGCAAAACGCGCTCTCTTCAAGCCCAGGAACTTTACAAGACGCAGCAGTACGCGACGGCGGTTTACCGTTCCGAGTTGGCGGCGCACTTGCAGCGGCTGGGCTACGAAGTCGAGCGCGGCGCGCACGGTCAGCCGGAGATCAAGGGCTACACGCAGGAGTATCTGGAGGCATCGAGTCCGCGGCGGCAACAGATCGTGGAGCGCCTCGAAGAGCAGGGACGGCGAGGCGCTGGAGCGGCGCAGATAGCCGCGCACCGGACGCGCGACGCGAAGCAGGCGCTCTCCATCGAAGAGGTGCGGGCGCAGCATCAAAGGCTTGCCGTCGAGCATGGGAATCAGCCCGCACGCGTGATGGCCGAGGCCTCGCGGCGATGGGGTGTGGAGATTGAGCCGGAGCGTTCGCGGCGCGTTGCCGACGTTGCGGGAAACGTCATGGAGGTTATCGAGCGAGAGCATATCGACATGGTCGTAATCTCGGCACACGGCATTTCCGGCTGGCACCCGCTGGTATTCGGCTCAATCGCCGAGAAGGTCGTCAAGCTGGTGGAATGTCCGCTGTTGCTTCTGCGCTCAGCCAAGCAAGAAAGCAGTGCGAAGAGTACATCCGGCAGCGCTTCGGAGTGGTGGTAGTCGACCATGAGAGCAAAAGAGCACAGAATCTGGACGGAGTGAGGGTCCATGGTGACAACAGGAGCAAATCGCCATGCCAGAGCAATTTGAGAACTCAGAAGCTACGAAACTAGAAGACGAAACGATCTCGGACGCAACCGCTGAGAAAAGGATTGAACGCGTAGCTGATAAAGCTGCGGAGAAATCGACGAAAACTGAACAACGGTACGACAGTGATCACAATATCTTTTCGAAGTAACCTGCCCGTCAAAGCATCTCTTCTCTGATTGGTTCGTCATATCAGCGCGCCACGTTCCAACGCCTGGGCGCGAAACCGGTAGTACATCTCCAACATTCGAAGGTCTTCCAAGCCCCCCTGAAGCGCGCTGGCTGGCGGGAGCAAGAACAGGAGAGCATCCATCGTGACAGCGATTGCAGAGAAGCCCGAGTTGAAGCCTGAACTAAAGCAGGACTCCAACCCAGTGTCCAAGGACGATCTCAAGACCCTTCCGATGCCGGAGTTGCAGAAGAAACTGGGCTCCTCTCCAGACGGACTGAGCCAGACCGAGGCTGCGAAACGGCTGGCTCAATACGGACCCAACGAGATTACTGAGAAGAAGACCAATCAGTTCTTAAAGTTTCTCTCTTATTTCTGGGGTCCCATTCCGTGGATGATAGAAGGCGCCGTGATCTTGTCGGCGCTGGTTCAGCATTGGCTTGATTTCTTCATCATTCTTCTACTGCTTTGTTCGAACGCTGTAGTCGGATTCTGGGAAGAGCACCAGGCCGGTAACGCCATTGCAGCTTTAAAAGCGCGCCTGGCAATCTTGGCCAAAGTCAAGCGAGACGGCAAGTGGCAGAATCCCAAAGCCAGCGAACTTGTGCCTGGAGACGTAGTCCGTTTGCGTCTCGGCGACATCGTACCGGCTGACGCGCGCTTGCTCGATGGCGACCCGATCGAGGTAGATCAATCCGCACTGACGGGCGAGTCATTGCCTGTAACCGCTAAGCCAAGCGCCGCTGTGTTCTCGGGATCGATCGTCCGTCAGGGCGAAATCGACGCAATGGTGTACGCCACCGGAACAAACACCTATTTCGGCAAGACTGCTCAGATGGTCCAGGAAGCGAATATGGTAAGCCATTTTCAAAAGGCCGTGCTCAAGATAGGTGACTATCTTATCGTCCTTGCCGTTGCTCTCGTGGTGTTAATTCTGATAGTCGCTCTCTTCCGAGGCGACAAGGTTCTGACCACGCTGGAATTCTGCCTGGTGCTCCTGGTCGCGGCAATCCCTGTAGCCATGCCCACGGTGCTCTCTGTAACGATGGCGGTCGGTGCACGGCTGCTGGCGAAGAAAGAAGCGATCGTCACTCGATTGTCGGCGATTGAAGAACTCGCGGGCGTGGATGTCTTGTGTTCGGACAAGACCGGTACGCTCACGCAAAACAAACTGACGCTGGGCGATTCCTTCACCCTGAATGGCATTACACCGGACAGCGTTATCCTCTGGGCCGCGCTCGCGTCGCGAGCCGAAGACAAGGACACAATCGATCTCGCAGTGATCGGCGGAGTGAAGGACGACAAGACGCTGAAGAGCTTCACGGTACTTCACTTTCAGCCCTTCGATCCCGTGCATAAACGCACAGAAGCCACCGTTAAAGGAAATGACGGTAAACAATTTTTTGTGACCAAGGGAGCTCCGCAGGCGATTCTGCAACTGGCAACCAACGCAGACAAAGTGAAAGCAGCAGTCGAGAACGCCATCAATGAATTTGCGGGACGCGGCTTCCGTTCGCTAGGCGTTGCAAGAGCCGACGAAAAGGGCAAGTGGATATTTGCCGGCATGCTGCCGCTGTTCGATCCGCCGCGCGAGCAGGCCAAAGCGACGATTGCGAGCGCCCGGCAGATGGGCGTGCATGTAAAGATGGTGACGGGTGATCAGATCGCCATCGCCCGGGAGACATCGAAACAACTCGGATTGGGCACTAACATACTGGATGCAGGCGCCCTGGGCGATACGAAGAAACAAGAATCACCCCAAACCGAGGAGGCCATCGAAAAGGCCGACGGATTCGCGCAAGTATTTCCCGAGCACAAGTACCACATCGTCGATATTCTTCAACGACGCGGCCACATCGTGGGTATGACCGGCGATGGCGTCAACGATGCTCCCGCGCTCAAGAAGGCCGATTGTGGAATCGCCGTATCGGGCGCGACAGACGCTGCGCGGGCAGCCGCATCGATCGTACTCCTCACTTCGGGCTTGTCGGTCATCATCGATGCAATCAAGGAGAGCCGCCGTATTTTCCAGCGGATGAACAGCTACGCAATTTACCGCATTGCCGAGACGTTGCGCGTACTGTTCTTCATGACGCTCGCAATCCTGGTGTTCAACTTCTATCCGCTCACTGCCGTCATGATTGTGATGCTGGCGCTGCTCAACGATGGAGCCATCCTGTCCATCGCTTATGACAACGTCCTCTATAAGAACAAGCCCGAGTCGTGGAACATGCGGCTTGTGCTTTCGATCTCTACCGTGCTCGGAGTCGTTGGAGTAGCCGCCGCCTTTCTTCTGTTCTATCTCGGTGAGCGAGTCTTCCACATGGACCGCTTGCACATCCAGACACTGATGTACCTGAAGCTTTCGATAGCCGGCCATCTGACCATCTTCCTCACGCGCACGCGCGGACCCTTCTGGTCCATACGTCCCGCGCGGATTCTCTTAATCGCGGTGCTTGGCACCCAAACAATAGCCACGCTGATCGCGGTCTATGGCGTCTTTATGGCGCCACTCGGCTGGAAGTGGGCAGGTTTCGTTTGGGCTTACGCTCTAATCTGGGCCCTCATCAATGACCGCGTGAAGCTCCTGGCTTACCGAATCTTTGATCCGGCCAAGCCTGCACTGCTATCCCGGAAACCTGTCGATCGCACTTCCGAGATTGCTGCCCGCGCCTACGAGCTTTATCAGCAGCGAGTCCATGGCCAGAGCCAGCAGGACCAGGACTGGCTTGAAGCGGAGCGCGAAACACGCGACGAAACGGCATCCAAGAAGAAGATCGCTTAGAAGCCGGTGTGCCGACGGAGGGGCAGGATGAAGATCGATTCGGAAAGCTTTCGAGTACCGCCAGACAAAAAAGTTAACCTCAGCAAATGGCCGACGATTGTCGACCCTTATTACGAATCAAAGGAGCAGTATAAAGACCTTCTGCAGCAGCACATGGAGAAGCTGAGCTCGCTGCAGGACCTCCACTATGCATCCAATCGGCATGCGTTGCTCTTGATCTTTCAGGGAATGGATGGCGCAGGCAAAGACGGAGCCATTCGGCATGTCATGTCCGGAGTCAATCCGGAAGGCTGCGAGGTGTTCAGCTTCAAGCAGCCGAGTGCCGAAGAACTCGAACATGATTTTCTCTGGCGCACCACGTGCCGGCTTCCCGAACGCGGCCGAATCGGCATCTTCAACCGCTCTTATTACGAGGACGTGCTGGTCGTTCGGGTTCATCCGGAGCTGTTGAAAAGCCAGGGATTGCCCGAAGACCTGCGTAATAAGAAAGACATCTGGTCCGAAAGATACGAATCGATCCGCGATCTGGAGAAGCATCTCCATCGCAACGGCACACAAACCGTCAAGATCTTTCTGCACCTGTCTTATAAGGAACAACGAAAGCGATTCCTGGCGCGCATCGATGAGCCAGACAAGAACTGGAAGTTCAGCACGGCCGATATTCATGAGAGGAAGTATTGGAAGCACTACATGAGCGCCTACGAAGAGTGCATGCATTCGACAAGCACTCACCATGCGCCTTGGTACGTGGTGCCCGCTGACGACAAGGAAAATGCACGGCTGATTGTCTCCCAAATCGTCCTTGATGCGCTTGGAGGACTCAAGATGGCATATCCCAAGACCACCGCGAAGCGCCGCCGGGAACTGCTGGCGATTAAGAAGCAGTTGACGAAATAACGTCAGACAACATCTGTGGGCGCATCAGGAATCAACGTCACAAACCGCCGCTTCTCTCTTACCGCCGCGGAGAAGCAGAAAAGGAACAATAACATGGCTACCACCGAACTTCCTTTAAGTACTGACCCGGCAGCGAAGTCTTCCGACTTTATCTTCGATGTAGCTTTATCCACCGCGATTGCGGCAAATGGCAAAACAGAGGTACGTGCGCTGGCTCCCAAAGGGCCGCTTTCGCCTGAAATGCTTGACAGAATGAATCGCTACTGGCGTGCAGCGAACTATCTGTGCATCGGACAGATCTACCTATTTGAAAACCCGCTGCTTCGCGAACCACTTAAAGCGGAACAGATCAAGCCGCGACTGCTTGGTCACTGGGGAACCTCGCCGGGGCAAAACCTCATTTACATCCATCTGAATCGCCTCATCAAAGAACATGATGCTGACATCATCTATATCTCGGGTCCGGGACACGGGGGACCATCGCTGAACGCCTGCTCTTATCTTGAAGGCTCTTACACAGAAGTCCACCCCGAGATCACAGCCAATGAAGACGGCATGCGGCTCATGTTCCGCAAATTCTCTACTCCCGGCGGAGTTCCCAGCCATTGTGGACCGCACGTGCCGAACTCCATGCATGAGGGTGGAGAGCTCGGCTATTCGCTGGTTCACGCGTTCGGCGCGGCATTCGACAATCCCGATCTGATCGTTGCCTGTGTCATTGGTGATGGTGAATCTGAGACCTGTCCCCTTGAAGGAAGCTGGAAGTCGGTCAACTTTCTTAACCCAACGCGGGACGGCGCGGTCCTTCCGATTCTGCATCTCAATGGTTACAAAATATCAGGTCCGACTGCACAGGGACGCACGAGCGACGCAGATTTGAAAGCTCTGTACACCGGCCGCGGATACAAGCCTTACTTCGTCGAGGGAGACGATCCCGAGGTTGTTCATCAACTTCTGGCTCAGGCGATGGACGATTGCTACGCCGAGATTCGGTCAATTCAACAGGAAGCCCGTAAGAACGGATTCAAGAAGCAACCCGTCTGGCCCATGATCATTCTGCGCACGCCAAAGGGATGGACTTGCCCTAAAGAAGTGGATGGAATCCCCATCGAAGGCACCTTCCGTGCACACCAGGTTCCGCTTGCAACCGTTCGCGAGAATCCCGAGCATCTCAAAGTTCTTGAAGCTTGGATGAGGAGTTATAAGCCAGAGGAGCTCTTCGATGACAGTGGCAAATTCATTGAAGAATTGTCGGTCCTCGCGCCTCGCGGCAACCGGCGCATGGGCGGCAGCCCCCATGTGAATGGCGGTCGATCACTGGTTACACTTGCCCTGCCCGATTTCACGGAGTACGCACTCGAAATCCCCGGACCGGGTCAGGTTCTAGCCGAGGCTCCGCGCAAACTTGGCGATTTCTTCCGTGACACTTTTAGGATGAATCTCACGAACTTTCGCATGTTTTGTCCCGATGAAACAAACTCCAATCGGCTGAATTCGATCTTCGAAGCAACAAAGCGCTGCTCTATGGCAGAGCTTGTCTCGATCGATGACGAACTCGGCCCAGATGGCCGCGTGTTGGAGGTATTGAGCGAGCATCTGTGCGAGGGATGGCTGGAAGGCTACCTGCTTACCGGGCGGCATGGCATGTGGTCCTCCTATGAGGCCTTTGCACAGGTGGTCGATTCCATGCTCACACAGCATGCAAAGTGGCTTGAACAATGCCGCGATTATCCGTGGCGCAAGCCAATTGCGTCTTTGAATGTTCTTCTCACTAGCCACGCATGGCGGAACGATCACAACGGATTCAGCCACCAGGCCACCGGCTTCGTGGACAACGCGCTGGCACGCAGAAGCGACACGATTCGTGTCTATTACCCGCCGGACAGCAATTGCCTGCTGAGCGTATTCGATCATTGCCTGCGGAGCCGTAACTACGTGAACATTGTCACTTGCGGGAAGCAGCCGCAACTGCAGTGGCTCAACATGGACGAAGCTTTGGAGCATTGCTCACGCGGCGCATCGACGTGGAAATTCGCAACCAATGATGAGGGCGGAGAGCCGGATGTCGTGCTGGCCTGTGCAGGCGACGTGCCAACAATTGAGATATGCGCGACGTCATGGCTTCTGCAAAAACACGTCCCTGGCATCAAGGTGCGGGTCGTCAACGTAGTTGATCTGATGACGTTGATGTATCCAGACAAACATCCGCACGGGTTGGATGAGATGTCCTTCAATGCGCTCTTCACCGAAAAAGCGCCTGTCATCTTCGCCTTTCACAATAACCGCTGGCTCATTCATACGTTGGTTCACGGGCGCGCCAATGAGGGCCGCTTTCATGTGCACGGATATATTGACCAGGGAACAACCACTACGCCGTTCGACATGGTCGTGCTGAATGAGATGAGCCGGTTCCACCTCGCGCTCGATGCGCTGAAGCGCATTCCTCGGCTTCGTGTGCAGGCTGCGGATGTAATCCAGCTATTCGGCAAGAAACTCAATGAACATCACGACTACATTCGCGAGCACCTTGAGGATATGCCCGAGATCAGGAACTGGCAGTGGACGGCGGACTTCAGCGATTCGGCTGCGCCTGCTCCATTGGCCAAGGGACATCCGCAGAAGGCTATGTTCACCGACAGCTAAGCGACAAGCTTTTGAAATAGTGGTGGAGCGGCTATCACCGGCCAGACATTCGCGATAGCTGCGCTCGCTTTCTGAAGTTCGATACATAGGGAGACAAAGTGAATGATCCTGAGGCACCTGCCGATTGGTTAAAGATCGATGGAATTGATGCCCTAATTGGGTTAGCTCTCAATTTGCACTGGTCCTAGAACCATGCAGCGGACGACCTATGGGAAGAACTCGACAGAGATCTCTGGGCAGCAACACAAAATCCCTGGGTCATCTTGCGGACGGTTTCCAAAGAGAAGATCAAGGCCGCACTGAGCGCCCCGGAGTTTCGCCAGCGTCTCGATTCTTTGCTAAGTCGGAATCGGGCATCGCACAGTGCGGACGCATGGTTTCAGAGCAAGCATCCAAATGGCGCGCTCAAATCGATCGCCTACTTCAGCATGGAATTCATGTTGAGCGAGGCACTGCCCATCTACTCGGGCGGACTGGGCAACGTAGCAGGCGACCAACTGAAAGCGGCCAGCGACCTGGGAGTACCGGTCGCCGGCGTCGGCCTGCTCTACGGCCAGGTATATTTCCGCCAGGACTCCGATTCAGATGGACGCCAGCAAGCGCTTTATCCGGTCAACGATCCTGGCCAGTTGCCCATTCGCCCACTGCGGCAGCCTAATGGTGAATGGCAGCGGCTGCAGATCCAACTGCCGGAGGGGAAGATCTGGCTCCGCTGTTGGGAGGTGTCCGTTGGCAGGACAAAGCTGTACCCGCTGCGCAGCAGGCCTTGTATCACCGCGCACGCTGCAACCGGGCCGCTCGCCGGGGCGAATACTCACCGGAAATGGAGAATAGATGACTGGAAGCAAGCACAATCATGAAGGAAACAGCAGCGAAAAAGGCGAGCCCGGCCCTGGCCCTTATTGGACGCGGATGCATCGCGACTGGCGTTTCTGGTTCGGGGCACTCCTTATGGCAGGGGCGCTTGCGGTTTATGTGATGAGCGGCGACCTGGCATGGGTGCCACACGGGCACCGGTTGCCGTAATGCGAGTTCGCCGCCCAGCTCGAACAAAGACAATTTAGGCCGAGTGAAGCACGGCTAAATCACATATTTAAGCATCGAGAGTTGGAAATGAATGAAGAAGCTGATTGTTTTCGACCTGGACGGAACGCTCGCCGCGAGCAAATCGTCTCTTGACGCTGAGATGGCATCTCTTTTGCATGATCTGCTTGGTGTCGCCAAAGTTGCGATCATCTCCGGGGGCGCGTGGCTGCAGTTTGAAAAGCAGGTGCTTGCCAATCTTCCCAAGGATGATC
>Ga0187882_1005182_pt1 | contig 10301 bp, 11 predicted proteins | sample June2016WEW_19_1_3_FD_132991 | JGI IMG/M metagenome (GOLD analysis project Ga0187882, IMG submission 132991) | Peatland microbial communities from SPRUCE experiment site at the Marcell Experimental Forest, Minnesota, USA - June2016WEW_19_150 | ecosystem: Environmental > Terrestrial > Soil >...
CCGATGCCGTCCGGCTTGGCGGCGATGGCGGAATTGAGCTGCTTGATCAGCTCGTTCACGTCACCCTGCTTCTGCGGATAGACGTACACGATCTTGACGTTCAATGCCTTCGCGGCATCGTTGACGCCATTGATGAACGGCTGCCAGTACGAGTCGCCCGGCCCGCCATGAGAGACAAAATAGAAGGTGTACTCCGGCTTGGACGCTGTGGCGCCTTTCTCCCCCTGGCCTGTTGCAAACAGGGCCGCTGTCGCGGAGAAAAGAACCAACACAGTGAGACTAAATAGAAAGACTCTTTTTGCCATGACCCTTTGCCCTCCTTAGGCAGAAGTTTTTGATACAACCCACCCTACCATGGATTCTTTTTACTGTCAAACAAAATGTAATTAAATGGATAAAAATTAGTAATTTACATGATGCGCAGGATCAGCTCATCCGCGCGCGCTTTTTACTCCGCAATGATGTGGCAGAATTTCGCAGGCAGCCTTACCTTGATCGATGAGCCGGCAGGGATGTATTGCTGACCATTGGTCTGCACGCGTATCTCCCAGTCGCCGGGCAGAACGACGCGGTAATCGATGTTGTCGCCGAGATAGGTCAGCTTCAGCACCCGTGCGGCAAAGACATTTTCCCCCGCGGGCGCTCCCTGCTCCAGCAAATCCACCCTGGTGGGGCGTATGAACAGGGTGACCTCCTGGCCGACCCGAAGCAGCGCTTCTGTCTGGACGCGCACCCGCAGCCCTTTGACCGCCACCCAGACGCTTTTCGTTTCCACGGCCTCCACCCGGGCCTTGATGAAATCGGACAACCCGATGAAGTCCGCCACAAAGAGCGAATTCGGCTGTTCGAAAATTTCGCGCGGTGTCCCTATCTGCTGGATGCGCCCGGCCTTCATCACGGCAACCCGGTCCGACAAAGCCAGGGCTTCCCCCTGGTCGTGCGTGACATAGACGGCGGTCATGTGGAGCTGCGTGACCAGCTCCTTGATCTCGAAGCGCATTTCCTCGCGCAGCTTTGCGTCCAGATTCGACAGGGGCTCGTCGAGCAGGAGAACGCTCGGCCGGTAGACCAGCGCCCGGGCCAGGCCGACGCGCTGCTGCTGCCCGCCGGAAAGCTGCCGCGGATAGCGATCGGCCAGCTCGTCCATGCGCACAAGCCGCAGCGCGTCAGTGACCCGCTGCCGGCGCTCCTCATGAGGCAGGCTGCGGATCATCAAGGGAAAGTCCACGTTCTCGTAAACGGTCATGTGGGGAAACAATGCGAAGTTCTGAAAGACCATGCCGAGATCGCGCTTATGGGTCGGGAGGTCGGTGACATCCCGCCCATCGATGAGCACGCGCCCTTCGTCAGGACGCTGATGGCCGGTGATGCAGCGCATTGCCGTGGTCTTGCCGCAGCCGCTGGGGCCCAACAGGGTCAGCAATTCCCCCCGCGGGATCCGCAGGTCGATATGGTCGTTGGCGAGAAGCATGCCATACCGCTTTGTCGTGCCTTTCAGCTCGATCATCCATTCGCTCATAATCCCTTGAAGCCTCCCACCAGTTGTTCCGGTTTCACCTGTCTCTGAATGAGGAACAGGATCAGCAGGGAGGGGAGAACCATGATGACGGACATGGCGCTGGTGACCTCCCAATACCCTTCTCCGACCGCCAGGTAGGTGCGGATGGGCAGGGTGAGCGTATCCGGACCATATGTCATGAGCGTCAGAGTGAACTCATTGTACGACGTCGTGAAGGTGAAGATCATCGAGGAGAGGATTCCCGGCATGATTTGGGGGAGGGTGACGTGGAAGAACGTGCGCAGCGGATTGGCGCCGCATACGCTGGCTGCTTCCAGCATCCGCTCATCCAGACCTTCGAAGGTTGCGGACATCACGAGAATCGCGTACGGGGCGCAGAGGGTCACGTGCGCCAGGGCGATCCCGAAATGAGTGTTGACAAGATTCAGCCCATAAAAGATGCGCGCGATCCCCAGCGCGTACGTGATGGGAGGAATCATGCGGGGCAGCAGGATCATGGACATCAGCACTTCCTTGCCGGGGATGTGCCTGCGGCCGAATGCCCAGCCGGAGAAGATGCCGACGATCGTGCTCATGGCCACGGCCATCGCGACCACGATGATTGTATTCTTCATGACCTCCGGCAGCCGGGCCACGTTGACGGCCCATTTGTACCAGTCCAGCGTCAGCGTGGGCGGCAGCCACAGCTTGCCGAACCAACCCTTGCCGAACGATTTGACGATGATGACCACAAAGGGGGAGAATATGACAATGGAGAGACATACCAGCAGCGTATATGAAAGGATCAGCCGACCATTCCACAATCCGCGGGTATAGGTCTTGACCATGGTTATCTCACCTTTCTCCCGCGAAGAACGCGCATGTAGAAGGTGAGGAAGGCCACTTGCATCACGCCCATGATCACGGCGATGGAGCAGGCTTGCGACCAATGAGCAGGGACAAACAACTGGATCTGCTTGTACACGTCCACGGACAGCGGACGGTAGTTCCCCCCTGCCACCAGCGGGATGCTGAATGCCCCAAAGGCGTTCATGAAGGTTAATACGGACCCCGAAAGGATCCCCGGCATGATCAACGGCAGCACGACGTGGCGGAGCACCTTCCAGGGGTTTGCCCCCGAGACCTGGGCGGCCTCTTCGATGCCAGGGTCAAGCCCCTCCAGCGTGGAAAGCGTGGTCAACAGCGTATAAGGGAAATAGAGCCATACGTAGAACAGGGTCAGGCCGGTGATGGTATAGTCGACGGCAACAGGCCCGTGGATGAACGGCAGCACATCGCGAAGGAAGAGATTGAACCAGCCCCGGCTTCCGAAAACGAGCAGCAATCCCAAGGCGCCGATCAGGCCAGGGATAACCAGCGGAATCAGCGGTACCGCGCGGAAGAAGCGGTGTCCTCTTATTTTCCGGCGCAGGATGAGCGCCAAGGGGACGCTCAACAGCACGGAGAGCAGCGTAGTGGCGATGGCCAGAAAAAAAGTGAGGCCGATAACCTGCTGCCCGTGCGCGCTGCTGAGAAAGCTGCCGTAGTATTCAAGGGTCCAGCCCGTTGTCTCCCCTTCGGGGCGCAGGCTTTGGATTATCGTGATGATGAACGGGTACACGAACAGCCCAAAAAAAACGGCGAAACCGGGCAGCAGAAGCAACAGTGTCGTCAGCCCTTCACGGCGTCGTGAAGGCAAGAACCTCATTCCCTATCCCCCGTAGAGTGGATGCCGGCTGTCAATGAGAGGGAGGACAATTGTCCTCCCTCTCATGGGTGATCATTTTGCCAATTACGGGATGATTCCAACGGCGTTCTTCTTGATGTAGGTGATGGCGTCCGCATTGACCCGTTCAGGCGGAATTGCGGCTTTTTTAGCGACTTCGATCCTTGGGATTTGCTCCCACACGATGCCGGGCACCTTGTCATTGATCAAGGTGCTGTTGTACTGCCACATTGTGCTGACCATGCGGCTCTGCTGGTCATCGGAAAGCAGATAGTTGATAAGCTTATATGCGATGTACTTGTTTTCAACCGGGATGTTGTCCGGCACGACCAGATATGCCTGGCCGCCGGCATCGATGCCCGGGGTCAGGAACATGGCCTTGGTGCTTGGAGGCATTGTTCCCTGACGCGCTGACCAGAGCGAGTAGTCCATGGCGTACACGGTGATCCATGTGTCGCCCGCGTTGAAGTTCTCGAAAGCATTGGTTGGTTCAGCGGCAAGCGGTAGTTGGCAATAGGTGTAGAAATCCTTGAGCTTGGCCCAGGCGTCCTGGAAATCCGCCGCCTGCGGGTCGAACTTCTTAGAGAAATCGCAGAAGGCGTTCAGGAACGCAAACGGCTGCCGCCAGCCCCCGCTGGACTTGGCATCGGGCCGAATGAAGCCGATATGCCCCTTCCACTCCGCGCGCCGATCATAGAACTCCTGCCAGGATTTTGGCGGGTTCTTGACCAGGTCGGAGTTATAAATGAGGGCGTAGGTGCTCCACCAATAGGCGGCACCCTTGTTCGCGACCGGGATTCCTTCCGTTGATACCTGCAGATCGGGGTCGATCTTGGCCATGTTCGGGATTTTGGCAGTCGTAAGAGTGTCCAGCTTCACCTGGTTGGTCTTTATAAAAAGGGCGAGCGACTTGGGAAACAACACGGTGATGTCGCCCTGTCCTGTTTTCCAGGCCTTCATGCGTTCGATGATCTCCGCGTCGCTTCCCACGACATACTTGATCTTGACGCCAAGGAACTCCTCGGCCGCAGGCAGCGCAATTGTCTGGAACCACTGCTGGAAATTGGCGCCGGACTGGCTGTCCATGAAAACAATCTCTTTCGGCGCCGCAAAAGAACTCGCTGCAACGACAGCGAGAACAAAGAGAATGGTGAATAGCTTTTTCATTTTTCCTCCTTAAGGTGGTTGGATTTTGGCGATCCCTTTGACCGTCATTGTGGAGAATGAAATGAAGATCACCTCCTCTCATTGGCGTGATGACCTTTCCCTTCGCGGGGTCGGTCGTATTTCAAGCCTACAATATCATGGAATCATTTTGCTGTCAAATAAAAATGCAAATAATTTACTAAATTGTCTTTTTTTACACTCATTCTTGACAGTAATTTACATCCCGTATAGAATACCTTCTGCCAGCAGACATTAGTCAGCGGGCTCACCCAGCTTCTCCCAGCAAGGAGGTCCGTCATGCCAGGTCCAGGTTTCTATCTCTTCGGTGACGAGGAGCGCAAAGAAGTGCTCGACGTGCTTGAATCTGGCTATCTCTCCCGATATGGCCGCGAGGATGACCCCAAATTCAAGCAAAAGGTCGTCACGCTGGAGCGCGAGTTCGCCCGCAAAATGGGGGTCGCTCACGCCCTTGCCACCAACGGCGGCACCAGCTCCCTCATGGCTGCGCTGGTCGCCCTGGGTGTCGGCCGCGGCGACGAGGTCATCGTGCCCGGCTACACCTTCGTGGCTTCCATCTCCGCAATCATCGCCGTGGGCGGCACGCCCATCCTCGCGGAAGTCGACGAGTCGCTCACCATCGACCCCGCCGACATCGAACGCAAGATCGGCCCGCGCACAAAGGTTATCATGCCGGTGCACATGCTGGGCAACCCCAGCGACCTGTCGCGCATCATGGCCATCTCCAAGGCTCACGGCATCCCCGTGCTGGAGGACGCCTGCCAATCCCTGGGGGCCACCTACAAGGGGAAACCCACCGGATCCTACGGCGCCATCAACGCCTTCTCACTGAACATCAACAAGACCATCACCACGGGAGACGCGGGCATGGTGACCACTGACGACGATGAGCTGTACGAACGCGCCTTCGGCTATCACGACCAGGGGCACAAGCCGCTGCGCACGGGATTGGAGATCGGCAAGCGCTCTCTGGTGGGCATCAACCTGCGCATCAACGAGCTCACCGGCGCGGTGGGCCTTGCGCAGCTTCGCAAGCTCGATCAGATCCTCGCGGCGCTGCGCCAGAAAAAAAGCGCCTTCAAGCAGGCCATCGACGCGGGAGGCATTCGCAACATGCGATACCGCCGCATCAACGACCCCGGGGAGATCGCCACCATGCTCACCGTGCTGTTCCCCGACGAAGCGACAACCAGGAAAGTGGCCGAGGCGCTGGGAGTCAAGACGGTTGCCGACAGCGGCTGGCACGTGTACAACCACATGGAGCAGATCCTCTCCTGGCAGGACGATCAGGGCAGGCGGCCGAGCAGGAAAAACATGCTCCCCCGGACCGATGCCATACTCGCTCGAGCCGTCAACCTCAGCGTGGGGGTGGTGGACCCAGGCATAGGGGCCAACTTCGGCATCACGGTGCTCTCCACCGCGGAGGAGATCGCGCGCAAGGCTGATGAGTTCGTCAAGAAGGTGAAGCCAATCGCTGGTTGAGCATCTGTAGAGAGCGGCGCGTCGCGCGCGCGGAAAGGAGTTTGTCATGCAGGCAGCGGTATTCGAAGGAAATGGAAGGCTCGTCCTCACGGAGAGGCCCGAGCCCAAGATAAAAAAGCCCACCGATGTGCTTCTCAAGGTGCAGGGTGTCGGGATCTGCGGGACGGACCTGCACATCCTCCAGGTTCCCCCCGCTCATCCGGCTCGCCTCGGCATCATCCAGGGGCATGAGTTCACCGGCGAGGTCGTTGCCGTGGGAAGCGCCGCGGGAGAGTTCGCGCCGGGGGACCAGGTGCTGGTGGATCCGCATCCGGGATGCGGCCAGTGCGCCCAATGCCGCAACGGCTTTCCCGACCAGTGCACCACGCTGATCTCGGCGTCCGGTGAGCCCGGCCATCCGGGGACAATCGGGATTTTCTCCGACGGCGGATTCGCGCCGTACGCAATCGTGCCGCTCAACGGCCTGTACAAGCTGCGCACCCGGGTGCCCACCCACCTCGCCGCCCTTGCGGAGCCGCTGGCCTGCGTGCTGCACTCGGCGGGGAAGCTCGGAGTGAAGCCCGGCGATTCCGTCGTGGTGCTCGGCGCCGGGCCCATCGGGTGCCTTTTCACCGCGGTCCTCAAGGCCGCGGGAGCCGCGCGCCTCATCGTGAGCGAGCCTTCGGCGTTCCGCAGGGAGCGCGCCGTGCGGTGCGGAGCGACGCGCGTCGTGGACCCCACGAAGGAGGATCTGGACAAGGTGGTGGCGGAGGAGACCGGGGCTGGGGCTGATGTCGTGGTGGAGGCCGTCGGTCCGCTCATCGTGACCGCGATGCGCCTGGCCCGGTTCGCGGGAACCGTCCTGCAGTTCGGACACGATGAGCTGGCGGAACCCAAGATCCCCATGAAGGATATCATCAAGAAGGAGCTCACGATCTACGGCGGATTCATCGGGCGATTCAGCTTCCAGCGGGTGGCCCGCATACTGGAATCGGGCCAGCTCCCGCTCGATGTCGTGGTCACGCACCGCATCCCGCTTGCGGACGTGCACAAGGGCCTCGATCTGTTGCGGAAGCAGCTCGCCTTGAAGGTGGTGGTGGAGCCGTAGGAGAGACCCATCCCAAAGTCCCTGTTCGCAAATGGCCCCAAAATTTGGGCTATTTACAATCTCGCGCACTCGATATATCCTGTGAGGAAAAATGCGGCCGTAGGCCGCATAAAAGATCTCCAATGGGAGGGGAAAAACAGTGGCAAAAGCACCAGCAAAAAAGACTGCGGTAAAGGTGCCCGACAAGCTGACAAGCGCTTCAATCGTCGGCTACCTCGCGGAGAAGAACGGTCTCGTCCGCAAGGACGTGAAGCAGGTCCTGGAAGACCTGTACGAGCTCATCGGCACCGGCGTGATGAGGGGTGAACGGGTGGCGCTGGGAAAGATCGGCAAGATGTTCATCAGGATGAGGCCCGCGCGCGCCGCTCGAACGGGGAGAAACCCTCTCACCGGCCAGGAGATCACCATCCCCGCCAAGCCGGCGACGAAAGTGCCCCGCTTCACTTACAGCAAGGTCTTTAAAGAGGCCGCGCTGAAGGCGAAGGTAAAGAAGTAGTAGGTACGCACGCCTTCGGCGTGCTGCGCATCCCTGTTTACGGCTGGAGGAAGCTCTGTTTCCTCCAGCCTCAGTGATATAAGCTCTCCACCACGCGTCGATCGGAATCCGCAAGATCGTAGGAAGAGAGATCTCCTGGCCGTACCCAGCGGATCTCCTCGTGCTCGCGCAGCATCGGCGTTCCCTCGATGCGCAGCACCCGGTACACGAGCAGCTCGAGGCTGACGCCGCTGCCCTCGTAGAAAGTGCGGCAGAGAAGCTCGCCGACCCGTGCGCGCACGGCCAGCTCCTCGTCCAGCTCCCGCTCCAGCGACTGTTCAGGCGTCTCCCCCGGCTCGATCTTCCCCCCCGGGAACTCCCACTTGCCCGCCATGTGCTTGCCCGGCTTGCGGCGCGCGATCAGCACCAGGCCGTTCTCCTCCATGATCCCCGCCGTGACCCTCACCGCGACCTCTCCACGCCGACACGGGCGCACCACGCCCGGCGCTCCTGGCGCATTCTCTTATCCCCGCGCTCCTGGCGCATTCTCTTATCCCCGCGCGCTTTGCGCGGATTTTCGCGCGCCGCCGGGCATGTGCTGCACCGGGGCGACAGGGGCGTGCACACGGCCTGGCCGTATCTCACCAGCAGCTCATTAATGCCGATCCAGTAGCGCCGGGGAAGGATCCCCATGAGCGCCTGCTCGGTCTGCTCCGGCGTGCGCGTGGACACCCATCCCATCCTGTTGGAGATACGATGCACGTGCGTGTCGACGCAGATTCCCGGCAGACCGAATCCGAGATTGCGCACAAGGTTCGCCGTCTTGCGGCCCACCCCGGGAAGCGCAAGAAGCCGATCCATCTCCGGCGGCACCTTCTCATGGTGCTCGGCAACGAGGATGCGCGCCGCGGCGCGCAGGTTTTTAGCCTTGGTGCGGTAAAAGCCAGCAGGATAGATGAGACGCGCGATGCGCGATTCGGGGAGCGCGGCGAGCGCGGAGGGAGAGGGGGCGCGGGAGAGAAGGGCCTGCGATGAGCGGGATGTCACCTCGTCCTTTGTCCGCAGGGAGATCATGGTCGCGGCCAGGACGCGAAAGGGATCGCTGTTCACCCGCGCAACAGCGGAAACCGATGGGAGTTGTTGAAAGGCATGCGAAGCATCGAGCCTGCGCGCCATGGCATCCATGATGGCGCGCCAAGGGATTGCCCCGGCCCGGCTCATGCCCCGCGCTCCTGGCGCGATTTATCCCCCCCGCGCTCCTGGAGCAGCGCCACCGCGTACGCCGCCACCGCCCTGCCCTCCCCCGCCGCGTCCAGCCCTTCGGCTGTCTTGCCTTTCACGGTGACCCGTTCCACGGGAATGCCGAGGTCCTCGGCAAGGAGCCGGCGGATGGCGGGTACATGGGGAAGTATCTTCGGATTCTCCAGCACGACGATGCAATCCACATTGTCGATCCGCCATCCGGCTGAGGCGATCATGTCGCGCACCCGCCGCAGCAGGATCCGGCTGGAGATGTCACGGTACTCCTCCTGGCCGGGGGGGAAATTGCTGCCGATATCCCCGAGCGCCGCGGGGCCAAGGAGAGAGTCGATGATGGCGTGGATCAGAACGTCGCCGTCGGAGAAGCCGTCCTCTCCGTTGTCCGAGGGGATGTCGACCCCTCCGAGCACGAGCCTTCGGCCGCGCACAAGACGGTGCAGGTCGTACCCCATCCCCACCCTCACGCGTCCACCCCTCGCGCTCCTGGCGCGATTTCTTCCCCTCGCGCTCCTGGCGCGTATTCTTCTATATCATGCGGCCACGTGATCTTGCGATTGCTGGGCTCTCCGGGCACCCACGCGACAGGACCGGCGAACAGGTCGTACAGCTCGGCGTCGTCAGCGCATCGCGCGCCCCCGAGCCGCGCCTTTTCATGCGCGGAGAGGATTGCATCGAACCGGAAGCCCTGCGGCGTCTGGGCAAGCCGTATGGCATGCCGGGGGAAATGCCGGAGAATCATCCCGTCGTCGCCCGCCAGCTTGACAGCTTCCGCAACCTCCATGGCGGGAATGCACGCGCCATGCTTCTCCGTGGCCGCCAGCACCCGCTCGATCAGGCTCGTGTCGATCCAGGGCCGGGCGCCGTCGTGAATAAGGACGAACGTCGGCGCAGGCTCTGCAAGGGCGCGCAGCGCCCGGTAGACGGACTCCTGCCGCGTCCGGCCGCCCTCAACGAAGCGCACCGAATCAAGCGTGACATGAGGCCCGAGCAGGCCAGCGGCCCGGACGCTGTCACCGGGAGGAATGGTAACGATGATGCGGGAGAACCGGCCGCAGGAGAGAAAAGGAAGAAGCGCGCGTGCAAGCACCGGGACGCCGTCAAGGTCCTGGTATTCCTTCTTCCCCCGGCTGCCCATGCGCGCGCTCGCGCCGGCAGCGGTCACGATGGCGGCGGATTCCGGCGTGGTCACTTGGCATTGACTTTGAGCTTGGTGAACACCAGCTCCTCGACCTCCTCCTTGCCCCTGTCCAAGGAGAAGGAAATCTCATCGATGAGAAGCTTCAGGGCGCTGTCGTACAGCTTTCGCTCCAGAATGGGCAGCTCCTTGATCCTGCTCCTGTGGTAGAGGGCGCGCACGACGTTGGCGATGTCCAATATGCTGCCCTTCTTTAAAAGGTCGAGGTTCATCTGGTAGCGCAGCTTCCAGTCCGCGGGAATGGGCTCGAACTCCTCGGCGATCAACCGCAGCGCCTTCTGGGACTCCTTTTTGCCGACGATGGCGCGGATGCCCAGCTCATCCGCCTTGCCCACGGGCACCATGATCGTCATGTCCGACACTTCGAGGTAGACGATGTAGTACAGCAGCTTC
>Ga0187882_1005188_pt1 | contig 10286 bp, 7 predicted proteins | sample June2016WEW_19_1_3_FD_132991 | JGI IMG/M metagenome (GOLD analysis project Ga0187882, IMG submission 132991) | Peatland microbial communities from SPRUCE experiment site at the Marcell Experimental Forest, Minnesota, USA - June2016WEW_19_150 | ecosystem: Environmental > Terrestrial > Soil >...
AACCACATTCGATTTACGAATATAGTCGAGTAATTTTGTCTTCCCGTGGTCAACATGACCCATAACTGTTGCAATAGGAGGACGGGGTATCAGGTCTTCCGGAGCATCTGTTTCCTCTAAGTGGGAAATGGCTTCCTGAACATCAACGCTGACAAATTCTACCTGGTATCCAAACTCATCGGCGACCAATGTAAGCGTTTCGGCATCCAGTCGCTGGTTGATGGAAACAAACAGCCCGAGTGACATACAGGTGGAGATGATATTGGTGACAGGAACGTTCATCATAGTTGCCAACTCATTGGCGGTAACAAATTCCGTTACCTGGATGACTTTCTTGCCTTCTTCCATTTTTTCCTGTTCCTGCTGCATCTGTTGGCTGACGGCTTCCCTCTTTAGTCTTCGGTATTTAGACGTTTTGGATTTTCCGACAGGACCCAACCTTGCTAGTGTTTCCTTGATCTGTTTTTGAATATCTTCCTCGCTCAGCTCCGGTTTAACCGTTTCCCTGTATCCACCTTTCCGGGAATGAGGCTTCCTTTTAACGTGATCGGGTTGTACTGTAGTTGTAATTTCAGGGGTCAAAAGTGTGCCCATCTGCTTCTTGATCCGTTTACGTTTCTTCTTCTTTCCTTTCACGGTTTCGTCGGATGAAGAGGCAACCGGTTTTTTCCTGTCCACGGCTTTCCTGGGCTCAGGAAGTTTCATGGTGCCGAGGATCGTGGGCCCTACCAGGTTAATCTTTTCCCGTGGAAGAAAATTATCCTCCACTTTTGGTATTTCTTCAAGAAGTTCTTCAATGATTCCGGGTTCTTCCGCAATGACTATAGGAGTTTCAGTGACAGACTCAACCGGCTCTCCTTCAATGATTTCCGTCGAAAGTTCTTCAACAGGTTCTTTCACTTTCTCCTTTTTACCCTTCCCTTTCTTCGACGATTTTCTTTTTACGGTATCCATGTCAAGTTTCCCAACAATCTTGATCCCGCGAGATTTTTTTTCCGGTATTTTCTCACTTCCTGCACCTGGTTCTTCAACCGGTTTAGCAGTTTCTACGACTTCTTTTTCAGTTTTTTTCTTCGCAGTTTTCGCCGATTTTTTCTTTGCTGTCTCAGCCGCTGTTACTTCTTTGGCTACCGGAGTAACTGCTTCTGCAGGAGTTTTGGTTCTATCTGGTTCTTTTACCGGTTTTGGCGGTTCCTTTATGGGAGGAGCTTCCTGTTTCTTTTCTTCTTTCGGAACCTCTTTTAACGGGAGTTCCGGGACTTTCTTTTGTGTATCGAAAAGTTTTGTATTGTATTCGAGCGCTGCATTCTTGATGTACAAAGGCTCATCCAGCTCTTTTTCCTTATCCTTTGAAGTCAGCCGTTTGTCATCAATGGTAATGGTTTCATGCTGAATAAAATGCAATCCGATCTTTTTGGCCTCTTCCTTAACGTGTTTTTCCGTGGCAAATTCCTTCATCAGGAGGGTGTACATCTCCTGCGAAAGCTTGCTGTTGGGATCCTTTTCGACGGTAAATCCTTTTTTTAAAAGGAAATCCACGACAGTAGAGACCCCAATATTAAACTCACGTGCAGCCTTACTAAGCCGGATTGTTGTTGCGCCTTCACTCATAGATTTTGGCTCAGGCCCTTTTCCGAAAGGGCATGTAAAATTAAGATATTTTATTCAAACTCTGCCTTTAAAATACGAACGACCTCATTCACTGTTTCTTCCTCAAGATCGGTACGGTCAACAAGTTCCTGTACATTCAGGTTTAAAACACTCTTTGCAGTATCACAACCGATGGTTTTTAATTCATCGATGATCCACTGATCGATCTCATCTGAAAACTCCTGAAGATCAACATCTTCATTATCTACATCGGTATCCCTGTATACATCGATCTCATAGCCGGTCAGTTTACCGGCAAGTTTTATGTTAAAACCGCCTTTTCCGATGGCAAGTGAAACCTGGTCGGGTTTCATGTAAACATCGGCCTTCTTATTCGGTTCATCGATCACGATAGAAGTGATCTTGGCAGGGCTCAATGCACGCTGGATATACAATGAAGGATTTGTGGTGAAATTAATCACGTCGTTGTTCTCGTTTTTGAGTTCACGAACGATCCCGTGGATTCTTGATCCTTTCATCCCAACGCAGGCGCCAACGGGATCGATGCGGTCATCGTATGATTCAACAGCCAGTTTTGCCCTTTCACCGGGTACCCTGACAATGTTTTTGATGCTGATCAAACCGTCATAAACCTCCGGAACTTCCGATTCGAAAAGGCGTTCAAGAAAAACAGGAGAAGTCCGTGAAAGGATGATCACCGGGTTGTTGTTGTTCATTTCCACTTTGGAAACCACTGCGCGGATAGTATCGCCTTTACGGTAAAAATCGGAAGGGATCTGTTCGGATTTTGGCAGGATTAGTTCGATACTCTCATCATCCAGGACGAGGATCTCTTTTTTCCATACCTGGTAAACTTCACCTGAAACGATTTCCCCGATCTTCTCCTTGTACTTACGGAAGATATTGTCTTTTTCATATTCCTGGATCTTTGAGATCAGGTTTTGTCGGATGGCAAGAATCTCACGACGTCCGAAGTCAAGAAGTTTTATTTCTTCGGAAAGCTCTTCGCCTACTTCAAAGTCGGGTTCCGTTTTCATGGCTTCCGATAAGGCAACCTGTGCATTAGGATCTTCAACTGCATCATCATCCACGATGATGCGGTTTCTCCAGATCTCAAGATCTCCCTTGTCGATGTTCACAATGATATCAAAATTATCGGATGAACCAAATCTTTTTGAGAGCATATGCTTGAAAACATCCTCAAGGATACGCATCATGGTTTCGCGGTCGATGTTCTTGAATTCTTTAAATTCCGAAAAGGTTTCGACTAAATTGATATGTTCCATTTTACCTGATGATTATTTTCCGAATTTGACAATTACTTTTGCTGTTTTTATTTTTGATAAAGGAAGGTGTGTATTGTTCCGTTTGTCTTCTTTTTTTGGTTTTTTTATCGGATGTTCAAGTTCCAGGAAATCTTCCTCTGCTTTAACCAGAATCCCCGTAAGGTTTTTTCCATCGGTTGTAACTATATCCAACTCTTTCCCGATATTTTTACAGTATTGCCGGAACATCTTCAACGGACGATCGATCCCGGAAGAAGAAACCGTAAGATCGTAATCTTCATTATCGCGGTTCAGGTTGCTTTCAATGCATCGGCTGATTTCCTGGCAATCATGGATCGTGATGCTGGTATCGGAGTCAAAATAAATATAGATCCTGTTCGTCGGCTGAATCACAAGATCCACAAGAAATTTATCCGTTCCTGCAAGAAGCTCCTCCACTATGGGTTGTATCTTTTCCTTTGAGATCATGACTGTGTTTTATTAATAAAATAGGGGACGCAGGTCCCCTCAAAATTTCTTCTAAAACGAATGCACAAGTGCATATTCAGCTGCAAAGATAATAATAATTTCTTGAATCTGAAAAAAAATCTGATAAAACAAACAGAATACGATTCCTGATGTGCAGTAGGAATAATTCATTCTTCTTTGTTACTATCTTTCAACCTTGTCTTAAAAAATTTTTTTTAAAAAAAAAGATGAAATATCAAAGATTGTATTATCTTTGCATGGAAATAGTCTAAATAAAAATAGTCATGAAAAAGATAAATGTTATTATTTTACTTGCACTGATTACTGCAAACCAGTTATTCTCACAGGATAATAAAGAAATCAGGATTCCGCTTATTGGAGAAACGGCGCCTTCTTTTACAGCAGAATCCACCAATGGCAAAATTACATTCCCGGATGATTATTATGGGAAATGGAAGATCCTTTTCAGTCATCCTGCAGCATTTACACCGGTTTGTACCTCCGAACTGATCGAGCTTGCAAATATGCAAAAAGATCTGGATAAGCTGGATACAAAAGTGATTGTCGTATCCACAGATGGAATCAACAGTCACATAGCCTGGAAAAAATCCATGGAATCTATCCGTTACAAGGACCAGGAAACGCCTAAAATGTCATTTCCCCTGATTTCCGACAATGCCCTCGAGGTTTCCAAAAAATATGGAATGATCCATTCTTATAGCAGCACAACGCGGGATATTCGGGGTGTATTTATTATCGATCCGAACGACAAAATCAGGGCCATCTTCTTTTACCCGATGAATGTGGGGAGGAACATGGATGAGATCAAAAGAACTGTAATGGCCCTTCAAATGGCCGACGGGAAAAATGTATTGACCCCTGCCAACTGGATGCCCGGCGGGGAAGTCCTGATCCCCAGCCCTAAAACAGAAGCCGATGCCGATAAACTGGCTGCAAAAAAAGATCCCAACCTTCATGAGCTTGCATGGTATATGTGGTTCAAAAAAATGAAATAAGAACATCGATGTCATGTGGATTCTGATTTGAGTGTTAATCAGAAGGCAGCTCCATAAAAAAATAATCGATTTACATGCATCGAGAGGTACAAAATATGCCGTCCCGTTTATTTCTTTTTTACCTTTGACGCCTTGAAATCTTCCAGCATTGCGTATGGTTGTGATGCAGAACCGTGACTATCATGAACTGAGCCAGGAAGATTACAACCTGATTGAAGTAAAACATCTTTCTTTCATCCGGTTATTTATAATAGAATTGAAAAATAATTCGCGCGAACACTCCGATCAGAAACAAACTATTACATCATTATGAATACACCAGAGAAGAAGGGTAAAAAGAAAGCCGCAAAGATCCGGGCTTATATAGCCTTGGCTCTTGTCATCACTGCATTGATCGTTTTTGCCTGGCGATGGTATCTTCACTATACCTCGTATTATTCAACCGATGATGCATATATAGATGCCGACAGGGTAGCAGTCAGCTCGAAGATCCTCGGTCGTATAACTACCATTAATGCCGATGAAGGCGACAGTGTATGGTTGGGCCAATTGCTGGTGAGTCTTGATAGCAGTGACCTCTACGCCCAGAAACTGCAGGCAAAAGCCGCCCTGGACCAGGCTTTTTCTTCGGTGGAACAGGCCAAAGCCCGCTATGAATTGGATCAGAAAAGCGAAGTGGTACAGGAGATAAACCTGGCAAGGGCTAATGAGGATTTTGACCGTGCTTCATCCCAGTATGAAGGAAAGGTGATCTCAAAAGAACAATTCGATCATACAAAGAAAACCTTTGAATCAGCAAAAGCCATTCTGGATGCTGCAAAATCCCAGATGGAGGTAAGTAAAGCACAAATCATATCTGCGGAAAGCACCACAAAAACGGAAGAAGCCCAGATCGGCATCCTCGAAACCTCCCTGAGAAATACACGGATTTATGCTCCCGGCACTGGACGTATTGCAAAACGATGGCTTCTTCCCGGCGATGTGGTTCAGCCGGGACAACCTGTATTTACGATTACCCGTGATTCTTTATTTTATGTCATGGCCTATTTTGAAGAGACCAAAGTATCCGGTATTTATAACGGGAAAAAAGCAGAATTCACCGTTGATGCTTTCCCGGGAATGAAATTATCAGGGAAAGTGATCAACGTAGGATCCAATACTGCCGCTCAATTTTCATTGATACCACCCAATAATGCTTCCGGGAACTTCACAAAAGTCACCCAGCGCATCCCGGTCAAAATCTCCATCGATTCTATAAAAAAAGAACCAGGCAAGCCTCCTTTCCATTTTGCTGCGGGCATGTCAGTATTGGTTAAGATCATTAAATAATGGCGCACAGATTTCCCGGCATTGGTCACTTTCGCGAATTCATCCGTGAACAGAGCGCCACGTTCGACACAACAAGTCCCTCCTATAAATGGTGGTTGCTTGCAAATGTGATGATCGGGACATTCATGGCAGTGCTCGATGCCACCATCGTCAATGTCGGACTTCCAAAGATCATGGCATCGTTCGGTGTCGGACTCGATAAAATAGAATGGGTCTTGACTGCATACATGCTTGCCCTGGCTGTGATGCTTCCGACCTCGGGATGGTTGGCCGACCGGTTCGGGTACAAGCGGGTTTATTTTCTTGGATTGTTCCTGTTTACACTAGGGTCCTTCTTGTGCGGAATTTCTCCCAACGAAGATATCCTGATCTTTTCGCGTGTGATCCAGGGACTGGGAGCCGGGTGCCTGATGCCGGTGGGTATGGCGATCATTACACGGGAATTTCCGGCCGAAAAAAGAACAGTAGCATTGGGATTCTGGTCGATCGCTTCTGCCGCATCTGTTTCCTTTGGCCCGCTCATCGGCGGATATCTGGTCGACCGGTTCAACTGGCCCCTGATCTTTGATGTCAATGTTCCTATCGGGATTGCCGGAATGCTGGCCACTGCCATCATCCAGAAAGAATACCGTAATAGGCATATGGGACCTTTCGATCCGATCGGATTTATTTCAGTAACCATTTTCCTTCCCTTTCTCTTGTATGCGCTTACGGAAGGAAACGCACAAACCAACTCCTCAGGATGGTCATCGCCGGTTGTACTGGCTTGTTTTGCAATATCTGCAATTGCTTTCGTTGTTTTTATTTCTTCCGAACTCATCGTTGAGCATCCCCTGATCGATCTCCGGTTGTTTAAAAATTACAATTTTGCCATTAGCAACGTGGTTACGTTCATTTTCGGGATCGGTATGTTCGGTAGTACTTTCCTGTTGCCGTTGTATCTTCAGAATTCACTTGGGTATACGGCACTGCAGGCGGGTTCTGTTTTCCTCCCGGTCGGAATCATTCAGGGTTGTGTAGCGCCGATGGCAGGTATCGCTGCCAACCGCATCAACTCTAAATTTCTCATCATCGGGGGCGCCCTGCTGCTTGCTTTTACATTCTATCTGAACAGCGACATGTCATACCTAACAGAACACGGTTATATCATGACTACACTGTACATGCGTGGTGTAGCCATGGGAATCATGTTCTCCCCCCTGACAGCCGCCGCCGTGGTGGATATTCCCTTGTACAAAATGGGTCAGGCTTCCGGGCTGCTGAATGTGATCCGCCAGGTTGGCGGCAGTTTTGGTGTAGCCGTCCTCACAACCATTCTGACTACACGAATTAATTATCATACCCAGTCATTCGGCGAAATGATACAGTTGAATTCCCCTGTATATCATGAGACGCTACGAAATATCGGGTATTTCATTACTTCCAGTTCAGGCAGTTCAGGCGGCTTGGTAGACAAGCAAAGCCAGTTCATCCTGATGTCGCATGTAACCCGGCAATCGTTTGTCCAGGCAATCGATGACGATTTCCTGTTAGCTGCCGTGATCACCATGGTTTGCGCCATACCGGTTATCTTTCTGAAGATCGGCAGAAAAGGAAGAGGGAAAAACAGCGGGAAGGTCAGTATACAACACCAAAACATCGGCGGTGAAGAACCATTGCGACCTTTAACAGCACCTTCAGAGGCAAAAAATTAAATAGTGTTTTTATGAAAAGTTATAAGAAAAAAAGATTAATCTTAATATTAATTATCCTTTTTCCCTTCATTATGCTGGCACAGCGCAATCAGCAGTCTCTTCTTCTTAATGTTGATGACTCACTTTCCCTTCAGCAGATTCTTCTGCAGGTCAACTCTTCTTATCCAACGGTTTTGAAAGCACAGGAGGCCATCAATTCTGCAGATGCAGCGATCGCACTTGCACGTTCAGCCTATTTTCCGGATATTTCCGGGCAAGCAGACTATACCCGGCTTGGTCCGGTTTCAAAATTATCCATCCCAATGCTGGGTACCTTCCAACTCTACCCGGAAAATAATTATAATGCCGAGATAGATGTCAGGCAGACCATTTATGATTTTTCAAAGACGCCCCGGAATATCAAAATGGAAGAATCGGGCAAAGTAATCTCTGAAAAATCGGTCGACCTGGTGAAGCAAAAGCTTAACCTGGTAACTGCCGTCAGTTACTATACCCTGGTTTACCTGCAAGAAGCGTTGAAAATAAAGAATATTGAGCTGGAGGACCTGAATGATCATCTTGTATTCATTACGAAAAAAAAAGAAACCGGATCTGCAACACAATATGAGATCCTGACAACACAGGTAAGGATATCTACGGCCGAGAACCAGAAAGTCGACATTCGGGTTGCAATCAAGACACAACAGACGATTCTGAATTCGTTGCTGGGTTATCCGGTCAACGCCGCCTTGAAGGTCAAACAAAACCTGACATTAGGAAGTTCGAGCATCGATTCTGATTCCCTGGTTCATTTTGCTCTTCAGCATCGTTATGAGATGATCATAGCTGGCCTTAACGAAGAACATGCCGCACTTCACCTCAAAGTCGTGAAAGTGCAAAACAATCCTGTGTTGGATGCCTTTCTCTCGGGAGGTTTCAAAAATGGCTTTTTCCCCGATCTCAATGAACCAACCCTTAATTACGCTGCCGGGATTGGTTTGCGTATCCCAATCTTTGACGCAACACGTCGTAAGAATAATATCCGGCTTGCCAATGTCGGGATCAATATACTGAAACTGGAAACCGAACAATCCCGTAGGGAGATTTCCAGTGAAGTATATCAGAATGAAGCGCTTCTAAATGCTTCCCTGCAGAAGATCCAACAGAGTAAACTGCAAGTCAGGCAGGCTGAAGAAGCGCTCGAACTTGCAAAGGTAAGTTTCTCAAGCGGAGTTATTACCAACCTTGATCTCCTGGATGCACAAACCTCGGCAGCAGAAAGTAAAGTCAACCTGCTGAAAGCGAAAACTGATTATGCAGTAAGTCTGGCACGGCTTAATATTTCAATTGGAAAGCCAATAAACTAAAGCAGAAAATTCCTACCTTTGCGCATCTTTCCTGAATTCAGGATGTTTCAAAATTGGAGAGATCCGCAGGATCAAGCTTTTTTATCATCAAAACAGAATATTAAAGAACGAAAAAACATGAACAAAAGATTTTTCACCGCGGTATTAGTATTACTTATAGCCGCAATGGCTTCATCCGCATTTTCACAAAAATTTCCGGGGTTTTCAAAGACAAAAACCGGCTTATATTACAAAATCTATAAAACCGGCACCGATACAGTCACGCCCAGGATCGGGAATTATGTGGAGTTTGATATGATTTACCATGGCAAGTCTCACGGAAAGGATTCGGTTTTCTTTAACACCCAGAAACAGGAACATCCGGCACCGGTGAAATTTTCCCTTCCCCGACCGGTTTTCAAAGGTGATCTGAATGAAGGTATTACCATGCTGGCGAAGGGCGACAGCGGCATTTTTATCGTCAATGCTGACTCCCTTATTTTTAAGACATTTAAAATGAAAAAACGGCCTGCCGGGATCGATAGCAACGAATACTTTTACTTTCATATCCATCTATTGTCTTTACAGACTCCTGAAAGCATGATATTCAAGGAAGAAGCGCAACTGAAAAAATATGTGGAGGATAACAAGATCACCACCCAACCGAATTCCATGGGACTATATATCATCGAAACCCAACCGGGAACAGGCATAAAGATCGACAGCGGATGCCATGTGTGGATGAATTATCGTGTATCGTTACTGGATGGCAAGGAACTATTCTCTTCTTTCGAGCGTCCTGAACCAGTTAAGTTTGAATATGGCAACCGAATCGATACACGGGGCTTTGAATATGGCGTTTCAACCTTAAAGAAAGGGAGCAAAGCAAAGTTCATTGTCCCATCAACCCTGGCCTTCGGACAAAAAGGAAACGGTACACTGGTTGCGCCTTTCACCCCAATTGTCTATGATGTCGAAATCCTGGATGTAAAAACCAAAACCGAATATGAAAAGGAACAAGCCGACTTGAAAAAATTAGAGCAAAAGAAATCAGACTCTTTAAAAAATATAGAACCCCTCCTGTTGGAAAAATACCTGAAGGATAACAATATTACCGTAAAACCACTGCCCAGTGGATTATATTATATCCCGGTTTTAGCCGGTACAGGGCCAAAAGCCGAAACAGGCAAAACCGTGAAAGTTCATTATACCGGAAAGTTACTCGACGGGACAGTATTTGATTCATCACGAAAACGCCAGAATCCAATAGAATTCATGCTTGGCAGGAGCCAGGTAATCAAGGGTTGGGATGAGGGAATCGCATTGATGAAACAGGGAGGAAAAGCCACCCTGATTATTCCTTCGGCCATTGGTTACAGCGACAGGGATATGGGCGTTATCCCGCCTTATTCCACGCTGGTGTTTGATGTGGAACTGGTTGAAGTAAAATAACCGGGCCAATACTGCTTTTGAGCGATTTAATGTGTCGGGAAAATACGCCGTAGCGTTTTCGGATTTTGTCATGATCATTGGATTAGCTCGTTTTCGGTTTACATC
>Ga0187882_1005190_pt1 | contig 10282 bp, 8 predicted proteins | sample June2016WEW_19_1_3_FD_132991 | JGI IMG/M metagenome (GOLD analysis project Ga0187882, IMG submission 132991) | Peatland microbial communities from SPRUCE experiment site at the Marcell Experimental Forest, Minnesota, USA - June2016WEW_19_150 | ecosystem: Environmental > Terrestrial > Soil >...
AAGGGGAGACTCACCAGGATGGCCGCCGCGCAAAAAACGAAGATTTCGGCTCTCGTGCGTGAGTCTATTGAAGAAAAGCTCGCCCGGATGGACCGGGAAATCTTCGAAAAGAAGATGCGCGAGGCTTACCTGGAAATGGCTGGTGAGAACCTCGTTACCGCAGACGAGTTCAAGTACCCGGATGCTGAGAACCTCTGAAATGCGGAAGGCTGACTATGAGCGTTTTGATCGTGAAACGTGGTGAAGTTTATTATGCGAATCTGGAGCCGGTTTTGGGGAGTGAAACGGGGAAAACCCAGCCCGTTCTGGTAATTCAAAATGACATAGGCAACACATACTCACCCACAACCATAGTCGCCGTTATTACTGAGTATTCTGAAAAGAAGGCTTCCTACCCCATCTGCGTTGCCATTGGCACGGAACAGGGCATGAAAAAGGCCTCAGTGGTCAATCTTGCACAAATCAGGACAATTGATAAGCGAAGGCTCGTTACTACGAAGATTACAAGCCTTCCGGACGATGTCATGGCTCAGGTTGATCAAGCGCTTAAATACAGCCTTTCACTGTCCTGATATCCTCTTTTACCCCGCCGGATTATTTTTCCTCGGCCGTGACGTCTTTCAGGGCAGCCTTGCCGCTCCTGGAAACCATGATTGTTGCAACACCGCCGTTCCGCAGCTCTTTTTCCAGGGCCAGGGCCTTCTTCCCTGAGGCGAAATAAGCCTCGATACCGTATACGACATCATACTTTGCGCCACTTTCCCGCCAGCGCGGCGCCTGGAGCCGTCCACGAATAAAGGGGCCGCTCCCCGGCGGCTCGAAACGTACGCCGTCGAAGACAAACAGCCCTTTGGGACCGGGCTTTAATTTCACGTAAACGAACTCACCCTGGCGCATGCCTTTCTTCTCGCCCGGCTCCTTCAACTCAACGCTGGAAATCTCATAGCGCAGGCGCGCGTAATTGCCCATGAACAAACTGCGCGGGTCGACCGGCACCGTTTTCAGCCTGATCTCCTCGCCGGTCCAAAGCGGGTATGCCGCTCCCAGATACTCGGCGGCCAAAACCGCGATCTGGAACGCGATAACCAATGCAAGGCATGCGAAGATCGTTTTCTTGTTCATGGCATGGTCCCCGCTTTGGCGGAATAGGACCTCCAGTATTTTGCCGCGCCCAGGATAATGACTGCAAGTATTGCGAAAAGAACTGCCGTGCCGATATAGTCTCCGACAAGAGCTATGTACCGCAGCAGCCCGGTCGTCAGTATGGTGAAAACCCCGAGATAGAAGTAACGGGAGACGCTGTCCCGGATACCGATAATGATGAGCCAAATACCCGTTGCAACCAGCGCGATGTTATCGGCGAACTGAAATCCGAGGGCAAATGCGCCGTCATGCACCTGAGTCAGGGCCACCAGACCCGCGATGAAAAGGACCCCGAACGCGGAAGTGAAAATCATGGATTCTTTGGCTTTATAAGCCAGCAAAACCGCCAATAAGACCAAAAGAGACGACACGGCGATGGCAAGGCCGGGCATTTTCCAACCCGCCGAGATCAAAGCCTGCCAGGGATAATAGAAGCTGAAAACGAACAGCGTGACGATTGCAAAGCGCAGCACCCAGATGCCCAACAGGGTCCCGTAATCGGCCGGCACGCTTTCTTTCCTTTGAACCAGCCATTTGGCCAGGGCATGGAAGGCAAGGAGCAAGCCCAAAAACAGGGCCACATTTTCTCCACCGGTCTGAAACCCTGGTTTGTCGCTCAACAGCCATGCCATGGTGTACTCAGCCCACAATACCAGGGCCGCGGCCAGCAACAGGAAAATAGTGTTGCTCTGCCGGCCCCGGCTAAGGCGCCAAAGCATGGCTGCCATGAATATGGGGAACAGGGCGGGATAGAAATTCAGGGATGATTCGACGATAAACCAGGTAAATCCGAGACATACCGACAAAATCATAATAAGGGCGCTTTCGGTCAGCACCGCAACCGGCAGCACGCCCATTGCCCACCAGAAAATACCGTCAGGATAATGTTCGTCGATGTGGTAAATCTGTGCGATCAGCATGATCGAGGCACCATAAAAAAGGCCCCCGAGAAAAAACCAGGTAACCGCGGATTCGTTTTCACGCCTGAATTTGTACAGGCCCAGCAGGTTGGTTGCCAGGGTCAAAGCAATCAGCCCGATCATTCGTACCGCGCGGGGAATTCCGTCCCAGTTGGCGCCGATCAGAGTTATCAGTGCCAGTCCGATAAACAGGTAGCCCAAACCCACAAGAATACGGTAGCCATAGGAACGGCGGGACAGGTTGTGGTAATCCAGCCCGTAGCTCGAGCAGATCGCCGCGGCCTGCTCCGTGGAGATTATTCCCTCTGCCACCCAGGAAGTAACCTCCTTTGCCAAATCGTGCTTCAAGAGTCTAATCAGTCTCATGGTTCACAACTCTTTTCGAGCACAAACAACTGCACCCGAGGTCCCTCGTATATAGATCAAGTGCTTTTTCCCGCCACAATTCGCTTATAATATCTTTATGATTGAAAAAGCCAGCGGAAAGGAAAGCATCGCCCGCTGCCGGCGTTTATACCGGGTTGCGCTCAAGATACTTGTAAGGACGCTGGGGGGGTGATGTGATTTGTTTTGTATACCAGGAGGATGGCATCGGATAAAAAGGTTGAACCCCAAGTGATCGTTTTGGCTGCCGACTTTGCCTTTCGACTTATCCCGGCTTCTTCGCTCGACTTCCCATCTTGCTCTTAGATTTTCCGTCGAGTATTTCTGCCAGACATATTAACCGGGCCACCTACTTAGACCTCTTGGGGTCCGATGTAAAGGTATTCACCGGAAAGCGGTATGTCAAGGCCGCCTCAAACGGCAAAAAGGCATACATTATTAAACCAAATGGACCCCTGTGCCCTGGAAAATGAGGACCGGCAAGGCAGAGCGGCATCACCGAAAAAAAGATGTTTTCGCAATTTTCATTTCTTAGCCGGCAGGTTCAGTCCCGTAACGTCATCGCTCAGGACCCCGAGATAAGGCAAGTTGCGGTAGAGCTGTCGAAAATCGAGCCCGTAGCCGACGACGAACCTGTCGGGGACCTGGAAACCCCTGAATGCGATAGGAATGTCGACGATCCGGCGGGCGGGCTTGTCCAGCAATGTACATACCCGGATGCTGCGGGGCTGGCGGGCTTCCAGATTGCGCAGCAGATAGCCCGCGGTCATTCCGGTATCTATAATGCCTTCAACGAGCAGTACGTCGCGGCCCTCGATCGCGCTGTCAAGGTCCTTTGTGATGCGCGCCGCACCGCTGGGCCGTCCGGCGCCCCCGTAACCGGTAAGGCAAATGAAATCCATCTCCAGGGGAATCCCGATATGCCTTACTAGGTCGGACATGAACAGGGCGCAACCCTTCAGTACACCTACCAGAAGAGGCAGCACCCCCCTGAAGGCAGCGCCTACTTCTCCGCCCATTTCGGCAACACGCTTCTGAATTGCCTCTGCCGAGATCAACACATCGGCGATACCGGCGGCAACGTCATCGGCCATGCCGTCATTGTCGAGTTTTCTGACCTTCATCGGGAAATCCGCTCGGGATCCGGCTGTTTCCGGCCCGCCAGCAAACCGTACTTTGCCATGAGGCTATAAAAATCCCGCTGGTAAAAGATAAGGATACGCACATCGGGATAGAGCCGTCGAAGTTTTCGCACCTTGCGGTTCTTGCGCGTCACCAGGCTTTGCTTCATGGTGGTGAGTTCAATATAGAGGTCCTGCTCCCGGAGGTAGAAATCGGGCGTGAAAGCCTCCGTTACTTTTCCATTCCCGTCGTACTCCAGGGGAAAGGTGCGCGGCTCGTAGTCGTATGGAATATGATAGAATTCGAGAAAACGGGCGAACTCGATTTCAGCGGCATTTGCGAAGCGCCCCCTGCCGCGTTTTTCGAACGACTCGGGCACCAGGCCACTGACGATCTTGCCTCTTGGCACCTGCCGGAGCCCCATCTCGTCAACCGCCGTCACTATGAGCTTCAGGGCCTGCTCGACCGACAGGCGGTCCATCCGCAGCGTCAGATCGTAGAGGTTGGGGTCGGCCGCACTAATTCCATAGATGGATCGCAGGTGTCTCGCGCGCAGCTCCTCGATGCTCCTTATCCGCCTTCCTGCTTCCCGGGCGGATAAACCCTCCAGTATCTGCGCCTGCCTTATGCGGAACCTTCGGGGCGCCACGACCCTCACGTGCAACGTGCCGGGCCGGTCGTGAAAAAGTCCCTGCGCGCCCCTGCCAATGACAACAAGGTCCTGTTCTTCGGCCAGTTGCGCAATAAGATCACCCGATAAACCGGCGCAATCGCCGTTTTGCGCAACGCTCACGCCACTTTCCCGCGCACCGGATTCATTCACCACGCAAAGGGCCGCTTCATCGGGGTTTATCTCGTCCCAGATCTGAGCCAGGCTTTTCTTGTCTATCAGAGAAAACCCAAGATACCCGGCGACCCGTGCCGCCAGTTCCTCGCCCCACGCCCCCGGCTCCCTGGATATCGTTACGACCGCCATCGCTTGTCCCGTGACCTCAAATTACAGTTGGACCCGCCAACGTGTGCACATCCGTTCGACCTCAATCATAATAAGAAATTATATCTTGCGCACGTGTCCGAAAGAAGAGCAAGGCCGGACTTTAAATACCATATCTTTTAAACCGGCGGGAGTGGTCCGAACAACGTTTTAGAGATGCAGCGACTTTTTCCGGAAGCACGGCGCAGAGTCTGAAAGCGACTTAGTATTACCGAGGGCATACGGCTGGAGGACCGATGCCGAACTATTGAGCGATTCCGCCTTTTTAGGGACGACCCTCGGCTTCAACCGGCCAGCAGGCCCGAATGGAGGTCCCTTCCCCTGGAGTAGACTCGATTGTGAAACTGCCCCCGGTCAGTTCGGCCCTTTCTCTCATGCTGGTGAGGCCAAGACTCCTGGCCGTGCTGGTCCGCAGGATTTGATTCACATCCATTCCCACGCCATCGTCAGAAACGGCCAACTCGATCCCACCCTCATTTTTTGAGAGCGAAATGTCAACCCACTCCGCTTTGCTGTGTTTGGCAATATTGTTCAGCGCCTCCTGGACAATTCTGAATATGATTACCTTGAGGATTTCCGGGATTTCCTCTTCTGCAAACCCGGTCTCAAGCTCAATGTGGCGATTGGGGTAGAGTTTCATGCATTCCCGGCGCAGCCATTCGAGTGCGGCCAAAAGCCCCATAGTGTCCAGCATCGAGGGCCGCAAACCCATGCAGATACCTCTGGTTTCCTCAATTGAGCGCTGCAGGATCGGAACAAATTGTTCCAGGCGGCTCAAGGCTGCACTGCAATCACCTTCATCCCCTAGCTTCAGAACCATCTCTACCCAAAGCTTCATGGCGGCAAGAGTCTGTCCGATGCTGTCGTGGAGTTCGGAAGCAAGCCTTTTCCTCTCTTCTTCTTGAGCGGCTATGAGCTTTGAGGGTATTTGCCACAGTTCCTCATTGGCCTTCTCCAGTGCGGCTGTCCGCTCTTTTACCCGCAATTCCAACTCATTGCGTGACTTGCGAAGCTCTTCTTCCATCATTTTGCGCTCTGTGATATCGATATTTACTCCGACAATCCCCCTTACTTGATCTCCATCACGGATCGGCGCAATGATGTTGTGATAAAACCGTTCTCCCCCTCCGAAAGTTGACTTGACATCTCCCTTGACAAGCTCGCCTCCAAAAGTCCTGCGATTATTTTCCTGCCAGGCGGACAGAGTCTCCGGATCGGCACAAACCTGCTCCGGCTTCCGCCCCAGGAGGTTCCCGTAGCGGTTCACGCAGACGGAGTTTGCAAGCATGTAGCGGCCATCCCGGCCGATGGCCCAAAGCTCAAAAGGGATGCTCTCGATAATCGTGGACAGCAGCGCTCGGCTCTCCAGCAACGCGTTCTCGACCTTCTTTCGCTCCGTAATGTCAAAACAGATCCCGACCATCTGATTGGATGGACCCTCATCGGTCCGATACATTTCCCCTCGATCAAGGATGTGGTGCGTGCTGCCGTCGGGCCAGACCACCCTGTACTCCAGATCGAATCGGCCGCCTTTTCGCAAGGCATCGCCCGTGGCCTCCTTCACCCTTTCCCTGTCATCCGGATGCAAAGCAGTGAAATAATCTTCGGCGGTCCCCACCTGCGCCGGTTTGAAGCCGAACACCTGATGCGGATAACCGTCCCAGGTGATTCTATCCTCGACAGGGTCCCATCTCCACGTCCCCGCACCGGAGGCTTTTAAGGCCAGGCTAAGTCGATCCTTTGTCTCCTGAAGGTCCTTCTGAATCTGCCTGCGTTCCGTAATGTCCTCTATCAGAGCGAGGAAATGGCTGGGGCTTCCATCCCCCTTGCGCACCAATCGGGAGGAAAGCCTGATCCAGATGACCCTTCCATCCCTGCGGATGTAGCGTTTTTCCACATGATAGCGATCGATCCCGATCTCACCGCTAAGGATGCGCCGCATCGCCGAAGTATCCGCGGCAATATGGTCGGGATGGGTAATGTCAACGAATGTGCGTGACAGGAGTTCTTCCTCGGAGTAGCCGGTAATCTCGCACAGGGAGGGATTAACACGTTGAAACCGGAAATCGGTTCCCAAAAGCGCCGCTCCAAGAGGCGCCTGGTCGAAAGTACACCGGAAGTGCTCCTCGCTCAGGCGAAGCTCTTCCTCCATCCATTTCCTTTCAGTGATATCGCTTGTCAGGGTTACCAGTCCCTTGACCTCTCCTTTTTCACCGAAGTGCGGAACAAATGTTCCCTGAATGTGGCGAATGCCTTTGCCTCCATAAGCGATGTCGCGCTCATAGGTTACCGTCTCCCCGGAAAAAGCTTTTTCGATCAGGTCCTCAACCTTGAGATAGGTCTGTTCGCCCAGAACCTCTCTTGGGTGTTTTCCGTAAATTTCCAAACTTGTTTGTCCGAACCATTGCTCGTAGGGCTTGTTATTAACCCTGTAGCGGCGATCCGAATCTATGTAGGATACCAGAACCGGAAGGTAATCGATCACCAGCCGAAGCAGCTCTTCACTATGTTTCACGGCCGTTTCGGCTTCCCGCAGAGCGGTAATGTCTATTACCCCGGATAGAAGATAGAGTACTTTACCCGCGCCATCGCGCACGGCGCGAACCGAAACCCGGGCCCGGACAATCCGTCCATCGCCTCTTATATAGCGCTTCTCCGTCTCGTAGTGATCAATATCACCGGAAAGAAGAGACGAAATGTTCCCGAGGTCGGAGGCAACATCGTCCTGGTGAGTGTATTCCGTGAACTTCAGGCGGAGCAATTCTTCTTCAGAGCGCCCCAACATGCGGCAAAGCTCTCGATTTACCCGAATGGCGGAAAGGTCCAGCCCCAACATGGCAGACCCGATGGGGGCCTGATCGAAGGTTGACCTGAAGCGCTCTTCGCTCTCACGAAGGGCCTGCTCCTGCTTCTTACGCTCCGTGATATCCATTACACTGGCGACGGCGCCCGTGAATTTTCCATTCTCATCAGACGAGGGTGCTGCCTCAAGAACAGTGAATACCCTGGTTCCATCTTTCTTAACGAGTTCAAACTCGTGCTGTTCCTTTATCCCTTCCTCACGACGTTTCAAATACCGTTTGGCCGTTTCAGTATTTTCCTCATCCATGAAGGAGAACAGGCGCCTTCCCTGCATTTCTTCGCGGGTGTACCCGAGCATTTCAGCCATACGGGAATTGACGAAGGTGGTGCGCGCTTCTCCGTCGACCACCCATATGCCCTCATGGAGGCTCTCGACGAGTTCCCGGTACTTCCTTTCACTCTCCTGCAGCATCTCCTCCATAAGCTTGCGCCGCGTGATTTCGCGGTTGCTCCCCCGGCGGCCTATGATTTTTCCATTCTCATCGAACACCGGTTGGCAGACATGCCCTATCCACCGCACGGCGCCATCTCGATGTATAATGCGAAATTCCAGTTCGCAGGGCGCTTGCGTGAAGAAGTCCTGTCTCATATGACGCTCGTAATGGGGCAGATCATCCGGATGAACGATGTCGGAGAGCAGTTCGGGGTTGGCTTTAAACTCGTCTGCCGAGTAGCCGCAAATCCTTTGGCACGAGGGTGAAACGTATAGAAACAATCTTTCCGGACTCAGCCAATATTCCCAGTCGTAGGTATTATCGGCAACAATCCGGTGTAACGTCCGCGGCTCTCGGCAAGACCCTGCCGCGAACTGATGCTCGATCTGGGCTGCCTCAAGCCCCGCAACGCGTTCTCGAAGAAACACCAGTTCATCAATGAGCCGCTCTTTCGTTTTATCTTGGTCTTGCATGGTCGGCCCTTTATCAATGGGGCGAGTGGAGATGTCCGGCCAGTTCCAGATACAGCCGGTCACGTACCGACTGCACGTCTGCAGTTTGTATTACACCCTGCTGTTCGGATATGCCCGCATCATAGTTAAGAAGAGGAAGACTGTCAACTTCGACTTAGATTTCGCGCTGATTTAAAGGAGTCGAGCATTTGTGTGAGTTGAGAATTAGACACATAAGCGAATATCTCGTGAACCGGATAACCTCGCTCGATCTTAGGCCTGGTCCGGCCTCAGAGAGCGTGTGGGACAGAAGTTTCACGTTCGGTTTTCTCAGCTGCCGAGCACTTCATTGACAGCGCGATCTTTGGATCGATGTGGAGGCGTGGAGCGCGCCGGCTTCAGGACCCGGCCGCGGGCAGTTCTTTTCCCGATCGATAGGCTGTTGCGGGCAGGCGTGATCGTTTACGGTTTCGGGAAGATGAGCAGCAGCGTACGCATGAGTTCGTGTTGCGGCGGTCACCGGACGGCGGCCACCTCCGTGGAGATTGAGCGTCAGCAGTATAACCTTAATATGATGTGTCCATCTTAGCCTTAACCAGCCAACGTTTCCCCTGCGCCAGTCCACATCCTGCTCTTTTAGGGGGTGTCCGATTATAATTTCACTTGGAATATCGTTTGTCTTTCCCCGTGTCGAGTGAAATGACAATCTCCGCTAATAGGCTCTTGGCATTGAAATTTATTATCGTGCACTCTACCCTGTCGTGGGTTAATTCCCCTATGGCCTTCGCTATTGCAGTCTCAATCTTCTCCAGTGGAATGGTCTTCAATTTAGAAGCATAGGAGGCATGGTATCTCTCATCGAAATTTTCTTTTTTTTGTTCCATAACCATTCCTTTCTGAGTCCTGAGTTAAAAACAGCCATGGACCTTTCGTGAAGTACCAAGATAATCATCCAAACCGATGCTACGATGTTGCACACCGGGACAATCCATTGGGGATGGACAATTAGTTTTCCGTCCGGTGTTTCCGGGTGGACACTAATTATTTTAGCACCTACACGGGAAATAGGGCCGGCCCCCTTCCATTTAACAGCGACCACAGAAAAAGAGACGGGACCTGACAGAAGGCTTTGAGGCTGCGGGGAACTTTTTGAATGGTCCGATATCAGGCAGGGTATTCCAACCGGTTGCTGTCTTCGACCCAACCCCTCTGTACAAAGAATAGAAACCAGGATTGTCGACTAAAGGCTAACCGGCGGGCGGCGGCGCCTCCAGTGCATGGGCTTGCCGGGCCTATCTGTGGTACCGCTTAGCCGTTTCGGTAACCCCCCGGATAAAGTCACTCTTGGCCAGCGTGTAGGCTACGCGGTCATTTTGGTGCGCACTGGAAAGTCTCGTTTTGAGACGGCCATATTCCAGGGCGGCGTCCGGATGCTCAATGAGATAGTCCCTGAACAGGAGGCTGTCCCAGCGCTCAAACCGGGACTCAACCATGTGGATATGATGCGTTCTGTTCCCATTCCTGTCGCGCTTTATAAACCAGGCATAGAACGGCGGCGTATCATCTCCCCATGACGGCCTCCAAAAGTAGTCATACCCCTGCGCTTCGAGTACAGGCGCAATTCGCCGCCTGGTCTCATCAAGGCTCGTTACCTCGACCAGGATGTCCACAATGGGCTTGGCCAAAAGGCCGGGAACAGCGGTGCTGCCAAAATGATCGATTCTCTTAATCAAATCAGCGGGTAGACAGGACAGCAAATGAAGCCGCTCCTGCTCGAAGATATCCGCCCAGCGAGGATCGTATGGCACAACGGCCACTTCCTCTTTCACCACGCCGGCTACTTTTTCTTCAAGCGTTCCCATTCATTCTTTCACGCGGCCCCGACATGCAGCATAACCGGGGGCGCCGGACCTGCCAGGACCAGGGCAGCGGCCATCGCACTATTCGCCGTCTCCCACCGGGGAAAGCAAT
>Ga0187882_1005202_pt1 | contig 10260 bp, 8 predicted proteins | sample June2016WEW_19_1_3_FD_132991 | JGI IMG/M metagenome (GOLD analysis project Ga0187882, IMG submission 132991) | Peatland microbial communities from SPRUCE experiment site at the Marcell Experimental Forest, Minnesota, USA - June2016WEW_19_150 | ecosystem: Environmental > Terrestrial > Soil >...
CCTACGGCGTCACCTCGACCAACCCGCATTTCGGCGCGGTGCGGAACCCTTGGGACCTGGAACGGATTCCCGGTGGCTCCAGCGGCGGCTCCGCCGCAGCGGTGGCCTCCGGCATGGTGTTCATGGCCCTGGGCAGCGACACCGGCGGCTCGATCCGCATCCCCGCTTCCTACTGCGGCGCGGTCGGGCTCAAGCCGACCTACGGCCGCGTCAGCCGCTACGGCGTGATGCCGCTCGACTTCACTCTCGACCACATGGGGCCGATCGCGCGCTCGGTGCGCGACGCAGCCGCGGGACTCAACGCCATCGCGGGATTCGACCCGCGCGACGAGAGCTCCAGCCGCCTCCCGACCGAAGACTACGTCCCGCCCGAACAGGTCTCGCTTGCCGGTCTGCGCATCGGCCTTCCCGAAGGCTATTACTTCGACCGCGTCGAAGAAACCGTGGCGCGGGCCGTGCACCGGGCAACCGAGCTTGCTCGAAGCCTGGGCGCGCGCATCGTGCCGGTGCGGCTCCCGGCAATCGACGCCATCAACACCGTCGGACGGCTCATTCTTCAGGCGGAAGCCTCGGCAGTCATGGCCCCGTACCTGGCCGAGCGCGGCAAGTTCGGCGCGGACGTGTTGGCGCTGTTTGATCAGGGCCGCTTCCTCCCCGCGACGGACTACCTCAACGCGCAGCGGCTGCGCCGCCTCATGCGCCGGGAATTCGCTGCCGTTTGGCGCGAGGCGGATTGCCTGTTCACGCCCACCACGCCGGGGGCGGCCCCCAGGATCGGCGAGACCACCATCGAGATCGGCGGCGAGACCGAAGACCTGCGGCTGGCCGCAACGCGATTCGTGCGGGCCTTCAATGTCCTCGGCGTGCCCGCCGTTTCGGTGCCCTGCGGATTCGACCCCCGCGGCCTGCCGCTCGGCCTTCAGATCGCCGCTCCAGCCTTTCAGGAGGCCAGACTCCTCAGGATCGCCGTGAAGCTCGAGCAAGCCATGGATATCGCCCCGCCGGACTATAATCGGCTTTGCGGAGGTTCCCCATGCAGTTGACCAGGCGCACCTTTGTCGGATCCGGAACGGCACTGGCTGCGAGCCTTCCTTCAAGCAGCGTGGCAGCCAACGACCGCATACAGGTCGGGATCATCGGGGCCGGCGCGCGCGCGCACGAGCTCATCGAGAGCTTGCAGCCCATGCCCGGCGTCGAGGTCGTAGCGCTCGTCGATGCTTACCGTGGCCGCATCGAGCGCGCCATCGAGCGCACCCGGGGCCGCGCCAAAGCCTTCCCGACTTACCAGGACCTGCTGGCGCAGAAATCGATCGACGCCGTCGTGGTGGCGACGCCCGACCATTGGCACCGCCGGATGGTGCTTGACTCCCTTCAGGCAGGCAAGGACGTCTACTGCGAAAAGCCGCTGACCTACCGCAGCTCGGAGGGCGTCGAGATTGTGGCCGCCGCGCGCGCCTCCGGCCGAATCGTCCAGGTGGGCAGCGACGGCATGAGCTCGCCGCTCCAGATCAAGGCCCGGGAAATGATCCAGTCCGGCAAGCTCGGCAGGGTGACCATCGTCCGCGCGGCTTACAACCGCAACACCGACTCCGGCGCCTGGATCTATCCCATTCCGCCCGACGCCTCGCCCCAGACCGTGAACTGGGAGATGTTCCTCGGACCCGCGCCGCAGCGGCCGTTCAGCCTTGAGCGCTTCTTCCGCTGGCGGTGCTATGAGGACTACTCGGGCGGCATCTCCACCGACCTGTTCGTCCACCTCGTGACCAGCATCCACTTCCTCATGGATGCCAAGGCGCCCTCCTCGGTGATGGCCATGGGCCAGCTCTACCGCCGCAAGGAAAGCCGCGACGTCCCGGACACGCTCAACGCCGTTCTCGAGTACCCCGAAGGCTTCGTGGTCAACCTCAGTTCCACATTCAACAACCAGACCGGCAACGAGGCCAGCTTCCAGTTCCTCGGCACCGAAGCCGGCCTCTCCCTCGGCGGCAACCTCTACTTCTACCCCGAGGTCGCGGCGGAGGATAACCGCTGGATCATCGATAGCTGGCCCCGCGCCCTCGCCGACGCCTACTACCGCGATCCCAAAATTCGCGAGATCGAGCTGCCGCGCACGCGCCAGCCGAAGCTGATCGATGGCCCGTCTCAGTACCGGCAGGAAGGGCTCGACGCCACGATTTCCCACCTCGCCCACTGGATCGATTCGCTGCGCACCCGCCGGCCCCATTGGGAGGACGCGCTGGCCGGCCACCACGCCGCCGCCTGCGCCCACATGATCAACCTCTCCGCTCGCCAGAAGCGCCTGGTGGAGTGGGATTTCACGCGCGACGACATCAAGGCATGAACGGCGCCGTGGAGCGGCAGTTCTGGAAATAGGGGCTGATCGCCTGCCGTCCGCGCTTGACACACGTCAGACCCGAATACGAGGATGAAACTCGGCCCAACCATGCCGCCCGACTTACGGCCGCGCGCGCTGTTCCTCAGCCCGGAGGCGCCGTATCCGGCCATCGGAGGGGGCGCGTTGCGGTCGGCCTCGCTGCTCGAGTACCTGGCCGCGCGCTACGTGGTCGACGTCATCGTGTTTCACGAGCCTTCCGCGCCCGACCCCCGCGCCGCCTTCCCCGCGGGCCTCGTGCGCGATATCCAGGTACTCGAGCTGCCATACCATTCCCGGAGCCTGCTGGCGCGCGTGGCTCGAAACACGGGGCGGTATCTGGCGGGCCGCGCCCCGCTGAACGACCGCTTCGCCGGCTTCGCCGCGCCGATCTCGGCGTGTCTGGGCGGGCGGCGCTACGATCTCGCGGTCATCGAGCACTTCTGGTGCGCGCCGTATTGCAGGCAGCTCCAGCCGTTGGCCGGCCGCGTGGTCCTCGACCTGCACAACGTCGAGTCGGTGTTCTACAATCGCTGCGCGCGGTCGGAGCCGTGGCCTGCCTCGATCGCGCTGCGCCGGTTCTCGCGTGCCTGCGCCGCTGCCGAGCGCCGCTGGTTTCCGCGGTTCTCAATGCTGCTGGTGACCTCCGACGAGGACGCCTGCCGCGTCCGGGAAATCTGTCCGGGCGCGAGTGTACGCGTCTACCCCAACACCATCCCACTGGTGGCGCAGCCCGACCTCCCGGAGGAAGCCGCACTCATCTTCTCGGGCAATCTCCAGTACCGGCCCAACATCTCCGCCGTCCGTTTCTTCCGCAAGCGGATCTGGCCGCTGCTCCGCGACCGCTGGCCCGAACTGGTCTGGCGGCTGGTGGGTAAGAACCCCCAGGCAGTCGCCAGGTACGCCGTCGGCGACGCGCGGATTCAGCTCGCTGGCCCGGTCGCGAACGCCATCGAAGCGCTGGCCGCCGCCCGGGTCGTTGTCGTCCCGCTGCTGGCGGGCAGCGGAACCAGGGTCAAGATCCTGGAGGCCTGGGCGGCCGGCCGTGCCGTGGTTTCCACCCCGCTCGGCGCCGAAGGACTGCCGGTCCGCGATGGCGAGCACCTCCTGCTCGCCGATACGCCCGAAGCTTTTGCCGCAGCCGTTTCCCGGCTCCTGGCGTCTCCCGAAGACCGGCTGCGCCTGGGCCGCGCCGGCCGCCAACTCTACGAGCGCCAGTTCACCTGGCAGGAGGGCTGGCACAGTCTTTTGACAATATCGCTTTAGTTTTCCTCCCGCCGTCCCCGCTATACTGTAGGTGAACGGGATGCGCTTCTCTGTCGATGCTCATGCGATCGGGTGCCACCTCACCGGGAATGAAGTTTACATCCGCAACCTGCTGAACGAGTTTGCGGCGATCGACGATGAGGCTGAATTCATCGCTTATCTGTCGGTCAAAGAAGCTGCCGAACTGGTGCCGCACTGCTTCGGCCAGCGCCAGGTCTCGCGCAACCCCTTCGTCCGCCTGGGCTTCGATCTCTGGCGCAGGGTCCGCCAGGACCGGCCGGACCTGCTTCACGTGCAGTACACCGCGCCCTTGAGCTGTCCTGTCCCGGTGGTGGTGAGCGTCCACGATGTGAGTTTTCTGGAGCACCCGGAGTACTTCACTTCCTCGCGCGCCGCCCAGTTGCGGCTCACGGTGCGCCGCACCGTCGCCCGTGCGGCCAGGGTCATCACGGGAAGCGAGTTCTCGCGCTCCGCGATTTCCCGCGCCTACGGCATCAACGGGGACAGAATCGTGGTCGTCCCGAATGCCGCGGCGGCTGAGTTCCGGCCGATCCCACGCGAGACTGCCGCGGCCTGGGTGCGCTCCAACTTTCGCATTTGCACCCCTTTCATTCTCACGGTCGGCGACCTGCAGCCTCGCAAGAACCAGGTCGGCCTGATCCGCGCGTACGCCGAAATGGTCCGCGCCTTCCCCCAACTTCCGCACCGCCTGGTGTTAGCGGGCAAAGAGAACTGGCGCGGCTCGGAGGCTCATCGCGCGGCCGAGGAAACGGGCCTCGGCGGCCGCATTCACTTCACCGGTTTTGTCCACGACGGCAGTCTGCTCCAGCTCTACAACGCTTGCGAGTTCTTCGTCTTCCCCTCGTTCTACGAGGGCTTCGGCCTGCCGGTGCTGGAGGCCATGGCCTGCGCCCGAGCCGTCGCCTGCTCGAACACTTCCGCGGTGCATGAAGTAGCGGACGCCGCCGCCATCCTGTTTGACCCGCACTCCACCGCGGAGATCACCCAGGCCATGCTCGACCTGGCGCTCAACCCCGAGTTGCGCCTGCGCATGGAGAGGATCGGACTGCAACGTTCCGCCCAGTTCAACTGGCGCAAGACCGCGGAGCGAACGCTGGAAGTCTACTACGACGTCGCCGGCAGCCGCTCGGGCTCCGATCGCCAGCGCAGCGCCGGCGTCCCGGTGTCCACCCCATGAAGGCTCTCCCGTTTCTTCTCGCCGCCTGTTTGGCCCTGGCGCAGGCCCCCGGCCCGTCCCCCAAAGCCCCGCCCGAGCCCTTCGCCGACGAGTCCCTGCGTTACTCGGTGAACTGGCCCAGCGGCCTCAGCCTGGGCGAGGCACAATTCCTCGCCAAGCGCGCGGGCGACCGGTGGCGGTTCGCGCTCTCGCTCGACGCCGCCGTTCCCGGCTTCATTGTGAGCGACTCCTATCAATCCACCGCCGCGAAGGACTTCTGCTCGGTCGAGTTCGTGAAAACCTCCACGCACGGACAGAAGAAGGCCAGCGAGAGAATCGCCTTCGACGCCCAGCGAGGCATCGCCACCCGGCAGACGTTGATCGCCGACGGAGGCAAGTCGGAAGTCTCGGCGCCGGGCTGCGCCCGGGACGCGCTTGCCTTCCTTTACTTCCTTCGCCTCGAGCTCAGCCAGGGCCGCCTTCCGCCGCCGCAGACCGTTTTCTTCGGCGCCCCCTACCAGCTCAAGCTGGAATACGGCGGCACGCAAACCATCCGCGTGAACGACCGCCCCATGGAGGCGGAACGGCTGCGCGCCTCGCTCAAGGGTCCGGCCTCCGAGACCAATTTCGAGCTGTTCTTCGCGCGCGACGCCGTCCGCACCCCGCTCATGATCCGCGTTCCCTTCGCGGCTGGCGTCTTCTCGCTGGAGCTGGTGCGATAAAATGCGGCTGGCCTTCTTTTCGCCCATGCCGCCTTCGAAAAGCGGCATCGCGGATTATTCGGCCGCCCTGCTCGAGCCGCTCGCCCGCCTGGTCCGGGTCGAAGTCTTCGACCGGGAGCCTGCCGCTTTCGATCCCGCGCGATTCGACCTGGCCCTCTACCAGCTTGGCAACAATCCCTATCACGAGTTCGTCTACCAGATGGCGCTGCGGCATCCCGGCGTGGTGGTGATGCACGAAGCCAACCTGCACTACCTGGTCGCCGACCTCACCATCCGCGGCGGCGACTGGGACGCCTACCTTGGCGAAGTGGAATACGAGGGCGGAGAGGCGGCGCTCGCTTACGCCCAGCGCGTCCGCGCCCTGGAGATTGGGCCGGACTACGAGGGCGTGCCCATGATCCGCCGGGTTCTGGAGCGCGCCCGCGCCATCATCGTCCATAGCCAGTGCGTACTCGACCAGATCCGCGCCGCAGGCTTCCCAGGGCCCGTCGCGCGCATCCCGCACGGCGCCTGGGTCCCCGCCGCCGATCGCTGGGCCTGCCGCGAGCGCCTCGGCGTGGACGAGTCCACCCCGCTGGTCGGCATCTTCGGCTTCCTCAAACCCTACAAGCGCATTGCCGAATCCCTGCGAGCCTTCCGCCGCCTGCTTCGGCTCGAGCCCCGGGCCAAGTTCATCCTGGCCGGCGAGCCGCATCCCGATTTTCCCGTCCAATCGCTCATTCGCAGCCTGGGCCTCTCCGCCAGCGTCCGCGTGCTGGGCTTCCTCCCCATCGACGACTTCGTCGCTCACATCGCCGCCTGCGACATCGTCCTCAATCTCCGCTACCCCACCGTCGGCGAGAGCTCCGGCAGCCTGCTGCGTGCGTTCGGCCTCAGCCGGCCCGTGCTGGTCTCCGATGTCGGCTCCTTCCGCGATTTCCCCGACGACGTCTGCCTCAAAGTCCGCGTAGACAGTACCGAGGAAGACCAGATCTTCGAGTTCCTCAACCTGCTGGTCTCCCGCCCCGAAATCGCGCGGGAGTATGGCCGGCGCGCCCGCCAGTGGGTCGAGCGCGAGTGCACCTGGGAGCGCGTCGCGCGCCAGTATGCGTCGTTCCTGGAATCCGTGGCGGGAGCCAGTGCGCTGTCCCCGACACCGCTTGCTGGCGTGCGCGGCTCGGAGGTGCCGATTCCGAGCCGCGACCACGAGGGAGCGGTTGTCGAGAATGACGTGGGACAGCCACCTCAGCCTGTTGCCGCCCCACCTGAGTCTGCCATCCCCGAGCCCGAGTCCGCCGGCCCGCCTCCCTCCGACAGCGACATCCTGGAGTGGGCGCCCACTGAACCCCTGTTCCGCGCTTACGTCGACGCGCATCTCTCGCGCCTCACCAAAACCCTCGAGATCACGCCGCCCGGCTCGCCCGCCGACCGCGTCCTGGAGATGGGAACCTACCTGCAAGTCGCCCCCGCGCTCCGCAAGCGGCTCGGCTACGGCGAGGTGCGCGGCTGCTATTACGGCGAGCTCGGCGTGGTCGAGCACCGCGAAGTCACCTCCACGGACGGCGAGCGCTTCGAGTGCGACGTCGAGCTTTTCGATGCCGAGAAGGATGTTTTTCCCTACGCCGACGAGTATTTCGCCACGGTGCTGTGCTGCGAGCTGGTCGAGCACCTCTCGGTCGACCCCATGCACATGATGGGCGAAGTGAATCGCATCCTGCGACCCGGCGGCCACCTGGTGCTGACCACTCCCAACCTCGCCTCCCTGCGCGCCATCTCGGCCATCCTTCAGGGCTACCACCCCGGCCTGTTCCCGCAGTACATCCGGCCCGCCCCCGACGGCAAAATCGACCCGCGCCACAACCGCGAATACACGCCCTTCGAGATCCGCCTGCTGCTCAACGACGCCGGCTTCGAGGTGCGATTGCTCGAGACCGGGCCATTCTACGACCAGCCCCGGCCGGAGTTGGCCTGGGTGCGCCGCCTGCTGGAACGCTACGAGTATTCCACCGAGTTGCGCGACGAGGGAATCTACGCGGTCGGCCGCAAGATCGGCCTCCCCCGCAGCCGCTACCCGGCCTGGTTGTACGGCGGAAGCGAATGAGCGCGCCCGAGATTCGCGTCGACCAGCAGGCACTCGCGATTCGCGCCCGCCTCCGCGTCGTCAACTCCTCCGGCGAAACGTGGAAGCCCGAGGACGGCTACGCCGTCGGCTACCAGATCCTCGACCCGGACACCGATACGCTGGTCGTGGATGGCCGGCGCTCGCCGCTCGCCCGCCCGCTCGCCCCGGGGGAGTCCGTGGACGCCGAGGTCGAGGTGGAGCTGCCGCCCGAGCACGGCCGCTACCGCGTCTTCGTCTCTTCGATGCGCGAAAACGTCTGCTGGCACTATCAGCAGGGCACGCCGTTCCTGCTGATCGAAGCAGAGGTGGGCGAAGCGGGAGCGCGCTTGGTCCGCAGTGCGGAGACGACGATGGGCGCGCTGCGCCGGCGCAACCTCGTGCGCGCTTTCGGCCGGGGGTTCCAGTACCCGCTCGCGCTCCTATGGCGCAACCGCAGCCTCATCCGCTCGATGGTGCGCCGCGACGTCCTCGGCCGCTACCGCGGCTCCTTCGGCGGTGTCTTCTGGACCCTGCTCAACCCGCTCCTGCTGATGACTACCTATTTCTTCGTCTTCGGGATCGTGTTGCGCGCCAGGTTTCACAACGATCCGTCGCGCGCCGGGTTCGTCCTGTACTTCCTATGCGGGATGCTGCCCTGGCTGGCCTTCAGCGAAGCCGCTGGCCGCGCGCCCTTCGTCATCCTCGAATACCGCAACTTCGTCAAGAAGCTGGTCTTCCCGCTGGAGACGCTCCCGGTGAACCTGACGGCCGCCGGGCTGGTCACCGAGCTGTTCGCGCTGGTGGTGTTCGTCGCCGGCCTGCTGCTGGCCCGCGGCGGAGTACCCGCCACCGCGGCCTGGCTGCCCCTGCTGCTGATTCCCCAGTTGCTTCTTACCCTGGGCCTGTGCTGGTTCCTGGCCGCTCTGGGCGTCTACGTCCGCGACCTTGGCCAGATCAACGGTTTCCTGCTCACCCTTTGGTTCTTCCTCACGCCCATCTGTTACCCGGTCGAATCCCTGCCGCCCCAGGCGATGGCCATCCTTGCCAAGAACCCCTTCTTCGTGCTCGTCCAGGCCTACCGAGACATTTTCCTGGAAGGGCGCGCTCCCTCCTTCGGCCCGCTTTGGAAACTCTGGCTGCTCTCGGCCGTCTTGTTCCTGCTCGGCCACGCCTGGTTCTACAAGCTGAAGAGAAACTTCGCCGACGTCATTTAGTGCGGGAGCGCCGGCGGTCGGCGCCGCCGGCGTCCCCGAAGAGCTACTTCTTCTTCTTGGCCGGCGCCTTGGCGGGCTTGGGCTTGGTCTTGCAGGCCATCGGGCATTCCTCCTTGTCGTGAGAATCAATACATCGGAATGAGTCCGGAAACCGCAGCATATCAGGGAAAGCAGTCAGGGACGCCAGTTGAGCCACTCGCCGTCCTGTAGCGGCGCCCAGTCGACCTGCGGCAAGGCCGGCAGGTCCTCGTGCTTTTCCTGCTGGAAGTAGCTCTCGGCAATGGCGAATGCGTGCTGCTTGGCCTTGGCTTCGCTGAACTGGCGGTGGCCATGAATGGTGAGCCCCGGGCCCGTGAGCACGATCCGCCATTCGTCGAAGTCCGACGCCACCAGCAGCGTGAGGTAATGGTATTGCGCCTTGAAGCCCGTCGATGAACGGAACATGGTTCCTCCGGCGTATGGAAAGAAGATACCCCAGTCCGGGACATTCCGCAAGGACGCGCTAACCGCGCGGCATGCCGGCTCCGCCGGACAAGCGGCGCCCGCCTGCCTGAGGGCGCTAGCCGTGCGCAGAATCACTTGGCCAGGACGATGGCGCGGTCGCGCGGAGTCATCTTCTCGGCGGCGATGCGCAGAACCAGGCGGGGCGTGGTGCCAGCGCGGGGCTTCAGGAAGGCGACGACTTCGCGGGGCCTCTTGGGATAGGCTTCCTTCAGGACCCAGCCCACGCCTTTCTGCACCATGTCGTCGGGGTCGCTGAGCAGCCTCGCGGCGATATCGAGAATCGCACCGGTGTGGCGGCCCTGCTTGGCTTCCTGCAAGAGCGAAACGATGGCGGCGCGGCGCTTCCAGCGGTTTCTGGAGCGGGTCCAGGCGGGGAGGCGCCGGATCCAGGCGGGCTCATTCTCGAGGCAGGCGGCCAGCAGCCAGGAGGAGACGCCGTCGCAGTTCGCCCAGTTGGTCACATAGCGGCCGATCCAGCGTTCAAAGAGCCGGAATTCGCGCGCGGCGCACTGCTTGCGGAAACGGCGGTACACGCAGATCGCGACGCTCGATTCCTCGAGCTTGCCGCTCTTCCATAGCTCGTTGGCAAACTCGTCGCGGTTGGCGGCCAGCCAGCTCTTCACTTCGTGGTAAGCGGCGCGGGCAATATGTTTCACGTGGAACGCTCGGACGCCCCAGAGGTCGACGGGCTCGCGAAAGAAATTCAGGGCGCCTTGGCGGTACTCGGGATCCACGTGCGCGGCCAACCCGGAGCGGACTTGAGCAAGAAGATCGGCAACGGTCATAAAGGCAATGTACCGCGGAACGGGTGATACACTGGGTGCTCGCATGGGTACCGGAACCGTGCCGCGCATCGGTTCCCTGCTGGTGAAGCCGGTGTCGGCGGTGTGCAACCTGGATTGCGCCTACTGCTTCTACCTGGACCG
>Ga0187882_1005203_pt1 | contig 10260 bp, 10 predicted proteins | sample June2016WEW_19_1_3_FD_132991 | JGI IMG/M metagenome (GOLD analysis project Ga0187882, IMG submission 132991) | Peatland microbial communities from SPRUCE experiment site at the Marcell Experimental Forest, Minnesota, USA - June2016WEW_19_150 | ecosystem: Environmental > Terrestrial > Soil >...
GCGTTGAAAGCAGAACTTGGACAGGCGTATACTGACTACGCTAAGAAGACAAAGCGATTAATTCCATTCGTATTGTGAGCAAGAATTTCGTTGCTTGTAGGTTTAAGTGATGCGCACCGACACAGAACATACCATGTGACTGCTTTGCTTGCAACACGTCTCAAACCAGACTGATACCGTGCTCCACTTCGTTGAGAGATGTAAAATGTCGTCGTTTCGTTTGCGTGTGCGCACCATTGGACCCACACACACGAAGAAGTCTCCTCAGGTGATGTTCGCGGTCAAGATTTTTGTGCTTGAGTCGCGTCTCACGCATAGGGGCCTTCGACCACTTCCATGAACGCTAGATCCATCGGAATTCTGTCGGTGCTTCTCGCGAGTCTTCTGTGGGCTTTGGAGCCGGTGCTTGCGAAGCTTTCGTATCAGAACTCAGATTTTGAGCATACTCTTGTCGTGAGAGCGATCCTCGTCACCCTTACGGCGTTGGTCTATGTTGTGATGACGAACAGAGGGAATCTTAGGATTGACAAACGACAACTGTCGGCGCTGGTGTATGTTGCGTTTGCTGCGAATGTCTTCGGCGATATCGCATACTTCCTCGCTTTGACCCGAATCCCTGTAGTTACCGCTGTGCTGATTGGTAATTTGCAGCCAATCTTCATTGTAATGATGGGGTTCTTGGTTCTCAGAGAAGAGAGGCTGAGCAAGTTTGACTACTTAGCGATTGTAGTTATGGTGACAGCAGGGGTCCTCATAGCAACTCGAAGCTTAGAGAACTTGATGGCGTTCAGGCTAGGAACTTACGGTGACTTGGTTGTGCTCTCAGCAACTGTCGCATGGTCAACAACCACTATCGCGTTCAGGAAGTATCTGAGAGAAATGAACGCAGGCGTCGTAACGTTTTACCGCTTCCTGTTCGCATCTCTCGTATTCGCAGCTTACCTCATGGCCTCTTCAGGATTTGGGGCAGTGAACGTGTATCAAATCATGATTGGTATTGTGGTTGGGATCGGCACGATTCTTTACTTTGAGGGTTTGAAGCGGAACAAGGCTGCGCAAGTATCCTCTCTCGAACTCTCAACGCCCCTCTTCGCCGCAGTTCTCGGCTTTCTTGTCTTGGGTGAGCTGGTCACTCAGCTTCAAATCGTTGGAATGTCTCTCCTCGTGATAGGAGTATTCCTCCTGTCCAGAAGAGAAGAACCAATTCCATACCGTTGTTGCTAAGTATCCCATCTTGAACTTCACATTCAAACAGAAGAGTGGCTCAAACGTTTCGTGTGTGTGTGTCTATCATGTTGCGAGCACTGGAAATTGAACCGTTGTTATCTCTCATAGCAGCTGCATTTTCCTGCAGAGTGGTTTGAACAACCAATTAACCTGTGATCCCTCCAACCGCAAACAATGCACCTTTTCTCCAGTGGATCGTGCACACACAAAAAGGAGTGACTAGACTGGTAAGTCTAAACACTTTGCAACGTTTTGGGCTACTTCCGTTGGATTTGCATTTAATTCTATACCGATTGAGAGATGTCCGTCTTTGTACGGAAAAATCAGTTCATACATTGTGCCATATCTTATGACTACGTATCTCATCCCGTTCATGTCTAGATTTCCTCTACGCCGAGTCAGTTCAAGAATGATAGGGTTCACTATGAGCTCCTCCATCCGATCGGTTTCTGTGGGGTTAAGGCTCGGCCGCTTGGGGTTCTGTTCCATCTCCACAATCAGCCCCCTTTGATTTATCGCAACATAGCGAATATTCGAATCAATCTCAAACAGCCTTGCGCCTATCTTCTCACTCATCTGCCCCATCCTTCGGATGAATCAGACTCGCACCTCAACTTCAAGTTTGCTTGCACGGACCCGGTTTCGTGTGTGTGCGCACCATTAGACCCACACACACCCGACCCATCTCGGTCATGTGGTTCTCGGGCTTACCAACCACAAGAAATACTCACACGCTAGAACCTAGGACTTTTCATCCTTTCACGCACACGAAAAACCGCAAAAGACTTGAGCAACAGCCAGCAAATACGGAAAGTGCCCGGTTGGGATTTGGACCCGCGAGGCAATTCACTAAGATGCATGCTAGTTCTCGCACTAGTTCTCGGTGAGGAATCGCTTGCCTGATTCTCTTGCGGTTCCCATCCTCAGACAGCTGGTACCCGGCGGTATCGATTATGGATCCACAATACTCATCGAATTCGAGCCTGACTCCATATGGTATGAAACTTCTCTGAGTATCGCGGCTCAGGCGGTACGGGAGGGCATCAGGACCGTTTATCATGTCTATGCACATCTCCCAAGCGAAGTTAGGGCGATTCTTGCTCGTTGGGGTTTGGATACTAGGAAGTTGGAGAATGAGAATGTCTTCGAACTTGTCGACAGCTACACAATCCAAACCGGTATCGGTTCGCCAGAGAAGGAATACGCCATAACCAAGTCTCTAAAGCTCTCAGAGACCAGCATTTTCTATTCTCAGGCTCTCAAGAGTGGCAACATTCCTGAAGATTGGAAACGCTGGTTGCACGTCGATGACGACTGCTCGATCCAGTTGAAGTACAACTCTGAGAGTGCGATAGTTGAATTCCAGCGTATCAGAGGGCTCCCCATGCTGGCAGCATACGAGGAGATCGGGCTAAATCCAATCTTGAAGGGGGTCGCCTCAGGTACCTTCTACAAGGAGATGGAGTCCCTCTCCACAGGCGTACTAGATGTCAAGAGCGAGGAAAGGGAAGGCAAGATCGAGAACTATCTGAGACTGAGAGCATTGAGAGGGAGGAAGTTCGACTCAAGATGGCACCGACTGCAACTTCAAGATAACGGTGAAGTTGCACTCGCCGACTAGTTGTTGTGTGTGGGTCTGCTGGTGCGCACACACACCAATGCAGAAAGGCACAATGCCCTCGTGAAATCACTGATCAGGACTGCCAAGCGAATCAGGCTGAGTTACATCGACTGGATAAGTTTGACTATTAGTGACACGATGTTTCTATGTGATTGTGGACACGTCTGGCTGGATTTTTCCATCTTTGCTGATCAGGACAGTGTAACGATGGAACTTGCAGTATTGATCCATTACAATTCCAGAGACTTCGTCGATTGTTTTTCCTTCTCTGAGTCTGGCGGGCCCAGACAGAATGTAGGGCGGGGTATACAGAGCGTAGTGAGAGTACGGTGAGGTAGGTGTGTTAATTCCTCTCTTCTTTAGCATGTGTTTCACCCATTCCTGAGCAACGAGCAAGTTAGGTTCTGGAGATGGTGGCCCTCTTGTTGCTCCTGTCACTTGAGGAGCTCGTGCGTAAACCGCCTCTTTGTGAACACCTTTCTGACCAATTTTCGCAGCTCCTCCGGGTAACACAGCGGACATAGGCTTGGAAGATTCAAGATATGATAAATCGCCCAAGGGGGGCGTGGGAGTCTGACTGCAAAGCAGAACTTGCGACGATTCGTTGGTATCCAGATCTAGCTTCATAATCGCATTCTGCGCTACGAAGTAAAGCGCATTTGGGCTGCCTTTCACATATTGCAGACCCTTTATCCCGCCCCCAACTCCCATGAGGCACACATCGTCCGCGGGCCGTAGATTGAAGATCCGTTGCGGATTCCCGAACAGATCATGACGACCTGTGTCTTTATCAAGCCCAACACCGCCATCCAACCCAGCATCCGTGACCCGGTAAACGCAGGATCCTTGGACGGATCCATTGCTGAGATAGAGAGTATTCTCATCATCGAAGGCAAAATCGCCAAGCCAGCATTGATTGGTGAATTTACCTGTATCTTTATCCTTGCACGGAATCTGATCGAGTTTCACAGTGTAGTAAGGAATAGCGTTATACCATGTGCGATCCTTCGGTGCCCCACCCTTTTCTATGAGGTAGTAGATCTGACCATCTTTCTGGTCACTGTAACCAATGCTGAAATATATCCGACGCTGGGAAGAGTTCACTTGTCGGACCCTTACCGCAGACAAATAGTTATTGCCAGTGGGCGCGTCATAAATGTCTGAAAACTGCAGATGCCCCATATCTGTTGGATATGTGTTCGTTTCGACTGGGGCCATACAGATGCAACAGGGTGCGGGGCCTAAAGGAAACCAAATGAAGTAAAGATCTCCGTTGGGTGCAAAAGAGAATCGACATACACCTTCTCCGACCCATCCTTCAGAGAAGTCAGGGACGACTCCTTCCGTTTGACTCAGAGGAGACAATACGGTATCCACTTTCTCTGATTCTAAATCGAAAGAATACACATTTCCCGTAAATCCAACAGCTTGATCCGAAAATAGTAGGTACTTCATGGGTCAATCCTACTTCTACATTGATAAGAGAAACCAAGAGAATGTAAGTGTCTACGCACTCTTCAACATTTCTTCCTGGATGATGGGCTGTCAGTCAGCTAACCGTTGGCAAGTTTTTCAATTAATCGATCACGCGCAGCCTGACTGGCTGAAGCCACTGTTTTGGGCGGCATCCATCCGCGTGGCAGGTCGAGATCCATGCGATACATACGCCAGTCGATTCCACATTCACCGTACGCTATCCTGAACCACCCAGCAGGACCGTCGCCGTTAGGAGGGTAGGTCTCTCCCCAACCGGTTCCATAACTGTTCTTGCAAGTCCAGCACCCTTCGGCATCGTCGTATCCAACTACAGCAACACTGTGGCCTCCTTCAAATTCTCCCCAAGCGTGTTCATAGATACCTCCTGTGTAGGCATCGAAGTCGTCAAAAACCGCCAAGTATTCAGAGACCAAGCATCCATGTGTCCTAAGAAGTGCCTTCATCTCGTTGATGTCAGTCACCCGGCTCCAGGCCTTCAACTTCGTTCCAAACACTATTCTAGCCTTCCAGTCCGGACAAGTCTTGCAGGGTTGGTCAATGGGAGTATAAGGATAGCAAGCCTCGTCGGGAACACCATTAACCATTAGGTAATCCAGTAGCTTATCATGCGAAACATTCCCCTCGCCGCATTGGCCATTGTTGCAGAAGAACAGGTGGGCCTCTGACAGGTCAGGGTTCTTAACGGGATCGTTAAATGCCTGTTTCTTCAGCAGCATCTCTAGAGCGCCGATCACTGCAAACGCAACACATGAACAACACGTTAAACCTTGGTTCCTGATCGGCGTTGTCCAGTTCCAGCCTGAAACATTTCTCCAGTCCCATTTTGGGGAAGGAGCGACCGGCCCAGTGATTGAGCGCGATCTCTTACTCTCTTTCTCCTTCTGCCATCTAAGAATGTCCTTGACACGGTCTTCATCAATGATGGCTCCAAGCATCTTTTTCCTATCCTCCTTACTCTTGCTAGAGATCTCTGTTGGTCCAGCCTTCCACCGCAACCTCTTCGATTTGATGGCCGCTCTGATGGCATTCAACCTCTCCTCTTCGTTCTTCACCATCATCCTGTCACCTCTGAGAACATTAGAGGCTGCCTGGCTAGAAAGCTATCTCCGTCAGATACACCTGTGGGTCTGCTGGTGCGGGCAACAGAATTTGAACCCTAACCTATTACCCGCTAGGGGACTAACTCGCTAAAGCATCACGAAAAACGCATCATAAACCAGGCTAGACTACGGCCGCATGCTCGACATGCGAGCAGATGTAGCCTGACTGTTTCAATAATAAGCTTGGTTGATGCGACGACTACAACCGAGGTCGAGCGTCGCATTACCTCTTCAAGTTGATAGGCTGGATTATGCGGCCCTGACCGATTCCCAACGATTAAGGCCGGATTCCCAAAGAGAAAGGCACGATCAGATTTCCTGACGACGGGGCGATGGCCAATCGTGACCCACGGTAAGACTTTATGTAAGACTTTTGCACTGGAAGTATGGCTGAGTACCGATGGTTGTTAGGAGCACAGTGGGGCCGAAAGGGCAGGTCACGATTCCAAAAGAACTCAGAGAGAAATACCACCTGCTTGAAGGTGAAAACGTAATAGTCGTGCCGTCATCAGAAGGCGTACTCATTAAGCACCCACCAACATCTCTGCGAGGCAGACTAAAAGGTAAGATCAACATTCAGGGCCTCGAAGAGGAAATAAAACAAATCAGAAAGCAATGGCGTCTCTAGCCGATGAAGCCTCTGTACGTAGCTGACACGGTGGCCCTTGCCCGGTACCTCGAAGACAACCTGCCAAGAAAAGCGAATGAGGTTTTCGAGGCGGCAGAAACCGGGACGGCAACAATTCTAGTGCCTGACATTGTGATCGCCGAATTCATCTACATCGGGCTGAAGGGTCGACTGAAGGTTCCGGATCCAAGAGCTACAATTTCAGAACTACTTGGCGATCTAGAATCCTCTCAGTTCTTGCGGCCCGTCGGTATCTCGTCAGAAACATGGTCGGTCTTCATCGATTCGAAAGTCCCTGAACTTCATGATAGAATAATCTACTCGACAGCTGTATCAAATGAAGCCGATGCCATTATTACAAATGACTCGCAAATAATAGCCTCAACCCACCCGACTATATGGTAGATTCACGAAATCAGGTACGAACGAAACAGTCGCCTTTCCCCTGCCCCCAACCAAGATTGGCAACTCATTACTAGCGATTCATGGAATATGTGGGGGATCATTAACACCACCCTCCGGGCACCACCCAAACATCAGGTGTACCCACTCTTGCCAGTCATGGGTGATGTCACCTAATGATTGGGTGGTGTCACCCCTTCAATGGGCCTCCTGTTTTCTGCAGTGTGGACGAGAGGGTGATTACACCCAAACATTGGGTGTTAACACCCCCCAGTAGGGGGGGTACTTACGGGTGATTGTAGAAGAACTTCTGCATAGGGTGTCAGACACCCAATCATTAGGTGTCAGACACCTTGAGGCGATGCTCGGCAAACCGTCATAAGGTGCAGAATTGTGCAGTGGACCCGTTTCTAGTGGCCGTGACCCTCCGCGAAATAGGAAATCCTCAGCGTCCTCGCGGACCGAATCTGCTTCCGGCTCCTGCAACCTACCCATGATCGGTCACGCACATCCTCGAACTAGTCTAGGTAGGAAGGATTTCTTTCCTGTTGCTGATTGATGTTAGTCAGCATGTGTATTACGGGAGTGCGCGTCTAAGCAGTCTGACCCAGTTACCGCCAAGGATGTTGTCGATGTCGGTTTGGGAAAAGCCGGCCTCGCCGAATGCTTCACCAATCTTCCGCAGGTCTGCCGCCGTGTCTAATTCGGCGGGAATGCTTTCGGCTCCAAACCCGCCGTCAAAATCAGAACCAATTCCAGCGTGAAGTCTATCGCCGGCTAAGTCGCACACATGGCGAATGTGTTTTACGACGTCTGCCAAGGTTACTTTGGATTTTGTTGCGTCCGTTTGCTTCCAGTCTGGCTGCAGGAATCCGTTGTACAGCGCTGTTCCGATGACGCCTTCGTGTGCTACGAGGGCGGAGATCATTTCGTCGCTCAGCTGCCTGTCAGTTGGGACGAAGGTGCGGCAATTGGAGTGGCTGGCTATCACGGGTCCATGGAATAGTTCCAGCGCCTCAAAGAAACTAGCCTCAGCCATATGCGACATGTCCAGGATTAGGCCAGTTTTTTCCATCTCTTTCATCAATTCGCGGCCGAGTTCGGTGAGCGGCCCCGGCATATGTGTGCCGCCGGCGTAGCGGGTTGCGTGCCAAGCGGGGCCGACGATTCGCACACCAGCTTCAAACCATTCTCGGGCCTGTTTCGGCGTTACAATTGGGTCGGCTCCTTCCATAAGTAGAACCACGCCAAGACGTGAACTGTCTGGGTTCAGTACGCGGTCAATGTCGGTTCTTGAGCGAATCAGTATGATACGTGGGTCTTTGGCGAGGTCGTTGTAGTATTCGAGTTGCTTTCTCGCCAAATCATAGGCCTGCTGGGGGGTTTCGTAGCATGGTTTGACCTTGTCTTCGGGCGCGTTGCAGGGCGCGGCCCACAGAGTTGCGAAAACTATTCGCACATCTCCTTGGAGGAGTTCGGGCAAACCAAGGGTCGCGACTCCCTTGTGGCTGTCGGGCGGGGTTTCGAGCCTCCGTTTCTCGAGAGCTGAAAGCCTGAAATCACGTCCCTGCATCGCATTTTCTGCTATGTCTTCATGTGCGTCAACGATGAACCTGAACGGCTTCACACGATGAAAACGAGACACCGCGCCGACCTTCTTCATTGCCCCTGTACCTTAGAGTTTAATGACAATTTATGTCTCATCCCGACCGGGTGCAAACCTTCTCAGTGCTGAAAATTGGGTTCAATTTCGTATGTGGGTCCAATGGTGCGCACCACCACCAGCTCGTATCCATAAGTGAATTTCCTAATTGTCGCAACCGATCATTATCGCGCGCTGTCCGCGGAATGGCTTGTGGCATTGTCTTCTTCAAACATGGCCTTTCTGAGTTGCTCCGCCGCGGCTCTTCCTGCTCCGAACTCCTGGCCAGTCAATGGTCTTCCAGCAAGACGAGTACGTGCTTGTTCGACGTAGGGGAGAAAGAATTGTGTTGCAAGCGAATGTTCTCTGACTCCGATAGGGATTAGTCTTTGAAGCTGTGACATCAATGCCTGATACCCTGTTGTCTTGCTCAGTATTCGATCCCTGTTAGCCCAGTCCTCAGGGAATGTTATCTTAACAGATTGAAAGTAGTTGTCTATGATCTTCTTGATTTGCCCGTCTTGTCCAGTCACGTAGAACTCCCACAGCGGGTATCGTGAGGTATCGAACTCGGTCATTGATCGTAGGTAGTATCGGTCGTTCTTGTGCTTCTTTAGGGTGCTGCGCACTGTGTTCTGCAAGGCTCTGCCAGGATACAGTAGGCTTAACAATTCAGTGACGAACGCATGTTGTGTGATTATCCCCTCAGTAATTTCGTCATTCACTCCGAGCATCTTGATGTGGCGCCACCAAGGGCTGGTTGGGTCAGAGTTTGAGGACTTGGCGATATTATGAGCCACTTTTTCAGGAGTTTGAACAGTGGAGAAGTCCAGCAGATCTTGTGCCAACGATGGATTGATTCTTGTCTGCTTTGAGTTTATCGTCGAATACAGGTAGGCTTGCTCCTCAAGCTCGAGGTCTACGAAAATGGTAACAAGTAGTTCGAAACTGCTCTCCAGTTCTTCAGCGCCGAAGCCCGCCAATCTGTGTTGACCGTCGATGATGAAAGCAGCATCCTGCTGTCGCTTAATGAATAAGCGACCATTAGCTGGTTCACTTCTGATGTTCTCAGAAGGAACAGCTATTATGATCGTATTTGGGAAGCACGCGTCAATTGTTCTGACATATTCTCGGATTTCATTAACCCTATCCTGGTTTAATGGTCTCTGGATGCCCATGTAACTGAACAAGTCCGCTTTCTTACCGTCCTGAGGAATTTCCAGCCTTCGTACGTCGGCTTTGCAAATAGTTACAAGATCAGCGGCTGGCAAAGTTCCGACATAGAAATCGCCTATGGGCTGTCTTACTTTCAGCACAGAAATCGGAATCCAATCCGATTCAGACAGCAATTTTCTCTCCTCCTACGATAGCCTCGACAGGCTTACTCTCCTCCAATTTAGTTACAGAGGCTTCCTCATTCCTTAGTACCTCCCCCGAAACGTTCAGGTAGGCTGCGTTTTCGTGATGCTTTTTCGCAACGAAGTAAGCTGGGAAAACGCTCATGATGGCAAGTAAAAACATGACAAGCAGTGGCAGACCACCACCAGGGCTTTCCAAAAATACGCGGGTAAACACAAAAGCAGCCCACATCACAACTACAAAGAGAAGCAGCATGACGTTCAAAGACCGGTCTCCGGGGCTTTCATCTCTTTGGAGTGGCAAGACAATGACGATTTCCGTGCTCAGGATGACAACGAGATACAGGAATGTCGAGTATCCCTCTCCGAGGGCGTTGATCACCGGGTTGCCGAACAGGATTGTCGCAAGAGTCAGGAACACGGGAATGCTTGAAATTCCAATTCGGCTCCACCAGACTTTCAGAGAATCTTGCATGGGGCTTACTCGACCTATCAATTTAAGAGCCTTTTTCGATGGACAACCCTTTGGCGGAGCGCCAAGCATCGTTTTCTCACGTTGCGATGAATCTCAACTCAATGTCTATTCAACAAATCTTGAATTGACCACTAGTTCTCTTTCTTATTCATCGCAACTGATTGATTAGGTTCTTTTGATAAGTCGCCGCGAGTGGAGCTAGTCACGGACTAGCCTGGATGTGTACGGCATCTAATTTCGCTGTAGCCTCGCAACTTTAGGTCGGTGTAAGGGAAATGTGCTTCGATGTCTAAGCGCATTCTCTCATCAC
>Ga0187882_1005214_pt1 | contig 10237 bp, 16 predicted proteins | sample June2016WEW_19_1_3_FD_132991 | JGI IMG/M metagenome (GOLD analysis project Ga0187882, IMG submission 132991) | Peatland microbial communities from SPRUCE experiment site at the Marcell Experimental Forest, Minnesota, USA - June2016WEW_19_150 | ecosystem: Environmental > Terrestrial > Soil >...
ACGCAACACCGTCCGCAAAACAGACAGCATACCCATGTCAACGTTGCCCTTTCCAACTTACAAAGGAATCATAAAGGGGCAGCGTTGGAAGGTCTCTCCGAATCGCTTCTATCTCGGTCAGTCCCTTTATGATTGCTTTGGAGAACTCTACTAGGTTCAGACCCCTCCAAGGCTAGTTTTCCCCCGAATCGCACATAAGCGGGGATTTGTAACACTTGACAGAACGTACAGAACGTTAGAGATTGCAGGTCGGAGGGTGCCGACAATGCCGAGGTTCGTTATCGACGGTTTCCCCGAAGACCTGCTGCGCGAGTTGAAGATCAAAGCGGCGACGGAGAACACGAGCGTCAAGGCGTTGCTCATCGCGGCTGCCGAGAAGCTGCTCGGCAAGAAAGCGGCCACGAAATGAATGAGCCGACGACGACCAGGGCGGAGCTGCTCACAGCGAACCCCGAGGGAATGATCCTCGCGTTGTCCGATTGCTACTCCAATCCTACTAGGGTATTCGTCCGTTTCCTTCACGAGCGCGGACTCGGATTCGACGCCCAGGGTATCGCGGCATTCTCGGCGTACCTCCGCGAGGAGCACGACGGGAAGCGGCGCGCGGCGCGGAGCGTCAATTTCTACCTGGCAGCGGTCAAGAATCGCGTGCGTTACCTGCTCGACCATTCCCCGGCTCTCAGCGAGGGGGCAAGGGCGGCGGTCGAGCGAGTGCTTCAGGAAGTGAAGGCGGAGAAGGTCGTCCACGAGGGAGTGAGTGCGGAGCGGTGTCTCACCTATGCCGAGGTCGGCAAGGTGATCGCAGCAGCGCAGCGGATCAATCCGCGGATCGCCCTCATTGCCGAGTTTCTCGCCGTCACGGGGTGCCGAATCAGTGAAACCCTCCAGGTCCTCAACACCGACGTGAAACCGGCGGGAGACCAATACCGAATCACTTTGCACGGCAAGGGCGGCAAGGATCGCAAGGTCTACATCCCTGCAGAGCTGCTCAAGAGGATCCGGAGAGTGTTCGTCGGGAAGAAGTACCTTTTCGCGCATTCGCGCACTCAGCGGCTCTATACGCGCACCTACGTGAGCATGACCCTGCGGCGGATCGGGGCGAAGGCAATCGGACGGAACATCTCAGCGCACGTCTTCCGTCACTCCTGGGCGACGGACATGCTGCGGCGCAACCCTGGGGACCTGGTCTCGATCTCCCGCTACCTGGGGCATTCGCAGGTCTCGACGACAGAGAACACGTACTTGCACGGCGGGTACACTGGGGCGGACATCGCGGCGAAGGCTCCGCGGCTCGACCTGGTCGGGGCGACGGCATAGAGACAAATCCGCACTTATGTGCGATTCGAGGGGAGGGGCGATGCGGAAGATTGGTATTCATATCGAGAAGGGCGGCAGCGGCAAAACGACGACCGCGGGGAACGTCGGTTTCGAGCTCTCCAAGCGAGGTCGGACTCTCCTGGTCGACTGTGACCCCCAGGGGAACCTTTCGAGCTGGTACGTCACGGAGCCCATTTCTTTCGACCTGTCGGACGTACTTCAGGGCAGGGCGAAGCTGGAGGCGGCGATCGTGAGAGCTCGGCCAGGTCTGGACGTGCTCCCCACAATCGCGATCGACGGCGATCTAAAGCGGTGGGCGGAGAGCTCCCCCGTCCAATTCGACCGAGCGTTCGGGGCCCTGGTCCGAGAGATCGAGGGGCTCGGATACGAGTATGCGCTCTTCGATCTATCCCCTGGGATCTCCTCCCTGGAGCGCTCAGTCCTCGCCCAGGTCGACGAGATCATAGGCGTGGTGAAGGCCGAGTACTTCAGCTTCGACGGTCTGGAGGTGTTCAAAAGTGAGATCGAGCGGCTGCGCTCGGAGTATCGGGTCAACCCGGCGAGCTCACGGCTCGTGGTCAACATGATCTCCGAACGGCTGACCCTTCACGAAACCTACCGAGCCCAGCTCCAGGAAATGAACTTCGAGCTGTTCGACGTCCACAACTCCGTGCGCGTTGCAGAGACTCCAACCCTTCACCTGGCGATCGCAGAGCACGAACCAGGGGGCAGGGCTGCAGCTGAGTTTCGAGCCCTGGCAGAGGCCCTGGCATAATGGCCACCAAGCGCAAAGACGTCCTGCGAGCTGCCGTCTCGAAAGAGATGGAAGAGCGGGACCTCCCCACAAGTAAGGCCTACAAAGAGCCCATGAAGGGCCTCCAGGAGGACTACAAAAGGCCTACAATGTACCCTGTTAGAATCAGGATCCCGCGGACCGACTGGAGCGTGCTGGAGGCCTTGGCCGACCAGGAAGGCACGACCCCAAGCGCCCTAATCAGGAAGGCAATCAAGGAGCTCCTCCGAAGGCAGGGAGCGGGGCTGCGATGAGTGTAATCCTGGAAGCAATCGAAAAAGCTTTCTCCTGGCTGCTCCCCTTTCTCATTGGCGTCGCCTTCGCTGTACCGTTCTGGCTGTTCCCATCTCCCATAGGCCGACGCAAGCGGGAGCAAGATCTGGGCGAACTGATGGCGCTCAGAAAGCAGGTGGAACAGATACCAACCCTCATAAAAGCGGCAGTGGTAGAGGGCATGAAGGAGTACGACGATTGGCGAAGGAAGAATCCGGACCAGCCCATGACGGAGCCTATCCGCGAGCAGATCGCCGTATCCACGGCTGCGGTTCTCGGGATCCGGCCACCCCACACACCCGGCGGCCCCTTCTATGGGCCCACGGACGGATCTCCCCCAGGCATGCCACCGGGCGGAACGCTCCGATGACATTCGACCAAGTGCTCTCCAGGCAGAGAGCGCGGAATCCGTCGAAAGGAGACAACAGAGCGCATAGACAGTAACAGCACAACAGTCCATATATCAGAGCCCGGAAGTGCAAGCAGCAAAGGAGTCTTGTATGGAGTTCATTAAAACCGTCGGTGCGATTGCGGTCCTAGCTGTTGCGGCCGTTTTCATAATCATTGCCGTTCTTCTTCTTAGCGGTAAAAACAAAAACCCAGAAATTCTGCTAGGCGCAAGAGAGATAGGTGCGGGAGAATCCGTTGGCGCAAAAGTCTATATAGACGGCAATCTGATGGGCGTGGCCCCTGTGAGAATTAAGCTTGTACCAAACAAGGCTTACAATATCGATTTCAGGAAGGGCGAATATCATCTCGACATCTCGGACAAGGGGACGGGCACTCAAGAAGGAATGAGTTTTCTTCTCGATTTGGTGGGAATTAGCAGCAACAAGGAGACCATCACCTTTGAAAAGCCACCGAGCAAACTGAGTGACCAAGAATTGCTTAACAAAGTGATAAAGGAGCTGACGGGGTCACCGCAGAAACTGAGTGACGAAGAAAAGAAAGAGGTCGATGAGCTTATTAAACAGGTCACGTCTGGAGAGCAACTCACTCCTCGACAGGTGGCCAACGTAAAAAAAGGCCTCGCTCCGGGGCCTCCGTAATAAGCCATGTCGGATAGAGCTCGTGCGCGAGGACAGTCGTGACAAATGCCGTATTGTGCAAGATTGCCCCAACCGGGCGCCAGACGATGGGTCCTATCTCTAGAGGAGACACGACAGGCCCGCCGAACGTCGCACCAGGGTGCGCGGCGATCCGCATTGATTTCGCTTTACGGCGCGACGCCGGCATGATAGTGTCAATACGAGCTGGGAGGCTTAACTGACGAGAAATCCATAACTGACTGACACGCGCTGGCCGTTGACCAGCCTAACAATGCGAAACCCCCGCATCTCTGCGGGGGCCTGCTTGCGTCCGGAAGGGCGCGATTTCTGTTGCTGTGGTAAGCCAACAGTATCACGTCTCTCCGAGCTACGTCAAGAAAAATCTGCGCGATAGGTTTGCCCTACGCGCGACACCCGGGGAGGGGAGACCGTGGACTATCAATTCGATGTGGACCATGCGAAGCGGTTCGGCCTGGAAGAGGCGGTCATGCTTCACAACTTCATTTTCTGGATCCGCCACAATCAAGCAAACAGGAAGAATCAACACGACGGCCGAACCTGGACATACAACACCCTAGAGGCCTTCCGTGAGCTCTTTCCTTTCTGGAGCGTGAAACAGATACGGCGTATACTGGACTCGCTCCTCGAGCAACGGGTCCTTGTAAAGGGCAACCACAACGCCCGCGCCTACGATCGGACTTCCTGGTACGCCCTGGCGGATGAATCACTCCTGGAGCTGCTGCCCGGGACCATCTGCCCAAACGGGCAAATGGAAAAGCCCAAACGGGCGGAAGGATCTGCCCAAACGGGCGGACCTATACCAGATTCAAAACAAGATAAGAAACCAGAGAGAGAGGAGCGGGCCCCGCGGCCGGAGACTTGTCCCCTCCCAGTTCAAGCTCCACCGCATCATGCAGCCTCTCTCTCTTCTTTGCTCACACGCATAAAGCAAGAAGCCCAGGTCCGTGGCGCCCCCCTGGTCGTCGGCAGGGACTTTTCTGCCGGCATCGTGGAGCTGGTGAAAGCCGGAACGAGTGAGACGGAGCTCCTTGAGGCCTTCACTGCCTGCATCGAGAAGCTGCCAGAGAAGGCGAGTTTCTTCCCTCGGGACTTTCTAAAATGGCGAAAGGTCTCGCGTGCTCATGATCGGCAGCGCCTGGACTTCGAGCATCTCCAGGCCTTCGAGGAGCGCCAGGAACGGGAGGAGCAGGCCAAGGAGGAGCGCGCGCAGATCCGCGCCGAGCAAGAAAGCGAGGAGGGACGCGAGCTGGTCGCTGCGGCAGTAGCCCGGTTGCCCTGGAAACGGTAAACCTTGACGCTGTACCAATATTCTGGTACAATTCCCGATGAAATGACAGGTTGAAATGGTTAAACGTAAAGAGTGCCTGGCTTATGAGTACGGCGAATGGCGGTTTGAGTGGTACGTAAACGAAGGGGGTAACAGCCCCGCGGCGGACTACTACCAGGAGAGGCTCAGCGAAGATGAGAAAGATGAGCTTACTGCTCTTTTTGAGTTTCTCGCCGAGTGCAATGGGCAGCTTCGCAACAAACAGCGCATCCGTAGCGAAGGTGACAAGCTATTCGCTTTCAAGCCAAAGCCGCACCGGTTTCTGGCATTCTTCGTGAAGGGTAAGACGGTGATCATTACGCACGGTTTCGAGAAGAAGCGACAGAGCCTTCCGCCGAGTGAGAAGAAAAAGGCGAAGGCGTATCGCCGTGATTACGAGCTGAGGAATGCGAAGGGGTCTTATTATGATGAATAGGCCGAAGGGTTATGTCAGTCCGATGGAGCGCGCGAAAGATCCCACGGTGCGCCGGCGCATCGATGAGAAGAAGCGCGAGATCTACCTCTCGACGCTCATGGTCGAGGAAATGGCCAAACATCGCTTGTCGGTAAGGAAGCTGGCAAAATACGCCAATGTGTCAGCAACCACGATTCAGAGCATACGCGACGGGGAAGCCAGAAACATCGGCATGGGGAAGCTGGAGCACATTCTCAATTTCGTCGGCAGGACAATTGACTTTCCACCGATAAACGAAGGGCATGGGCGGAGGCTGTCTGTGGCCCAGGAAAACAGCCCGAAATCTCGTGCGTAGAAGGCCCTAGAATCGATCCGCGCGGGGGTTGCCGCACCTCTTTACCCCCCCTGGCTTTGCCTCACCCAGGGCCTTGGCCCATTGTAGGCTTGCTATGCGCCCAGCGTGAGCGCCGCGGTGCGCCCTCTTACGGTATCAAGAAGACGTTTCGAACATCCTTTGCGACTGTCACCTGGCCGAGGCTGTAGCCGAACCAACCGAAAAACCACGGCCAGTGGAGCTTTATCGCGAGAACGAAAAACACAAGCGCGGCGACGATAGCGATTGGGTACCAATCGCCGACAAACTGCAGAACGCGGCGCACGATTCCATACTTGGGTTTCGGTGGGAAGCGCTCGGAAAAGAGACGCGACAGGTTGGAAAGACCAGTCAATAGGTCACTAAGAACACTCTGAACTTCCACAACGAGTCTGTCCGAAACCTGGCTAGCCTCCGATCTCGGGCCCGTCACGACCTTTTCCGAGATTGCTCTCATCATCCGAGATTCCATGCCTTCTAGTGGGTCCCTCAGTTCCTCCCTGACCGCGGCCTTGATCCTTTCCAATTCCGTGCGTGCCCTTTCCTCTCTCAACTCCTCTTCCAAGCTCATGCTTCATTGCCTCCTTAGCTAGATCAATCTGCTCATCGAGGTTCTCCTGTATCTCCCGATGCTGTCCCATGATCTTTGCCACTTCGCTAGTCATCTCCCCCGTGTCGCGCTCCCAGTGCTCCGCTGCCAGTGCGTGCCGATCGTGCATCTTGTAGCTCTCCACGCCTCGCTCCTCAATCTCCTTGATTGCTCTTCCCTGATGTACACCGGGGACGTGGTTTAGCTCTTGGGCCCTCTCGGTGTCGCCCCTTTCAAGGGCGTCTGCAAGCTGCAAGAAGTTAGGTCGGTTGTCGATATGGACGTCGGTGTGATCGGCAAGCTGCAAGGCGTTATTGCAAGCCTTCTCCCATTCAGAGTGAGCATTCCTGATGAGATCGCGGTGGTGCCACTCAAGGCTTGCGGTCTTTTTCGCGGCAAAGCCATCGGGAGTGATATCGCGGTCGGTGGTCAATACATGAGCATGGAGATTGCGTTCATCGTTCTGTTCGCTTGGCTCATGGATGGCGTACTGAGCCACCATGCCCTTGTCGACCAGGTAGTCTTGGACAAAGCTGCGCACCAGGTGCTCCGCCTGCTGCTTGTCCAGCTCCTGGGGGATGGGCAGCATCCATTCACGGCCGGTGATGGCGTTTGACTTATGGCCGGCGTGCTCAGCATCGTTCCATAGGCGTTCTGTGACCGCTCGATAGAGCTCCCTGTCGCTGGGGTCCGCGCCTTTGAGGTATTCGGGTGCATGTTCTGGAGCAAGGATGGCTTGGGCGATAACGTGTTCGGCTCCCCGGTCGGAGAACTTGTGGTCGTCTGCCTCGAGAAACCTGTCTGGTTCCTGGTGCAGATCCATGCGGTTCATGTAGGCCGCCGCACCCACGGTACTCATGGGCTTGAGGTTTCTTCCAACCAGGCGGGAGCGCTGGATTGCTCTTACGCGGGGATGAAGGCACTTCGTCAACGCGGTCTTCTCTTCTTCTTCAATAGCTTCGGGATCACGCGCCGAATAGGCCAGCGGGAGCCAGAAGCGCCATGGGGTTTTAGGGGGCCAGTGGCCACCTAACGCAATAGAAGTCCGCCAGGACTTCTGTTAATTGCGCTGACACCCACCATTACTATATCGCGGCTACCGCGCTTTTCAAGCTTTTGGTGGGTGTCAGGGCCTCGCCCGTCTCGGATCCCTTCTGCGCTGGGTTCCTGCATCGAGGCTTTGCGAGAGGTAGGCAGCGTAGAAGGCGAGACGGGCGAGGCCTCTTAGGAGTTCGATTTCTGTGCGGGGGTGGTGTATTCCCATACGGCATGGGTCCTGATCGTTTGTTGTAGGGCCGCCACGCGCGTTGTTTGGTGACTTCTTGCATGCTATAGTTCTGTGAAACTCGCGCGCGGAGGTGACCATGCCTGACTTGAAAGCCCAGATCGAGGAAGTTGAGAAAAGGCTGCAAGCCGAGCGTGTTGCTGCCAATCAGGCAAAGAAGCCCTCTGAGAAAGTGGCTCACCTGAAGGAGGTCAAGAAGCTCTACGCAAAGCGCGCCAAGTTGGAGATCGCGGCGGTGGTGCGCGCGGAGAGAGCCTCGAAGGCTGAAAACGCAAGGCTGCGCAGTCAACGGTCACACTTCATGTACGTTGTCATGGGCGAGCTATTGAAGAGGGCTCGAAACGACGAGGGGATAAAGAGCATCATCACCCGAGCGGTAGCAGGAATCGAAAAGCCCAAGGAAAAAGAGAAGGCAACGACCGTGCTGGCGACGTATCAGGAAGAGTGGGCGGCAGAGGTGAAGCGGAAGGCTGCGGCAGCTGCTAAGTCTCAGGAAGCACAGAAGCGGTAAGAAAAAACTGGGGTCCATTACGGCATCGAGCAGCCGTTTGGCTAAGAAGGGAACAAAGTGAAAAAGCGAATCGTCTTATCAGTAACTCTTGCATTCCTTGTCGCTCTGTCTTCGGCGTACGCACAGGCTACGGACTTTTTCGCACTTGTAAGGACAGGAACGCCACAAGCTGTACAGGATGCTATCAAACAAGGCGCGGATCTCAACGCTCGCGACGCGGACGGCTTGACTCCGCTAATGCGGGCGGCCGTGAATAATCCGAACCCTGCAGTGATTACTGTGCTGCTTAAGGCTGGCGCTGACATCAAAGCCCGGGACGAGCAGTTTGGCCTGACGCCGCTATTGTGGGCCGCCTCTGGAACCGATAACCCCGAGGTGGTCACTACGTTACTAAAGGCTGGCGCGGATATTAAGGCGAGGGCCACCGTCAATGGCTTTACGGCGCTGATGTACGCCGCAGATGGCAACCCGAACCCCGCAGTGATTACGGTACTCCTCAAGGCAGGTTCGGACATAGACGCCAAGTCGAACGCCAAGACGTTTGGCATGACCCCACTGATGCTCGCGGCACAAGAGAACCAGCATCCTGACAAGGTCATCATCACGCTACTGAAGGCTGGTGCAAATGCGAAGGCAACGAGTACTGAGGGGAAGACGGCCTTTGATTACGCAAAGGACAACGAGTATCTGGAAGAAGGTTCCGACGCCTATAGCGCGCTCGAAGAAGCATCACAGTAAACAGACTAGTTAGCTTGGATAGAAGTTAGGTCCTGCTTGCCCAGAGCAGATTTGAACGCTAGACTTATTAGTAAGTAGCCACTCGTAGAGTGAGAATGAGTCAGAGTGAGAATGGATGGAGGACTTATGAGATACGCTATTCACGTTGGAACCCACGAGACGAATCTGGGTGAAGTAAGGGGCATTGCCAATGCTTACGCTGCCCTCCTGCCTGTCACAGTCGCGCAGATCTCCAAAGCAAAGCAGGCATTTGATGCTCATTTGACTGCCAACAATCCTGTAAGTGGTCTGAAAGTTGCAATCGAGCACGTAGCCATCGGCACCATCTGGCAAGATGTCCTTGAGATAGAGTGCTTTGGCAGGAAATATCAGCTCCGTGTCGAAGTCAGCTTCAAAAAAGAAGGTGATGGTTCAAAAGACTACTTCGGCCACGCTTACTTTGAAGTCCAGGCAGATGAGGAATGGCAGAAGATCGAGGGAGATCGTTTCATCGATAAGCTTGGAAATGTGAGCAAGACAATCGACGGAATGGCTGAACAGGAGCCCGACAAGGCTTTATTCGACTTTGCGATTGAAGAGCTTCTGAAGGATGAAGAGTCAAGAGCAATAAGCTCTGAGTAGGACCCCAAAAAAGGATATGCAACAATCAGTCGCGTTGTTTAACGGCCGTTCGACGGTTAATGCTCAGGCCAGCGTGTATCCAGCTCGTTTGTCGTCAGGTTCGACCAGGGGCGGGGACGGCTTAGCAAAGCCATTGACACATCACAAACGCTCGTTTGTGATCGCCCGCATTGTGCCTCTGTGAGCTGGTTTCAGCTGAGATTGCTCAAACGTCTCTAGTTCAAGGTTGGAAATAGCCAAAGGTCCGGAGGTACCCTCCCCCTTCTTTGTCCCAATACAGAGCCGGGGACACACGCAGATTCCGCAAGTTGTCGGCGTAGTATGCGAGGTTCAAGCAGAATAGCCCTGCCAAACAATCAAGGACGTTCTTCAACTTGGCGGTCTGGACACTTGAATGCTTGGTCTTGTTGTATTCAGCCCACCAAGGGGGTATCTGGTTTTTCGCCAGTGCCGCCCACGGAACAAACTTCAAACCGGGAAACCTGGGAATACAACATTCCTGTTCCCAAAGGACAGTTATGATTTTGCTCTGCGCTTTGAGTGCCTTCTCCTTCTTGATAATCTCATTTGCTATTCTTTTTGCGTTTATGCTCCGGTCATTTAGCGGCAGCCCACCGTGTTTCTTGCCAAGCTGCTCCACAGCGGCGCAAGCCGCCAACAAGATTTTCAGATAGGCGGTGGAGAAAACTTTGTAATGGCGTTTTTCCATTGCCACATAGTCAAAGGTTGCCATGAAATCCTTTTCGAGAGACAAGAACAAGAGCCAATCACTATTATCCGTAGGCATTTTCTTCCCTTCCTTGCTCCACACTCCTGACGCCAAACGCAACACCGTCCGCAAAACAGACAGCATACCCATGTCAACGTTGCCCTTTCCAACTTACAAAGGAATCATAAAGGGGCAGCGTTGGAAGGTCTCTCCGAATCGCTTCTATCTCGGTCAGTC
>Ga0187882_1005227_pt1 | contig 10221 bp, 6 predicted proteins | sample June2016WEW_19_1_3_FD_132991 | JGI IMG/M metagenome (GOLD analysis project Ga0187882, IMG submission 132991) | Peatland microbial communities from SPRUCE experiment site at the Marcell Experimental Forest, Minnesota, USA - June2016WEW_19_150 | ecosystem: Environmental > Terrestrial > Soil >...
CTCGATTCAGACCGATACGACCCCGTCGCCCGGTCTTTTTTTCTCAAGGCCGTGATGGATTCCACGTCGCTGAAGCATGTGTAATATGCAATAAAGATGCCATGGGCTGTACAGCAGTGCCCCGGGGGTCGTCGAAATCTTTGGGCCACGGCCCGATCATTATTGAGACATATGCGCTTAAATCTGAAGCAAAAGCTGTTGTCAATAAAGGCGAATAGTTACCTGCGCCGCGGGTGCGCGGCGCAGGTAAGCCTGGGGTTACTTGATGGCTGTTAGTTCCAATTCATAGATAAGCGTCGAGTTCGGTCCTATGTATTGGCCCGATCCACGCTCTAAGTAGGCGAGACTGTGAGGGATGAAGAGCTGCCACTTCGATCCGACCGGCATGAGCTTCAGGGCTTCTCTCAGACCGGCGATGAGTTTGAGGTTGTCTGAGATCTGGAGGGTTACGGGCCCAGTGCTGGTGGTATTGGCGAACTCGGTCCCATTGATGAGGGTCCCCCGGTAACTGATCTCCACTGTATCGGCTTCGGTGGGTTTCTTACCGTTGCCGGCCTTGATGACCTTGTACTGGAGGCCGCTGGGCAGGGTCACCACGTCTTTCTTGGTCTTGTTCTCAGCCAGGAATGCCTCTCCCTCTTTCTTGTTATCCAGCGCTGCCAACATCCTCTCCGTACCCCGTTTCGCCCTCAGTTCGCCGGCAAACCGGTTCAAGAGGTCCAGGAGTTCCTCGTCGGTCAGCAGGAGTTTGCCACCCGTCATCGCATCCTTTATGCCTCTTCCCACAATATCAGGGTCCACCTCGATCCCCTGGCGCTTGAAGTTTCTGCCGGTCTCGACCCCTATGGCATAACTCGCCCTCTCCTCCTTCGTATTAAGTGCAGGGGGGGCTCCGGCCTTAGCCGCTTCATCAGATGCGCGGGCGGGCGCAACCCCCGCCATGAAGCCTGCCAGCGCCATTAGAAGCACGATTCCAAGGCCGACCTTCCCTTTCATCCAATCCTTTCTCATAAAGCACTCCACGGTAAATTTATATTATTCTATCCCGGAAAAGAAATGAGGGGGAGGGCTGCAGAAGTGCGCCCTCCCCCAAAAGAACCGGCTGGATCACGGTAACGCCTTAGCGTTAACTAACAGACTGCTAAGGCAACTTCACGGTCATGATGTTCGACCATCCCGAGGATCCCACTGGGGTGTTCGCTCTCATCCGGTAGTAGCGGGTCACACGCTTGGGCTGGGCAGTCAGTGTCGCCGCCCTTCGCCCCGCGGCCGCGGTGTAGTTCACCAGGCCATTGGTGAATGCCAGGTTGTTGGATCTCTGGATCGTGAAATTGGTAGGCGTTCCAGTAGTATAGGTCCAGTTTACCACCAGGCTGTCGTTCACTGCCCCTGCTCTCGGTGTTGCGCTGGTAATCGCCGGGGGCAAGACCGTCACAACAGTCGCAGTGTTGCTCCAAGCGGAGGAGCCGGCCGAGTTGTATGCCAGCATACGGTAATAGTACCGAGTTCCCGCGACCGCGGTGTTGTCGGTGTAGCTCGGAGCCGGGGCGGCAATGTACCAGGTCGTGGCCCCGGTAAAGGCGGTGTTCGTCGCCCGTTGGATCGCGAAGTCAGTAGCAGTGGGGAACGTGCCGGTCCAACTGAGAGTTACGCCAAACGGTGAGGCATTCACTTGGCCTGTCAGAGTCGTTGGCGCAGGCGGAGCCGTGGCCTGGAAAACGAGCGGGCGCATCATGTCGTTTTCTTCGTGGCCCAGCAGGTGGCAGTGCCACACGTACTCCCAGCCGAAGTTGGTCATCACGTTGGTGAGAGCGGCCGGAACTACCTGGCCGGCTACCGGAGGCGTTGCCGGGAAATTCGCCGAGGAACCCGCAGGCGACGTCGGATCAAGTAACCGATTGCTCTGGGGTATCTGGAACGGGAGCACCATCATGGGGAAATTCGATGCCAGGATGAGGTCCGTGAACGGATAGGTCCTTATGGATTCCTTCCATCCCAGTTCGTTCGCATCCGGCGGCATATACGTGTTGGTCCAGTCAACCCGGTTGACCACCTGCAGGTTGCCAAGGTGGAAGTGGACGACATGGCTGTCGACCCCAAGGTGCGTCACACGAAAGACCTTGGTTTGCCCGGGGTACCAATAGTCGCTTGGTGGATCGATGTAACCCGGCACGGCGCCGGCTACCGCGGCGACGGCGTTCGGGTTAAGAAGGTTTGGAGTGGTGCTGAGAAGGACGTTCATTCGTCCGTAATCGAGGTCGAAGCCCTCCGTGATGGCCACCGCCTCCAGTATTGTGTCCCCTGTGAGGATGGCGGCTGCCGTGGCGCCCGTGCCGCTTCCGCCGGTTATGTAGACATAAGGGGCGGTTGTGCAGGAACTTACATTAGTAAGCTTGATGTCGCCGACGGAATTGGGTGATATTGTTGCCGTGGCAGTAGCTCCCGTACCGCCTCCACCCGTCAGGGTGACGGTGGGGACTGTGGTGTAGCCCGAACCAAAGGTCACCATGTTGATGGAGCTGACGACGCCGCCCGATAGCTGCGCTATGGCCGTGGCGCCCGTGCCCCCGCCGCCGGTGATTGCAACTGTGGGTGCGCTGGTATAGCCGGTGCCGGCGACAGTAACCGTGATGGCGGTTACGCCGTTAAGACTCGCGGTGGCGGTTGGGACCGGGCTGCAGTTGCCGCCGACGAACGTAACGGTGGGGGCGGTTGTGTAACCGATGCCGGGACCGGTGGTCATGACCTTTGAAAGGGGCGAGGCCGCTCCTGTCAGGTTGAGGGTCTGGTCCGGGTTCTGGACATGGACATCAGTAGTGTAAGCGCCTGGGAAGGCGTTGTTATAAGCCTTTGCAGGCACAATGGGCCTGGCCTGCGATGCCGCATAGGCTTTTCCTAACGCGGTGCTCAGCGCTGACACGCTAATGGGCGTCCCTGGTGTTCCTGATATCGGCACATTGATTTGCATGATCGTCCGGGTATTGGGTCCCCAGCCGGGAACTGTGATGGGAGCGCCGCCGATCGTAGTCTGGTCCGGATCGTTTGTGAAGTAATCGTTTCGGGAATCGTAAAGCGGCGTGGGTGCCGGCATGTCGTTATAAAGAATCAGTGTGGAACCCGGTGGGACCGAGGAAAAGTCCACGATGACGTCGGCCCGCTCCGCCGGGGACATCATGAGGGCATGGGAGGTAGTATCCAATACGGTGACGGCCCTTCGATTATACTCGAAGTTTATAGGAGTTGAGGGGATCACGGCAGGGGCCGGCAAGAAGCCGCCTTCGTTGCCGATCTGGATAATCGGCGGGCCGGCTGTGGCGGGATCCGGTACGCCGCCGCTCCTTCCGTCCGTGGGCCATGTCGAGGGCCAGCAGGCGGTCTGGAGGCCGGTTCCGTTAATCGGGTTGCCCGTGACGGGATCCAGGGCAGCAGCGGCAAGGCCCCCTCCACCCACGGTCACTGGCGTTGAGCACGCAGGCTTGGTGCTCGAAGCCGGGATCGCGGGGACCGTTGAGACTTCCGTACAGTTGGCGGCAGTAAAGGTATTCCCGCCTTTGCAGACAACTCCCGTCACATTGTCTACGGCATAATAAAGCTGCAAGTTGACCATGCGGTCATTGGAACCGTTCAGTACCCGGAAACGGACGGGGGCAGGCGGCAGTGTTGCCTTGGGGTACGGCGTGCCGTTTACGAGTATGGTGTCCCCGTAAGACTCGGGTATGATTGTCGGAGTCGGCAGGGTAAAATTTTTGGCAAGCAGCGGCGGAGACATAAATGGGCCGTAGTCCCACCTGCCCAACGTGTTAAACCCGGTCGGGTCATAGATATTCTCGTTTGGCATGTACTCGTGGGGGAACCAGAGGCTGCCGCCGGTGGTGTAATTGGGAACATAGGTCGACCATAGAGGGTCCGTTGCGGCCGTAGTCTTCGGGAGCGTGCCGGTGAATCCGGCCGGAGCCGCAATTACGTCGTTCACGAAGGACTTGTCCTGAATGATCAGGGGAATACCATACGTGTAGATCCCCCCCGACGTGGGTGCAACGCCCGAGGTCTTGTCTAAACCGGCCTGATTTGGCAGGGACCCAGCGCTTATGAGTCCATCTTCCGTTGAATCGACCAACAGGTATGGCGCGACCATGCCCGCGTAGACGTTCAGGCGGGTGATCCCGTATGCGTGGTCGTGATAGAACATCAGCCTGGCGCTCTGCTGGTTTGTATAGTAATAGGTCCCTATGCCGTCGGCCGGGTTCTGTGCGAAGCACCCCGTGGTTGCGGCGCAGGGGGAAGGGATCGACGGGTTAGACACCATGTCCGGAACGTTCTGGAAGCTCACCCCCTTGGAGTAGGAGGTCGTCTGCCCGGGGGGAGTGAACCACTGATGCGGCGTCCCGTCGCTGATCCAGGGGGTAAAGCCCCCATGCAGGTGGATATTGGCGCGGTTCTGGGTGTACAAGTCAGTGCCGGGGCCAGGCCCCATCCCCGCCCCCATGATATTGGTGTCCACCGGCAGGAAAAAAGAGCTCACCTGAGGAGCAACAGGAGTCTCGATGGGAAGGTTGTTGGTGACCTTGAGGCGCACCGGCTTCCCGGAGTGGGCTAAGATCAGCGGCCCCGCATATTGATGTATTTTGACAGCGGGGTCTTGGGTATTGGTCTGCTCATAGCCGCGCAGGGTAGTCAACCCGGGCATGTCAGACGCAAGCTTCTGAGTGTATTCGCCCATGCTGAGCTCATAATAGTCGTTACCAGGGTACGTTGTGGTGTCGGGAACGGCTACGGGGATATATCCTCCGTTTGTGCTCGCATTGGCTGCTCCGAGACCGGGTAGCGTATCAATGAACTTCTCGATGGGTGGGCTGACCGAGAAGTTGGGAGATGCATAATCCACTGCCTGGTTAAATCCTACTGCTGGATTCGGAATACCCGGAGTCACCGCCGGGGCTGCCTTAAGCGCCCCGGGGGCTGCCGTATTCGCCCCCCCAGATGCCGCTGGCGTTCCCGCCACCGATGTCTGAGACAGGTCCGCATTCTTCATGAAATTTGGATCGGCCTGCTGTCGCGCTTCCAGTGCCTGTTCCAGATGGCCTGCGGGCAGTTGCCTCTTCTCTGCCGCGGTTTGACTAACTCCCAGGCAAAGAGCAACTGCCACTAATATCAGACACGTAAAGATTGAGGGTCCCTTCTTTTTCATTTCTATTTCCTCCCATAGATCCAAGTACTTTTGATGAGTGCGCTCGAAGATGCGTTAAACACGGCCCGCGATGCTGGCCACGCCTTCAGCCTCTGTTAAAAAAGTCATCCAAACTCTTGCTTCACCTCCTCTTCGAAGTCGTTTAACTGTTTGATGTTAGAGAGGAGATTGCCGCACCGGCGCACCGCTGGGTGCAGAACCTGATGGCATGCGGTTCCCCCCTTCAACCTGCCACGAAAAGCTGCGGGATCGGGAATTGTGCGTAAAGCTTTCCCGCAGGTAATTTTTGATACACATTGACCGGGGAAGGCCTGAGCCTTGGGTTGGAAAAAGACCCTAACCATTAATAAGGAAACGGTAAATGAGACGGTGGTGCCTTGGATAACTAAGCCGAAGCACCTTTTGGCCGTTTCTTCGCGAATCTCCCCCCGTATTTTATCCCTGTGGTTATCGGGGCAGTGATCGAGATCCTCTGTCCCTTCTCATATAGGTCCGCAGCTTTCAAAACCGGTAGCCCCTGACGGAGTGTTCGACTTTTACGTGATGGTAATCCTGATGGTAAGGGTCAACAATAGTGCGTACTACTTATTCTTATGGTAGGACATAATGCATCCCTAAACTTAAGACCTATAAGTAAATAGACTATTTGAATATTATTATAAACAAAGTGACTACGTGATAGGTACGGGGAAGCGAGACAAAAACTTCAGGCCCATGTGGAGCAATAAGAATAAAACGTAATAATAACAATCATATAACCAGTAGACATGAAAACTCCATGGAAAGTTAACAGCCCTGGGGGTGGTCGGTTTTCACTTAACAATTCGGTGCGAAGATTGCCGGGAAAGCGGAGAATTATAATGTTAATTTTGGAGAAAGAGTTCCCTGGTTGAAAAGCCTATTGCGAAAACTCCGTTTTCGCCGGCGTGCACAGGCTTCATGACTGGCTGGTACATGAAATACGAGGTGTGTTGAAAACAGCAATGACAATAAACGCTTGTGATGTCCAATCAAGGTGAGGAGACAAAACCGTTCTTGATGGCGTATCTGGTCAAGTCGACATTCGTTTTGAGTTCCAGCTTCTTTTTTATGCGCCCGAGATGAATGCGCACCGTGGAGTCACTTATACCCAGTGCCTCAGCTATCTCCTTGTTCGACTTCCCTTCAGCCACACATTTCAGGACCTCTGTTTCCCGGTTGGACAAGGATTGGGACTGCTTGGGCTTTGCCTGCGACCTCTTCGAAAAATCGTCAAGAAGCTCTTTGGTAACCAGGGGCGATAGATACATTCTGCCATCGCGAATAGTATCGATGGCTGCGATCAAATCCTGGAAGACGTTTTCCTTGAGCAGATAGCCGTCGACTCTGGCGTCCAGCGCGCGGACAAGGTGTTCGATTGACTTGTGCATGGTCAGAAGCAGTATCTTGATTTCGGTGTAAGTCTGTTTGATCTTCGCGGCCGCTTCGAGGCCGGAAAGGCCGGGCATTTCAATGTCCATAACGATCAGATTGGGTCTCGTGGTTTCTATGGATTTCAACAACTCCGCGCCGTCGCCCAACTCCCCGACGATTTCAAGTCCCGGAAAATGGCGAAGGCTTCCCGCAATCATTTCCCTGAACATTACATGGTCCTCAACCAGCAGGATTCGATAGGGAGAACTCATTAGGTTTTCCTGTCCAAAATGGAAAAGAATCTGCGCCCGAACCTGGAAGATATTCCAGGTTTTTATACCGCGCGCCATTTTTCTGCTCATCGGGATAAGCCATGATAACTGGCCTGAAATTCCTTTAAAGTAACCCGGTCTCTTTTCAAAAACAAGCGAGCAGTCTCGCCGCTCATCGCAATTTGCAGGCTTCAAGCGATTCGGGTAGCTTTTTGCCGCAAAAAGCATCGAAATCAACATTTTCACCTCGGAGCGGTTATATTTTTTTGGGGCAATTGCCCTCTCAGGGCTCAATGGTCACGGTAATCGTCATTTCCTTCTTATTTCGTTCAACGGCAATCTTGTAATGAGGCCCACCATGGGCCAGAAGCCGCTGTATTTCTTCGACGCTTTTGACGGGCGACCCATCGACGGAGAGGATGATGTCTCCTTTGCGTAAATCGGCGGCGGCGGGACTACCTGGTGTAACTTCGAGGATTTCGACTCCACGCCTCGAGGCCACGGGCCGGATTGTAACGCCTAGCGTTGGCCGATGCAGGGGCTCGGATTTGTCAGTTATAACGACATAATCCGCCAGGTCAGGGTCCATCGTGCTGTAGGGATAGTCTATCGGGACCGGGGCTATCGTCCTGTATTCGTGCGGCTTTCGGATGAAGGTAAGGTAGGGTACCCCGAGGCGGCCTCTTATATGGCCCTCACCGACAGCAACCACGATTGTGCATTTGCAATCGGTTTTCTGAAGGCGCTCGGCCAGGGTTTGAGCCATTGTCTCCTCCCAGGCGAGCTGCGCCTCGAAAAAGGATTCGAAATCCTTGATCGCGTCTTTTCCGTGTATAGTATATGCGTTGCGGACCCGGAGGCGGTTGCGGGGGTCGTCGAGATGAAATTCGCGGGCCACCTGCGAGCGCTCCTCGGGCGTGAGAGAGCCAAGGCCGTTGTGGGCTATTTTTCTAACCAGCCCGTTGGGGGCATTGAGGCCCAGAACAGGCATATGTCTTTCTTTCTGGAAATCGACCAGGGGGCGATAGAGCTGATAGGGAAATCCCCAGATCTCTTTCCATCTCACATCGTGAAGAAATTCGTCCTCTGTCATCTCTGCGCGCATATATCTGTCCAGGATCGGTTGGGCGGCCGCCGGAAACATCTCCATGCCCAGTTCGACGCATCGCCCGCCTTGCGAGAGTTTCTCGAGGACCTTGAGTTGAACCTTGTGGTCCTGCGCGTTCGTGTGGATCTCTCCGACGTAAACGACAGATACGTTAGAGAGCTTTGCGGCAAGCTCGTCGATGCCGATCACATTTCCGGTGGCAGTCTCGACGACCTGGCCTACCTGAAGCCCCGCAGGCTCGGACTGTACTTGGGGGGCAGGGCCTATGCCGCTCACCGCCAGGCAGCCCGACATCAGTAAAAGGGCAAGGCAGATCGGGCATAACAGAGGTATGGAAAGCTGAAGCCTCGGGAGATTTGCCGGCAGGTGGAGCTGAGCGAGCGAGCGCCTCGAAATCGAAGCCATTATCGGTCCTTATAATGGAAAAGTGAATGTTTCTCTCGAGTCGGCCTGGGCTTACGGAATCCATTGTGGACAATAAAGCCTCAAGCGAATAAAATCACCTATAATTCGTGGTGATTTGATAAAGCAAAAAGCCTGAGCGGCCATACTGCCTTTTCGGCACGCTTTTTTGTCAGGGGTGCATGAGGTCGAAGCCGAAGAGATGCTCGGGGTAGAGTTCCTGTTTATTTTTTTCAAGTGTGGAGAGGCTTTATGACTCCGGAGCAAATGAGAGATAAGGCGATCGATCTTTACAAAAAGCGGTTTCATTGCAGCCAGGCGGCCCTTGCCGCGGGGCTAGAAAAGGTCGGGGCCGTCAATGAAGAAGTAATCAAGGCTTTCGGGGCCTTTGGGGGTGGGGTTGCCGGGACCGGCCGCGTATGCGGAGCGCTGACCGGGAGCATCGGGGTGATTGCAAGTATTTTCAGCAGAGGGAACCTCGAAAGTGCGGAAGACCCCAGGATGTCGTCCGTGTGCCGTAAGTTCATCACGGAATTCGAAATACTGACCCGGGCGCATGGCGGAACCGATTGCCGCGACATCTCCAGGGTGAATTGGCAGGACAAGGAGATGGTCAAGGATTTTTACACTGACTCGGAGGGCCGGAGAAAAATATGCATGCAGGTCGTGGGAGATGCGGCTTTCATTCTCGGCCGGCTGCTTGAGGCCGAGGGGCTGGCTCCTTAGACAGCCTGGTCGTGTTCTTTTGTTGCCGATTCAAAGCGAAGTTCATATAAACCGGCCCTCAATATGGCCGGCAGGGATGAGAAAACGGATTTGTGATTTTGGTGCCTCAATCGGACGTAAATCGGCTCTAAATCTTGCATTTCTTTTGAAGTTTTACATGGGAAAAAGGCATGATCGATTTTAGAAAAATCCCCTTTCAACTCGGCTCCGAGCTCTTGCTTCGTTCGGCGTCTAATCCATCGCACAAGACAAAGAGCAAGGTTATAGGCGTGCTCGAAAAAGAATTTATCATAATCGAGGAGCCCGTATTTGCGATAAGCGATAATATCAGTGCTATCGTCGAAAATGATTTGCTGGTGGCGTATATGTATGATGGGTATTTGTTCACGTTCAAGAGCCGATTTTTTAAAAAACTTATACAAAATATTATTTGTATCGATTATCCTGAAAACTTTCAAGTTGAGCAATTGAGAAAAGAAACAAGAGTAAGAGTCAATCTTGAGGCTAATTTGGTCATAAGCGGCATGAATATTGCCGGACATGTCAAAGATCTAAGTGATGATGGCTGTTCATTCGAACTACCTAAAATAATTTCTTTATTTAAAGGGATAGGGTTTACCGCGGTCTTCACACTTCCGAATGATCTGCCGATAAGAGGTCTCCAATGCGAAATAACAACGGTAAAATACAACCAGATCCATAGAAAGACAAATATTGGCGCCAGTTTTTCAGGTCCGGCGGAAGAGGTTTCCAAAATACGGGAGCTGGTTCGGTTCTGTATGCGGTTTAAAGTATAGTTATCCTGCCTTAGATCACGTCTTTGAAGGACGCTCGTCCAATACGACTTACTATGACAATCCCTTCCAACTTTAGCGTAAATCGCAGAAAAGAGAAACCATGAAACCAATAGAAAATCTCAAGGCTGAACATGAGGAAATTCTTCTCATGCTCGATGTACTTGAACGAATGTCTGAGAAGATTACGTCTTGTGAAAGCGTTGAGACGGACGATTTGAAGCAGGTTTTAAATTTTTTTGAGGTTTTTGCCGACAAATGTCATAACGGCAAAGAGGAGAACTACCTTTTTGCGGCACTCAACGAGGCCGGGGTCCCGGAAAGCGGAGATCTGGTGGC
>Ga0187882_1005241_pt1 | contig 10201 bp, 11 predicted proteins | sample June2016WEW_19_1_3_FD_132991 | JGI IMG/M metagenome (GOLD analysis project Ga0187882, IMG submission 132991) | Peatland microbial communities from SPRUCE experiment site at the Marcell Experimental Forest, Minnesota, USA - June2016WEW_19_150 | ecosystem: Environmental > Terrestrial > Soil >...
ACCTGAATTGTGCATGGCAGGGTTGCCAGGTATTTGCCATCCAGGAAAACCAAAATATCCGTTTTATAGTCGCCGGGCTCGATATATTGAGGAATGTCAATTTCCAGTATGGACAAGTACCAAGGTGCAAACCCACCTGCACCAGCATATCCCCACCTGTCGAGATAGAACCTAATCTTATCAGGAATGTTGGTGATACGCAGGTCGACTTGAAAACCTGTTTGTCCCAGTTTAGGTGCTGATTTACGTACTCCTATAATATTATAGTGTATCTGCCCGGCGTTAGTGACAATATAACTTCTATACTGGACTTCGGGACCGTATATGTCGTTATCCACATATATTGTGGTCTCCTCGACAGGAACACTGTAATTCAATCCGCCTCCGGGAATAGGGGTGAAACCGCCCGTTTTTTTGTTAATGTCGGTGCTAAATGGGAGTGGAAGGCGCGCTATGGGTATCTCCAATCCCGATTGGAGAGTTGGCACCTGTTGTCCCTGTGATATATTATCTGTCAGATTTTGGGCGGGCGATTTAGCGACAGGCTGTAGCTGGCATGAAGCGAATAACAATATCGATGAAAGAACCAGCGTTGCAAGAGACCTTGAATAGTCTTCGCCTTTCACCGCGTATAAACCCTCAAATCAACCATAGTTAATTTTATCATCCTCAATAACCCAGACTACGGAGTTAGCTATTCAGTTATATAAGCAAACCCATTCACTCCCAAGAGAGGATAGGGGTCGTGTTTCTGGTGGAGGCGAGGGAGGGTCGAACTCCCCGTCCAGAAAAAAGTTGCCAGCACTTCTACAGGCTTAGTCTGCACTTTAATGTTGCCCGTTTAACCTCTGCAGGCGGAGTTTAATCGGGCTAGCCGGTTAAGTCTTAGCCAATCCCTACCGGCATTGGGACTGTTGCATCCCGGCATTTCGTCGCCCAATCCTTTCCCACCGGGACGAGGAAAGGTTGGACGAGCGGCCTAGTTAGGCTGCTACTGGAACTGCTTCTTCTGCAGTTGTGTTTTGCCACCTGATTAACGAGGTAGATGGCGCCTCGGCCTGCCGTACTGTGGGCTCTTCCCTGTCGAAGCCACGCGCCCCCACGATTATTGAGTTTTTAATGTACTTTTTTAGGCCGTGTTTTCATGGCCCTTTCTACTACACGCTCGGTCTCACGCCGTGCGATGGCATCACGCTTGTCGTACATTTTTTTACCCCTGCCAAGGCCCAGCTCCAGTTTCGCGATACCACCTTTAATATATAACCGCAAAGGTATTACGGTCAAACCTTTCTGTCCGGCCTTCTCATCCAGCATAGCTATCTGGTTGCGGTGCATCAACAATTTGCGCTTGCGGTCCGGCTCATGTGTGTCGAAACCTCCCGCCTGGTAAGCGGATATATGCGAGTTATGCAGCCATAGTTCGCCCTTCTCAACTTTGGCATAGGCATCCCTGATATTCACCCGGCCCATCCTGATGGACTTGATCTCCGAGCCTTTCAGGGCTATGCCGGCTTCATAGCTCTCCACGATATGATAATCATGGTAGGCCTTCCTGTTTACAGTAATCGTTTTGATATTGTCCATATGTGTTAAAATTCTATCACTGCGTACATTAAATATATAGAGGGGGCAGGAAATGTCGGGATTGCGTGAGAAAATGTGGCTTATTATAGCAGTATTGCTGGTACTAAGCCTGGTCACCGGTATCGTTTTCCTTTGGATAAGATTAGCTCATCTGCAACCGGTTGAGATTACGCTTTATGACCCCAAGCCACTCAATTCCTCTGAAAATATTTCTATCGGAGGCGCAGTAGTACGGCCGGGTATTTACGAAGCTAAACCCGGCGACACACTGACCTCTATTGTCTCGGCCGCCGGCGTATCCGACAACGCCGATACAGCCAACATAAGAATTTATGTCCCCGCTAAATCTGAAATTTCACAACCACAGAAAGTTAATTTAAACCGCGCCGAAGTATGGCTGCTGCAGGCTTTGCCCGGCATAGGAGAGGGACGGGCCAGGCTTATCGTCTACTATCGCGAGAAGAATGGCCCATTCCGTAACATAGATGACCTACTCAAAATCGAAGGCTTCGGCACATCGGTCGTGGATAAAATCCGTGATTACGCCACTGTAGTGGATTGAACTTCGTTATGCCCCTGTTCTATATAAGCTTTGCATGGCTGGCGGGAACCGTCCTCGGTTCCCAATTTATCATTCCACTATGGCTCCCGGCAGTGCCCTTGTTGCTTCTTGTCCCGGCTCTCCTCCTACGAAATCACAGGAGACTGCTGATCGTTATATGCCTGTGCCTGGTTGCCCTGACGGGCGCGGTATTGAGGTACCAGTCGTCGATACAACCTTTGGACAGCACACAGCTTCAATTTTATAACGGTACGGGTAATGTCAAAATTGAAGGCACTATCTCCGGACCACCCGAAATTCAAAATACGTCTGCCGCTTTCAGGTTCTCTGCACATAAATTGATCGGGAAAAGTGATGTCGTAGCGATAAAGGGCGATGCCCTGGTAAGGTTGCCATTCTACCGGGACTTTCACTACGGGGATACCTTATTGATAACAGGCAAACCGGAAACACCCTCACAGTTCGATGATTTCGATTACAGAAATTATCTGGCACACCAGGGCATATATTCGATAATAAACTATCCGGCGGTAACCGTGTTATCCACCGGCGGCGGTTTCCAACCGCTATCCTGGATCTATAACTTGCGCGATAGGATGGCTGAAAGCCTTTCGCTATGTCTGCCAGAACCTCAATGCTCGCTGGCACAGGCCATTCTATTAGGATTACGAGGCAACTTGCCGCAATCTCTAACACAATCGTTTTACGCCACGGGCACAACACATCTCATAGCCATTTCGGGACAGAACCTGACTATTATCCTCGGCATGATACTCTCTGCATCGGTCTGGTTGTTCGGCAGAAAAAACAGGATATATATCTGGACCTCGCTGGCTTTGATCTGGTTTTATACCATCCTGACAGGCATGCCGGCGACCATGATACGGGCGGCCATCATGGGAAGTGTATTCCTGATTGCCGAGCTGCTGGGCAGGCAGCGTAACGGGCTGGCGGCGCTTTGCCTTGCCGCTGCGCTCATGGCAGCTATACAGCCCGAGGTTATATGGGATACCAGTTTCCAACTCAGCTTCTTTTCCATGCTGGGGCTGGTGTTTATAGCGCCTTATTTAATCAAATTTATAAGTCCGCAAGGGGAACCCGGACGCAATAGATATACCGAATCGTTGAAAAATATCGCCATTATCAGCTTCGGCACCACCTTGGCCGCCATAATCGCCACCTGGCCCGTGACAGCTATGAATTTCCATTCTTTTTCCCTGATCGGCGCCCCGGCTACCTTCTTCCTCATGCCTTCATTTCCGGGGATTATGGTTACATCGATAATTACTTCACTGGCAGGTCTGGCCTGGCAACCTTTTGGAATTCTTCTAGGCTGGATAGACTGGCTATTTTTAAGCTACTTTATACTGGTCGTTCGTATTTTCAGCGCCATTCCGATCTCATACGTTCAGAACTTCAAGCTCGACCTCTGGTTAGTATTGCTATATTATGTAATCTTGGTCTGCATACTACTAAGCATTAAGTACAGGCAACATGTAGTCAGTATTATTAAGTCATTTTATTCTCGATTCGTGGATGCGATTACTAATATGCGGAAAATTAGATTAAGGCCCTATCTTTACTGGATGTTGTCTTTTTTACTCTTAACCAATATATTAGTTTGGACTGCATTCAGCATGCTTCCAGACGGCAAGCTGCATGTTTTTGTATTCGACGTAGGCCAGGGAGAATCGATACTGATCAGGACGCCGGAAGGGCAGAATATACTGGTCGACTCGGGTCCCGACCCTCTATTAGCCTGTACGCAACTGGGCAATAATTTGCCGTTCTGGGATAGGCATATTGAGATTCTAATACAGACCCAGCTGCAATCCGACCATTGCACCGGTGCGCTCGAGATTTTCAGCAGGTACAATGTAAACAGGTTGGCTGTTACAGCTTATAATAATGATTCGGCACTTTCCCGAGAACTGATGGGTGCTGCGGCACAGAAATCGATTAAAACATGCATACTTCACGAGGGCCAGAAACTGAAGCTCGGGGAGGATATCTGGCTGGATGTCCTCAACCCACCCCAGACTCTGTATGCAGGTACGTCCGACGATGCCAATAATAACTCCCTTGTGCTCCGTCTGACATGCAATAACGTCAGCTTCCTTCTGACATCCGATATAGGTATGGAGGCCGAGAGGTATTTAATGGAGAACAGGGCCGATGTGCGCAGCGATGTCCTTAAGGTCGCGCACCACGGCAGCAGAGGATCGACCTCCGATGAGTTCCTGGCGATAGTACATCCCTCGGCGGCCGTTATATCGGCCGGCGTCGCGAACAGGTTCGGGCATCCCAGCAGTGAGGTCCTCAGCAAGCTCACTTCACAGTTGGGCAACGATAGAATATTCATCACTGCAAGGCAGGGCACTATCGAATTTATTACCGATGGTGATAAGCTATCGTACAAAATCGAAAAACCTCTGCAAAATCAATAAAATAAAAACAGTTAGACAATAATCAAGTATAATAGCTGTAGCAATGTATTTTGTTAGAAATAATCAGCCGCGTTGCCTGAAATCAGACAACCGTTTGGGGAGGTAATAATGCACGACCGGGTTGCTATATTTATCGATGGTAGCAATCTTTACCATTCTTTAAAAAATAATTTCAAACGCGTCGACCTTAATTTTGCGGAATTCACCAAAAAACTGTGCGGTTCCCGACGCCTTATCCGCACCTACTACTACAACGTTCTACAGGACGCGAACCAGAGGGTGGAAGGACAAAGAGAACAACAGGACTTCCTGGAGACCCTGCGCAAGACCCCTTACCTGGAGCTGCGATTGGGCACAACCAAGCTGTCGCAAGGCATACCGGTGGAAAGGGGAATAGACGTGATGCTGGCTACGGACTTGCTATATTTTGCGGCCAACAACTCATATGATATCGCTATACTGGTCAGTGGTGATTCCGATTTCGGCTATACGCTGCAAGTAGTCAAGGATATGGGCAAGCACATTGAAGTGGCCTATTTTGAAAACGCCGCTTCCAGGGATCTGCTGAATTCAGCCGATTACCTGCACCAGTTGGATAGAAAATTCTTTACGGGCTTATGGACGACCGGCCCGCACCAATATACCAAAAGAAGGCGACCGTCACGCTACAGGCCATCCACTACTACAGCAATTATCGCCAGCCCTTCAATGCAAGAAAACCACGCGCCCGTGCAGGAACAGCTCACGATCCAGGAACAGGTTGCAACACAGGATCAAACCTGAGATCAGGATATTCCGCGTTAAGAACTTCGAAGCTAATCTCTTCGCCTGTAATCCTGTAGGCGCGTTTGGATTGCGCATAATCGATGATCAGGAAGACAGGTTCCTTGGTAGCGTGAAATGTGACAGTGCCATTGAGGTCAATCGATAGTACGGATCTCTTGACCACAGGGGTCACCCGGAAGTTACCCAGTTCGAGGGGTTGCTCACTGTTTATAGCTATATTTTCCATTGCATTTAAAATAATATCTTTTTCACCTGTTGTACCGATGGGGAGCAGACGAAAGCCAGGCAAGGTATGATCACTTCTATGGGATGGACACCGATAGTGCTTTTAAAGTAACCTTCCATTACCAGATCCTCTTCAAAGGCGGGCACGATCCTGATATCGTCTCCAAAGCGTTGATTGATAAGCAGAGCAATCGGCATTAACAAACCCGCCAGCATACCTGTGTAGTAATCGTCGCCCAGGCTGATCTTAAAATCAGATTCGATGTGCCGAATCTTTACGCGTCCCGATAGACCTTTTAACAGAAGTTGGATTTGCTCCCAGATACCCCTGGTTTGAACAGCTTCAAAGATATTTGAAAAAACGGTGAAATCATCCTCGCCTTTTGGTCGAATCTTTGGTCCGGAGTTAGGATTACCGGCCCGACCAAGCTTCCACGATATAAGGCCGTAAATTAATTTCAGCCTCACCGTGAGATCAGCACGGCCATGAACCAGCGCAAAAAGTTCAATTTCCAGGGGTAACTCCAGCAGAAATATTATAACGGCCAGGACAACCAGACCGATAACGATGAGGGTCAAAGGACACTATTCCTTTTTCCGTTCTCCCCACTTGTCAGCTATCTTCTCCACCACACCTGGAACTTTTTCGCTCAGTTTTTCTATGGCGGCCGCCACGCTGCTCTTGATGGGCTCGATACGAACACCATCTTTATCAATTATGATGATGGCAATGGGACGCATACCGCCGGCCCCGCCGGTGCCCCCCTTCAAACCTTCGTTAGGTTGTTTCGCATCGCTTTTTCCTGCGCCGCCCGCTGCTCCGAATCCGAAGCCGACGCTGAGCAAGGGAATCAATGTGGTATCGCCTACGGTTATCGGTTCGCCGACGACCGTTTTACTGCTCAGCACCTTTTCAATCTGGCTAAGTGTGGTCTTCACCATGTTTTCTACATCTTCCATCGAATTACCCCCTGTTCGGAAAAATTAAATTGGTTTGATTATTTCCAATTATATCCCATTCTGCCGGAATGCCTTATTTCGTCGAGTTATAGATCTCAAGGTTGCCTATATCTATCCAGGTCTCTTTAAAGGGGAAGGCGAATACCCGGTCCTTTTGGGTAAGATAAGTTATAAAGTTGCCCAGGTTGTCTCTCTTGGTTTCAAGGCAGAACTCCGTTACAAACGGGAAAACCCTTAATGGTATAATCCAGCAAGCTGTTGATACCAGGCTTGATTTGGGGTTGGCAGGTTTTTCCTCCAGTTCAACTACCCGTGTTCCTTCGAGTTTTACCACTCCATATCTGGTGGCTTTGGCGGGGTCATCGACATCGCAGACGGCTACCAGCAGATTACTACCGTTAAAAGCCCCTATGAACCCGGATAAATCGAATTCGAAATAGTTGTCGCTTCCAAAGAGCAGCAGGTCTTCATCTATGTTCTTTTTCTTTATCCAATGAGCAACTGACCCAATGGCGCCCAGCTTTCCTTCATCCGAATAAACTTCTTCCACGCAAATTGTAATGTCCCTGGATTGTAGTTTCTGCCATTGATAAAAATCGGCTTCGAATTTTTTATTTACATTAACCAGGATTTCGATGCCTGGGGGTATTTTATCCACAATATGGTTGATCATCGGTTTGCCCCTATAGGGCAGAAGGGCTTTGGCATGATTGAGCGTCAAGGGGTACATACGTGTACCGAACCCGCTGGCCAAAATCAAGCACTTCACTAGCTTATTTCCCCGACTTTGATTTCTGACACAAAAGTTTACCCTTTCATCAGCCTCTTATCAATAACGGGCCTATTTGTATGCAGGATGAGATGAAAATACAATATATCCATGAAACCCAAAAGCCGTCGACCCCTATCTATAATCGGCCAACAAGAAGTAAAACTTCAAAACCGGATGATCAGCTACACTCTCAAACAAAGCGCACGTATCCGGGGAATCCGGCTGGAAATACACAATGAATCAGGCCTGACCGTAGTAGTGCCGAAGAGATACAGCCGTCAGCAGGTACAGGATATACTGGTGAAGAAGTCCGGCTGGATATTGCGACATCTCCCGGGAGCCAAACCAATGCAGATGCCGCTCTTTAAAAAAGAAGTCGACCACGGCGAAAAGGTACCGTTCATGGGCAGGACACTCGAGCTGGCAATAACAGCGGATGATAGCAAAGATGCATCACCCATTCTTAAAGGTAAAACGCTATTTATTCCGCATGGTTCAGGGGAAAAAAGCAGGACCCAAATACTTGAAGGCTGGTATCGCCAACAGGCAGCACTAATTTTTAAGGAAAAGGCTGATAGGTTCCAGAGGATAATGGGAGTCCGTTACAAGCAGATCACCATACGCGGGCAGAGAAAACGCTGGGCCAGTGCCTCGCCGCTGGGAAATCTATCGATCAACTGGAAATTGCTGCTGGCCCCGGAAACGATTATTGATTACGTGATAATACATGAGTTGGCCCATTTCAAACATATGGACCATTCCAAGAAGTTCTGGGAATATCTCGCCAGGTATTGCCCAAAATGGCGAGAATGTCGAAAATGGCTTATTGATCACGAGGATGACCTTAAATCCGGGGCTTCCTTCGGACTCTAACCAGTATTTGCCCCTTCGTTTACGCAGATGAATGATTAATCAATCAATCTATTTGACATACGGACAGGGCAGAGTTAACATATATTTTCGTTGTCCATCGCGTACCCCTGAGAGAGAAAATATCTAATGGTGCAAAAGTCTTCCTTAAACAACAAGCCTCTTGAGATCCGCTGGCACGGACGGGGAGGACAGGGGGCGATCACAGCAGCCAAAATTATTGCGGCCGCAGCCTACGCCAAAGGCTACAGGGGAGTCACCGCTGCGCCGTCGTTCGGCGCTGAAAGGCGCGGAGCCCCTGTCAGCGCTTCCACCAGAATAGCCAGTGAGCCGGTCATGGTAGTCTCGCAAGTGGAAAACCCCGATATAGTGGTGGTGCTCGACCATACGTTGCTATCGTATCCGGATGTTACGCAGGGGCTGGGCAAGCATGGTTGGATGATCGTTAATTCGCCACTGTTACCCAAAGAGCTGGGCATCAAGTGTGAATGCAACATTGCCACCGCCGACGCCACCAAAGTCTGCGAAAAACTGGGGTTGATAGTGGCCGGCCTTGTGATAGTCAATACTGCAATACTGGGCGCACTGGTACGCGCTACCAAAATAGTCGACCTGCCAACCCTGGAGAAAATCATACGTGAAAGATTCTCCGCCAACACGGTCGATATTAACCTGGCAGCCATTAACAAAACATATGAAATCACAAGGTTGGCCAAATAGGGTTTGATAACATGGGAACCAGAGATTGTAACCATATTTGCGACGAGTCATCACCGGGCATAGGCGAAGCCGGCCGGACCGGTGAATGGCGCACACTAATGCCGGTAATCGACGATAAAAAATGCACGGCTTCGAGGCTGAACAAGCCCACATGTTTCCTTTGCTGGCTCTATTGTCCAGAAGCTGTAATAACCAAGGGAATTCCACCTTTGATAAACCTGGAGTATTGCAAAGGATGTGGTATCTGCTTACAGGTTTGCCCCGTGCAGGCTATTATCATGGTCCACGAAGAGAAAACGGCAGGTTGATATAATGGCGATACAGAGAAAGGCCAACATACATATACTGGACGGAAACCAGGCGGCTGCTATAGCTGCCATGATGAGCCGTGTGCAGGTTATTGCCGCTTATCCCATCACCCCACAGACCCCTCTTACGGAGCAGCTATCGCAATATGTGGAACAGGGCGACCTTCAGGCGGAATACGTAGCTGTAGAAAGCGAACACAGCGCCATGGCCGTATGCACCTCCGCTTCACTGGTGGGAGCACGTACTTTCACCGCCACCAGCTCTCATGGACTGGCCTATATGCACGAGATGCTGCATTGGGCCGCCGGTGCGCGCCTGCCCATAGTTCTGGCCTGCGTAAACCGCGCCATCGGCGCACCTTGGAATGTATTGAACGACCAGCAGGATTCCATCTCCCAGCGTGATACAGGCTGGATCCAGATATATTGCCGCAATAATCAGGAGATCCTGGATAGCATCATCCAGGCCTACCGGATAGCGGAGCAGGTTTTTGTCCCGGTCATGGTCTGCTATGACGGCTATATACTTTCACACACCGAAATGCCCGTCTATGTCCCAACCCAGGAAGAGGTAGACAAATATCTTCCACCCTACGAACCGCACACCGTGCTCGACCCGGCCAACCCCAAGAATTATAACCTGGTAACCCTGGCCAACCCCCGGGTGGGAGTGGATGGCAAGCTGTGCCATGGGTATATGGAGCTAAGATACCTGCTTCAGGAAGCCCTGCAAAACTCCAAAGAAGTTATTGTGAGGGCAGGCAAAGAATTCAACCAGGTCTTCGGCCGTGACTATGCCAATGTATTCTGGGAAGACCGTAACGAGGATGCCGAGATAACCATAGTAGCCATGGGCAGTCTGGCTATGGAAGCTATCGTGGCCGCAGATATGTTGCGAGAGCAAGGCATTAAGGTCGGTGTGCTCGGATTACGGGTTTTCCGTCCTTTCCCCAAATCGGAAGTGGTG